>Ga0156192_1057_pt1 | contig 131343 bp, 133 predicted proteins | sample RifCSPlowO2_12_FD_107845 | JGI IMG/M metagenome (GOLD analysis project Ga0156192, IMG submission 107845) | Deltaproteobacteria bacterium RIFCSPLOWO2_12_FULL_60_19
GTAGAAGAGTCATAAGAAAATAAGAGGACTCGTGTGTTCGGCGACTTGACATCCACATAGCAGGCTCTCGAAGGATGAACGGAGGGTTTTTCAGCGGAATCTAAAAAGCTGCTTGTCCCCTTCGGTCGATGCAGGATGCGGGACTTAGTTCAGATACTGACATAGTTCTCTCAGAAACGGCTCGACGTCGGTGACGAGCCCCATCGCCTGGAACGTGCCGCGGTCGGTCAGCTTGGTGACGACGGCCGGGTTGATGTCGACGCAGACGGTCTTCACGCTCGCGGGGAGCAGGTTGGAGGATTTTTTCCAGCGCTTCGGAGCTCGGCGCCTCGACGAGGATGCGCGCGCGGCTGCGGTCCGCGCGGCGATGGCCGACGTCGATTTCCAAAATCTCAAACCCCCCGCCCAGATTCACGATGATGTCCAAAATCTTGGGAAGAATCAGCGAGTCGATGATATGGCCGGAGAGATGGACCAGGAAGCGCGCCATAGGAAGACGATTTTACCGTTACCCCGAAGGGAGCACAAGGCGCTTCGCTGGGACCGAGGATTGAGGATAGAGGATAAAAGATTGATTTGAGCGTGGAGCGCTACCCGTTGCCGCTATGGGTGACGGGTATGGCGACCGTAAATGTCGATCCTTTGCCCCACTCGCTCTCGACCCGGATCTCTCCCTTGAGCAGTTCCACGAGCCGCTTGACGATGCTCAGACCGAGGCCCGTGCCGGGATATTTTTTCCGATCCATTCCCTCGCCCATGTAAAATGGCTCAAACAGGCGCGGCAGGTCCGCCTCCCTAATTCCTATTCCGGTGTCCCGCACGGACCATGAGACGCGCCGGACTTGAGTCGCGCCGTCCGGATGCTGCATCGAGACTCGCAGCTCGACTTTCCCCCGGTCGGTGTATTTCAACGCGTTGGCGAGCAGGTTCTGAAGGATTCCCCTGATCTTGGAGCGGTCGCTTTTGAGGGGTGGCATGCCATCGCCGACGTCGAACTTGAGCTCCAGCCCTTTCTCCCTCGCCAATGGATCGAAGAAAACTTCCAGGTCATCGGTAAGGTCTCCGACGGAGAATTCCTCGGTATGCATGGGGACCTTTCTGGTCTCCAGACGCATCAGGTCGAGGATCTCGTTGATCAGATCGAGCAGGTTTCGGGAATGCCGGCCGATGCGCTCCAGCGCCTTTCTCTGCTCTTCCGCGAGATCTCCGTAAGAACCCTCGATCAGCAGCTGCTGGCTGCCGATCATCACGTTGAGAGGGGTTCTCAGCTCATGGGCCATGCTGTTGACGAAATCGGTTTTCGTTTTGAATGCTTCTTCTAGGTCCGCGGATTTTTTTTGCACCTCTTCGAACAGCCCGGCGTTTTCAATCGCAATAGCCGCTCCCGCGGCAAGCTGCTGGGCGAGAGCAATCTCCTCTTGACTGAATTCTCTCTCTGCCTCGGTGGAGACACTGAGGACCCCTATGGATTTTTCGCCTCGCGATATCAAAGGAACCACAAGATAGCCTTTAGCCCCTAATTCCCGTAGGAGGCGGCCCGGACCGAAGATGTTGTCTTGGCTGACATCCTTGGCGGCAAAGGGCCTCCGATTTTGCATCACCCAGGTAGAGCGCCCACTCCCGGACCTCGCGGTGTATTGTCGGAAACGTTCGGATTCTTTGCCGGCGAAGGCGACGGTGCGTAGTGCACCATCTTCGCCAAGAAGCCTAACCTGGGCGTGGTCTACGTTTAGGAGGCTGAGGGCGTGCTCCGACAGTTGATGGAGGAGGTGACCCAAATCTAACAGGTTAATCCGGGTAAAGATCTCACGCAAGGCGTTCTGCTCGCGTAAGAGACGGTTAAGGCGGATATTGATCGCCTCCAGATCTTCGGATTTCTGCCGGACCTCGTCAAAGAGCCGGGCGTTTTCCAAAACGAGGGCCGCGCCGTTGGCCAGCTGCTGAAGAAGATCGACTTCTTCCTGGATAAATACTCTCGGTTGATAAGTCAGTGCCCGGAGCACGCCCGCGATCTCACCGCTTCTCGAGACCAACGGAACCCCCAGATAACCCCGCAAGCCAAGGCGCGGTAGATTCGCTCCGCTCGTGAACTCTGAACATTGGGTGATGTCGGGAATCAAGAGCGGCGTTCGATTTTCAATGATCCATCTGGATCGACCCGGACCGGGCTCAGGATTTCCTGACCACAGATGTCCCGGCTGTACGCCAGAGGCCGCCAAAACCCGCCAAGCCGAATTCTCCAATATCCTGACATCGGAAACATCAACTTTAAAAACCTCACAAACCTTGTCCGTGAGCTTTCTAAGTAGGCTGTCAACGTCCAGAGTGGTGATGTCTTGGTTGAGTTCCTTGAGAAGCCTTTGGGTCTCTTCCCGTCTCTGAGCCTCTTCATAGAGGTTGGAGTTTTCCACTGCCACGGCAAGAATCTCCGCAATTGGAGAGAGGATCTCGACTTGTTTCTTCCCATAGCAGCGAGGCTTTAGGCTTGCCAGGTTCAATACCCCTAGAGCCTTTCCCTTGGCCATTAGAGGAAGGATCACGTAAGAGCGCAGTCCTACGTCCTTGTACCTTTCGTGAGTGAGGGGGAAGCGGAAATCTCGGAGAATGTCGCGGCATATAACGGGCTCGTGATGGTCGAGGACCCAGCCGCTAGCGGTTCCCTCTCGCACCGAGAGGCCCTCAGGGATAGCGGATGCAAGCAAGCGGGATTCTTCGGCATAAACACGAAAGTAGTTTTCGTCTTTTTGCGGGAGGTTGATCGCCAGTCGATCGTAGGGCACGAGTTTCTGAATCTCCCGGCTCAAGGTCTGACAGACTTCTTTGAGGTTCATGAAGGGTCCCCAAGGCAGTCAACTTCTTGAGACAAAAAGATTGCCGCCGGACGCCGGGTCGGATCTGGTGAGGCGGAGGCGCCGAGGAAGAGCGCGATCCGTCTGCTCCTCCCAGGAGTGGTCGGGGAGGAGCCACGCGCCGCGACGGGTTCGCTTGCAGGCGCCATACGTCTCCCGGCTTCTCATAAGGGATGAGCCGATCCACCGTTGGAGTGAAGCCGATTGTTTTTACCACGCCACCCTACTAAAATAGCCGCAAGCAATGCAAGCAGATTTAAACCTGGTTTATGGCGGAAATCTACAAAAACTACGTTGACGGTAAGTGGGTTGAGGCAAAGTCGGGCGGGACGTTCGAAAACCGTAACCCGGCCGACCGCCATGACCTGCTCGGCCTGTTCCCCGATTCCGGTCCGGAGGATGTTGATCTAGCGGTCGGCGCTGCGAAAAAAGCGCTGCCGCGCTGGCGACTTGTCCCCGCGCCGAAGCGCGGCGAGATCTTGTTTCGCGTGGGCGAGATCCTGCGCCGGCGCAAGGAGGAGATCGCGCGCGTCATGACCCGCGAGATGGGGAAGATCCTCAAAGAGACCCGCGGCGACGTCCAGGAGGGGATCGATACCGCCTACTACGCGGCGGGCGAGGGGAGAAGGCTCTTCGGCGAGACGATACCCTCGGAGCTGCCGGACAAATTTGCCATGTCGGTCCGCGCGCCGGTCGGCGTCTGCGGCCTGATCACGCCGTGGAATTTCCCCATGGCGATCCCGACCTGGAAACTCTTTCCCGCGCTGCTCTGCGGCAATACGGTGGTGCTCAAGCCGGCGGAAGACACACCGCTTACCGCCGTCAAGCTTTTCGAGATTTTAGAAGAAGCCGGAGTCCCTCCGGGAGTCGCCAACCTGGTTCACGGCACTGGAGAAAAAGCCGGGGCGGCGCTGGTCCGCCATCCCGATGTTCAGCTCGTTTCATTCACCGGCTCGGCCGCCGTCGGGCGCGAGATCGCGGCGTCCTGCGGCCGAGATCTGAAACGGGTGTCGCTGGAGATGGGCGGGAAGAACGCTCAGGTCGTCATGGAGGACGCCGATCTCAATCTTGCTCTGGAAGGCGCGCTGTGGGGAGCGTTCGGCACGACGGGCCAGCGCTGCACGGCGACCAGCCGGCTGATCCTGCACCGAGACGTTAAGCAAACATTCACCGACATGCTGGTCGCGCGCGCTGAGAAAATCAAGATCGGCGACGGGTCGGACGAGAGCGTCGAGATGGGACCGCTGATCAACGACGCCGCCCGGCAAAAGGTCCACGGCTACGTTCAGCTCGGAAAAGAAGAAGGCGCAAGGCTCCTCACCGGCGGGACGATCTACGAAGAGGGCAAGTGGATCGACGGCTGGTTTTACCGGCCGACGGTGTTCGACCGGGTCTCTCCGTCGATGCGCATCGCCCAGGAAGAGATCTTCGGCCCGGTCCTGTCGATTATCGAAGTGAAGAGTTTCGAAGAGGCCGTTGAAGTCCTGAACGGAACCCGTTATGGACTGTCAAGTTCCATTTACACGCGCGACGTTGCCCGGGCCTTCCGCGCCATGAGAGACTTCGAGGCCGGCATCACCTATATCAACGGCCCCACGATCGGCGCTGAAGCGCATTTGCCGTTCGGCGGCGTGAAGGAGAGCGGCAACGGCCACCGCGAGGCGGGCACAACCGTGTACGACATTTTCAGCGAGTGGAAGTCCGTCTACGTGGACTACTCCGGAAAATTGCAAAAGGCGCAGATCGACAACGTAGAATAATTTTCGATTTTAGATTTTGGATTTTAGATTAATCGAAAATCGGCAATCGAAAATCTAAAATTGTATGAAAGTTCCTCACATTAAAATAAAGCCTCCCGGCCCAAACGCGCAAGCGCTGATCGCCCGGGACCATAAATTCACCGCCCCCGCCTACAAGAGAGTCTATCCCCTGGCGGTTAAAGAGGGCCGCGGCATGGCGATCGAGGACGTGGATGGAAATCTCTTTCTCGATTTCATGGCGGGCATCGCCGTGGCCGCAACCGGCCATTCCCATCCCAAGGTGGTCCAGGCGATCGAAGAGCAGGCGCGCAAGTTTCTTCACATCTGCGGCGGCGACTTTTATTACGAGCCGATGGCCGAGCTGGCCGAGAAGCTCGGCAAACTCGCCCCCGGCCCGTCGGAGAAGAAGATATTTCTCACCAATTCCGGGACGGAGGCGGTCGAAGCGGCGCTCAAGCTCGCCCGCTACCACACCAAGCGACAACATATTGTTGCCTTCTTCGGCTCGTTCCACGGCCGGACCCTCGGCTCGCTGTCGCTGACCGCCAGCCGCGCGGCCTATCGCGCGCACTTCGGCCCGTTGATTCCGGGCGTCCATCACATTCCCTACGGCTATTGTCACCGCTGCCCGTACAATCTCACCTACGGCTCGTGCGGTATCCAGTGCGTTACTCATTTGGAAGATGTCGTTTTCCGCCATGAGGTGACGCCGGAAGAGGTTGCGGCGATCGTCGTCGAGCCGATTCAGGGCGAAGGGGGCTACGTGGTGCCGCCGCCGGAATATCTCGGCATGCTGCGGGAGATTTGCGACCGCCACGGGATTCTGCTGGTGATGGACGAAGTGCAGTCCGGGTTCGGCCGCACCGGGAAGATGTTCGCCTGCGAGCATTGGGGCGTGGAGCCGGACATCCTCTGCGCCGCCAAAGGCATCGCCAGCGGCCTCCCGCTCGGCGCGATGATCGCGAAGAGCGCCGTCAGCACCTGGCCGGCGGGTACCCACGGCACCACCTTCGGCGGCAACCCCGTCGCCTGCGCCGCCGCGTTGGCGACGATCGAGTTGATAGAAAACGGATTGATGCGCAACGCGGCCGAGGTCGGCGGCTACCTGAAGGAAAAGCTGACGCAGCTCAAAACGTCGCACCCATCTATCAGCGACGTGCGCGGCTTAGGCCTCATGCTCGGTGTGGAGTTGGCGAGAGCGGATGGGACGCCCGACGGTCAATCGCGCGATCGCATCGTTATGACTTGTTTCGAAAAAGGGCTGCTTCTTCTGGGCTGCGGCGAGAGCACGATCCGCTTCGCCCCGCCGTTGATCGTAACGAAAAGCGAAGTGGACGTGGCCGTCGAGATCTTCCGCTCGGCACTCGATTAGCTCGGAGATCCTCGATAGCTCCGTAGCATCGTTCCACCCGCCAGCCGCCAACTCGCGCTTGACCCAACCCACCGTGTTGGCGTATTAGTGTCTCGGACCTGTTAATTTCGCCGCTAGGAAACCATCCATGCGTAATCGAACGTAAGAGGTTGGAATCCTAGACGAGTCTCTGGAAGGATAAGCAATTCGTCACCGGCAGATGGAACTCAGCAACCATGCTACGCCGACTGGTATATTCATAGCAAGTTAGACGCTTAGGTCCAGTGTCTAGGTCGTCGACTAGAAGAAGTGAAGTATGGCAAAGTGCATAAAGTGCGGTGCCGAGGCGGGGTTATTAATGTCAATGTGTGGCGCCTGCATAGGCGCTCAGCAGGCTGAGATAAGACAACAGTATGCCGCACAAGAGGATGAGCAGGTACGTAACGCTGCCGAACTGGAGTCACGCGCCGATCAAATTATATGCACAACGGCTCCGAGTCTAGACGGCTATCGTGTAACGCAAACGTTAGAAGTTATAACAGCCGAGTGCGTGCTCGGAATGAATGTTTTTCGAGACATTTTTGCGAGCTTGACTGATTTCTTCGGTGGGCGCAGTGAGGCGTCACAAAAAGTATTGCGGGATGCGCGGAGGACGTGTTTATCGGAACTAAAGAAGGAGGCGGCTAAAATTGGGGCAAATGCGGTCATTGCAGTGAAGTTGGATTATAGTGAGTTCTCAGGTGCCGGGAAATCCATGTTATTTCTCGTGGCAAGTGGCACTGCTGTTAAGATCGAACCGTCAAACGGTCACACGAAGTAAGGAATGTGCCGCGGTCGGTATCCTACCCCATGCGCCGCATCATTTCTACATTAGGCTGGTTGCTTTCGCCGACCCGCAAGATTATTGATTGCTGGAAGCGTGGCAACCGTATCCACCGCGGTATGGCTCTTCGCGCTTGGAACAAGTATCTCTTCTTGTTCGAGCTTACCCTGGCGGTTTTAGTTGCCCTTGCATCCGCTTCGACGCCTTTCCACTCAAACCCGCTTGTTGCATGGCCACTGATCGTCTACGCGTACTCCAGGTGCAATGAGATTGCGTACGCTTTCTACCGTGATACCTCGAGTCGCCTGAGTCAAGAGGAACAAGAGTCCGATCTCACTTCAACGGATCGAATTCATATGGCGATGAAGAGCTACGTTGGCCTCGCAATAAATTTCGCGTTGCTCTACTTCTTCATTCCCATCCCAGGCCTATTCAACCAACCATTTGCTAATTTCCTTGAGTCCATCTACTTCAGTGGCGTTACGCTAACGACCCTCGGGTATGGTGATATGACGCCTACGCACTTTTTCTCACGGCTCCTCGTGCTTTACGAAGTGTTCGCTGGCATTTTTTTGGTTGTTGTTGCGATTGCTACCTATGTTGGCAACCCTTCAAGAAAGGATGCCTAACCACTTGGTACAGCCGACGCGCATAAGGCTGCCCGCGCGAAAATGGGAAAAGGGGTCAAAAAGGGATCAAGTCTGCTCTTAGCTCTTCAGATCGTGAGGTGCGGGGAAAATGAGCCGGGAGTTTTTTCGTGGTCCTGGTTTTGCGGTAACGTTACGCGCGCGCTGCGCTGCTCGGCGCGTCGCTCAGGGCGGCTCATCCCGCGCGGCGTTGGACCGAAAGAGATGGGTAGCGGCATAACCCGCTTTGTTTGAGTTTTTTCGTAAGGTCGTGGAAGGAAATGATGAGACCACCATGAATACCAGGACGCGTGACATCATCGTCATGACCTCAGGCGCCTTTACCGCGCCGTATCTGGCGCTCATCCCCCGGCTCGAACTCGTTACGAAGAAAAAAATCGTCACCGCCGCAACATCCATAGGGACGGGAGCGAACTCCATCCCGAGCCGGCTTCAACGCGGTGAACCCGTGGACGTTGTCATTGTAGCGGACGCCGTACTTGTCGAATTGATCAGGGACGGCATGGTCTTGGCCAAAAGCCGCACCGCCGTCGCGCGCTCAGCCATCGGTATGGCCGTGCGGGCAGGAGCGCCCATGCCTGACATTAGCTCGGTCGAGGCGCTGAAACGCACGCTCCTGCAAGCGAAATCCATCGCGTACTCCGCCAGCGTCAGCGGACAGTATATCTCCACCGAGCTGTTTCAGCGCCTCGGGATAGCCGACCAGATGGCAAGGAAGAGCCGGAGAATCGAGGGGGGCGAGCGGGTTGGCGCCGTGATCGCGCGTGGAGAGGCGGAGATCGGCTTTCAGCAGATCAGCGAGCTGCTTCCCGTGCCCGGGGTCGAGTATGTGGGACCGCTGCCGCCTGAAGTTCAGAGAGTCTCTGTTTTTTCGGCGGGCGTCGCCGTAGGCGCCGGGGATTCGGATGCCGCCCATGCGCTTATCAACTTCCTCACGTCGCCGGAGGCGGCCCGCGCGATTACTAAAAGCGGGCTGGAGCCAATACCAAAATAAAAAGTCTGCTCTTAGCTTTTAAGATCGTGAGGCGCGGAGAAAATGGGCCGGGAGTTTTTTCGTGGTCTTGGTTTCGCGGTAACATCGCTCGCGCATCGCCTATCAGCGGGTTGAAGGCGGCCCCAGACTTCGCGCGTTGCACGGCGCTGCGCTATACTCAGGGCGGCTCATCCCGCGCCCCGTTAGCCGCCATCGCGTGGGGTCCTTTCCGGACACCTTCATTCTTGGTAATATTAGAAAGTACGGAGGAATTGAGCGATGAGAAGGATTTCCAAGGTCAAGGGATTGCCGGGCTATCGGCTGGAGCTGGAATTTGACGACGGGGTATCCGGGACTGTGGACCTCTCTGAAGCCGTCGGCAAAGGTGTGTTCGCCTTGTGGCTCGACCCGCTCGCCTTCGATCGGGTTCGTATCGGTTCATCCGGCGAACTGGTCTGGGACGACCGGATCGATCTGTGCCCGGATGCGCTATACCTCAAGGTGACAGGCAAGAAGCCGGAAGACATTTTCCCTGCGCTACGCGACCAGCCTACTCATGCCTGAGATCAGCCGTTTCTTCGGTATCGTCATCAAGATGTTCTTCGACGATCACAACCCTCCGCATTTCCATGCGGAGTATGGGAGCGACCTTGCGCTGATCGATATCCGCAGTCTGGCCGTTTTTTCAGGGCGGTCGCGGCCTCGTGTAACGGGTCTCGTGATCGAGTGGGCCACGCTTCATCAGGGGGGGAGCTTCTCGCCGACGGGATAGGGTGCGGGCGCGAGAGGAGCTCCAGAAGATCCCGCCGTTGGAATGAGAACGGCTAATCACCGGCCTGAGACCGACGCTTTGAGGGTGGCTCATCCCGCGCCCTGTTAGGTTTCAAGCAGATGCTATACTACCTGAGCTCCGTTACCTTGACTCATTATGATGGAAAGAAGCCGTCTAGCCCAGGAGTGTGCCAAACTCGATCCGGCGTTTGAGAAGGCGCTTGCGGAAGAGGGTCTTTCCGAGGATTTGGCCGAATGGCCCGAATACTGAGAGGTGAGATCCACTTCGAACGCTGGCGGTTGAAAGAATCGGGAAAGTGATCGGAACAGCGCCTCCCGAGGAAGTCGCTCAAGTGGTCGAGGGACTAAACGAGATTATCGGAACCTAACTCTCGCTTCAGACCGATCGCTAGGAGCGACGCCTGAGCTTTACGCTAGGCGTCGAGGGTTAAGATGTCAGCAGCTTAGCTTAGCTGAGCTGAAGGTGAGACATGGCTGAGGAGTTTTCCAAGGCTGGGGCTTATGAGGGCTACCTTGGCTCGTGGAGTTCGAGTCTTGCGCCCCTTTTCATCGATTTTGCCGGGGTTCAGGACGGGGACCGTGTTCTCGATGTCGGAACGGGGACCGGTTCCCTTGCTCTTGCCTTGGCCGCTTCGATGCCGCGTTCACAGATTGTTGGAAGCGATCCCTCCGCGCCCTACATCGAGTTTGCCCGGACGCGAACCGGCGACCCCCGGGTGCGTTTTGATATTGGGGATGCCATGAACCTTCCTTACGCGGACAAATACTTTGACAAAAGCGTCGCTCAGCTCGTGCTCAATTCCGTTCCTAAACCCCGGCGGGCGGCGATGGAGATGCACCGCGTGACAAAAACGGGAGGGACCGTGGCAGCCTGCGTGTGGGCTTCGGACGGGAGCAATGAGCGAGAACGGATATTCTGGGGAGCTGCAACCGCCGTCGATCCCGCAGCCGCGCAGCGGCGCGAAACTGAGCGCGGGTACGGTCACGAGGGCCGACTCTCTGCCCTTTGGACCGAGTGCGGGTTGAGAGAGGTTGCAGATGCCTACCTCGTAGTTTCTGTTGACTTCGCCTCTTTTGAGGCATTCTGGTCGCCGTACCTTGAAGGACAAGGTCACGGCGGCTCTTATGTGAGGAGCTTGCCGCCCGATCGCCGGGACATTCTCCGCGAACGCTTACGCCGGGAGATTCTCGGCATGAAGGGAGACGGCCCCTTTTCCCTCCGGGCTCAAGCCGTGGCAGTCCGGGGCATCTGCTAAAGCAGCGCTTTATCCGTTTAACAAAACATACTGAACCCCATTTTCTACCAGAAAGGTGGTTGGCCATGGCCGAGGCGGAGATTTTGCTGGATGCGTTTACGCGGGTTTACGAATCCCTGCACCGCACGCTGCCGGACCTCAGCGCAGAGGAACTCACAAAGGAGCCCCATCCGTCGATTGGCTGGCTCGCCTGGAGGCTCACTCGGGTCATGGATAGCAATGTGTCGCGCCTTGCGGGCCGGGACCAGCTCTGGATTGGGGATGGCTGGGCCGCTCGCTTTGGCATGGCGCCCGAGCCCGCGGATTTCGGCCGATCGGCCATGCACACGCGCGAGCAGGTGCGCGCGTTTCACGCCCCGGCGGAACTCCTTCTCGCCTACCACGACGCGGCGTACGACCGGATGAAGGCGTATCTCAAAACGCTCACCGCAGACGACCTCGCGCGGCAGCTCGATGAGCCGCAGTATCAACCGCTCCCGACTGTCGCCGTGCGTCTAGTGAGTGTTTTGGAAAACGCGATGGTCAACGAAGGGCAGATCGGTTATTTGAAGGCTTACCACCGGCTCGGCGGCTGGTTCCCGCGGGAGGCCAAGGATCCCGCGAGCGTCCGCTAAAGCGTGACAGTCAGCTCGTATCTCCTGGCTAGTCTCATCTCGTAAGAGCAGTGCAAAGCTGACATATCGTGCCGGCCCGAGAGGGATTCCCTGGCGGGCTAACGGTAGTGAGCCTTTTTCAACGGCCTGTTAAATTCCCCACCCTCCGCTCAGGTGGATATTCGCCCCGTTGACGTAGCGCGCTTCGTCGGAGAGCAGGAAGCGAACTGTGGAGACGGCGTCGTCGAGCGCGCCCACGTAACCGGCGGGAATTCGCTTCGCCATCGTCTCCAGCTCCTCTTTCGGCGCGCTGCCGGAGTCGATGAAGCCGGGGGAGATGGCGTTGACGGTGATGCCGTGGGGGGCGGCGATTCGCGCCAGCGTCCGGGCGAGCACGAGCAGCCCGACCTTGGCGATATAGTGCGCCGTCAGCTGCGGCTGGGCGATCAGCTGATCGGCGTTGGCCATGCTGAAGCAGATGATCCGTCCCCACTTGCGCTCGATCATCCCGGGGATCACCGCCTGGCTCAGATAAAAGACCGGATGGAGGTTGTTGTCGAACATCAACCGCCAGCCGTCCACGCTCTCTTTGAGAATGTCGACCCGGTGGTAGGGGCCGGCGCAATTGATGAGGGAGTCGATCCGTCCCCAGAGTTCCTTGACGCGCTCGACCATCGCCACGGCGGCCTTCGAGTTGGAGACGTCGCATTGTAGCGCCAGGCCGTTGGAGCCTTTCTTTTGCACCGCCTCGACCACGTCGGCCGCCTCCTGGGCGCTCTTGCGGTAGCAGATCGCGACCGACCAGCCGCGCCCGGCGAGGTCCAGGGCGACCGCTCGGCCGATGCCCTTCGCCCCGCCGGTGATTAAAGCCACTCGTTCAGCCATGAGTCCTCCTCTTTACAATGGTTCAAGGTAGTTCAAGTTGGTTCAACGTTGTTCAAGGGGATTTTCGGCGGCGGGGCCGCGGCGGCTTGAACCATTTTGAACCCCTTGAACTATGTTGAACGTGTTATTTTTCGATAAACGGCCTGAATTTCTCGTACAATTCTTCGAGCTTCGCCCTGTAATGCTCTACGTTTTCATCCGGGTTCTGCGGGTCCCACTGGGAGGCGAGCTTACAGTTTTCGTTGATTTTGACTTTCGACCCTTTGCCCGTGACGTAATACGAGATCTGATCTCCCGGCTGGTAGGGGCGCTCCGACTTGAGCGCCAGCTCGTAAGCGGCCGCGGGGTTGCGCTTCTTTTCGCGAATCTTCGCCTGATAACTCTCCAGCGAATCCTGGAGCGTCTCGGTCTTCATCAGAAGTTTGATGTCCATCCGGTGCTGCTCCAGCTCTTCGAGGTAGCGCCGATATAAAGGGGGGATGGCGTCCTTGTCGCCGTTCAAGAGCAGCAGCAGCATCTCCTCCAGCCACCGGCGCTGGAACAGCTCCAGGCCGCGCGAGCGCAGGCCCGAACCTTTGATGAGCAGTCTTCCGCTGTGGTGCAGCAGGGCGTAGTTTTTCATCTTATAACTGAACATCGCCGCGTAGCGCCCGTCCAGCTCCAGGTCGATTCCGCTCGGCAGTGTTCCTGCCAGCTCTTCGATCAGGCGCGCTTCGTCCGCTTCGGTGGCTGCGTCGGCGGGCGGAACGAAATAGATTCCGTCGGTGTCGACCTCGATCACCGTCGCGCCTTTTTGTTTGAGCCACGCTACGGCGGTCTGGATCAGTTCCCGCCCTTTGGCCGTTACCCGGTTGGCCGCGTCGTAGTCGTTGAAGCGGCCCATCGGAAAACCGAGATAGCCGTAGAAGGAGTTGATAAGAATTTTAAAGGTCGACTGCAGCGCTGAGAAGTAAGTCTTCGCCTCTTTGGTTTTCGCGTCGCGGGCCAGCTCTTTGGCGCGGACGCGGAAGTCGCGCAGATCGCGCAACAGCGGGGGAGAGATTGCGAGCTCGTCCTTCTTGGGAAAGTAACCGTAGACCAGCATGATCGACGGGTAGAGGGAGGTTACGTCGCAGTGAAGGACGCGCCGCGCGACTCCCTGGAGCTCCATGTCGGTAAACCCGCCAACGACCTCTTTACCTGTGTCCGCTCTGGGGATCGAGCGTCTCTGGCGCAGGTACTCGCGGAGAAACAGGGCGTCGATTTTAGTGGCGTTCCCTCGGAGCGCGACGTTTTGGTAGCTGTAGGGGAAGATCTGCGCCTGGACGAAGTAGCTCGGCGAGAAGATCTCCGAGAGGGCGCGAGTCTCGCGCACGTCGTCGAGAGAATAGCGAAACAGGGTGTCGGGGTCGTGGTCGAAGTACCAACTGGCCCTGTCCGCAGGGATGTAGGTGCGATCGGCGCCGGCGACGTTGAAGTGGCGCGCGATCTCCTTGAGACCGTACCCCGGCAGCTCGCGTGCCGACACGTCGTAATGCTGGGCCAGGATCCAGGTGTCGATGATGTGCCGGCCGAAGATTTCGTATTTCCGATAGGCGATGGTTCGCTCGGCGATCTGCATTCGCGACGCATGGCCCTGGAGCCTGCCGCCGCCTCTGCCGAGCGTGAGCGCGACCTCGTGCCGTTTGGCCCTGGCCTCGAGGTATTCGAGGTCGAAGCGAAAGAGATTGTGCCCTTCGATCACGTCCGGATCGCGGCTCTGAATCTCGCGCACCATCTCGCGAAGCATCTCGGCTTCGCCGTATTCCTTGCCGGAGATCAGCCGTTCCCAACCGGTGGAATCGGACAGCGCGATGGCGGTGATCCGATCCGACTCCCGCGCCGGGTTGGGGAATTCGAAGCCGGCCTGGCAATAGGTTTCGATGTCGAGCTGCATGCGCCTGAGATCGCTGAAGGTGAGCCCGAGGAAGTGCGTTTGCCCGGAGAGTAGCAAATGCTGGTGGACGGGATCGTTAAGATGAATGTATGGAGCGTCGGACGCTGAAGAGGTCTTAGCGCTTCTCTTTTGCAAGAAAGCTTTGGCGTCCTCCAACTGTTTCAGGTCAGCGAACAGGGCAAGCCGGTTGAACGGCGCCTCTCCGGCCAGCGGCGCGATCTCCGCTTCACCTTTCCATCCCTTGAGCCATTCATCCCCTTCGAGAAGTAAAAACAGGCGCAAGCCCGCAGATTCCGACTCCACCGCGCCGTTCCGACGATAGAAGAGCCTGGCCCGTCCGTCGCCTTCCACTTCACACGCCACGAGGCCCGGTGTCCGGTCGTGGCCGAACAGGACGGCGTTTTTTTGAAAAGGCAGCTCTTGCGTCAAATCCGGTGGTGTCATATAAGCGCGCTGGTACTATAGCAAAATCGGATTTCAAGTCACAGGAGGTCTCCGATGAAAGCTCGACTGCCTGCGATTTGTCGTGCGCGTCCGCATGGCCGACGGCAAGCCGACGAAGGTGGAGGACTTCGCCACCGGCTGGTTGATGGACGAGAAGGGGAAAGAGGTCGTTTGGGGAAGGCCGGTCGACGTGCTGGTCGGCCCGGATGGAAGTCTGTTCGTTTCGGACGACTACGCCGGTCTGATCTACCAGATCCGATATAAAGGGAAGCCCTAGTCGTCGTCGATTTCCTTAGCGGTTGGTTCGTTTACTTTCAATTCGATTGCCTCGGCGAATGCGGCGGCAGGAGATAAAAAGGAAGGGAGAACAACGACTCTACGCTTTTCCTTCTGTATCGTGAGTCAAATAATAGGCTTCCTGCGCCGGTTTATACGCGCGCGGGAGCCAGAGCGGGCGGCGCAGGTTGCCCGGCCCCGGCGCGGGCCGCGTCATTTCCAGCCAGCGCTTGTAGACCTCGTGCGCTTTGTTTGTGTCCACGAAAATATCGCCGTAACGATCTTCAGTGCCGGTCTTTTCCACTTTGACTTTCTGGTGCCAGCAGTGCTGACCGCTCACTGGATCAGGCTGGACTGGAAAAGTAAGGTTCTGGTGGACTCCCGCGTCTTCCCAAAAAATCCTCTCGGAATCCGGATCGCTGCTCTTGAACGGCTGGATGCCGTGAATCTGGCGCATCATCCATTTTCCTTCCGCAATCTGCTTTAAATCCACGAGCGCCGTGGACCACCTCTCTCCGCCCATGTCCTCCTTGAGCCGCCAGCGGCCGAGGTGGTGCGAGCACGCGATAACCCCGGGCCTGATCCCCTCGGTAACCCAGACCTTGTCCACGAAGTAACCGATCTCGGTCCGGACCTTTAGAAGGTCGCCTGTTTGTACGCCCAATCTCTCAGCGTCTCTCGAATGGATCCAGAGCGGATTTTTGTGCGAGATCTCATAGAGCCACTTGGCGTTGCCCGAGCGCGTATGGATGAGCGTCGGCAGGCGGAAGGTGGGGAGCAAAAGCATCTCCCCCTTCGACCGGTCGATGTTGTCCCAGTGGACGTGACTCCTGATGTAGCCGGGGAGCGCCTGCTCCGGCCACTTCCAGTCGTTGAGCGTCTTTGAATAGAACTCGAGCTTGCGCGACGGCGTGGGAAAGCCCGCGCACTGTACGCCGTCGATCTCGACGCCGATCGCATTTCCATCTTTCGTAATGACCTTGGTTCGCGGATCGACGCTTGCCCCTGCGAGGTGTTTGGGATCGGGCTGATGCTCGTGCAGCCGGTAGACGTTCTCCTCGATGAGGAACGCCCCGTACTTGCGCATATACTCGAGCGGCGCGAGACCTTCTTTGGCCGCTGCATCAGGCAATCCGGGCACGCTGTTCTCGAAGATCCACCGGTAATAGTCCTTGACGGTCAGCTTCTCTCCCGCCCGATAGGGCGACTCGAAATATCTGCGGATGCCCAACGAGCCGTCAGGATCGATGCGCCAGGAGAGCTCGATCCAAAATTCATCTTCTTCCCAGACCTCTCCGAGTCCGGCCTCGCGATGCGCCTCGTAGGTGGTGTTGAACTGTTTGCCCTGCTTTTCCAACGCCACGCGCAAAACCGGCTGGCGAAAGCCGATCCAGCGCGCCGCGTGTGTCTCCTGGCTCATGAGATCGTGGCGCTCGGAGGCATGGCCCATGGGAAGAACATAATCCGCGAACCAGGCGGTTTCGCTCCAGATCGGCGTGAGGCACGCATGCCGCTCGACCATACTTTCGTCGGTCAAGGCTTCGATCCAGCTCATGCCGTCGGGATTGGTCCAGACCGGGTTGTGAACCCGGGTGAAATACATCGCGAGCTTTCCCCGTTTTTCTTTTAGGAAGTGCGGCAGGAGAAAGCTCATCTCAAAAAAGGAGAGCGGATATTCGCGCGGCAGGAGCATCTCGTTCCATACTTTCGCGGGCGGCGGCATCATTGGAGGCGCAGGAGTGAATTTGTTGAAGGTATTCGGCGCGGTTCCGCCCGGCGTCCCGACTGCGCCCATTAGGACGACGAGAAGCTCGAGCGCCCGAGCCACTTGCCACCCGCCGAGATTGCCGGCGGCAGCGTTACGCCACACGTGGGTAGCGAGCGCCGGGCCGGCGCGACCGATCTCTCTGGCGATCTCGACGACGGTACTCGTCTTCACCCCTGACTCGCGCTCGGCAAACTCCGGCGTGTAGCTATCATAGAGCTCCTTCAAGATGCCGACGAAGGTGTCGAAATCTCGCGGCTTCTCCGGATGCTCCGCGCTCAGATATTCCTCCCAGTTCACCCAACGACGCAAAAATTCGCGGTCGTAAAGATCCTCACGCAAAAGTACATGGCACATCGCGAGAAGCAGCGCCGCTTCAGTCCCCGGCCATGGCGAAAGCCAGTAGTCGGCCATCGATGCGGTGTTCGAGAGCCTCGTGTCGATCACGCAAACTTTCGCCCCGCGCGCTTTTCCATCCATGATCCTCTGGGCATGCGGATTAAAGTAGTGGCCGGACTCCAGATGCGAGCTCAAGAGCAACATGAAACGGGCATTGGCATGGTCGGGGGACGGCCGGTCCATCCCATGCCAGAAAGCGTAGCCGGCCCGGGCGCCCGCCGAGCAGACGTTGGTATGGCTGTTGTGGCCGTCGATGCCCCAGGCGTGGAGAATTCTCTGATGATAAACGAGCTCGTGGCCCGGCCGGCCGACGTGATACATAACCTCGGTGCGGCGGTCTTCCTGGAGCGCTTTCCGAATGCGCACCGCGATGTCGTCCAAAACCTCATCCCAACTCACCCGCTGCCATTTTCCCTCGCCGCGCTTGCCGGTTCTTTTCAACGGATAAAGAATTCTTTCCGGGTCGTTCACCTGGTTGAGCGTCGCCGGCCCCTTGGCGCAGTTTCGGCCGCGGCTTCCGGGATGAACCGGATTGCCTTCGAACTTTTTGATGCTCAAATTTTTCGTGTCCACGTAGGCGAGGAGGCCGCAGGCCGCTTCACAGTTGAAGCAGATCGTGGGAATCAACCGATACTGTTTTTGGACCTTCTTCGGCCACTCGGCCGGATCGTATTCAACCCAATCGTCCCAGCGCTCCACCGGAGGAAAGCTTGAAAGGCCGCCTGCCGGCGGATCGAGCCCGGCCGCCGACGGATGTAGCGGCTTGATATAGTTCACCTCGATAAACTCCTTTACAGTTTAAATCGTTCAAACTGTTCAAATGGTTCCAAGGGTTTGCTCATTGAACAACTTGAACCATTTTAAACTTCTTGAACAGGCTTTTTTAGCTCAGCGGCAGCGCCTGCCCCGCCTTTATCCAGAGATCCTCAAAGACCCAAATGCCGGCCAGCGCCAGGGCCGAGGCTAACACACGAGGGAAAACCGCATCCGCCGAACTCCAGAGCAAAAGCTGGGGCAAAGCGACTCCGACGCCGATCGCCAGGCCCCAAAAGCTCCGGCTCAAGACGCCGCGCTTTAAGAGATTCGCCGCGCGCCTTGCATCTTCGCTCGCGTGCGGGAGAAAAATATCCCCCAGCATGATGACAATGCTAAGAATGAGCGCGGCCCTTAGAATCTTGGTCAGAAGCCGGAATACCTCAGGCGAACATCCTAAGAGAGAACCCATGAGGATCAGCGCAGAGCTACCGGCAATCAACGCCTGGACGAGGAGCTGCCATAAAAAGAGCCGGCTCTGCCAGAGATCGCGTCCCTTTGCCTGCGCGAACAGAAAGGCCGTATAGCCTGCCGTGCCGAGCGCCAATAATACGCTCGTCGCGATGACCCATGACGGAGGAGAATCGCGAAGGACGCCGAAGGCAAGCCAGAGGATCGTCAGGAATCCGTAGCCGCCTAGAATGTAGCCGCCGATGACCAGCCAGGACCGCGGATTCGGCTTGGTCAGGAGATAATAAAAACGGTCGGGCCGTTTGAGGTCGAAAACCAGGAGAAAAATCGTGAGTCCGGTAAAAACGAGGGCGATGAGCGGACTCGCCACGTGGAGCAGACGATATTCTTCGTCGTATCGGAGCGCTGAAAGCAAAGCGGCAATCACAAGGACTCCGGCTGCAATGGATTTGGTCCACAGATACGCTGAGATCTTTTTTCCCCATGGCGGTGGATGGGGGACATCGTAGACTTCCCGGGCAGAACCGGGCGCGGCAGATCCGCGTCCGCCGTCTTTGTTTAATGCGTAGAGGTCTTCCCCCGGCGCTTTGTCCGCCCATAAATGGCCCGCCTGCGGATCCAGGCTCGTGGGACGGAGAAGATCATCATCGACGCCGGTGTAAAAGAGCTTTGGCCGGGTTCCCTTCTCCGGCTTTCTCGCGATCGCCTTTTCCTGCGCTACGATCCGGCTTATCCGGCTGTCAGCATCATCGAGATCTCCCGCGATGATGGCCTGCTCCGGGCAGACGATGACGCAAGCGGGCTCGAGACCGACCTCCACACGGTGAGCGCAAAAGTTGCATTTCGCCGCCGTGTTCGTATTCGGATCGATGTAGAGGGCGTCGTACGGGCAGGCCTGCATACAAGACTTGCAGCCGATGCAGCGATCGCCGTCGAAATCGACGATGCCGTCGGAGCGGCGGAAAAGCGCCACCGTGGGGCAAATCTCGATGCAGGGCGCCGCGTCACAGTGATTGCAGCGGAGGACGCCGAAGTACCTCCGCGTGTCGGGATATTCGCCCTTCTCAATGTATTTGACCCACGTGCGGTAAACTCCGAGCGGGACGTTGTGCTCTTCCTTGCAGGCGACGGTGCACGCGTGGCAGCCGATGCAGCGATTCTGATCGATGAGGAAGCCGTAGCGCATGGTTAGGCGTCTACATTAACGAAACAGGAAAACCGGCGCAAATAAATTATGAGGGGCGACCCTATAACGGATCGCTTATGTCAACGGACCGACTTTAGAACCACCCGCTTGCCGGCGCGCGTGATGGGGAGATGCTCGCGGGCGTAAGCGTGAACGAACTGCCGGAAGCGCTCGGCGACCGGTGAGAAGTATTTCTGCTTGCGGTAAATCAATTCCATGTCGCGTTCCAGGTCGAAGCCTGTGACGGAGATCGTTTTCAACTCGGCGGGCGCGCCCTCGCGCTCGACGGCGTACTGCGAGACATAAGCGATGCCGAGATTCGCGGCGACGGCTCTTTTGACCGCTTCGGTCCCCATGAGCTGCATGACCACGTTGGGCGTGATGCCGGCAGCTTTGAGTTCGCGCTCGACCAGTTGACGCGTGCGCGAGCCTTGAGTTGGAACGACGAATGGCTCGCCTTTGAGATCCTTAAGTGAAATTTTGGGAAGGTCGGCGAAACGATGAGAGGGGGAAACAATCAGCGCCAGGCGGTCCAAACAGATCGCCTCGACGCCGAAGCGCCGGTCCTCCGTCGGGCCGCCCACGACGGCGAGATCGACCACGTTCTCCAGAATCTTCTCATAAAGCCACTCGGTCGATTCAATCTGAAAGATAATCTCGGTTTCCGAATGGCCCTCCTTGAAGGCGCGCACGACGCGCGGCAGGAGATACATCCCTCCGGTCGTGTTCGCGCCCAGGATCAACTTTCCTTTGGTCGCGGCGCTCAATTCTGCAATAGTCCGTTCGGCTTCGTCTTTGGCATGAAGGATCGTGATCGTGCCGCGATAGAAAGCCTCGCCGGCTTGGGTCAGGCGTAGCTTCACGCCGCCTCTTTCGAAGAGCGGGGCGCCCAGCTCCCTTTCCAGCGCTTTGATCTGCTGGCTGACCGCGGGCTGCGTGAGACGAAGGTCGAAGGCGGCCGCAGTGATGCTCTGCCGCTGGGCGACGGTATAAAAGATTTTGAGCTGGTGGAAATTCATGGAAGTCGATCCGCGGGCGGTAGCTTTGTTTCGTTGATCTCGCGATAGGCATCTTCCATGGCGTTTAAGCACGCCGGCATATCGAGCACCTGTTGAAGATGTTCGTCGGTGAGAAAGATCACATCGCCCTCCGATTAGCGGTTTATTCTTCTAGCGCGCGAATCCGCTTTGTTCGAGCTTTTGCAGTATGGAGACATCGATGAGATCCTCCGGCTTGAGTTGCGCGATTTTCGGGTTTCGTAGGCCCATGACTTGAATCGTCGCTTTGACCGCCTCCATGCTGGGATACGGCTTGCGTTCGACTTTTGGAATCAGATCCTCGTAGGTCTTCTCGGATTCTTTCGCTTCCAGGCGCAAATGTTTCGCCAGAATTCCCGCGACCTTGGGTTTATTCGCCGGGTTCAACATGAATGCATTGCCTTCGACGATGGACCTGACCACGGCTTCGGCCGTGCGCGGTCGTTCCTTCAGATATTTGCGGGTGCTGACTAGCGCGTTGTTGACGAAAGGAACGCCGAGCTGCTGGAGATTACCCAGGTATGAGAACCCTTTTTCCTTCAGCGGGCCGGACACCGATGGATCGACGATGGTGGCGTCGATGCGCCCGGCGAGGAGAGCCTGGGCTCGGGTCGGCTCGTCACCGATGACCAGGAATGTGATTTTGTCTTTGTTCTCGTCCAGTTTGAAGTGCTGTAGCATGAGAAAGGACGCGACGTGGGACGAGCCTCCAAAGCCGCTGACGGCCAGATTTTTTCCGCGCAAGTCTTCCGGCCGCTTGATCTCCGGTCTGGCCCAAATGTCGTAGGTCAAGCGGTTGGTGATCCCGAGCATCAGGACGGCATCCGAGCCGCCGGCCACGGCCGAGGCGACGAGGGTGGCGCCGGTAAAACCCATGGGCGCCGAGCCGGAGAGAATCGCCTGGGTCATTCTTACGCCGCCGGTGATGAGCACGATGTTCACGTCCAACCCGTTCTTGCGGAAGATTTCCAAGTCTTTCGGCACCCAGAGCGCCGCGATGTCGTTGCGGATGTTCGAGTGGCCGACTACCACTTTTTCCAGTTCCTGGGTCCCAGCCGTCTGCGTGGCCAATAGGAAAAGCAGCGTTAGAATCCAGCTCAAGGCGTGAAAATACTGCTTCATGATTCCTCCGGAGAGTTTCTTACATTATGAGCGAATGGCTAAGAGTTCACATTCTGCTGGAACCACTCCAGCGGTAATTGACGGCCGACGCCCTTTTCCTGCGCCAAGTCGTAGATCAGCTTCGCCATCGCCGCGAACTGAATGCCGTAACCCGGACCGCCGTCATGTCCCCAACCATGGCCTCCGTTCGCAAAGATCGTGATTTCTTGTTCGCTTTTCCGGCCCGGAACCTTCCCCGAAACCAAATCGGCGATCTCCGGAGCGTCTTTGAGAAGCTCGGCATGCGGCGGTATGTCCAACGGGTCCTCTTCAGGACCTCTTCGAAGGCTGTAATCCCGGCCGTGTAATCGATTAAAAATCACGATGGTGTCGGCGCGCTTATAGCAGTCGAGATCGAATTCGTAGGGCAGGACGCCCGTCAGATGCATGCCGTTCTCGATCCACTCGCCTTTGCACACCGGAACCTTCGAGCTGGTGGCTGCGACTACCATGTCGGCGCCTTTGACGGCTCGCTCGGCGCTATCGCAATCGCGAACATCCAGGTCGTTGTAGGCGGCGCGCATCCGTTCGACGAAGCGTTTTCGGTTCTCCGCGCTCCGGCTGACGACATTCACCCGCTCGATCGGACGAACGAATCTCATCGCTTCGATCGCCGCCGTCGCTTGCCAGCCTGAGCCGATGAGCGCCATGCTTTTGGCGTCCTTTCTCGCCATGTGGCGGGCGGCGATCGCGTTGGTAGCTTGAACCCGCATTTTCTGGAGATAGCCGTCGTGAAGGATCGCCAGCAAATCACCGCTGTTGATGTCGTAGAGCAGATCCAGCGAGCAGTTCAACGCGCCGTGAAAGTAATTGACCCGGGTCGGATCGACGCCGGGATCCGGCCGGCTGTGGGTAACGATTCGAATGTCATAAACGCCCTTGTTGCGAATGAGCCCTTCGTGCGTGTTCGCGACGAAGCGGCCATGGCTCGTGGGCGAAAAAGTAAACGTTCGCGGACGATTCGCCGTTTCTCCTTTGTCCAGCTCCAGATAAGCTTCGTCGAGAGCGCGAATCGTGTCCTTGATGGTCAACACCTTCTCGACCTCGTCGTTATTAAGAAGCAAAACCGTAGCCATCCGTCGAATACCTCCTAAGTCAAATCTCTCGCGCCGAATGAACCCGCATTGTGAAGACCATCTGAAAGATGTCCCCCTCCTTCACGCCCTGGGCGTGAAAACGGCGGCACCAGAGATTCGCGATTACCTCCCAATCGCTTCGCGTGTGGAAAAACAGCTTGGGATTGCCGGAGCTCCCGGAGCTCGCTTGAACGCGCGCCGCGGGGAAATCTCCCTGATAGCTCCCGAACGGCGGATGCTGCCGTAGATCGGCTTCGAGATCGTCCTTGCTTACGACCGGAAGCTTCCGAAGATCTTCGAGCCTCCGGAGGTCGTTCGGGCCGATGCCCTCTCGCTCCCAGCGCGCCCGGTAAAAAGGAACGTGCTCCCAGGTCCGGCGAAAGAGAGAGAGAAGCCGTCGTTCTTGCAAGCCCTCCAGCTCTTCTCCAGGGGCGGTCTCGACAACCGAGCTTCCCGGCGCTGCAGGATAGCTTTCCGGCGAACGACTCGTTTTGGCCGTCATTGATAGAGCCTATCGATGAAACCGCTTTCATCGAGTTCCTTGAGGAAACGGTTTTCGATCATCGAGCTTCCGGAAAGTCCTTTCGCTTTCGGTTCGGTTCGCTCAAGATCGTCCAGGATGTTCTGCACTCCTCTGGTCAAAAGATAGGGCTTCTTCAGGAAAACCTTGTTCAAAATCAGGGTCACGGCCGATTCTCCACGGTCTACTCCTATTGTGAATTTCCGTTCGGCGCCGGCACGAGAGGGGTCGCGATCGGTTCGGTAGAAATCTGAGGTTGATCGCCTTCCCGCCGTATCAACACCCACCGGAGCCAATTCCGGTCATCCCGTCCGGGATAATCCTCTCTGATGTGGCTCAGGCGGCTTTCGTGGCGCACGCGGGAGGCGGCGAAAATAAGCTTCGCTGCGATGACCATCGCCTCGGTCTCGCGCAGCCGCACAAACCCATGGGTATTGGACGCTTTGGTCCCGGCGAGCTTTTCCTCGATACCCCCCAATACCCCGAGCGCGGCGGATAGTCTTCCTTCAGTCTTTAAAATCGAAACGTCATGACGAAAAATCAATTTTTGAAGCTCGAAGAGAAGGTCATCCTCCGACCTCTCGGTAGCGTCACCAAAACCTCCGCGAATCTTACGCTTGAGTAACTCGACCTCCGCTTCATTCAGGGAAGGGGCTTTAATTTCTTGTGCCAGTGTAGCCGCGTTTCGGCCGGCGATCCATCCCGTTCCGTTGCAGGCGCCGATATGAAATCCCGCAAAATGGGTCGCGCAGCTCGCCTGGGCAAGACCTGCCGCAAACAGCCCCGGAACGCTCGCACGGCAGCCGGAGTCGGTCTTAATAGCCATCTTGGTCATCTGGTAGAAGGGAAAGTATTCAGTCCTTCCGAACATATCGATGCGCGCCCGATTGCCGAGTTTCTTGTAGAAATAATCCATCCAGGCGACCGAACTGTGAAGATAGTCTTCTCTCTTCTCCTCGGGAATGCGCGACATGTCGAGATAAAGCGGCGCGTTGCCGGCTTTCTTTTCCATGACCATCGCCTTGCTGATGAGCTGGACATCGGCCTCGTCCGACCAATCGGGTTCGTATTTTTCCATGAAAGGCGCGCCGGCGGAGTTGACGAACCTGGCGCCGTCCTGGATGGCAAAGGTAATGCCCTCGAAGTAAAATTTCGGCGTCGCCGGCCTCAGGTATCCAAACTCGGCGTTGGTGACCGCCGCACCGGCCTGGTAGGCGAGGATCGGGCCCGTCCCCGTGAGGTCGCGTGCAAATCCCGCCCGGAAGGTCACGCTGTTGGTGGCGACGATCGTCGCTTTTGCGCGAAGGATATGAAACTCTCCGGTTCGCCCGTCAATTCCCACGGCGCCGGCAACATTTCCCCGCTCGTCTCTCAGGAGGTCGGTGACGAAAACGCGCTCGGCAAACTCGACACCCTCCCGCTCCAGCGCCTTGCGCAGTACCCAACAGAATTCGAGGCCTCCGCCGATTGGCTTGAGCACTTTCGTTATGCGAAGGCCGCGCGTGGGGCGGCGGACAAACTTTCCATCCTCCTCCTTCGGAAACTGGAGGCCCATCTTCTCGAGTTGCAGCATCTGATCGTACGAAAGGGATAGGACTTCCCGGATCAGCTCCTGCTCGGCGATCCACTCGTTTCCTTGGACGATATCGCGGACGCAGGCATCCAGATCGTCTTCCGGGGTGACCACCACCATCCAGGCGTTGGAAAAAGCCGTGTGCCCGGTTCTCCCGATCATGTGAGCGTCGAGCAAGGTAACCTTGCCTGACGGAAAATGCCGCCGCGCGCTCAGGGCCGCCCAGAGCCCTCCGGCCCCTCCGCCGATAACCAGGACGTCCGTGTCGATCAGCTTGCCTATGTTTTCCAGCATGAGGCCTCACCAGGGAAGGGGTCGACGGCGGACAATAGGGTGAACATCGATGCACTGCTCCGGGCAAAAGATTTCACAATTGAAGCAAGTCACGCAGTGCTCGGGATATTGAATGACCGGGAACTCCTTATCCCCGTTTTGCTCCATATGGATCACGTCGGCCGGGCAAATCGGATCGCAGAGTCCGCAGCTCGTGCACTTATCGAGGTCGATGTCGACGATCATTATTTTTTGTCCAATCGGAGCAGCTTGGCCGCCGTTTTGCCCAAAATTCCGCTCTTCACCTCTTCACCCAGATCCAAATTCTTCACAGCGGCGATGTATTCTCTTAATGCCGCCATGCCTCTTCCGGTATCGGTGCTTACCCCGGTGAAATCCTGTGGATAATCGGTCGCGAAAACCAGCTGCTCCGGCTTGATGCCCAGCAATGCGCAGCGCAATGCGGTTAAGCCTCCCTCAAAGCCGGAAAGATCAAAATAGAGCATGTTAAAATAGTCATCGAAAGGTCTCTTGAGGGTTCCGAAGCGGTACGCTTTAGCCACCAGCCGGTCCTTAACGGCCGCGATACCGCCGCCAAAATGTCCGATAATGAATTTGAGATTAGGGAAGCGCTCCAAAATCCCTCCGGCAATAATACGCGTGGTGGCCAGCGCGAGATCCATCTCCCTGCCGATAATTCGCGCCAGATCATAATCCTTGACCAGGTCGTATCCTTTGGGGACCATCGCCGGGTGAACGAAGATCGGTACGTCGAGCTCACTCACCTTGGCATAGAAATCTCCGAGCTTCGCGGAATCCAGGGGCAAACCATGCACCTGGGAAGTTATCGTCACTCCTGGAAGGCCCAATTTCCGGACCGCCCTATCCAGCTCGTCGAGCGCCGGCTTTCCTTCCAGCACCGGAGCTTGCGCCAGCCCGACGAATCGCCCGGGATATTTTCGTTGCACCTCGGCGAGCCTTTCGTTGATGAGCTGGCATTCTTCCAAAGGAGCACTCCAGCCCAGAAGGCAGGAAAGAACCGACACGTCGACTCCCGCTTCGTCCATGTCTTTGAGCTGAGCTTCAGGATCATAGAGTTTCGAATGCATGGTCAGGCTCGGAACCGTTCCATCGCTCGCGAAAAGCACTTTTTCGGAGTAAAGCCCCTTTTTCTTTGCCAGATCGATGGGCACATAATGATGCTGGAAATCGACGATCATACTGTTTTCCTCCTAACGGCGGTAAAGATTGGCGATGAAACCGCTACGCTCAAGCTCCTGGACCCAGCGGGGATCAATAAAATCCTTCGCATTGGCCGTTCGGGCTTTTTCATCAGAGGCTGCTATCTCGGCGAGCCGCTGCCGAACTGCAGCCTCGCTGGGATAAGGAACTTGCGGCAGATAGTTCACCGCGAAAATCCGGTAGGCCTCTTCGATGATCTCGGGGTCTTCGATCTTTGTATACTTGGCAAGAATCCGTTCCGCAAAGGGCTTGTCGGTCTTTATCTTGTGGATGCTTTCGACAATCGAGCGCACGAGCGCCCGCATCGCTTCGGGATTTCTTTTGATCCATTCCTGGCGCGACACAAAGGTCGTCTGCTGATAAGGAATTTTCAGCGTGCCGACGTCCAGGAGTTCCTTCAACCCCATCTTCTTGGCCAGGATGTTGATGGGCGGGGAAAGCACCCCGGCGGCGATCGTTCCCTTATCGATCCCGGCCAGGATTTGCGGGACGCCGCCCATCTGAAGAATCGTGATCTCGCTCGCGGGCACCCGAAGGTGCTCGAGGGCGGCCAGCAGCGCTGCGTGCGTCGCCGTGCCGAAGCGCGAGACGCCCAGACGCTTCCCGCGCAAATCCTGAGGCTTGGTTATCTCGGGGCGGGCCATCAGAGAAAAGACCAGGGTTGACGCAGTGTCGGCGAAGGAAATCATGTCCGAGCCCTGAAGCCGGCCGCGCAAAACCACCTCGCCGTTCGCCAGCATGGATTGAATGTCTCCACCGACGAGCGCCGCGGCGGTGACGGATCCTCCGGCAATGTACACCAGTTCCACGGCGAGGTTGTTCTTTTTAAAAATGCCGGCTTCCAAAGCCACCCACGGCGTCAACATGGCCCCGCTGATGGCCGAGTAGGCCATTCTCAGCCGTTCCTCGGCTTGCAGATTGGACCAAGCCGACAACAGGGCAAGCAGGAGCAGCGCAGCGAACGGTTTAGCGGTTTTTGTCATGACGAACCTCCCCAATAAGATTACAATGCCGTTTTCATTCTCGAGGATACGACTGCCATTTGTTTGAGCTTTTGTTTCGGACCTTCCTTTCGGTGTTCAAACATATTCAGCAGAATCTCTTTGCTTTTCCTCAGGTGAAGTTGGAACGTCTTTGCCGCCCTGTTTTTGTCCCGGCCCTTGATGGCCTTCACTACGCCGAGAAAATCCAACAGCAGTTCCTCGATTCTCCCGGGCGGGGCGGAAGAGTAATGACGAGCCGTTTCCACCTGCTCGTTGATCATCTTCAGAAAGGCGTTCAATCGCTCGTTGTCCGCCGCCGCGGCGATCGCCTGCCGCAGCATTTCCCACGAGTCTCTAAGATCTCTGTAGCCCAGATGGTTCTTGCGGCGCTTGAGCCTCTCCGCAAGGTGAGAAAGTCTACGGATGGGCTCCGGGGACATCCGCAGCGCGGCCTGCCCTGCTGCGAAACTCTCAAGAGCTTCTCGGACTTCGTAAATCTCCCGGATGTCCCTAAGGGTGAGAACGCGGACAAAAGCGCCTTTGTTCGGAACAATTCGGACGAGCCCCTCATGATTCAGTCTCCGCAAGGCCTCACGCACGGGAGTCCGGCTTACCTGAAGGCTTTGTGCTAAATCTTCTTCGAACAGCGGCTCCCCGGGCTGCCGCCTTCCCGAGACAATATCCTGCTTAATTCTATCGTAGGTTGTATGGTAGAGAGAGCGAACGGGGTTCTTCACGACTGGCGCCTTGATGGGAAATGTAGCGCTTGTATACAATCCAGCATACATTGTCAAGACGTACGCGCCCGGATTTCATTTGGCCACGGCTATTTCCGGATGGGCGCTTCGGAAGGGGATTTGAAGCGAGCCCGGCTCTTTACGGAGAAGGCATGAACCCTTTGTCGACCCATTCGCTCAGGTCCGCGCCGAACCACTCCGTAGGAAGTTCTCGTCCCAACCCCTTATTTTTGCAAGCCTCGTAGATCAGAGCCCCGGCTGCGGCGAACTGAATCCCCACGCCGGTATTGCTCTTATAATAAATGATTTGCCGATCGTCGGTCCGCCCGGGGTGTTTGCCGATGAGAACCTCGCCCAGCTCGCAGACTTTCTCCCATCCGAACTTTCCTTGATCGATCAGGTCGAGAAGCTCTCGCTGCTGGTTCGTTATCGCCGTCTCCTTGTTGTTGAGCACGATGAAGTCGCTCCGGGTCATCGTCGTCGCATCCGCCTCCGTGCGACGATGGACGCCGTCGGTGTTGGCGATAGTCGTGACCAACTGCCCCGGCTCCAGCCAGTTGCCGTCAAACACCGGTTGGCTCGAATTCGTCGCGCACATGACGATATCGGATCCCTTGACCACGGCCTCCGGACTACTGACGGGCTGAATTTCTATGTTGAGCAACTCCGTCATTTCTTCCGCGAATCGATCCCGGTGCTCTTTGGTGCTGCTGTAGACCTTGACCGATTCAATGTTGCGGACAGCGCAGATGGCTTCCAAGTTGGTTCGCGCCTCGTTGCCCGAACCGAATATGCCGACGACTCTGGCGTTTTGTTTTGCCAACGCCCGGTGTGCGATTCCAGTGGTCGCGCCGACCCGAATCCCGGAGAGACTGAAATCATGGATCAGCGCGAGGGGCTCTCCGGTTTGCAAGCTGAAGAGCAACACGAATCCCCAGCTCCGCTTTGTCGGCGAGGGAAAATCCATTCGCTTCGTCCCGGCGACCACTCTTTCCTGCACGATGGTGGAATCGTATCGCAGGGCCGCAACGCCCGAGCTCGGCACCGCGCCGGGAATGATGTTCGCCATGTAGCCGGGCTTGTCGAGATCGGGCGGCACCTTGTAGCGCGTGCGCGGCCGGTTGACCGCGATGCCGCGCGCCTCCTCGGCGAACGCCCGCTCCATCGCCTCGATGCACTCGCGCATCTTGAGCACCCGGCGCACTTCGGCATCGCTGATTAGAAGCATTCAATCCCTCCTTGCTTTACCTCAGGGGTCGCTTCGGTGATCACGCTCATGTCACCTCGCCCACCAATAGGGCGCGTTAAAAATCATCGCGCTACGGATGGACGCTTTCCAAGAACCACTCCGTCGGGATTTCTCTCCCGACTCCTTTGGCTCTGGCCTCGGCGTAAACGGCGCTCCCGACGGCGGCGAACTGGATGCCCAGGCCGATGTTGTTGATGAAGCAGGTGATCTCTTCGGCGGACTGCCGGCCGGGAACCTCGCCGCCGATCACCTTTTTAAGTTCGGGGGCCGTGACCCAAAACGGCGGCGGCGGACGATTCTCGCGAGGCCTCTTATCACCCCGCAGGAAATCAATCGGATCATGAGCCTCGATTTTTTCATCGCCAAAACCTTCGATGTAATTTTCCGGAGCGAAACTTCGGGCGTGAATCACTATGCGGTCCGCCTTGCGAATGGTCTCCTCGCCGAGTTCGCAGTCCTTCACGCAGGTCACGTGCATTCCTGGCGCAACCCATTCGGGCTGAATAACTCTGGTGATGGCATTGGTGGCGGCAATCAGCACGTCCGCGCCTTGAGCTGCGGATTCCGGTCGGTCCATCGGCACGACCGGGACTCCGACTTTTTTTTCCATCTCCCGCGCAAACGCTTCGCGGTTGGCCTTGGTCGGGCTGTAGAGCCGAACCTTCTCTATTTTGCGCACCTTACAGAAGGCGAGAACGTGCGCTCCGGCTTGCCAACCTGAGCCGAAAATGCCGAGCACTGAAGCATCCGCCCGGGCCATCTCCCGAGCGGCGAGCGCGCTGGTAACCGCCACTCTCATGCGCTGCACAACTCCGTCTGGAAAAATCGCCAACGGTTCTCCGGTTTCCGCGGAAAAGAGAAGAATCAGGCCGACCCACTTGTTCCCCGGCGCCGACGGAATCTTTTCCTTGACGATTCTTCCATGGCGTTCTTCCCAGCGAATCACATCGGAATTGAGGCGGAGAGCCACGACTTTCGATTCCGCAATCCCTCCCTCCATCGACTTGAAGGCGTACACTGTCCCTTCCTTGCCGGCGGAGAGGTAGAGGTCCGACCGCGGACGATTGATCGCTCTTCCTTTGGCTTGTTCCCGGTAGGCTTTCTCCAAGGATTGGAAGGCGATCTCCACGGAAAGAAGAGAATCAATCTCGTCGTTACTGAGAATGAGCATGGCCGGATTTCTCCTTCCAACAGTCTATGCTGAGCATCCTCGCAGAAGTGTAGGGTCGCGGCGTTTGCCTTGGCGCTTGTGTTCGACAGATCGATCGCGCTTCAGGTTGCCCGAGTATTTTCCGTGACCACGCGCCGTGATGTAAGAACACATGGAGAACTCGCAGGCGTCGTACTCGCCGTAGCGGTAGAACCGCTCATGCCGAATCCCGCTCTCCACGGTGAGCAGATTCAGATCGATGCCTTCGGGCTGAACTCTGCCGTCGCGCAGGGGTTGCAAGTAGTCATAGCTGTCGAATGCAAGCGTCAGTTTCAATTTGGCCATACCCTACTTCCTTCTTTTTCTCGTCGTTTCAATCATCTCTTGCCCTTATACAGACCGTCGATAAAACCGCTTTCATCGAGTTCTCTAACAAGGCTCATATCGGCGAAGTCTTCGGGCCTTGCGCCGCGCGCCTTGGGTTCATTTTCCCCCAACTCCGCCAGAGCTTCCCTGATTCCTTCGAGGGTGGGATACGGCTTGACCGGGACGAGGCGGGAGAAAAACCGATAGCTGTCCTCCAAGACCTCCGGGTCGTTAACCTTTGTATATTTCGCTATCACCTTTTTGCTGAATTCTTTTTGGCTCTTATAGACGTGGATGGCCTCAAGCAAAGCTTTCATGAATTTTCGCACGGTCTCCCGCTTTTCCTTGATGTAGGAAACCCTGGAGGCGATGGGAGTGGTGGGATAAGCGCCGCCGAAATCTTCCGGCTCGGCCAAAATATTGAGCTTGAACTTGCGCGCGAGATTGGTCACGGGAGGTTGCGCCACCATGCCATGAATCTGTCTGGTTTGAACCGCGGCGAGTCGCACCGGCTGCCCGCCGGGAATCTGTAAAACGGCCACATCAATGTCCGGCTTGAGCCCCCACTTGATAAGAATTTTTCTGGTCGCGTAGTCCGAATTGGATCCGAAGCGGCTCACGGAAAGTTTCTTCCCTTTGAGGTCTTCCGGCTTTTTTATTTCGGGGGCGACGACCAGGCTATAGGCGAGCACGTTAGTGAGTCCGGCGATCATCGTCACGTCTCCGCCGCGCAGTCGGGCGACAATCGGCGCATTGCCGCCGACCTGCACGATCGGGACATCGCCGGACAGGAGAGCTTGCGTAGCCTTGGAGCCGCCGTCGATATAGATCATCGTGACCTCAAGGCCGTTTTTCTCGAACAGTCCCGCTTCTTTGGCGATCCATAGCGGCGCATGGGAACCTGAAATCGCGCTCCAGCCAGTCGTGAGTTTTTCAAAAGGAACCGCGCTCCAGGAACTTCGCGGCGCGATTTGCGGGCCGCATAAAAAGACCCCGATCGCGGCGGCGGCCAGTTGAAAACGTTTCCTATACATCTGTAAGACTCCTTCCGCAGACCGCCGCGCTCCGGGCGACTTCGCGATGGCCGTCTTCGGAGGCCTTCATCTTGATCTCCATGGTGAGCACGCTCTTCACGTCGTTGTTAAGAATGAGACTCATGTGTGGAACTCCTGCGTCAGCCATTCGGTCGGTATCTCTCTGCCGAGTCCAGCCTCCTTTGCCCGCTTGTAGATCACGTAGCCCACCGCCGCAAACTGGAGGCCCAGGCCGGCGTTGTTCCAGAAGTAGGTGATTTCGTCCCGCTTCTCGCGCCCGGCGACCTTGCCCGCGACCATCTCTTCGAGCAGCGGGTAGCCTTCAAATTCTTCACTCCGCCAGGAGCCCTCTTCCAGCTCTCCATACTGCCCGGCCCCCCCGATCCGCGTTTCATAGGCGAGCCTCTGGTGAATGACGATACGATCCGCCCTATCCAAGATCAAGCGGTCGATCTCGATCCGCTTGACGTCGGTGACGTGCATTCCCGGCTCGACCCATGGAGCATGGAGCACGGTTTCCCTTGCGTTCGTCGCGCAGGCGATAATGTCCGCTCCTTTGACCACGTCTTCCGGTTGCTCGACAGGCTCGATCTCCACGTTGACGATCGGCGCCATCTCAGCGGCGAACTTTTTCCGGTTTTCCGCCGTCGGGCTGTAGACTTTCACCTTCTTCAACCGGCGCACGCAGGCCATCGCCTCGACCTGACCGCGCGCCTGCCAACCCGAGCCGAAAATTCCCAGGACCGACGCGTCGTCGCGCGCGAGGTACTTGGCCGCGATCGCGCTCGAAGCGGCGACGCGGCAGCGTTGCAGATATCCGTCGGGCATGAACGCAAGCGGCGCTCCGTTGACGGTCGAGTAGAGCTGGACCAGGCCGACCCAGCGCCCGCCGGGCGCAGCCGGGAGCTTCTCGACTCGTTTTTGCCCGGTAATGACCGGATGGTGCACGACCGAGGAGCTCATCCGGAGCGCGCTCACGCCGTACTTGGGCAAGACGCCCACCATCGTCTTGAATTCGTACCGTCCGTCGTTGCGCATTTCCGGCAGCGGCATCTCCGTGTCGTAGCGGAGCTGGTTCATCGCCCTTCCCGCAGCCTGCTCCCGATAAGCGTCCTCCAAAATCTCCAGGCAGGCGTCCATCGTGAGAACTCTTTGAACCTCGTCGTTGTTAAGAATCAGCGTCACGAGACATCTCCTCTCCGCTGGCCTGTCGCGCTGCAAACCACCAATGGGAGACCGTTGCCTTCGAGCACAGGACCCATGACTTCTCTCTCGGTCAGAGCGGCTCGCGCCATTCGGCGCCGTCGATCGGCAGCTCCAGGCCCAAGCCCTTTTCTTTCGCCAACCGATAAAGCCGCCCGCCGATCGCCACGTCCGAAATCCCCACGCCTCCCGTGTTTTTAAAAAGCGTGATCTGATCGTCGCGCGTTCTCCCCGGCTTTACGCCGTTTAAGACCTCGCCGACTTCGACAAGCTTCTCCCACGAGATGATCCCCTTCTCCAATCGCTCGACAAAATCTCCCGGTTGATCGACCCGGATCGTCTCGCGTGAATTGACTCCGATCACTTCGGCGCGCCTCATGCTCTCGTCGTCCAGTTCCTGTCTCATCTTGGGCACGAAGCCGCCGCGCTTGAGACCGATGTTGCTCACCACGATGGAGGTGAGATGCACGCCGGGTTCGAGCCAGCGGCCGTCCAGCACGGGAACGTTCGAGCTGGTGGCGGCGACGACGATGTCCACGCCTTTCACCGCGGCTTCGGCGCTCTCGACCGGGCGGACCTCGATGTTGAGGAGAGAACCCATCTCGTCGGCGAAGTCCTTTCGGTGTTGTGGGTTCGGGCTATAGACCTTGACTCGCTTGATTTTGCGGATCTCGCGCAGTGCAATCAGATGGTACCTGGCCTGATTCTGCGAGCCGAGGATGCCGATGCTCTCGGCGTTTTTCCGCGCAAAGACGTCCGTGCCGACGGCGCTGTTCGCCGCCGTGCGCAGCGCCGAGACCCCGCTGAGACTCAACTCCTTGGGCTTCGGCTCGCCGATGATCAGGCAGCGCAGCTCGCCGTTCTCGGCGTCGAAAAGCACCTGCACCGGGCGCCCGCGCACGGGAAAAGCTTCGATTGAATGCCCGCCCTTCGTCGGGTTTTTCGTCCACTCGCAATGGGTCATGAGACCGGTCACGCCTATCTTCGGAAGACCGCCTTGATGAACGCTGACCCTGACATTAGAGGGCACGTGAGTCCTGTGGCGCACCTCGCTGAAGTCGGGGTGCTTGTTCCATTCAATGAATCCCTCTCTCACGACCTCGATCGCCTCCTTCATGGTGATGAGACCGTCGATCTCCTCGGGCCGCAGGACTAAAATCATAAAAATCTCCTCTCGCAAACTATCGATCTCCGCGCAGGCAACAGAACATCGGTTTTCCACGCCGTTTTCTCCCTTGTCCCAGGAAAGAGAGCGAATTCAGCTACAGCTCTCGCCCAAGGCCGCGCTCCTTCGCCAGCCGATAAATATGGGCGGCGAGGCTCACGTCCACGACGCCTATGCCGGCGTTGTTGTTGTAAAACGTGATCTGCGCTGCATTCTTTCGTCCGCCGCTCTTCCGGGCGAGGAGATCGCCGATCTCTCCGATCCTCTCCCAGCTTAAATATCCCCGGCTCACGGCTTGAAAAATCTCTCCTTGCCGGTCCTGCCGGGTCTGCTCCTTCACGTTGACGAAAATCCTGTCACTTCTCTTGATGGTCTCCTCGTCCACTCCTTTTCGCACGACGCCTTGCTGCGCGGCCAGCTCGCGGTTGCTCCCGGCGATCGAAGTCACGTGCATGCCGGGCTGGAGCATGCGGCCGGGAAAAACGGGAACCGTCGTATTGCTCGCTTCGAGAACGACGTCGGCAGCGGCCAGCGCGTCGGAGGGAGATTCCACCGGCTCCATGGCGAGTGAGAGCGCGGTCTCCATCTCGCGACAAAAGGATTTTCGATGCTCCGGATTCGGACTGAAAACCCGGACGCGCTTCAAATCCATGACCCGGCTTAAGGCGTGCAGATGCGAGCGCGCTTGATGGCTGCTGCCGAAGAGAGCCAGGCTCCGGCTATCCTCGCGCATGAGGCGGCGTGTTCCCACCGCGCTCGTCGCGGCAGTACGATAGTCGACGCCCCTTTGGTCGCGCCGCCGCCGGATGATCGCCGCGAGCGCGGCCGTCCCGGCGTCGTAGAGGACATAGACGTAGTCGCCTCGGCCTTTTACCACCTGCGTCAGAAGGGCTTTTCCTTCGGCGGAAACAATCGGCAGCTCGCTGTGGATCATCATACCGAGAAGGCCGTAGGGCATCGCCGCCCCGGCGTGCAGGCTGATTCTCGTGAGCGACGGGCAGTGGAGCCGCCGCCGCGGATGATTGACCTGCTCGCCGTAAACGCCGAGGTCGGCGAGCGCTTTCTCGGTAAGCTCGATGATATCTTTCCAGTCGATGAGGCCTTGCCGTTCGACCTCGTCGAAGTCGATCAAGAGCGCCACGGTCAACGCCGCCCCTTCAAGCCCGCCAGTGCCTCGCGCAAAAAGCGGTAATCGACGACCTCGCCCGCGCTGTAGATGTAATCGATCTCGCCGGCGAGCATCGCCTTGATGCCCAAATCGGCGCGGATCGATACGTAAAGAAGAACGATGCCTTCGGCGCGGTAAAATCCGCGCTCGATGCCGTAGAGCAGCGGGCCGATCGATAGCCCGCCGCGAACCGAATGGCTGATCATGACCCGCTCGAGAGCCGCGGCCCGGTCTGCGGCAAAAACCGAGACGAGCAGCAGAACGGTAGCAAAGCATCGTGCTATCAAGGAACCGGCCTCTCAATCCCGAATGGTTTGCAGAAACCAGTCGCGCGGAACCTCTCTTCCCAATCCCGCCGCCCGCGCCCGATCGTAAATCAGCGAGCTTACCGTAACGAACTGAAGACCTTTGACGCTGTCCTCGCCGCCGACCTTGATGCCGCTGGAGGCGGAGATCTCCCGGTCGTTCAGGCGGCCTTCCGAACGGCCGGTGATGAGATCGGCGAGCGGCACGAGTCTGCCGCGAAAATTCTTGTTCCTATTCTCGCGCGCCCGCGCGTTGCCCTTGGCCCGGTTTAACGCCTCGAGGCTGCCGGCAAGATAGGTGATGAAACCTTGCGAATCGTCGATGGCGGCGCCTTCGACGACCTGGCTCGACGGGCCGCCGCCGATGCAGACGTCGAGCTTGGCGTTCACGTCGTCCGCAAACTCGCGCGCCACCTGCGTCAAGTGCATTCCCGGCTCGAGCATCCGGGCGTAAAGCGTCGGCTCCTTGGCGTTCGTGCAGGTGGCCAGAATATCGACGCCTCTCGACGCCTCTTCGGCGCTGGCGCAGGGAATTATCTCGATGCCGAGCTTCGGCTCCATCTCTTTTGCGTACAGCTCGCGGTGTTCTTTCGTCGGACTGAAGACCTTCGCCTGCCTGATTTTTCGAACGCAGGCAAAGGCCATGAGATGGGTTCGCGCCATTCCGCCGGAGCCCAGCATGCCCACGACGGACGTGTTTTTCCGCGCGAGGTACTTCGCGCCCAGGCCGTACAGAGCGCCGACGCGCATGTGCTGTAGGTTGCCGTCGTTGATGATCGCGAGCGGCGCGCCGTCCTCGGTGCTGAAGAGAAATACGAGTCCGCAGTAAAAACCGGGCTTAACGCAATATTTGTCTTCGACCCGCAAGCCGTGGCGGACGGGCCAGCTCACGACGTCGGATTTCATTCGAATGGCGAACCTCTGAAGGCTTTTGCTCGATCCTTCCATGGTTCCCCAGCGATGGAACTTCTCGCCGTCGCCTGTCTCGGTGTATACGTCCACGCGGGGCCGTCCGGCGAGCTCGCCGCGCGCCAGCTCCTTATGGCCCTCTTCGATGACCCGGAGCGTGTCCTCCATCGTGAGGACTTGCGCGACTTCGTCGTTGTTGATGAAAAGCATCGGTCGCTAAGCAAGATTGAAAAGCCGGCCGCGTCTGTTTATTATAACTAAACTCTGTTCGTAGGGCATCGAATGCGCAACGGTTATTCTCTTTTCTACACCTTGTCAAGGCGGATCGATCGCAGTGGCTCTGAGCCGGTCGGGCCACCGGCTGGAGTTGGCGAGCGGAGTTGTGGTAAATAGGGAGGCATGAGCGGCGATCCTTTGAATTTCGACAGCCGGCCGGAGCTGAGGCGTCCGGTGTTGATTCTGGCGTTCTCCGGCTGGAGCGACGCCGGGTCGTCGGCCACGACGGCCGTGCGCTATCTCACGGAGCAGTTGATGGCCAATAAATTCGCCGGCATCGATCCGGAGGAGTTCTACGATTTTTCCGTCCAGCGCCCCCAAGTTCGTCTCGTTGATGGGCTGACGCGGGAGGTTCATTGGCCGTCCTACGATTTCTACCATGGCGCGGGGATCGGCATCGACCGGGACTTCATCCTGGGGGTCGGTGCGGAGCCGCATCTGCGCTGGCGGGGCTTTTGCGATACGCTGCTACGCTTCACGCGCGAGTGCAAAATCGGGATGATCGTGAGCATCGGCGCTTATCTGGACGAGGTGCTCTACACCCGCCCCGTTCCGCTGACGGGATTTTCCTCGGATGCGAATTTGATGAAAGAGCTTGAGCTTCTCCCGTCGAGATATCAGGGGCCGACCGGCATCCTGGGCATCCTGGGCGACGCCTGCCGCAAGAACCGGATCCCCAACATGAGCTTGTGGGCGGCGCTGCCCCACTATTTTTCCGCGGTGCCGAACCCGCGCGGCTCGCTGGCGCTGGTGCTTAAGCTCGCCCAATGGCTGGGGCTTAGGGTCGACACCGGGCCGCTCGAGCGCGCCGCCGCCGAATTTCAAAACAAGGTCAACGAAGCCGTCAACAACGATCCCAATCTCTCCGCTTTTATCCGCGATCTGAAAAAGCGCGAGTTCGAGCAGTGAAGCTCTCCGTCGTCGTGCCGGTTTTCAACGAGGCGGGGACGGTGGAAGAGCTGCTTCGGCGCGTCCGGAACGGCCGCTTTCCGAAAGAGATCGTCGTCGTCGACGACGGCTCGACCGACGGGACGCGGGAGATTCTCTCCCGGCTGGACGCGGCGGCGCGGCAGGCGACCGGCTCGGAGAATAGTTTCCAGGTTATCTATCAGCCCTACAATCGCGGCAAAGGGGCCGCCGTCAGGACCGGCCTTGAGCGCGTGACGGGGGACGTGGTGATTATCCAGGACGCGGACCTCGAATACGATCCGGAGGACTATGCCAAACTGCTCGACCCGATTCTGACGGACAAGGCGGATGTGGTCTACGGGACGCGGTTCGCCGGCGGCGGAGCGCATCGGGTGCTGTTTTTTTGGCACTCTCTTGGGAACCGCATGCTCACGCTCATCTCCAACGCTCTTACCAATCTCAACCTCTCCGACATGGAGGTGGGTTACAAGGTTTTTCGGAGCGAAGTTCTCAAGCGGATCAAGCTCAAATCGGACCGGTTCGGCTTCGAGCCCGAGATCACGATGAAGGTCGCCAAGCAGGGCTGCCGCATTTACGAAGTCCCCATCTCTTATCACGGGCGGACCTACGCCGAAGGAAAAAAAATCACCTGGCGCGACGGCATCGCCGCGCTCTACTGCCTGATCCGCTTTCGGCTTAGCGACTAGCCCGCATGCTTTGCGGTCTTGGCGTCTTCGCACGATGAAACAGTGGTGGATATTCCGGGCTAGCAGGCCTTTGAAACAGAGCCATCGCCGCGACGAAGGCACGCTTGGCCCTCCATTCTCCGCTCTTTAAAACCTTCGAACCCTCTTGCCAACTCGTCGCCCGCGAGCCAGCGCCAATCCGGAGTCCTTCTCAGGCCTGGCACATAGAGGGTCAAATTTCCAAATTCTAAGAATCGCGTCCGAGGGGCGGCTTTCGGCCATCGCCCCCCGCCAAGCCAACTATGCAAGCCGAGTCCCTAAAAAAACCCCTTTAATATAAAGGGTAATTTCCCAGCTTGGCCCGACCCTCATGGCGCGCCCCGATAAAAGATATCCTGGCATCTATCTTGCTCACCTTACTCATCTAACGTTCGTTTAGTAGACGCCTATGCTACGCGCAATCCAGCCCACCTTTCCCCCTTTAGCGATAGGAGAGACGCCATGATTGAGCAATTTAAGGAGTGGTATATCAACCGCCACGCCTATGCCAAGCAGTGGAAGGAGCGGACCGGCGGCAAGGTCATCGGCACCTTCTGCACCTATGTGCCGGAAGAGATTCTGGTCGCCGCCAATATGCTCCCGGCCCGAATTCTGGGGAGCCATGAGCCCCAGGATGTTACCGAGCCGCACATCTTCGGCATGTTCTGTCCGTTCTGCCGGGATTCGTTGGCTCAGGGCCTGAAGGGCAGGTTCAATTACCTGGACGGCGTCGTGCTGGCCCATTCCTGCATCCATTTTCGCCAGACATTCAACTCGTGGCGAATCCATCTTCCGGTAGAGTTCGCGTACTACATCCCCATGCCCAATACGGCGCAGACGCCCCATGCTCCAGCTTATCACCGGGCGGAAGTCGATAAGTTTAAGAAAGCGATCGAGGAATATGCCGGCCGCCCGATCGCGGAGCAGGACCTCGACCGCGGAATCGAAATTTTAAATCGCAACCGCCGCCTGCTGCGCAAGGCCTACGAGCACCGCAAGCTCGACAACCCGCCCCTGACCGGCGAAGAGGCGATGTACATGGCGGTCACGAGCCAGTTCATCGATAAGGAGGAGCACAGCAACCTTCTGGAGGCTGTGCTCAAGGAGCTTCCTCAACGGAAGCTCCCGCGCGATGCGGGGATTCGTCTCATGGCGGTCGGGAGCGAGAACGACGATGCCGAGTTCTTCAAGATGGTGGAGAACGTGGGCGGCACCGTCGTCATCGACGAGCAGTGCGCAGGGAGCCGCTACTTCTGGAACGAGTCCGTTCCCAACGGAGACCGCCTGGCCGCCATCGCAAATCGTTATCTCGATCGTCCCGCTTGTCCCGTCAAAGACTACCCGGCCCACTCCCGCTTTCAGCACGTCCTCAACCTGGCCAAAGACTACCGCGCCCAAGGGGCGATCATCATGCAGGAGAAATTCTGCGATCCCCATGAAGGGGACAATCCCCGCCTGAAGAAATATCTGGAGGAGAACGGCATCCCGACCCTTTCATTGGAGTTCGACTCGACCAACCCGTTGGGTCCGTTCCGCATCCGCGTAGAGGCCTTTTTGGAAACGATCCGAGGCGAGGAGCTTTTCTGAGGAGGAATGCTCATCATTTCCATAAGATCACCGTTAACGACGAAAGACGCCACCCGCTCTCCGAGCCTGCGCAATGGGTCGCTACTTAATCCCACCGGCAGTATCGGATGCGCAGGCTCTCCGACCGGGCGGCGTCTTTCCCTGCGAGACCGAAGGGCGCGAGGGAGAGGGCCGCGGACGTCCGATGAGAATGGTTCGACTCATGGTAACTACCCATCGGCCGCGGCCCGAAGACTCGCGCCGTGAGGGCTAGCTTTTGGAGGAAATAACGATGGCAACCCTAACCAAGTATCCGACTGCGCCGTTGAAGTGTTGGCCGAAGGCCAAAGAGATTCGCCAGCAGTACTATAAGGACTACGCCGAGGCCCATGATCGAGGCGGCATCCGCTGGAGCGGAGGGGCGTGGGCCTTCGACGCCGTTCCGATGGGCTTGGGCGATGACGTCCATGTCATGACCGGCGAGCCCTACGCGGCTTCCATCGCCTGGGATCGCAAGTTCGCCCAGGAGTGTCAGGATGCCACCGATGCGAAGGGCTGGGCCCGGGACCTCTGCTCGTACATGCGCATCTACTGGGGTTCTATGTATCTCAACCGCTTTTTCTTTGGCGGGGAATTCCCCAAGCCGGATTTTTATTACCAGAGCCAAATCTGCTGCAGCCACTCCAAGTGGGACCAGGAAGCCTCGCTCTATGAGAAGGTCCCATATTTCTGCGTCGATGTCTGCGTCGGTCCCTATGAGACGCTGGACGAGAGCCGGCTCAATTACGTGGTCAATCAGTTGCACGATTCCATCGCCGGGATGGAGAAGGCGACCGGGAGAAAGTACGACGACGAGAAGCTCATCGCCGCGGTGCACAACGAATGCCGCAGCACCTCCCTGTGGGCGGAGATCTGCACGCTCAACAAGGCCGTCCCGGCGCCGCTCGACGAGAAGACCATGTTCTCGCTCTACGTGCTGGCCACTCTCCAGCGCTCTTCCAAGCAGGTCGCCGACTATTACGAAGAGTTGCGCGATGAGGTCAAGGACCGGGTGGCGCGCGGGATCGCCGCCGTGCCTTACGAGCGTTGCCGGATCATCACCGACACGCAGCCGCCGTGGGGCTTTCTCAAGATTTACCGCTACATGGAGCAATTCGGAGTCGTCTCCGTGGGCTCGGTTTATACGTTCGGCCTCGAAGGGATCTTCGCCGAGCAGGAAGATGGAAGCTGGGGGCCGCGCAAAACGCCCCAGCAACTGGGCATCAAAATCAAGAACCGTGACGAAGCTTTGAGAGTCACCGCCGACTGGAACCTCTCGCGCCCCTGTTGGCAGCATTTCTACGATCCGCGAATCAAAACCCGCATGATGCTCAAAATGGTCAACGAGTGGAAGCTCAACGGAGTGATCCTTCATCTCAATCGCGGCTGCGAGGGGCTGACGGTGGGGAGCATGGAGAATCGCCTGGGTCTGATCGAGGCCGGCGTGCCGGTCATGACCTACGAGGGCAACATGGCCGACGAGAAAGAATTCGACGAGCGGCGCACCACTTCCCGCATTGAGTCATTTATGGAAACCTTGGGGCTGAAACAGATTCCCGAGGCCGCGGTCGCGCATGCGGCGTAGCAGCGAACTGAAAAATTGTCCGCCTGGGGATCTTTCGGAGGGCCGATGCGTGGGACGTGGAGATGCAAGCGTGGCTGTGAAGGCACTCTCGGTTCTTAGGAGCAGCGCAGCACTGACGTATCGCATCGGCCCGGAGAGAGATTCCCAGGCGGACTAAGGGGTTGATTCCGGCATGGAGCGATTCAGCCGGAAGAAAGGGGGAGAGTCTTGATTACCACCGGCATAGACGTTGGCGCCAAAACAGTAAAGGTAGTCCTCATGGAGGACGGCAAAATCAAAGGCAAGGCCATGGTCCTAAGCGGATTCGATCAGGAAGAATCGGCCAGGGAAGCCTTAGAGCAGGCGTTGAAGGAGGCTGGCCTTGCGCGTGAGGCTATCGGAATTATTGTCACCACCGGCAACGGGAGAAAGGCGATCTCGTTTGCAAAAGGCGACGTCACCGAGGCGCGGGCTGCCGCACTTGGGGCCGTTTTTCTTTATCCCACAGCCAGAACGGTTATCGATGTGGGAGCCGAAGAGTCCAGGGCGATCAAATGCGACGCGACTGGCAAGGTCCTCGATTTCGCCGTCAATGAAAAATGTGCCGCCGGCTCAGGGGCGTTCACGGAGGCCATGGCGCGAGCCCTGGAGGTTCCACTGGAGGAGTTAGGTCCTCTCTCCCTCAGGGCGACCCAGACCATTCCGATGAACGCGCAGTGCGCCGTATTTGCCGAGTCGGAGGTGATCTCGCTTATTCATTCAAAGACGGAGAAGGCGGATATCGCCCGAGCCGTGCACGATGGGTTGAGCAGCCGGGTTGTTGCCATGGTGCGGCGGGTGGGGCTGAATACCGAGCTTGTTCTGATTGGAGGAGTGGCCCACAACCCCGGCTTCGTCGAATCGTTCAAGAGGACCGTCGGGCTCGACGACGTTCGCACGGCGGCGGAGCCTGATTTTGTCGGAGCGATCGGGGCAGCGTTGGCGGCGGCCGAGTAGAAATGTACCGAGAAACAATGTCTTTAGGCCGGTCAAAAAGGTCCCAGATACAAGGCGCGCGAAGGTCCGCGAGCGGAGGCGTACTTTCCAGTACGTTGACGCGAAGCGGGCCGAGCGCAACGCAGTAGATGGGCCTTTTTCACCGGCCTGGTAGGGAGGAGTTGCTATGGCGGAGTTGCAAGAGTTCTGGCGATGGACTGAATACACCTGGCATCACCCCGAAATGGACTGGCGCAAAGGCAAGAGGCTTGCGGCGGGTATCGATGTCGGCTCGGTGAGCTCTCAAGCTTTGATTCTGGTGGACGGGGAGATTTATGCCTTCAGCAATCTGCGCACCGGAAGCAACAGCCCCGACAGCGCCCACAAAGCTGTCAATGGTGCCATGAAAGACACGGGGATGGAGTTGAGCAATCTCAAATACACGGTGGGCACGGGCTATGGCCGCGTCAATATTCCGTTCGCCAACCGGGCGATCACTGAGATCGCCTGCCACGCGCGCGGCGCCAACTTTATGGCCGGGCCCAAAATCCGCACGGTTCTTGATATGGGGGGCCAGGACTGCAAGGCGATTCATTGTGATGAGCGGGGGAAAGTATCCAACTTTCTGATGAACGATAAGTGCGCGGCGGGCACGGGCCGAGGCATGGAGGTAATGGCGGATCTTCTTTCGATCCCCATCAAAGATATCGGCGAGCTTTCCTATCAGGTGGACCAAGAGCCTCCGCCGGTAAGCAGCACATGCGTGGTTTTTGCCAAGTCGGAAGCCCTCGGCCTGATGCGCTCCGGCTGGTCCAAAAACATGGTCCTCGCGGCCTACTGCTCGGCGATGGCCCATCGCGTCAGCTTGCTTCTCGGTCGAATCGGCGTTGAGGATCAGTTCTTCATCACCGGAGGGATTGCCAAGAACCCTGGTATCGTGAAGCGATTGGAAAAAGAGCTCGGCATCGAGTCGGTCAAAACTAAATACGATAGCCAAATCGCCGGCGCTCTGGGAGCGGCGCTGTTTGCCGACACGCTGTTGCAAAAGGGGACGCAGTGATCGCCAATTACGGCTATAAGGACGGCTCCGGCGAATTTTTCATCGCCATCGACACCGACAAGTGCAACGGCTGCGGCGACTGCGTGCCGGTCTGTCCGCCAAGGCTCCTGGAGATGGCCGCTGACGAATACGATCCGTTGTCCGAAAAAACGGTCGCGGCCGTGCGGGAAGAGGAGCGAAAAAAAATCAAGTACACCTGCGCTCCTTGCAAGCCGGCGAGCGGTCGCGGGGCGCTGCCATGCGTGGCTGCCTGCGAGCCGGGAGCTATTGCACATTCCTGGTGAGGGATGAGCCAGGTTGCCTTAACCATCGACGGCGCCCAGGTGACGGCGCGGTCGGGCGTCTCTCTTCTTGAGGCGGCCCGCAATGCGGGGGTCTACATTCCCGGTCTTTGCTCCCATCCCAGTCTTCCTCTGGCGCGAGGAAAAGCCGGAATCCCCGCCGTCTGGCGCGACGGGCAGACAATTCAGGGCAGCACCGCGGAATTTTCCGGCTGTGGGTTGTGTTCGGTGGAATTGGACGGGAACGTGGTGCCGGCCTGCTCCACTCCCGTACAGGAGGGGCTCCGCGTCCAGAGCGCGTCGTCCGAAGTAAAAGCCAAACGGCAGGATCGCCTGGCCGAAATTCTCGCCGATCACCCTCACGCCTGCCTCCTTTGCCCCAACCGGGAGGGATGCGACCGCATCGCCTGTTCCTTTAACGTCCCCGTGCCGGAGCGCTGTTGCACGAAGTTTGCGAATTGCGAGCTGCGCAAAGTCGCCGATTACGTCGGCATCAAACCGGACACTCCGCGCTTCGTTTTCCGCGATCTCCCGAATATTCAAGACGACCCGCTGTTTATGCGCAACTACAACCTCTGCATCGGCTGCACCCGCTGCGTGAGGGTTTGCTCCGACATCAGAGGAGTTGAAGCTCTAGGCTTTACGATAACCGACGGCCGTGTCGTGGTGGGAACCACGGCGCCTTCTTTGCCCGAGTCGGAATGTAAATTTTGCACCGCTTGCGTCGAAGTCTGCCCGACCGGCGCGCTCATGGACAGACCCGGCGACGTCGCAGCCGGGATTGCGAAAGACCAAGCCATTGTGCCCTGCCGCGCGGGCTGTCCGGCCGGCATCGATATACCGCGTTACGTCCGCTTCATCGCCCAGGAAAAGTACGATGAAGCCCTGGCCGTCATACGGGAGAAGGTTCCGTTTCCCGCGGTCCTGGGCTACGTCTGCTTCCATCCCTGCGAGAGTGTTTGCCGGCGCGGCAGAGTGAGCGAGCCTGTCTCCATCTGCCGGCTCAAACGTTTTGCCGCGGAACATGGGACTCTGCAAGACCGAGCGGCGCCGCCCGTCGCAAAGACGGGGAAGAGCGTCGCCATAGTAGGTTCGGGCCCGGCAGGGCTCACGGCGGCTTACTACCTTCAGAACAAGGGTCACAGCGTGACGGTTTTCGAAGCGGCCGCCGAGCCCGGCGGCATGTTGGTCCAGGGGATTCCGCAGTTCCGCGTTCCCCGCGAGGTCGTGCGGCGCGAAATCGACACAATTCTGGCGCGGGGCATAGAGTTGCGGGCCAACACTCCCGTGGGGCCGGCTGCCGATCTTTCACTGGCAAAGCTCCAGCAGGAATACGACGCCGTTTTCCTCGCGGTTGGAGCGCCGATGAGTAAGAAGATCAGGCTTGAGGGGAGCGAGACGGCCGGCGTTCTGTGGGGCCTGGACTTTTTGCGCGAGGTCAACCTCGGCTTATGGCCGGGGACCTCGCTAGGCCGCGTCGTCGTGATCGGCGGCGGCAATGTCGCGATGGACGTGGCGCTGACGGCGCGCCGCTTGGGCGCAACCGAACTGCAGGTCGCCTGCCTGGAATCCCGCGCCGAGATGCCGGCCTTCGAGTCGGAGATTGCGCAGGTCTGCGAAGAAGGGGCGGTGCTCCATCCTTCGTGGGGGCCGAAGCGAATCCTCGCAAACGGGAAGGTGACCGGGATCGAGCTGGTTCGCTGCACCCGGGTCTTCGACGAATCGGGACGCTTCAACCCGTCGTTCGATCCTTCGGCGATAAGCGCCATCGAGGCAGACACCGTGATTCTGGCTATCGGCCAGAGCACGGACTTCTCCTTTTTGGGAGACGGCGCCCGGACGTTGATTACAGAGCGGGGAACGCTACGTGTCGATCAGGCGACGTTGGCGACACCCGTTGCCGGACTGCTTGCGGGCGGGGAAGTAGCCAGCGGGCCATCGTCGGTGATTCAAGCGATTGTCGCCGGAAGGAAGGCGGCGGCTTCGATTGATCGATACCTCGGAGGCGACGGCGTGATTGACGAAGCCTTGGCCCCGGTTCAAGAGAACGACCCTCGGATCGGTCGCGATCAAAACTTTGCTTCGCGAGGCCGGGAACAGATGCCATGCCTCCCGCTTGCCGAGCGCCAAACGAGTTTCGACGCCATCGAGCTTGGCTTCGACGAGGCCGCGGCTTTGAGGGAAGCGCGAAGGTGTCTCCGGTGCGATCTGCGCCTGCAAATCGGCGCGCCGATGATGCCACCGGAGTCATGGTTGGAATTCGATCGGGAGCACGTCGCAACCGTGTCTTCGTCGGAAGGCGTCTATCAGCTGCTGGACGCCGAGAAGCAGATCCTTCGAATCGCCGGCGCGGTCAACTTGCGCGATGCCCTCGAAGAACAATTGAGCAGTAGTCCGAAGGCGCGCTATTTTATTTACGAAGAAGCGTCGATGTACACCCAGCGCGAGAGCGAACTCTTGCAGCACTTTCTCCAGCAATACGGTCGCCTCCCGGCCGGCAACGACCTGGGAGATGATCTTTTTTGAAGACGATGGAAAATCTCTTGCTTTTTGCAAGGCCGAGCAGAGAGGCCGAGCTTGCCAAGCAAGGGTGGACCAAACGGTTCTCCGCCAGCGGGTCGCGACTTGAGGAGACGGCCGAGTTTTACAAAGCGACCGGCTTCGAGGTCCATTTGGAGCCGGCGCGGGCCGAAGATTTTGCCTGTCCGGAGTGCCATCCCCAATCGCCGGCGTCGACCATCGAAGGTTACTACGTTATCTACACGCGGCCGCAGCGAGGGGCGGGGGGCGGCCCGACGCCGGACGACGAGCTATGGTGACACGATCGTCGATCTTTCTCGCCCAGGCGGCTTGCCAGGGGCAGGTCTTACGGGGAGACTTTGCTGCTGTAGTATTCCCAGGCCCTGGCGTAAACATCGTACTCGGGCATGTTCCAGTAGGTTTCGTTTCTCCGGTCCACCTCCGCGGCGGAAAGATAGGCAGGAGTTCCGATCAGGGAGGCCTTGTATTGAATCCGCGCCGATTCCTCGAAGAACATCGCCCTGACGCAGGCGTCGATGACGTTCGCGCCGAACGTCGCCGCGCCGTTGCCGCGAAAGATGACGCCCCAACTGTCCGCGATGAGTCTGCCCATCTCCGCAGTCACTTCCGGCGTGTGACGGATATCGGAGGAATCCAGGACCTTGATCTCCGGGCCCAGAACGTAACCCAGCGCATGGATGACTTTTACGCTGCGCTTCAACGCGCCGAAGACCGACGCCATCTCCGAGTGAAAGCGGCAGACCGCGCCGACGTCGGGCCGCTTGCGGTAGATGCCTAAGTGCATGGCGATCTCGCCGAGGGGTGTCGCGGTGCCTGCCACGGTTTTGCCGTTCATATCGACGACGACCAGCTCTTCTTTCCTGGCCAATCCCGGCGCCTTTTTCGGCGTGACAAGAATATTGGCGGTGCCCGGAATGCGGGAGGTGACGTGGCCGAAGCCCTGGATCAAGCCGAAATGGTCCATGATGCGGCAGGCCGTGAGCATGGCGTCTTTGATCTCATCCAGGCTCTTTAACTGTTTTCTGACGGCCACGATCGGCCTTTCCATCCCGTCGGGTTTAATCATGTTGGCCTCTCCTGGCTCTTTTCGCTTCGCGCGTGACGGTGAAAGCCGCCACCCGCTCTCCGAGCCTGCGCAATGGGTCGCTGCCTATTCCCACCGGCAGTATCGGATGCGCAGGCTCCTCGAACGGGCGGCGTCTTTCCCGCGAGACCGAGGGGCGCGAGGGAGAGGGCCGTGGACGTCCGATGAGAATGGTTCGACTCATGGTAACTACCCATCGGCCACGGCCCGAAGACTCGCGCCGTGAGGGCTCGCTTTCGTGGGAATGAGGATGCAAACGGCATACCAGAAGGAAGGAGGTAGGTGGCTATGATTATCGACTGGGAACACCATTACCTGCCGGAAGAGTTGCTGCTTAAAAAGGGCGGCAAAAAAGGCGAAAAGGCGATCTTTTACGAATACGGCAAGCCGCGCGGCGATCTCAACCCGGAGCTTTGCGATGTCGAGGAGCACCTGAGAGTCATGGATGCGGTGGGCATCGATGTCGCGGTGCTTTCCATGGCCGTGACGAGCGACGATACCAAGATCGCTCTGGAAGAATGCAGAGTCTGGGATGACAGCGCGGCCGAGGTCGTCCGACGCTATCCCAACAGATTTGTCGCCCTGGCGCCGGTTCCGCCGCTGAGCGGCGAAAAAGCCTTTGACGAATTGAAGCGGGCCGTCGAGACGCTGGGGCTGAAGGGTGTCGTCGTCCGATCGCAGGCCAACGGTCTTTCGATGGATGCGAGGGAACTCTATCCCTTTTATGAGAGAGTGTCCGCCTTGCGCGTGCCGATCTTCATCCATCCGAGCGGCGTACAGCAGGGCTTCGGCATTCTCGATGCCCCCTTCGACCTCGGCCGGAGCATCGGCAGAGAGTTGGACCTGATCGTCGCGACAACCCGCTTGATTCTGGGCGGCGTGCTCGATGATTTCAGCGATCTCAAATTCGTCATCAGCCACAAAGGAGGGGGCATCGCCGCCGTCAAGGAGCGCATCGAATATCAGTTCGGCGCGACCGGATCGGCGGGAACCCGGGCCCGTGGCGCCTGCAACCGGACGCCGTTCGACCAGTGCTTCAATAAACTCTATTTCAATCTGGCCGGACATCACGGGGGAATGGGCTCGGTGCGCTGCGCCCTGACCGCGATCAGCCCTAAACGGCTCGTGTTCGGGACGGATTATCCGCAGGAGTTTCGCGGCGACCCGATGAATATAAAACCCTTCATCGAAAATATCCGAAAGCTTGAGATCGATGAATCGAGCAAGGAGGCCATGCTGGGAGAGAATGCCCGGAAACTGCTCGGGCTGTGATTCCCCAACAGGCGCTTTAAAAAGGCTCATCTGCTGTCAGCCCGCCTGGGAATCTCTCTCCAGGCCTACGCGATACGTCGTTGTTACGCTGCTCCCGCGCGCTAAGAGAGGCCGGGAGCTACGCTTGGCACTGCGCGTCCCACGCGTAGCTCCTTCGAGAGACCCCCAGGCGGGCGGTGGTGATGGTTGCGCAGAGTTTTTCAAGCGCGTGGGGAAGGCCGGCGGCCGTTCGAGGAGCCTGCGCATCCGATACTGCCGGTGGGAATAAGCAGCTACCCATTGCGCAGGCTCGGAGAGCGGCCGGCGGCCTTCATCCTCAGGGATGATCACAAATGATCATGAGTCTTCCCCCTATCGGTACAGGCTGTCGATGTAGCCGCTCTTGTCGAGTTTCTCGATGATGCTCGTGTCGGCCACATCCTCGAATCTGAGATTGGCCGCGGCGGGAACAACCCTGCCTACCTCCGCGATAATCAACTGCAGCCCGTCGCGGTAGGAATAGGGCTTCTTGAGGACGTAGTACTTGACCGTGTCCTCGTAGGCGCCGGTTGCGTCCTCGGCGCTCTTTAACCCGAGACGGCTCTTCAAGAGTTCGAGCATCTGGGGACGATTGGCTCGATTTAAGACGTAGGCGTTGCCTTCGAGCAGCGCCTTGAGGACCCTTTCGAGCGCATCTTGCCGGCTCTGGAGAAACCTCCGGCTCGTTACCACGTTGCCCACTTGCCAGGGGATATTCATGGCGCGGAGATCGGCCAGGATGTTCAGGCCGAGCTGCTCGATCCTGGTGCGGAATTCCGGGGCGATCACCGTCCCGCCGATCGCCCCCGAGGCCAGCCCGGCGACCCGTTCGGGTTCGGTGCCGGCGGCTACCAGCGTGATCTTGTCGCGCTCCGGATCGAGGCCGAGGTGTTTCAAGCCGACGAGAAGCGCCAAGCGGGAAGCGGAAAGGCCTAAACCGGATGAGCCTACCCGCTTGCCCTTGAGGTCCGCAAGAGATTTCACTGCCGGAGCGCCTACCAGATAGTAAGGCATGACCGTCGAGGTGGCCATGATCTCGATGAGCGGAGCGCCCGCGGCGATAGCGGCGACGGTTGCGGGAGGGTCCGAATAGGCGAGGTCGAGGCCGCCGCCGAGGAGCGCCTGAGTCACCTGAGTTCCTCCGCGAATGTTGACGACTTTCACGTCGAATCCCTGTTTCTTGAAGAAACCTTCCTTGGCAGCCACCCACAAGGGCGACATGCGGGAGTTGACCGAGGCGTGGCCCACGTGGAGCGGCGTCGATTGGGCCTCCGCTTCCGAGCCAAAGAATCCTCCGGCGAGAAACACCGCCAAGAGACGAACCGCATATCTTGTCCAAAACCGAGAGTTACGCATGGGCGTTATTCCTTCCACCGATAGGTTTCCAGGCCGGGACGCAAAGTCCGTTCTTCCTTGAACTGCTTCACTCCCTTGTGCCAGGTTTTTTTCGCCGCCGCATCGAGCTCGGTCCACTTCTCCGTCTCGAAGGCGAGCGCGTCTTCCAGGCTCAGGTTCTGGTCGACGCGGAAGACTTCCTTGCAGTAGGCGAGCACCGTCGGATTTTTTTTCTTGAGCTCGTCGGCCAGGTCAAGCGTCGCCTCGGCAAGCTTTTCAGACGGCACCGCGGAGTTGACGAGCCGCATCTCCGCCGCCTGCTTCCCGGTGATCGGCCTGCCGGTCATGATGAGATAGAGCGCGTCGCGCGGAGCGAGGAGGGTGCTTACCAGCTTGGTCACTCCGCCGGCGGGAATGATTCCCCAGTTCACCTCCGAAAGACCGAAGGTCGCCGTCTCGCTGGCGACGGCGAAGTCGCAGACGGCAAGCCACGCAAACGCGCCGCCGAAGCACCAGCCGTTCACCGCGGCGATGGTCGGCTTGGGCAGCAGCCTGAGCCGCTTGAACATCCACTCGAAGGCCGCTTTGCGCGCCGCGGCGCGCGCCTCCGGCTTTCCCTCGGTGTCGTAGAAGTATTCTTTCACGTCCATGCCGGCGCAGAAGCTGTCGCCGGCGCCGGTGATCACCAGCACCCGGCAATCGTCGTCGCGCTCGACCTGGGCCAGCGCGTCGCACATGTCGAAGTGCATCTGCGGATTCATCGCGTTTTTCGACTGCGGGCGATTAAGCGTGATGGTGGTGACCTGATCTTTGGTCTCGATCAACAGCGTTTCGTAGGCCATGCTTCGCTTGCTCCTCTCCGGGCGGAGCTTACGCCCCGTAAACCTTGCAAGGGATGCCGCGCAGAGTCACGCCGCCGGTGGATGGGTCGTAATCCGGTCCGCTGGGGACCAGCATGTTGAGATTGCTCTCTCGCCAGCCGGAGCCCGGCTCGTTCCGCTCCGGGAACCACCATCCGAAAGCCGCGACGACCACGCGCGGGTCGAGGCTCGGATTGAGCGAAAGCCGCTGTTTGATCTTGCCCGCCCTGGTCTCCAGGAAAATCCATTGGCCTTCTTGCAGCCCGTACTTCTCCGCCGCGTCCGGATGCAGCTCGACGACCGGGTCCGGCCTCACGAGGCGCATGGAGGCGACGTGCTTGAAGCCGGTCATCATGTAGGCTTCTTCTTTTCCGTTGGTGAGCAGCAGCGGATATTCTTCGGGCATCTCCATTGTCCTGCCCAATTCTTGCCAGAGCGGCATCGGCTCGTATCCGAGCTTCGCAAGCTGCTCGGAGTAAATTTCGATCTTGCCCGAGGGAGTCCGATAGTCGTGCGGGCGATATTCCCGCGTGGGTTTCATGACTCTCTTTTCTTTGAATGTTTCGTAGCTCATTCCGCTGGGTTTCAACATCAGATCCAGGGCTTCATCGTCGTGCTCCCAGAAATCCCCGGCGAGGCCCAGTCTCTTGGCGAGTTCGTTCATGATTTTCGTATCCGGCCAGCATTCCGCGGGCGGCTCGACGAGCTTGGGATAAGAGCGGATCTCTTCGTGCCACCCCGGCCAATATCCCAGCTCCTCATGTTCCATGCCCCAGGCGGCGGGCAGCACGATATCCGCCAGCGCCGCCGTCGGAGTCATGAAGAGTTCCGAGATGACGATGAAATCGAGCTTCATCAGCGCCCGGTAAGTCTCGCTTGAATTGGGATAACTCACCAGGGGATTGGTGAGAATGAACATGGCCGCCTTGATGGGGTACGGATCTTCATCCAGGATCGCCTTGATCATCACATGAGGCGGGATGAAGGCCGAGCGTTGGGCGAACTTGAATTTGTCGCCGAGGATCTTTTCGGCTTTCCTCGGATATTTGTTCAGGAGAAAAAAACTTCCCGGCCTGGTGAACGGCGGCGGCGTCAGCATCACGTCCCCGCCCGGGATGTTAAGGTTGCCGCAGATCGCCCGCATGATGGCGGCCACGCGCCCGGTCTGAAAGCTGTTCAGCAGCTGCTCGACGGCGTTTCCGACATGCATTGCAGCCGGCTTGGTCCGGCTGTAGGTCCTGGCAAACTCCTCGATCTGACGGCGGGGAACCCAGGTCAGCTTCTCGACCTCGTCCAGGGAGAACGTCGAGACGTGTTCCCGCATCTTGTCGAAACCGACGGTCCAGTTGTCGACGATGTCCCGGTCATACAACTTTTCCTCGATGATGACTTTCAGCACTCCCGCAGCCAGCGCGCCGTCGCTGCCCGGTCTGGGCTTTATCCACAGGTCCGCGAGCTTGGCCACATAGGTTTTTTGCGGATCGATGGCGATGATCTTGCCGCCCGCCTCGAGGGTCTTCTCCAGCGTCTCTCTTCTAAGACCGCCGGTGGTATGGGCCATGTTGACGCCCCACAAAACGATCAGCGCGGGCGTGCTGTCGTCGTCGCACACGGCGCTCGCCCCGTATGTGAAAGCCGCGCCCATGCCCTTGGGGATGCCGCAACACCATCCCGGAGTCACCACCCCGGGGGTGCCGAATGCGGTGGCCAGTCGCTGGCCGAAGGCGAACTCCAGACCCTTCGGCTCCCCCAATCCGAACGCCACGGATTCAGGGCCGAGCGTCGCTTTTAATTCGTTGAATTTCGCCGCGACGGTGTCGAGCGCCTCGTCCCAGGAAATACGCTGCCATTTTCCCTCGCCCCTCGCTCCCACCCTTTTTTGCGGATAGAGCAGGCGATCCTTGTGACCCAAAACCTCCGGGATGGTGAAGCGCCCCTTGTTGACCGCGCACTGCTCCGCGTAGAGCCCGCTTTCCATGTCCGGCTCGAGGTCCACGACCCTGCCGTCCTCGACGATCGCGTTCATGCTGCAGTGCGCGGGGCAGAGGTGGCAAAAAGTTGGAACCTCGGTTCTGGTTTTCGCGCCCACAGAGCCGAAATTCGCCCGCCTCGCTATCTGGTCGGGATGGATGAAGGATTCCATCGTCGGACTGAAGCCGGGATCGCCGGAGGTAAACTTTTCCATGGTGACGATCTCTTTGCGATCCGCATCCATGGCCAGCACCAGGCAGGAGCTGACGAGCTTCCCGTCCATGTAAACCGTGCAGGCCCCGCATTCTCCGATCCCGCAGCCCTCTTTGGTCCGCGACAATTTGAAATCTTCGGTCAACACATCGAGCAGCGTCCGCCGCGGCTCCACAGCCAGTTCGCGGGCGTCGCCGTTGACGTTTAATAAAGTCGCATGTTTCATTCCGGCCGCCTTGCCCGCTTAATACAAACGCATTTAATTTTGTGACAATTGACCATTAGAACATTAGACCGCAATGGAGCATTTTGACTCCCGATTCCTTGCTCTACTGTTCCATTGCTCCATTGCTCCAAAGCAAACGCACTAATTGCGTTTGCTTTAGTTCCTCGCCCTGGCGATCGCCTGTTCCAGCCCTTGCCTGACCAGCATCGCGACCACTTTCCTTCTGTAGGAAGCATATCCTCGGAGATCGTCGATGGGGCGCGATTCATCGGCGGCGATTCGGCCGACCTCTTCCAGCAGTGCCCGATCCTTCGAATCGCCGCTCAGCCGCTTGCCTCTAAGTGCTTCCTCCGCCTTTCCTGCCCGGAACGGCGTCGGCGCCACCGCGCCGAGCGCGATCCTGACCTCCCGGCAGACGTCTCCGTCAAGCAACACCAACGCCGCCGCAGCGGCCATGGAGACATCCATCGTCCTCAGGCTGTGCTTCAAGTAGATGGCCTGCGCGCGAAGGGGCGAATCGGGCACATGCACTTCGGTGATTAATTCGCCCTGGCTGAGGACACTTTTCCCCGGGCCAACGAAGAATTCATTCATCGGAACCAAACGCTCTCCACCGGGCCCCACGCATCGGACCGACGCCTCGAGGATAAGCAGCGGCGGAGCGAACTCGGCCGAAGGCGACGCGTTCGCAAGATTGCCTCCGAGCGTTCCAAGGTTGCGTATCTGGGGCGTTCCCAGCACTCCGGCAGCCTGGCTCAAGACGCGGAATTTCTCGCCGATTACCGTCGAGTCCCTGATCGATTGGATCGCGGTCAACGCGCCGATTCGCAATCCTTCGTCGGCATCGTAGCGGATCCGGTCGAGAGCCGGGATCCGCTTGATGTTGATGAGCATCCGAGGCAGCAGTCTCCGCTGTTTCATCTTGATGAATAGATCCGTCCCGCCCGCAAAAAGCTGAGCGTCCGCGCCATATCCGAAAAACAAGGAACAGGCCTCCTCGACCGTGTCGGTCGCGATCATATCGAATTCCGGCAATCCCAGCTGCACAGCCTACCTCTCCAACGGCGCGCGGCCCGCTAACAGGCCGCTGAAAAACTCCGTTCATCCTTCGACAAAGCTCAGGACGAACGGAGGATGGATTGAAATCATTGGAGAATTTCCGTTCGTGCTGAGGCTCTCGAAGCACAAGTGGCTTTTTTCAGCATCCTGCTAGAGCCTTCGCTCCCGCAGCACACGCCGGTCAATTTTGCCCTGCCCGGTTTTCGGCAGCTCGTCGAGGAAGTCAAAAGACCTCGGAATCTTGTGCGGGGCCAATCGCTCCCTTAAGAATCGTTGCAGCTCATTCTGCGCGTCGGCGGCGCCCTCGGCGCCGTCTCTCAGGGCGACGAACGCCTGGATTTTCGTCAGGCCGTCCCCGTCCTTGATCCCCAACACCGCGCACTCCCTGACGCGGGGACACTCCTGAAGAGTACGCTCGACTTCCAGCGGCGACACCCAGACTCCGCTGACCTTTACCATTTCGTCGGCGCGCCCGACATGCCAGAAATAGTCCTGCTCATCCTGGATGAAAATGTCTCCGGTATTGATCCATTCGTCGCCCAAAAAAGTCGCTTTCGATTTTTCATGCTCGCGCACGTAATATTGGGCGGAAGCGTCGCTCCGCGTCAGCAAAAGGCCGGGTTGTCCTCTGGGAACTTCCGATCCGTCGTCGTCGACGAGCTTGATCTCCGCCAGCGGCGTAACCGTCCCTGAACTCCCCGGCCTGACCTTGCCCGGCCGATTGCAGAGATACCCCATGCCCGATTCGGCGGAGCCGAAACGATCGAGCACCTCCGTTCCGAAGTTGCTCAGCCATTCGTCGTAGAGCTGCGGCGAAAGCACTTCCCCCGAAGAAAGGCAGCGACGAAGGCAGCTCACGTCGGAGCGCTCATGCTTCGGCGTTTGGATCATCGCCCTCATCATGGTGGGAACGTTCAGCATCGCCGTAGGCCGAAACTTCCCGATGAGCTCGAATATCAGCGGCGCGGTAGCTCTTTCCCCGAACAGGATAACCGCGGCTCCGCTGCGCAACGCAAACAGCAATCCGTTGTCGCGGGCGTAGTGAAAGAAGAGTTTCGGGACGAGCAGGACGATATCATCCGTGTTGTAGCCGAGAATACGGCTGAAGGACTGGTAGGAAAGAACGGAATCGCGATGCATGTGCGGGACGCCCTTAGGCTTGCCGGTGGTTCCGCCCGTGAAGTTCCAGAACGCGAGGTCGTCCCTGTGTGTCGGTTCGGTCTCGAGCCGATCATCGGCGGAGCCGATCATTTCGCCCAGGCTGAATTCTCCCGGCTTGAGGTCGCGGGTGCTCTCGCCCGCGACGAGAAAGGCTTTGGGATATCTGGCGTTCTTGGCGCCCTCCCTTACCCTTTCCAGCGTCGTCTTGTCGACAACCACGACTTTGGGCTTTACGAGATTCAGCAGATACGCATAGTCGTGCGGCTTCAGATAGGTGTAGGCGTGGGTGCCGACGGCCCCAACTTTCATCGCGGCGAGCCAGGCGGCGACCCATTCGGGGGAATCTTCGAGAATCAGCAAAACCCGGTTCTCTGGCTCGACACCGAGTCCCTTGAAGACGTTTCCGACTCGATTGGTCAAGCGCCACAGATCGAGAAAACTATAAGTTCTGTCTTGATAGTAGAGCGCGGTCTTATCGCCCCTGCCGTTCTCCAGATTCACGTCCAGATAATAGCTGCCGAGGTTGAGTCTCTCGGGCACTGAAAATTCGACCAGCTCCCCTTTGATCATTTTAAGAAATTGTCCTCAATCCCTTATCGAACCATCTCATTTGAAAACTTTTTACCCCACTCCGAGGCGGATGTCTATCCTTGCCTCCAGGCTAAGATTAGAAAATGTTTCGCGCGTCAACTTTTGCCTCGCGCCTAACGCCTGTTGCCTTGTTAACGAATTTGCCCTATTTTACGCGCAACTAACTTCGGCTGGGTCGGTCGATCCGGTCACATCTTTGCTCCCGCATCACAGCCCGAACGGACCCCCAGCCGGGCTTTTGTATTCATGGTTTTTAGACTCAGGAGATAGGCGAGTTGAGTCAAGAGCAGACTTGACCGGTTTTTGACCCCTTTTGGGTTTGTCAGACATTCCTGATTCCCCTTTTGCGTCTTTGGCAAAAAGGCTCGCGCGTTCACGTTGTCGCCGGAGCGATCTCCCGCTCGATGCGCTTCGCGCTTGCGATCTCGGCAACTCGCAGGTCGTATGCGGCCTGCAAGTTCAGCCACGAGCGCGCATCGCCACCGAAGTAGCGCGCAAGCCGCATGGCGGTATCGGCGCTGACGCCGCGCCGCTCGCGAACGATGTCGTTGATGCGCGGAGCAGGCACGTTCAGGGCCTTCGCCAGCGCATTGGCGCTGGTACCGAGCGGAACCAGATAATCCTCTCGCAATATTTCGCCGGGATGAACCGGCCGCATGCCGTTCTTGATCATCGCAGTTCTCCTTCAGTGGTAGTCAACGATCTCGACGTCTTCCGGGCCGGCCGCCGTCCAGCGGAAACGCAGACGGAACTGATCGTTCACGCGGATGCTGTACTGTCCTGCGCGGCTGCCGCGCAAGGCCTCAAGCTGGTTGCCCGGCGGCGAGCGCAGGAATTCCAGGGTATGCGCGGCATCCAGTTGCGCCAGCTTGCGCGTCGCGACGTTCGAGATGCCCGAAAACCGCTTGCATTTGCCGGTCTCGAACAGCGCTTGCGTGTCGGCGCAGCGGAAGCTCTTGATCACGTGAACAGGGTATAACGCTTAACGTTAAACGTCAAGCGGCGCTGGCCAGGATACGTCGCCCCGCCTCGGTGTTTGATTTGGGAGTGAAGTCTCTCGCCTGGATCTTTTCTGCGTTGGTCTGGCTCGCGCTCGGATTCCGCGGTCCTTGGCGAGCCACGATTTGCCTCTCTGCCTGACGCCTATTGGCTGTTTCAGCCGGAGGCTGATCCGCTCCGCCAGAAGGAGACTAGGAATTCAATCGCTGGAGTCAAGAAGGAGCAAAGCGGCAGGCTGAAAAAGGACAGCCGGTTGTGTACGTGAAGATTAAAAGGATTCAGCCTATCCGCTCTCGCATCCAGGAGATGGATCTCAGCGCCTGAAGTCGACCCGTTAAGATGCCCGACACCTTTTGTTCCCCAAGCAATGGCACATCACAAGCGTAGGCGACCCAAAAACCGCCGGTCCGGCTGTCTTCTCTGCAAGCCCTGGAAGATGAACGGCTTTGCCAAGGGAAGGCTGGATGCCGAGAGGCGTTCCGATCATCGTCGGCGGGATTCTGCGGATCGGGAGGTAGAGCAGGCCCGACAACAATTTTTTCATGTGGGAACTATGGCATGAACCCCTACCGCAACCTTCCCGAACAGCAACGACGCGCTCAGGAGATCGTGGCGCAATTCAACGCCGACGAGCGTCTATGGCGGCGCCTGGAAAGCAAGCGCCGGCTCCGTCGGCGGCTCTATCCACGCATGTCCGCCAAGCTTCGAAAACAACTCGACCTGCTGGAGTTTGCAGCGACGTGTCCGCCGCAGGATTGTGTGGGTCGGTTCTCTTCTCTCTCATTTTGACCTTTTGAGAATTCTCAAAAGGTGAAAGTTCCCGGTGCAAGTTGTAAGGCACAAGGGGACAAAGAAAGGCCAAGGCAGGCGACCATTCCTACCTACGAATCGAGTTCAGATTATTTTCTCCCGTCTTGAAGCTGCTCCAGTTGATAAGAATCCTAGATTCCAGTAGCATTTGTAAACGACCTGATTAACAATGCCGCTATACGGGAACCGTCGTGAGGCTTAATGGGCGTTAAACTACACCCGCACGCCGTAGAGCGACTAGCTGAAAGAGGAGCGACTGAAGCTGAGATCATTGCTACTGTTGAGACAGGCGAAACCTTTCCGGCAAAGTTTGGACGGGCTGGTTTTAGGAGAAATTTTGTCTATGGTCAGGACTGGAGAGGCAAGTTTTATGCTACAAAGCAGGTAGAGGTCTATGCCGTGAAAGAAGGAGAGGACTGGCTGGCGATTACGCTCGTCACACGATTCTTTTAGAGGAGGCCCATGATGAAGTTAACCTATGACCCCAGACACAATATCGCTTATCTTCGCCTGCAAGATAAAACAACTGGAGTTGAAACCATCCATGTGGGCGAATCGCTCAACATTGACATAGCCCCGGATGGGACGGTGTATGGCATTGAGTTGTTGAATGCTAACGAACAACTGCGCGGCCGGGAAACCGGCAAATTGATTGTAGAGAATGTGGCCACCGGCGCCTGTGCGGAAGTGGACTTGAAGTAACTGCCCTTGACACTAAACGCCGTGAGCGCGAGGAGAAGCGAGAACAGAAGAGGATGCACGAGGCCGCGCGCAAAATGGATGCTCAAGCACTTATCCGCAAATTCCGGGACACCAATCTGAAGGACGACTCTTGATCTCCAAGCTTGTCTAACTGTTGCCCTCCGCCTCTCGCCTCACGCCTCTTTATATCGCCTATTTCAGCCAGGGGCTGATCCGCCTCTGGCGGAGCCTATTGTCTTCTTAAGGAATTTGCCCTATTTTACGCGCAAGTAACTTCGGCTAGGTTTCCCGATCTGGTCACGTCTTTTGATTTGGCATCACCGCCCGGACTGGCTCTCCTCGGCCGGCTAAACTGGTATTGAATGCAAGAAACAAGACCCCCGACGGATTGGGTCCCAGAGCGGGGGAGGGTATAATCAAATGAAACCGGCATCAGGAAAGCAATAGCTCTTGGCTGAAAAAGAATATCTTATTCGTCTCGGCGGGCGCGCGCGAAAGCGGCATTATCACAAAACCGACAAAGGCCAAGTGGTTGTCTTCATGGTGCAGCTGGAAGTAGAGGTGGAGGCGGGAGTTTGGAAGCCGGCGATTCGTTACGATTGCGCTCACGACTTTGCGCATCGTGATCGCTATAATGTCAAGGGCGATCGTGATAAGGAAGAGCTGTCGTTAAGTTACACGGATTCACTGGACCTCGCAGACAAGGACATTAACGATAATTGGGATATTTACCAGGAGCGCTTTCTACGAGGAGACTTTCCATGAACGTTCTCGAACAGAAAAATGCCGAGCTGGTCACCGAGTTCGACCGTTATGTCCGGGAGCACCCCGACTTCGCCGAACGGATTCCGGACAATGCGCTGGTGGCCATGTTGGTTGAAGGAGACGAAGAATTCAATCGCTGGAGTCAAGAAGGAGCAAAGCGGCAGGCTGAAAAAGGACAGCCGGTTGTGTACGTGAAGATTAAAAGGATTCAGCCTATCCGCTCTCGCATCCAAGAGATGGAGCTCAGCGCCTGAAGTCAACCCGTTAAAGTGCCGGACGCCTTTTGTTCCCGAAGCAATGCCACTAAAGAAGCTGCTTGAGTCTGCGGTGTAACCAATAGAGTTGGGACAGGAGGGCAAAGGGGACGCGAACCTTTTTCTTGGGCTTCGTTGTGGGGATTTAGGTTTTGGCTGGGCACAAAGATCCGGTCGGCGACAAAACAGCCCTCGAAGCAGTCGTGAAGGCGGTTAAAAACGCTCAGTGAGGCGGCGCGAGATAAGAGAAGTCAAAGACTTGCTCGACCGCAATATCTTTAGCAACGCCCTCGGCCAGGCGCGCGTCGCGGATGGTCTCCGCCGCCAGGGCCGGATCTATCCTGCCGTCCGGAGACTCGGCCCGTCCGTGAAGATCGTAGATCTTCGAAAGCAAGTCTTCATCTTCGATCCTGAGAAAACGCTTCAGGATAGGGATGACCGCCGGCTTCTGTTCTCTGGCAAAGGCCCGCGCTCGGCTTAAAGCCCGCGTCATTCTTCGAATCTGGTCCGGCTTGCGGTCCAGCTTCTCGCGCGCGGCGACCAGCCCCGTGCTGGGAATCCGGACGAAGGCGCCGGCGAAGCCCAAGTTTTTCAGTCCCGCCCGGTAGGCAACAAAGTTGTACGGTGGATTGAGCAACCCGGCCGCAATATTGCCGCTCTTTATGGCCGCCAGCATGGCGCCCGAGCCCACGATAACGAGCAGCGACGCTTGCGCGGGATCGACACCGGACTGCTGCAGCATGCGGCGCACGGTGACATCGTGAAGCCCGCCTCGCGAGGAGATGCCGATGGCCTTCCCCTTAAGCTCCGCGATGGAATTGATCTCCGGGATCGCCACCAGCTCGAGAATCGGGCGATCGACAAACAACATGAGGACCCGCACGTCGATGCCGCGCACCGCAGCGACCACCGCCGAGCCGACCGTTGTGGCGTAATCGAGATCTCCGCTGAGCAGCACCTTGATGGTCAGGGCTGCCGGCATGAGCACGAGGTCGACGCTAAGACCTTCCTGTTGGAAGAAGCCGCGCTCTCTCGCAACCGCCAACGGCATCATCGTCACAGTCAGCGATGGGATCCCCACCTTCACATTTTCGGCGGAGACCCTCACGGCGGCCAAGGAAAATATAAGAACGCCGAGGCCCAGCGCCGCCGACCGCAATCCTTGCGGACCGCGTTTTCTCTCTGCTTTCACGCGCCAACGTTCTAAATGCATCGTTTGTAGGTAATGAGAAAAAGTTAAAACCGCCCCTCTCGCTCCAACTTTTTGACAAAGCTATCGTCAATCAGATCCTCCGCTTTAAGGCGACCGATCTTTTCGTTGACCGAGCCGAGGAGCCGCACGGCATTGCGAACCCCTTCGACGTTGGGAGAGATCCGGCGCTCGTACATGGTTACCATTCTGCCGTAGCCTTCCGCCGCGTCCTCGACCCGGGACAGGCGGAGCCCTTTGGCCAGACTTTTGGTGGCCTGCGCCTGGTTGGCCGGCTCCTGAATGAATTTTATCGCGTCAACTAACGCCCTCAGCAGTTTCTCCGTAGTATCGGGAGCGGCGCGAATATAGCTGCGCCGGGCCATGATCCCGGTGCCCTGGTAGGGGATGCCAAGCTTCGCGCAATCGGCGAGGACGCGGAATCCCTGCTTTTCGAGAATCGAGGCGAAGGTATAACCCATGTAGGAGCCATCGATGACCCGATTGGCGAGCGCCTGAGCCAGCACGGCCTCGTCTCCGATGATCCTGAAGTTGATATTGTCCCGCTTCGGATCGAGCCCCCAGTGATCGAACACCAGCATGGTAAACATCCAGATCCCCCCGCCCATGCTCTGGACGCCGATGTTTTTGCCCTTCAGATCCTCCGGAGTCTTGATCGCGGGGTTTACGACAAAGGCGCCCGTGAGCTTGTTGATCAAGCCCGCGACGAAAACCAGATCGAGCCCTCCGGCGGCGGCGCCGAGGATCGCCCCGGTCGCCGACCCGTTATAAAACTGAGACTCGCCCGCCGAGAGCGCAGACAAGCCGACGGGGCCGCTGCGCACGTGAACGAGCTTTACATCCAACCCGTATTTCCGAAAAAAACCTTGATCCTCGGCGACAAAGAGCGCCCCCTCTCGCTCGCTGAAGCTCCCGAATGTGACGACCGCGCTTCCGGAGGGTGGCGCTGCATGCAAAACCGGAGCGAGGAATAGACAGAGGAAGAAAGCGACCACCGCGCGAAACATTCGCTTTTCCATCCGACCGGCCCTCCTATTTATTTATAGATTCGCACCTCGACGCAGTGATCCAGGGCGGTGGAGATCTTGTCGATGTGCTCCAGATCGGTCGGCAGGAGGGAATTGAAATTCAGCCCCTTTCCCCGAGCAATCGGCATCCCCGGCGCCCAGTGGCCAAAGTGGCCGCCGATCCCTACCACTTGAGGATGTATGCACTGCGTCAACTTTGCCTTTGCTCTGACCTTGCGGACGGGAGATTCAAGCCACACTTCATCGCCGTCGGCGATCCCTTTCCGCTTCGCCACTTGTTCGTTGACCAGAATGCTATAGGCATCGGTCTGCTCGCAGAGCTCGTTGATCCACGGATTATCGTTGCCGAATGCGCCGTACACGTAAGGAAACTTATAGTGGACCGCGATAAGATCGTAATCCCCTTTCTGCACGGCATTGTAAGATGGGCAGGGCAGCCATTCTGAGAGCGGCGTGTAGTCCGAGAAGTCCCAGTCGAGTCCCATCTGGCTGGTAACCTCCTTGAGCTCTTCTCCGCGCTGGAGAAAATGCTCCAGATAGATCGGCAGCCGCGCCTTAAGAAATGGCCCGATGTAGACTTCGTCCACGTCCTTAGGGAACCGGATCACGCCGTGCTCTTGGAACCAACTCAGGCCATGGTCCTCGCCGAACCAGCCTTGGGCCGTTCGATCGACCACCTCGTCCGCGCGATAGCGGTGGCCCGGCTCCAAAGCATAGGGCTCCTTGAGACGGAAGGTATGATTGAGCAGCCGGTACCAGTCGTCGCGGATGCCGACCCGCTCGGCCAGCTCCATGAGCACCTCTTGCGGGTGCCTCAGTCCCGGCGCCAACTCGACTACCGGCTGCCTGATCTGCCAGAACCAGTCGTCCTGACCACAAGGACCGAGTTGACGCGACGAGGTCCCGGCGTTGAAGTCGAACCGCTCCAGATAGCTCGGGAACGGGAGCACAATGTCGTCGAAGAGATTGGTCTCGTTGATCTCGACGGCAAAGCCGGCGATGAACGGTATCGACCGATAGAAACGCTCCACCACGTTGAGATCGCCGAAAGAGCCCAACACCGAGTTGGTGGGCGTGTGGAGCATGACTTGCAGGCCGTAGTCCAGCCCGTAGCGCGCATGATTTTCGGCGGTAATCGGCAGCAGCGTGTGGTAGTGAGGCGCCAGCGGAAACAGCTCCGCCAGGTCGTTTCGCACCGGTTTGGTCGGGGTGCGGCCGGGGAAGGCTTTCGGGTGGGGTAGGGGCAGAATGTTTCCGCCCTTCTCCAGCATCCCATCCGTCCCTCCTTCAGGGAACCACCGAAAAGGCTTCTTGCCGGCCGCGCCGGTGCTGAGAATACCTCCCGGCACGCTGACGGCGCCCATGACGATGTTGAGGAGCTTGAGCGGCCAGGACTGGTGAAAGCCGTGCTTGTGACCCTGCGGCCCTTTGGCCCAATCGACGCAGGCCGGCCGATAGGGAAGCTTGACTCCGTCGATCACCGTGGTCGAGCCGATTGATGCGGCCTCGCCGAATTCTTTGGCGAGTTGCCTCAAGGTCGCCGGCGGGATGGTGGTGATCTCCTCGGTCTTCTCGGGCGGATACTTTGCCACATGCTCCTTGAGGAGTGCGAAGGCAGGGCGACCTGCCTCGCCCGCTCCTACAATCGCCGGATCGCTGAGCGTCGGATCGTCGTAAACCTTGGTTTTCTGATCCGCGGCGTCCAGAATCAACGGCTTTCCGCTACTCGGGTCGCGCGCATACAATCCTTTGGGTCCTACCAGGTAGGGAGCGTTGGTTTTGTGCTTCAAAAACTCAGCGTCGTAGATGCCGAGCTCGTTCAACAGGACATGGAGCATGCTGAGAGCGAATGCCGTGTCCGTGCCGGGCCGGATGGGAACCCACTGGTCGGCTTTGCTGCCGGCAAATCCGCCGATCGGATCGACCACCACCAGTTTCATGCCCCGAGCGCGGGCATCCGCCATGTCCCGGATGATGTGGTTGAAGGAGGCGCGCGCCGCGATCGCAAACTGCGTTCCCACCAAGATGCAATAGTTGCAGTGATGCAGGTCGGGCTGCTGATGAAATCCGCCGGCGGCAAAAAATTCGACGGGGTGGATCACCTTGCCGCACGTGGGCGAGCCGTTGCTGGAATAGTGGGGGGTGCCGAAGGCGCTGGCGAACGCGTGCAGCCAGAGATGGCTGTCGCCGGTGATCTCCCAGCCCTGGATGTAAAGCTGCTTCGGATTATCCTGAATCGCTTTGAGCTTGGATGCGATGGTACCGAGCGCTTCGTCCCACGAGATTTCCTGCCAGCCCGGATCGACGTACAGCCCCTTTTGCGGGTTGGTCCGTTTGAGCGGGGTTTTGATCCGGTGCGGGTTGTAGAGATTCATGAGGCCCGCCTGGCCCTTGGCGCAGATGTTCCCCCGGTTCTGCGGATTGTTCGGGTCGCCCTGGATGCTGACCGCTACACCGTTCTCCACCTTGACCTGAATGCCGCAGCCGACGTAACACATCCCGCAGCTCGTCAGGATCGTCTCTATCCCCATAATCATCCTCCTTCAAACATAGGCAGCATGATCAGCTCCACGCGGTCATCCTGCGCGCCCAATTCAGCCGTCAAGCCGCCTATATCCCGGACATTCTCGCCGTTGACGAAAATCAGAATATGATGATGGAGCTCCCCCGATCCGGTAAAGAGCCACTTGGCGAAGGGGTCGCCGAATCTCTCGGCAAGGGACTTTAAGAGATCGCCCACGCTGGTCCCTTGAGGCAGGGACAACTTGAGATCGGCCGACTCGACCACGGCCCTCAGATCGCCCATAAATCTGATCCGAACGTCAATGGTCTGCCCGCGCATAGACTCTTCGACAGACAGGTTCGTCATGGTCGATCAGGTCAGCGGAAACGGCACGTAGACCCCGGCCTTCAACACGCAGTAGCGAAAGAGCAGGCTGCCGACCAAGATGCAAAGACCGGCAAGCGCGATGACCGACGGCATCCACAGAACGACCGACAATGGAACGATCATTCCGAGCAAGATCACGCCTACGTTAAATGCCAGGCCCAAGGAACCCTGGTTCAAGCGTCTGACAGCTTCCTTGGCCGCCAGACCTGCGCCCTTCGAATTTGCCAGGTACATCGCCCCGAGAGCCAGGTTCACGACGATAAGGATCCCTCCCCAATAGCGTATGGTTTCGAGATGAGCGTTGGCCAATCCCAACGGGGCAATCAGAAATACCAGCCCGCTGGCGGCCATCAGCGAGTGAAAGGTAAAGAGCACCGGCAAAAGCGGGCTGTTCCAAAACGGAATAGAAGGAGAGGCGGCAAGCACGAAGCCGGGATAGAGGGTAACGAAGAGAGCGGAGATCCCGGCAATCGCGCCGATGGTTCGCCTGGCCGTATCGCCGGCCGGGACCAGCCAGGAAAGAGAGTCAACAGCGGACGCGCTGTAGAGTGCGCCGAACACGATAAACAGCGTCACGAACATAACGCCGCGGCTGATCCAGGAAGAAAAGGGCTTGCAGAGCGCGCGCCAGGCCCTGAGCGGGCGTCCCAACTCCACGATCAACACCACCGCCCCGAGAACCACCAAACCCAGGGAAAGGAGAGCGACGGCCGGGGGAAGGTTAAACAGCAGGCAGAGCAGGAAAAGGCCTCCCCCCACTCCGGCGAAGAATAAATCCAACGCCAACAGCCAACCCCACTCCTCCTGCGCGGTTAACTCCGTGTTGAACTCATGCGCCATATCGGCCTCCTGAGAGTTACGTGAGATAATAAAGCGACGGATCGGTGCCCAGCTCGGCGCGTGGCTGAAAATGATTTCTCCCCCTGATGAGCTTGGCGATTTCGCTTTCCACATCATTCAGGTCGCCGAACACAAGGGCGGCCGTGGGACAGGTCTGAACGCAAGCCGGCTGATTTCCGGTTTCGAGGCGGTGCTCACAGAAAGTGCACTTCTGGACGGTTCTCGGCTGCCATTTCCGATAGCTCTCGGTTTCGTACGGAGTGAGCTCGTCCCCGTAATATCCTTTGGTATCTTCCGCGATAAAGCGGACCTGGTAGGGGCAGGCTACAACGCAGGCGCGGCACCCGATGCACTTATCCTGGTTGATCAATACGAGGTTGTCGCGCTCGCGCTTATAGCTGGCGCCGGTGGGGCAGACCGGAACGCAGGGCGGTTCGGCGCAGTGGTTGCACCTGACTGGCAAGAAGACTTTGCGCGCCAGAGGGTATGTGCCTTCTTCCTTCTCCAGCACCCTCATCCAGAAGACTTTTCGCGGGGTGCCGTTCTCCGCCTTGCATGCCAGGGTGCAACTCTGGCAGCCGACGCAGCGCTTGAGATCAACCGTCATGCCCCATCTGGGAGACTTACCGTTTTTACTTGCCGGGAGTTTTTCGCTCGTTGCCATCCCTCCCTCCTCGTTAACCCTTTAAATCGACAGTTTAATAGGCAAGATACATGCCACCGCCCCTAGGGAGGTGACATGAGTAATATCTGCCAAAAAGTGGATCGAAGAGAGGAACAGGCCGAGGGATAACGGCTTCGAATCCCTATATGTGGAAAAAACGGTTCAGAAATTCCTAATAGTCGGAAGGCTGGCTCTCTTTGACTTTTTAGCAAGGCTCACCGCAGCCAATGACGTAACTGCTGCCGTTAAAACCCTTCCTTTTCAACCTTGCGCGCAATTCGGTCATCCATAAGATCCTCCACCTTCAGCGCCCCAATTTTCGGATTTACTTTGCCTAAAACGCGCAGCGCATTCTGTAACCCCTCCCTGGTGGGAGTGATAGGTCGCTCATAGAGAATCGTCATTCTCTCATACAACCCCTCGGCCCCTTCCATTTGAGGCAGCCGCAGCCATTTAGTTAAACTCCGCATCACCGCCTGCTTGTTTGCCGGATCCTGAATAAAACCAATCGCCTTGAGAAGGCTTCTCAAGGTCTGCTCAGCCAGCTGGGGAGAGCTTTCCACGATGCTCCTTCGGGCCAGGAGGCCCATGTGTTGGTAGGGAATATTGAGCTTGGGGAGATCGGCCAGGAGGTAGGATCCCTGGCGCTGCGCCAACCGGCTGAACGTATAACCCAATAACGCGCCATCGACGATGCCGGTCATCATAGCCTGCGCAATGACAGACTGATCTCCTATCACCCGGAATTGGATCTTGTCCCGCTCGGGGTTGAGCTCCCAATGGTCAAGAGCCATCATCGTAAACATCCAGATCCCGCCTCCTATGCTCTGCACGCCGAGGGTCTTGCCTTTAAGGTCTGCCGGGCTCTTGATTCTTGGCGAAACGACGAAGTAGCCGTCAAGCTTATTGATGAGACCAGCCACGAATACCACGTCCAGCCCTCCGGCCATCGCCCCAATCGTGGCGCCGGAAGCGGGGGCGGAATAGAAGTGGGCATCGCCTGAGGCCAGAGCCGAAACGGCGATCGGCCCGCTGCGCACCTGGACGACCTCGGCATCCAATCCGCGCGCTTCAAAAAAGCGCTGATCCTTGGCGACAAAGACAAGCCCTGTCCGCTCGCTGAAATCGGCAAACGCGATGATGACCTTCTTGTTGAGGCTAGCCGCCGCGGCGGAAGGATGCGCAAAAACGGAGAGAAGAAAGACCGGACAGAGCCCTAATGCAAGACAGGTAAATCGATGAATAAACATCAGACCAACCTCCTGACAGGACCGAAAAGCGCCCGGTTTTTTCGTGTGGCAAAGTCACGGGTAAAGCCACACGCGGCCGCTAGCGCAATAAGATTAGTAGGTGTCGAACATCCGCTGAATCTCGTCGGCGTTGCTGGTCTCGGTAAGCGCCAGTGCCAGCAGCGCGCGGGCTTTCCACGGCTGAAGGTTGTCGCCCGCGACGAAGCCGCGCTTGGCCAGTCCCGGACTCCGCACCACGCGCCCTGAGCCGACGCGGCTGCAGAGGCACATGATCACTCCCTTTTCTTTGTAAATCCGGTCGAAGGCTTCGTCTTCCGCCGGCGTCGGGCGTCCGGCGCCGGTGGCGGCGCTGACGATGCCTTTCGCGCCTGCGGCTGCGGCGGCCTCGATCATTTTGCCGTCGGCGCCGACGTAGGAGACAACGACATCGACGCGCGGGAGCGCTTGGAGATTGCGCACGTCGAATTCCGTATTAACGGTGTGTTTCTTTACGGCTTGATGGTAGTAGACAATTTTTCCATCGGCGTCGGCGTAGCCGAGCGGCCCGAGGTCGCGTCCCTGAAAGGCGTGGACGCGGTAGGTCGCGGTCTTGGTGACGTCGCGCCCGTTGTAGATCGTGTCGTTCATCACCAGCAGGCAGCCGCGTCCTCTGGAGTTGGGATCGGCTGCCACCTTGATCGCGTTCACGAGATTCAGATAGCCGTCGGCGCTGATCGCCGAGGCAGGACGCATGGAGCCGACGATCACCACGGGCTTTTCCGTCTTGAGCGTCAGATTGAGAAAGTAGGCCGTCTCTTCGATCGTGTTGGTGCCGTGCGTGATGACGATGCCGTCGGCGTTGTTTTGGTCGAAGATGGAATGAATCGTCCGTACCATGTCGAGCCAATCCTTATCGACCAGCGCGTGGCTCGGCAGCCGGCGAAACGGGACCTCCTCTACCTGGGCGATCTGTTTCAGCTCGGGAAGCTGAGCCAGCAGCTCGCCGGTATTCAGCCGTTTTCCGGCTTCGATGTACCAGGCAAGATCCAGGCGGTCTTTCCCGACCGAGTCGATCGTTCCGCCGGTGATAATCAATGCAACTCGCGGTAGGTCGCTCATCTGTCAGTTATCCTTTCACGAAGGGTAAATGCGTCTGAAGATTTTAGTAGCCTAAGGGCTTGGAAATGTCCACCTAACCTAAGGCGGGAAGCACTTCACGCGCGAAGCGCTCGATCTGCTCCACCCGCTCCGGCCAGTGGGGCACCATGAACTGCAGCGCGATGTGCTCCACGCCGGTCTTCTCGTAGCCTCTGAGCAGGGCTGTAACCTGTTCCGGCGAGCCGCGTAGGCGGTCCTCTTCTTGCGGCAGCGGCTCGCGGCTCAGTTCGATCGGCAGGCAGCAGTTGAGGCGGATCCGCTCGGGATCGCGCCCGGCCTTTTCCGCCGACCGTCGGACGTGGTCGAACCGTCTTGTTAACTCCTCGGGCGTCATCCGCACAAAATAGGGGAACCACGCGTCACCGTATTCGCCGGCCCGCCGTTGCGCGCGCACTCCCTCGCCGCCCACCCAGATGGGGATGCGCGGCTTTTGCAGCGGCTTCGGCGAGAAGGCGATATCACTGAAGCGATAGTGGCGGCCTTCAAAACCGATCTTTTCTTCGCTCCACAGCGCGCGCAGGAGTTCGAGCTGTTCATCGGACGATTCTCCCCGCTTCTCGAAGTTCGCGCCGAGTGCGGCGAACTCCTCGACCATCCACCCCACGCCTACGCCAAGAATCAGACGACCCTTGGATAGATGGTCGATCGTGGTGGCGATTTTCGCCCAGTAGAGCGGGTGGCGGTAGGGGAGGACGAGGACGCTGATGCCGAGCGAGATTTTTTCCGTGCAGCCGGCGAGAAACGCGAGGCAGGTGAGCGGCTCGAAGAACGGCCGGTCGGGAGGAACGATGAAGCTTTGCCCTTCACTATAGGGATAAGGGGTCTTGATCTCCCACGGGATGATGATTCTATCCGCGCACCAGACGGAATCGTATCCCAGAGCTTCCGCCTGACGGGCGGCGCCCATGAGTGTGGCCGGTCCCGCGGCGCGGCCGGATATCGGTAGAAATACGCCGAACTTCACAGTCCCAGGCGGGTTTCTCCCTGCTTCTCTTCGCGATACAGTCCGAACGCCTTCAAGATCGGCGCGTCATGCATCGAGAAGAGAATCGCCTCGTCCTTCGACGAGCGGTTGGCGTGCTCGTGCCAGTGCCAGAGCGGCACGACGAAAGTGTCGCCCTGCTCCCAGTGAAACGGCTCGCCGTTGATCACGGTCGTGCCGCTGCCGCGGAAGGCGTGATAGATGCTTGTGCTGGTGTGGCGGTGACCCAGGGTGCGCATGCCGGGGCGGAGCAGCTGGATCCAGCACGACAACGTCGGCAGCGTGGAGCCGCCGCTCAGCGGATTCACGTATTCCATCGCCGCGCCTTCGAAAGGATTCAAGGTTCCCTCGGCGAGCCGCTTGAGGTTCGGATAGGTGTCGCGCCAGCGATAGTGAAGCGGCGCGGGCAGATCTGCCGACGGCTCGCCCACCGGCCGCGTCATTCCATACGGCGGCGCAAGATCGGAGCTGCTCCTCACGCCGAGCCGCTTTTCCTTGAACGGCTCAAACGAGATTACCTGCAGCGATTGTATGAACGGCACGTCGAGGCCGTCGATCCAGATCATATCTCTGTCGCCCTCGTGCGCATGCTCATGCCAGCTCCACTGCGGCGTCAGGATCAGGTCGCCGTCTTCCATCACCATCTTGTGGCCGTCCACGTTGGTGTAGGCGCCTTTGCCCTGGAGAATAAAGCGGATCGCGGTCATCGTGTGGCGGTGCGCCGGGGCGACTTCTCCCGGCTGGATGAGTTGGAACGAGAGGAGCATGGTATGGCTGGTCATTTCGGTATTTTCCAATCCCGGATTGACCAGCCGGATAACCCGCCGCTCCACGCTCCCGCCTTGAATCCCGATGCGCTCACGCGCCTGAACGAGACTGTCAAAGATATCCGCCCACTTCCAAAGATGGGGCCGCACGGCGGTCTTCGGGTCGAGAGGGCGCTCGTCCCGGTTGATCCGCCAGATGCCGGAGAGGCCGCGCTGCCGGAGGAGACGATCCAACTCTTCCGTGGACTTAAATTCCGCTTTCATAGCGCACCTCCGGTAGTCTTACCCTTTAACGCCAGGTCTCCTGGTTTTTGTATCTGCGGTAGATGCCGTCATAGAAGCTCGTCATCATCTGGACGGAGACGCGCGCGCAATACTCCAGCGGCCATCCGGCGCGCTCGTTGCCGTAGCCGTCTTCGAGCGCCTTCTCCAGAATCCGCTGGTTGGTGCCGCCGTGCTCTTCGCTGAGATCGGCCTCCTCGTGAATCTTGAAGTATGCCATGTCTTCCTTCGACAAGCCGTACTTGGGCAGCGCCTGGCGGTAATCCTGCGCGATATATCCGAAGATCTCCTCTTCCAGATGAATCGCGTAGCACTCCGCCAGCGGCACGTCGATCCAGGAACGCACGAAAAAATCCACCAGGCCGCGCGCTTCGGGAATCAGCTCCGCCTCGATCATCTCCCGCGGCTCGAGTCCCAAGGCTTTCCCCAGCTTCAGCAACACTCGGGCGTGGCCGCCGAGGCCCGGCGTGGTGAATTCTTCGCCGATCTTCTGGGCGATCATGTCCTCCAGTTCGGGATGTCTTTTGAAAAAGCCGACGAACTGATGATAGACCGTAGCCATGCCGGTGTTGACTTCGACGGCGAAGGCGTGCCAGTTCTTAATCCAGAACTTCAGATGGTCGCGCTCGAGCTTTCCGGCCCGGAGATCCACGAAGTAGGGGTGATTGCGGATCTCCTTCTCGTAGGTATCCAGGACGATTTTCCTGAGCGCGGCGACTTTTGCTTTTGCTTCTTGGGGGGTCATTTTGATATGTTCAGCCATCGTCAGTCCTTTCCAGCGAATGTGGATTGATAGTTATCCAATGCGACTCGGGTTGTCAACGCTGTTTTCGATTCTGCTCGCGCAGGTTTCGGCTTTTGGTCAGATTGCCGAGAAGGCGATCATCGCGCACAACAGCGACAGCATCAGCATCGCGCCGCTGCTCTACGGGATCGAGAGGGGGTTCTATCGCAGAGAAGGGGTCGATCTGGAATTTCGCATGCTGCGGACCGACCTTGCCACCGCCGCGATCGTCAGCACGAGGGAAGTCGACTACATGTACTCCGCCGGCACTGCTTTTCGCGCCGCCGTGCGGGGGCTGCCGCTCAAAATCGTCGCCTACAGCTTCAAGGACATCCTCTTTTATCTGATGACCCAGCCGTCGATTCAATCGGGAAAAGATCTCAAGGGCAAGAAGGTCGCCGTGAGCCTGCCGACGGACACGGGAGGCCTTGCCGCGAAGGCGTCGATCAGGGCGCTCGGCCTCGATCCGGATCGGGACGTGGTTTACATCGCCATCGGCGCGGCCTCGGTCCGTCTGGCGGCAATGAAGGCGGGTTCCGTGGAGGCTTCGATCATGCCGGTCCCGTGGAATATAAGGATGAAGCAGGAGGGCTTCAGGGAATTGGTTTTCGCCGGAAACCATCTGAAGCAGCCGCTTACCGGCATCGTTACCAGCGGGGAGAAGATCGAAAAGAACCCCCAGCAGGTGCGGCGGGTGCTGCGCGGTTTCCTGCGCTCGATGAGGGCATTCAAACAGGAGCGGAAAGAGGCAACGGACTTCATCGGCAAGCGGTTCAACCTGGAGCCGCAGGTCGCGGAAGAGGTTTATAAGATCGTCCTGCAGACGCTGAGCGAAGACGGCACCGTGAACCAGGAGGTGCTGCAAAACTTTCTTGAGCTGGTGAAGAAAGAGACGGGAGTCAAGAAGCCGATCGCTCTGCCGGAGATCGTGGACTATCGGCTGCTTAGAGAAGTGGCGAAGGAGTTAGACACAAAGGGATGAGGGATAAGAGATGAAAAGAAAACTCTTAAGGTCTTTCGTGATAAGCGTGTTGGTCTTAGCCGCAGCGGGCGATTGTTGGGCGCAGCGGCTGGATAAGGCGCTGCTGACGCATTCGAGCGAGAGCATCAGCATCACGCCGCTCATCTACGGCATCGAGAAGGGGTTCTACCGCAACGAGGGAGTCGATCTTCAGTTTCGCATCCTGCGCGGCGACCTGGCGATCGCGGCGATGGTGAACAGCAGAGAGGTCGATTACATCTACGGCGCGGGGACGGCCTTCCTCGCCGCGCTGCGCGGCGCGCCGGTTAAGATACTGTCGCACGATTTCAAGAGCGTGCTCTTTTATCTGATGGCGCAGCCGAACATCCAGTCGGGCAAAGACTTGAAAGGAAAGAAAGTCGCCGTCAGCTCTCTCGGCGGCACCGGCGCGGCTTCGGCGCGAGCGTCGATCAAGGCGCTCGGTCTCGATCCGGACAAAGACGTGACTTACATCGTTATCGGCGCGGCGTCGATTCGGATGGCCGCGATGGAGTCCCGTTCGATCGAGGCGGCGATCATGCCGGTGCCCTGGAACTTCCGCATGAAGCAAAAAGGCTTCAAGGATTTGATTTTTGCCGGCAGCGTCATGTCGCAGCCTCTCACGGGGATCGCCACGACGCGGGAGAAGATCGAGAAGAATCCCGATCAGGTAAAACGAATGCTGCGAGGCTTTCTTCGCTCTCTGCGGGCGGTCAAGCAGGAAACGAAGGACGTGACGGAGTTTATCGCGCGCAGGTTCAGCTTGGATGCGGCCACGGCGGAAGAGACGCACAAAGTCGTTTTGCAAACGTTGAGCGAGGACGGCACCGTCAGCGCGCAGGCGCTTCAGGATTTGCTGGAGCAGTCAAAACGCGAAGCCGGCGTGACCCGAGAGATCAACGTCAACGATATCGTGGATTACCGGATGCTGAGGGAAGTGGCGAAGGAAGGGATCAAGTGAGATGGGGCGAGTGTCAAGTGTACGGAGACAGCGAAACAACATGAAGAGAGAAATCATCGTCCTTACGCTTTGCGCCATGCTCTTTGCGCTTTGCTATCCTGTTGAGGCGCAGCAGGCGAAAAAGGTTCCGCAAATAGGGTATCTATTTACCGGTTTGTTGCCTCCGAAAGAATTCCTGCGAGCACTGCGCGAGCTCGGCTATATTGAGGGAAAAAACATCGCTGTCGAATTCCGCGCCGCTGAAGGAAGAGAGGAACGGCTCCCCGCCCTCGCAGCCGAGCTGGTGAAGCTCAACGTTGCCGTCATCGTTGCCCCTGGTACAGCACCGGCTCAAGCTGCCAGGCAAGCAACCAAAACGATCCCCATTGTTTACACGGGTGGCGCTGATCCTGTCGCCGTCGGGCTCGTCGCCAGTCTCGCCCGGCCGGGAGGGAACGTGACGGGGATAAGCAGCCTGTCGCGGGAATTGACCGGAAAACGGCTGGAGCTATTAAAGGAAGCCTTTCCCAAGGTCTCGGCGGTGGCTGTCCTCACAAGAGGCGTGAATCCGGTTACTACAGACCTGCTTAAAGATATGGAGGCGGCGGCCAAGGCGTTGCGGCTGCAGCTTCTAATCCTGGAGGTGCGAGGTCCCGACGATTTTGACAAAGCATTCTCAGCCATCAATAAGGAGCGGGCCGGAGCGCTCGTCGAGCTTCCGAGCCCGTTGTTCCATAGCAACCGAAAGCGGATCGTGGAGTTCGCGGCAAAGAGCCGCCTGCCGTCGATATTCCACTCGAGGGATTTTGTCGATGCCGGTGGTCTCATGTGCTATGGAGGGAACAACGCCGACCTGTTACGCCGTGTCGCATACTATGTCGATAGAATCCTCAAAGGCGCGAAGCCCGTCGATCTGCCGGTCGAGCAGCCGATGAAGTTTGAGATGATTATTAATCTCAAAACCGCGAAGCAGATCGGGCTCACCATTCCGCCCAACGTGCTGGCGAGGGCGGATAAGGTGATTAAATGATTTTGAGAGTAGAAGGTCGGGTGAGGCTGCTGAGAGGTGCGAAGGTGCGGCAAAACAGACGCCTACCACTAGGAGCGACGCTTGAGACCTTTATCAAACAGGATGATGAACAGACCGACCAACGCAATAATGCCGAGAACGATAAAGGCGGCAGTCCAAGGGTTCACTTCGACACCTCCCTCCCGTCAAGGAAATGGCCCATAAAACCCAACAGCAATCCTATAGCAATGCCGAGGAGAAGTCCAGATGAGCTAAAGCTCTCGGGCTTTGCGAATGGGCCGATGACGAGAAGAGTAAAGGCGACCTTCGCCATGTCCCAGAAGAACTTTGCCAGGTTGTCTTTCTGCTTCTCAGCGCGGATGATCCTCATACCGGGCTTTCCAAAGGGCCATGTTAATACACTACGTCAATGGCGTCAATTGAAATTTCTGGCGAGAAGCTTTTGGCTGCCTTGGCTCGGAAATCTAAAACCTCTATTGAGCGAAGGCGAAGTGTCCAAAATCTAAGGGAAGGTCGGGGGAAAAGGGCAGGATGCAATCACCCATCGGGCAGAGCATCGAGAGAATCGACGGTAGGGACAAAGTAACCGGCGCGGGGGTTTATGCCGGCGACATGAAGCTGCCGGGGATGGCCTATGCGAAAGTCCTTCGCAGCCCGCTGCCGCACGCAAGGATCAGGCGGATCGACGCGCGGAAGGCCGAGGCGCTTCCCGGCGTCTTCGCGGTCCTGACGCGCGATAGTCTAAAGGTTGCCGCGCCGCTCTACGGCGCTTACGTGAAGGACCAGCCGGTCGTCGCCTTGGAGAAAGTGCGCTACGTCGGGGACATCGTGGCCGCGGTGGCGGCGACGAGCGAGGAGATCGCGCGCGAGGCGCTCGAGGCGATCGAAGTGGATTACGAAGAGCTGTCGGCCGTTTGGACCGTTGACGAAGCGCTGCGCGAGGGAGCGCCGCTGGTTCACGAGCGCCTCGAAGGGCGGAAGGAGCCCGATTTCGGCCGAGGCGCGACGCACATCGTTCATGACAAAAGCAACATCTGTTTTCACTTCCGCTACGAGCGGGGGAATCTCGACGAGGGATTTCGCGCCGCCGATCATGTGTTCGAGGACAGTTTCGAGTTTCCCAGCGCGCAGCACTATCCGATGGAGCCGCACGTCAGCCTCACGCGATTCGACGGCGATAGCCTGACGGTCTGGAGCTCGACTCAATCGCCGTTTCCGCTGCGCCAGGAGCTGGCGCGAATTTTCGGAATGCCGCTCAGCCGCGTTCGCGTGATCGTGCCGTACGTGGGCGGGGGCTACGGCTCGAAGAGCGGCGTTAAGACCGAAGGCATTGCCGCCGCGCTCTCGCGGATGGCGGGCCGGCCGGTGCGCATCGCGTTCAGCTCGGAGGAGACCTTCAGGACGCTCTGCCAGCCGCGCGCGCGTCTCACTATCAAAACCGGCGTTAAGAAAGACGGAACTTTTCTCGCGCGGCGCTGCGAGGTCTATCTTAACGGCGGGGCCTACGCGAACTCCGGCCCTTCGGTGACGGAAAAGGCGGGCTACCGCGCGGGGGGCCCGTACCGCATCCCGAATCTGCTCACCGACGCTTACTATGTTTATACTAATACCGTTCCGGGCGGCGCGTTCCGTGGCTTCGGCGGACCGCAGGCGGCTTATGCCTACGACGCGCACCTGGACATGATCGCGCGCCGGATGAAGCTCGATCCGCTGGAGCTTAGGGTCAAGAACCTGCTCAGACGCGGCGAGGAATTCTCGCCGGGCGACACGCCGATCGACTGTGATCTCACGGGGGCGCTCAGGAAAGTCGCGGAGGAAATCGAATGGGAAACAAAAGATAGTTCAAGGGTTCAAGAGTTCAAGGGTTCAAGAATTAAGAGGGGGAAGGGGATCGCGGCGGCGGTGAAAGACGGAGGCGGAACGAACAAGGCGGCGCACGCGATGGTGAAGATTTTGAACGACGGCAGCGTGCTTTTGTCCGTAGGTTCCGTCGAGATCGGCCAGGGGATGCGGACCGCTTTTCTTCAATTGGTCGCGGAGGAGCTGTCCGTTCCCGCCGAGCAGGTCCACGTCGCGGAATTGGACACGGACTACACGCCGTTCGATAAAGGGACCAACGCGAGCAGCGCCACTTCGGTGATGGGGCTGGCGGTGCAGAAGGCGGCGCGCGACGCGCGCGCGCAACTGCTCGACGCGGCGGCCTCGGCGTTCGGCGCTTCAAGCGCGAAGCTCCAGGACGGAAAAGTGATCGTCGGTGAAAAGGCGCTCACGCTGCGCGAGGCGATGCGCCGCTGCTTCGGCGAGGCGGAGGGCGACATCGTCGGGCGGGGCTATTTCAAAGTCCCGCGCAACGATCAGGTTCCGCTCGGATATCCCTCGCCGTTTTGGGAGGTCGGCTTCGGCGGCGCCGAGGTCGAGGTCGACGAAGAGACGGGCGAGGTGAGGATCGTCAAATATGTTTCCGTCACGGACGCCGGCAAGATGATCCATCCTCTCCAATGCCACGGGCAGGACGAAGGCGCCGCCGTTTTCGGCATCGGCCAGGCGCTGTTCGAGGATCTCATCTATCAGGACGGCGAGCTGCTGAACGGCAATCTCGTGGACTATCAGGTTCCGAGATTCAGCCATCTTCCCGAGACGTTTAAGACTATCGTTCTCGAAGAAGGAGGCGGGTTGGGGCCGTATGGCGTGAAGGGAATGGGCGAGGGCGGGATTCTCGCCGTGGCGCCGGCGATCTGCAACGCGGTTTATGATGCAATCGGCGTCCGCATCCAGTCGGTGCCGTTAAAGCCCGGCGTTGTGTGGAAAGCGATCAAGGGAGTAAAAGGGGATTAGGGATTGGGAATTAGGAATTGGAGGGAAGCGAAAATCGAAAATCTAAAATCTAAAATCGAAAATCATGAAGAGTCTCCCCGGATCGACCTTCAGGATAAGGTTACCGGCGCGGCGAAATATATCGACGATCTTCCCGATCTTCCGGGCATGACCTACGCCGCGACGCTGCTGAGTCCCTACTCGCATGCGCGCATCCGCGCAATCGATTCCTCAAAGGCGGAGCGGCTGCCGGGCGTGCTCGGCGTCGTGCACCGCGACCGGCTTGACGGCTTGAATCCGCTGTTGCCGGCTCACCGCCACGAGTTGTTCCAATTAACCGCCGACCAGCCTTTCGTCGCAACCGACAAGGTCCGCTTCGACGGCGAGCTGGTCGCAGTCGTCGCGGCGGAAGACATGCGCACGGCGCTGCGCGCCGTAGAAATGATTGAAGTCGACTACGAGCCGCTGCCTCCGCTCTTCGACGCGACCGAAGCGCTCGCGCCCGGAGCGCCCATTCTGCACGAGAGCCGGGGAACGAACCTGCTGCTGGAAGACAAGCTGGAGTGGGGCGACGTGAAGCGGGGATTCAAAGAGGCGGATCGCGTCTTCGAAGAGGTCTACACCTCGCCAGCCATGTTTCACCATCCGATGGAGCCGATCGGCGGCTGCGTCGCGCAATTTGCCAACGACGAGATCAACCTCTGGGCGCCTACCAGCTCACCCTTCCGCGACACCGGCGAGATCGCCCACTTTTTCGGCCTCGACCCGGAGAAAGTGCGCGTCCGCGTCCCCTACGTCGGCGGCGGCTTCGGCTCCAAAGTCATCACCAGCGCCATCTTCGGCGCGCTGTTCCTGTCGCGGAAGATCCGGCGGCCCGTCCGGCTGGCGCCTTCCGCCCAAGAAAGTTTCCGGCAGAATTCCCGCCACGCCATGGTTTACAAGGCGAAGATCGGCGTGAAATCCGACGGCGCGCTTGCGGCGCTGCAGGTCGATCTTGTCGTCGATACGGGCGCCTACACGACGGGCGGCGCAACGGTGACGCACAACGCCGCGATCTCGGCCTGGGGCTGCTACCGGATTCCGCACGTAAGCATTCATGCGCGCTGTGCCTACACCAACAAAGTTCCCGCCAGCCACACGCGCGCGACCGGCAAAGTCCAGACGACCTGGGGCATCGAATGCGCGATCGACAGCGTCGCGCGCCAGATGGGGATCGAGCCGCTGGAGTTTCGCAAAAAAAACGCGCTGCGCCGGGGAGAGTTCGTCGCCAAGGGAACTCCGGCGATGGACACGGATTATTCAGAATTGATGGCTGAGGCGACGGCGGCGATTCAGTGGAACGGCCGCTCGTCTTCGAGCGGCCTGCCCCGCGCCTCTCATTTTGCGCGCGGGAGAGGGATGGCGCTGAGCCTGCGTCACGGCTCTCAAGGCGGCGGCAGGGCGTATGCCATGGCGACCATCGACGCCCGCGGCGTCGTCAAGATTCATCACAACACGCCGGAAATCGGGCAAGGAACGCATAATTTAATCAGCGTAGTCGCCGCGAAGACGCTCGGCATTCCGCAAAGCGAGGTCCGGGTGGCGCAGCCCGACACGGCGATGCAGCTGCCGTTCGCCGGCGTGAGCGCGCAGCGGACCACGATGCAGATGGGAAAAGCGGTCGAGAATGCCGGTGAGAATCTGAAGCAGGAGTTGATCCGGCTCGCTGCGCAAGCCAAAGGGGGAAAGCCGGAAGAGTGGCAGGTGGTGCAGGGGCGGTTGTGCCGCGCGGAGCGGAGCTTTACCTTCAGCGAGATCGTCCGCACGCTGGGCGGCAGCGCGGTGCTGAAAAGTATCGGCTCGCATAGCCCGCCGCCGACGGTGAGAGAATCGGCGTTTTCCGGCATGGACCATTGGGCGCCGAGCGCCGCGGCGGCCGAAATCGAGGTGGACTGCGAGACCGGCGAGCTGCGCGTGCTGCAATTTTCGGTCATCGCCGACGCCGGCAAGGCGATTCACTACGCCTCCGCCAAGGCGCAGGTCGAGGGCGGCGTGGTCATGGGCTTCGGCCATGCGCTGTTCGAGGAGGTGGTCTATCAGGAGGGCCAGTTGCTGAACGGCCATACCGCCGAGTACCGCCTGCCGGTGATGGGGGATATACCGGAGGCTCTCTATGCTTCGATGGTTGAAAACGAAGACGGCCCGGGGCCGTTCGGCTCGAAAGGAATGTCCCAGACTTCGATCGTGACGGTCGCCCCGGCGATCGGCAACGCGATCTACGACGCCATCGGCGTGCGGGTGAGAGATCTGCCGATCACGGCGGAAAAAATTCTGAGGGCGCTGGGCAAAATAGGAAAGTAGGGGCACGGCATGCCGTGCCCCTACGAAAGCGCAAAGAGGCAATGCAGATGCAGGATGAATTAGATACATCGCAAACCTTCGCACTTTCGGTGACGGTTAACGGCAGGCCGTGGAGCGGCGACGTGCCGGTGGAGGAGACGCTGATCGAATTCCTGCGAGGTCGCCTGGGCCTCACCGGCACCAAGCGCTCCTGCGAGGCGCAGGTGTGCGGCGCGTGCACGGTGCTTGTGGACCGGCGGCCGATCAGCTCATGTAGTTATCTCACCTTTGAGGCCAACGGCAAATCTGTGCTAACCATTGAAGGACTCGCGATCGGCGAACAACTCGATCCGCTGCAAGCGGCGTTCATCCGCAACATCGGCGCGCAGTGCGGCTACTGCACGCCGGGACAGATCATGGCGGCCAAGGCGCTGCTGCTGGAAAACCCCTCGCCGACGCGAGAACAGATCGCCCACTGGCTCCGTGGAAATATCTGCCGCTGCGGCGCCTATCCGGGGATCGCCGCGGCGATATTGGAAGCGAGTCGGGAGAAAAGATGAGGGTTGGAAACGATGACTAAAAAAGTCTTTTCTCTTGCGCTCGGCGCTTTGCTCTTTGCGCTTTGCGTGTCTGTTCAGGCGCAGCAGCCGAAGAAAGTTTCCCGGATCGGTCTGCTCGCGAGCGGTCAAGGGCTCGGGTCGGCCGGCGACGCATTCCGGCAACGTCTTCGCGAGCTCGGCTGGGTTGAGGCCCAGAACATCACGATTGAGTCCCGGTTTGCAGGGGGAAAAAACTTGGACAGGCTGCCCCAGCTTGCGGCCGAGTTGGCGCGGCTCAAGGTTGCCGTAATCGTAGCGGATGGCGATCCAGCGATCTATGCTGCCAAGCAAGCCACCAGCGCGATTCCTATCGTCGTGGTGGCAGTTGGCGATCCAGTCAGAGAGGGTCTTGTCGCCAGCCTCGCCCGTCCGGGCGGAAACATCACGGGGTTGACATCCATTTCTACGGAGTTGAGCGGAAAGAGACTGGAGCTACTTAAGGAGGCTGTTCCTAAGGTATCGCGCGTGGCCGTCCTTTGGAATCCGGCCAATGCATCCAATGTGATCGAATTCAAAGAGGCGGAAGTCGCCGCGCGGGCGCTTGGTTTGAAGCTTCAATCTCTGGAGGTGCGTGGTCCGGACGATTTCCAAGGCGCATTCGCAGGCGCAGCCAGAGACCGAGCTAATGCGCTCATCGTGGTTAGAGACCCCCTCGTCGATAGTCACCATTTCCGCATACTAGACTTCGCTATCGACAAAAGACTGCCATCGATACACGGCGAGGAACAATTCGTAGAAGCAGGAGGCCTCATGTCCTACGGGCCGAGCCGCGTAGAGCTGTTCCGCCGCGCCGCTACTTATGTGGATAAGATCCTGAAAGGCGCGAAGCCCGCAGACCTGCCCGTGGAGCAACCGACTAAATTCGATCTGGTGATCAATCTGAAAAACGCCAAGCAGATCGGCCTCACGATTCCGCCGAACGTGCTGGCAAGGGCGGATAAAGTCATCAAGTAATTTTAGATTTTCGATTGCTGATTTTAGATTGAGGAAAAAAGAGATGCACAGAACTCTTCGAAACCGATTTCTCAACTCTGATTCCGGCAACAATCGGAAATCTAAAATCGAAAATCCAAAATGGGCGGGGATCTTCGCTATCGCTCTCACATTCGCCCTCGGTGGGGCTGGGGTTCAGGCGCAGCAGCCAAAAAGTGTTCCCAGGGTCGGGTATCTGTCGGTGCTCTCACCTTCGTCTGATTCCGCCCGCATTGAGGCGTTCCGCCAAGGTATGCGCGATCTGGGCTACCTTGAGGGACAGAACATGGCCATCGAGTACCGATATGCGGAGGGGAAGTTGGAGCGGCTCCCCGACCTGGCGGGGGAGCTGGTCCGTCTCAAAGTTGATGTCATCGTTGTCGGTGGGTCTACTGCAACTAGAGCGGCCAAAAATGTCACCAGGGTGATCCCAATCGTCATGGCGCATGGTAGTGATCCTGTTGAACTCGGGTTTGTGGCGAGCCTCGCGAGGCCCGGGGGAAACATCACAGGGTTAACCCATCTGGCGCCGGAGCTTGGGGGGAAGCGCCTGGAGCTGCTCAAAGACAGTCTTGCCCAGCTTTCCCGCGTGGCCGTCCTCACGGATCCGGGCACTCAAGGCCACGGCCCGCAGATAAAAGAGCTCGAGGTTGCAGCACGGGCGTTGGGTCTGCAGCTTCGGCCCGCGGAAGTTCGAAAGCCCAACGACCTGGAGAACGCTTTTTCGGCAATGACCACGGGGCGCGCCGGCGCTCTTATCGGGCTGCAACAACCGACGTTGGATAGGCTTCGAGAACGGATCGTGGACCTCGCGGCCAAGAACCGGCTGCCAGCGATGTATTCAAACAGCGAATACGTTGAGACGGGCGGTCTCATGTCTTACGCGGCTGACATTGTCGCCATGTTCCGGCGCGCCGCCACCTACGTGGACAAGATCCTCAAGGGCCGCAAGCCAGCCGACCTTCCTGTCGAGCAGCCGATGAAGTTCGAGCTGGTCATCAACCTGAAGGCGGCGAAGCAGATCGGGCTGACAATTCCGCCGAATGTGCTGGCGCGGGCGGACAAGGTGATCAAATAACACCGATCAGCGGAAAGGGGCGATCGAGCCGGGTCCGAGCGGGAGTTCGAGAGCGTGGGCAAGGGCACGATTGAGTTGGGCGAGCTTGGTCGCCGATAAGGTGGACACAAAATGGGTGAGCTTAGTTTTGAACATCAATGTGAGAAAATCGCAGCGGATCGCGGAGGTGCGTGGCAGACCGTCCTCCGGCCCCAGCACAACCTCGGTTGTGAGTCCCAGGACTTCTCCGTAGACAGGGGCGCAAACGACCGTCGAAACGTCCTCGTGCTCGGCGACAAATGTTCGGGACACCACGACGTAAAATCCCGGCTTTCCGCCGCGCTCGGAAACCCGCTCGCGCGTGCGGTAGACCTCGCCTCGCCTCACGAGCGCGCCTGCTCCGAGATGAGCGCCCGCGCTTGCCGCGCCAGGCGCTTGCGGTGTTTCCGAAACACCTCGCCGTCCTTCGCCTCAATCTGTCGGCGTCGCTCTCGTTCGCCGAATTCGCGCAGCGCCTCTCGAACAAGCGCCGATCGACTGCGAAATCGCATGGACCCCTCGGTCAATTCATCCAGGACCTTCAACGTTGCTTCGTCAACAGTAACAGCAATAGTTTTCATATTGGCAAAGGTATCAGCATTTTGGGCTGATTTCAATGTTCCTGCCGTCTTGACTCAAGGCTTCACAAGATACGGCATCGGCGTGGCGATGGTATGTGGCGTGGTGGCGGGGGTGTTGTGTGCGGAGGTCGGCGCGGCGGATAAGATCAGAATCGCCGTCACCAACTTCAACATGAGCTTTCTCCCTTCGGGCATCGCGCTGAAGCGGGGCTTCTTCAAGGAAGAGGGGTTGGAGGCGGAGGTGATCCGGATGAACGCCAACGTCGCCATTGCCGCTCTGGCCGGCGGCGACGTCGGCTACACGATGATCTTCGGCTCCGTCGTGCGGGCGGCGATGAGAGGCCTGCCGGTCAAGGTTGTCGCGAGCTTCATCGACGGCTCGACGCACGCGCTGATCGCCCGTCCCGAGTTCAAGTCCGCCAAAGATTTAAAGGGCAAGACGCTCGGCGTGCAGGCTTACGGCGCCACCGACCACCTCGCTGCGAATATGATGCTCAAACATTTCGGCGTCGATCCTGAAAAAGATATCAAGACGGTGGCCCTGGGTTCCGCCTCGGCGCGCCTGGCCGCGCTGAAAGAGGGAGTCGTGCAGGCTGCCGTGGTCGCGCCTCCGGCGGACGCTGAAGGGAAGAAGCTCGGGTTTGTCGTCTTTAGCAGGGCGTACGAAGTCTTCAACTTTCCGTTTGTCGGGCTGGGAACGACGGTCAAGAAGATTCAAGAGCGGCCGGACGAGGTGCGGCGGACGATCAAGGCGTTGATCAAGGCGAATCGTTTTATCCGCAACAATCGAGAGGGGACGATCCAGATCCTGACGGAGTGGGGCCGGACGGAGCCGGAGAATGCGGCGGCGGCCTACGATTCGTCGTGGAAGGTTTACAACCTCGACGGGAATATACCGGAGGACGGCTTACGCTCGGTGATCGAGCAGGCGAAGCAGGAGGCGAAGATCACGCGCGAGATTGCGTTGGGGGAGGTGGCCGAGCAGGGGCTGCTGCGCGAGGCGCAGCGGGAGTTGGGAATAAAAGGGCGATGACACGTTTGAAAACTCGAGGAGAAAACATGAAGAAATTTTGGATGCTGATCGTTGCGGCCATCGGCCTGTGTGATCCCGCCTACGGCGCGGATAAGATTCGCATCTCCATATCGAGTCTGGATGTGGCCTTTCTCACCGGGGGGGTGGCGGAGAAGAGGGGCTTCTTCAAGGAAGAAGGATTGGAGGTCGAGCTGATTCGCATGAACGCCAACGTCTCGATCACCGCGCTCGCCACGGGCGACATCGACTATACGATGATCTTCGGCTCGGTGGTGCGAGGCGCGATGCGCGGCCTGCCGATCAAGGTCGTCGCGAGCTTCATGGACAGCTCCACGCACACGCTGATCGCCCGGCCCGAGTTCAAATCGCTTAAGGATTTAAAGGGCAAGACGCTGGGCGTCAGCTCTTTCGGCGCGACGGCGGATGTGGCGGCGCGCATGATGTTCAAACAGGCGGGCATCGATCCTGAGAAAGAGATCAAGATCATCGCCTTGGGAGCCGATCGCGCGCGCTTCGCCGCGCTGAAAGAGGGGATCGTCGACGTGGCGGTCATCTCCCCGCCGGCGGACGCCGAGGGGAAGAAGATGGGATTCAACGTTCTCGCCCGGGCCTACGAGCTGTTCAGCTTTCCCTTCGTCGGGCTGGGAACGAACGTGAAGAAGCTGAAGGAGAAGCCCGACGAGATCAAGAAAACCATCAAGGCGCTGATCAAGGCGAATCGCTACATCCCGGCCAACCGGGACGGCGCGATCCAGGTCCTTGCCGAGTGGGGCAGGACCGACCGGGAGAGCGCGGCGGCGTCGTACGACGGCACGGTCAAAGTGTTCAACGCAGACGGGAGCATTCCGCAAGACGGGCTCAAGCTGGTGATCGACCAGGCCAAGCAGGCCCTGAAGATGGACCGTCCGGTCTCATTCGATGAAGTCGCGGACCTAGGTCCTTTGCGCGAGGCGCAAAAAGAGTTAGGAATCAAAGGACGTTAAACAACAGGAGGACAGAGAGATATGCCGGAACCAAAGATTTCAACGCAGCAGATTGCGGAGAAAAAAAGTTCGTACCGCAAGTGGATCGATGCGGAGGGTGTGCCGCTGATCGAAGGATTTTTTCTCGACGACATCGCCGCGGCGCCGCTTTCGCCCTGGGACCGCGTCGGCGGCAATGCCGTGCGCGTATGCCTGGAAGGCACGGGCGAGACGAACGATGCCTATATTTGCGAGATTCCGCCCGGGAAGTCCCTCAAACCGCAAAAGCACATGTTCGAAGAGCTGGTCTATATCGTGAGTGGCCGGGGGGCGACGACGATGTGGCAGGACAACGGCCCCAAGCGGACCTTCGAGTGGCAGGAAGGATCGCTGTTTTCGCCGCCGCTCAACACGAATTACCAGCACTTCAACGGCAGCGGCACTCAGCCCGCGCGCTATCTCGCGGTCACGAGCGCGCCGATCATGATCAACCTCATCCATAACATCGACTTTGTCTTCAACTGCGCGTACGTCTTCAAGGATCGCTTTAACTCCGAGGACGATTACTTTTCGAAGGAGGGCACCTGGTACGCGGGCAGGGTCTGGGAGACCAACTTTGTGCCCGACGCGAAGAACCTGAATCTCATCGAGTGGAAGGAGCGTGGCGCCGGCGGCTCCCAGGTCCGCTTCCAGATCGCCGAGAATACGATGTGCGGCCATGTCTCGCAATTTCCCGTCGGCACCTACAAGAAGGCCCACTACCACGGGCCGGGCGCTCACGTGATCATCTTGAGCGGCCAGGGCTACTCGCTCATGTGGCCCAAGGGCCAGCCGATCCAGCGATTCGATTGGAAGCCGGGCAGCATGGTCGTTCCGCCGGCGGATTGGTTCCACCAACACTTTAACTCCGGCCCGAACCCCGCGCGCTATCTCGCGCTCCGCTGGGGCAGCAAGAAGTACTACGGCATCATGGGCGAGGGCGGGGGTCAGACCGACGTGGACGTGAAACTCGGCGGCCATCAGATCGAGTACGAAGACGAGGATCCAATGGTGCGGCGCATATTCGAAGAGGCGTGCGCCAAGTCCGGCGCCAAGAGCCAGATGGAGAAGTACTATAAGAAGTGAGTCGTGAGAAGTGAGCAGTGAGTAGTGGGGACAAAGAAGCAAAGCGCAAAGAGTAGGGGCGCGATTCATCGTGCCCGTATGAGCTTCAGTAGATGGGCATAACGAGGAAGATTACCTTCGCGGGCGGGGACTACGACCGCACGCATGCGCTGATCGAAGGGAGCATCAAGCCGGAGGGTCTCGAGCTCGACTGGCGCATCCTGCCGTATCATGAAATCTGGACGCGGATGCTCAATCGCTACGAGTTCGACGCCTCGGAGCTGTCGCTCTCTTCGTATCTGATCGGGCGCACGATGGGGAAGCCGTTGACCGCGATCCCCGTCTTTCCGGCGCGCGCCTTTCGCCACTCCTGCATCTTCGTCAACACGCGGAGCGGCATCCGCGAGCCGCGCGACCTCGTCGGGAAAAAGGTCGGCATCTCCGAATTTCAACAGACGGCGACCGTATGGGTGCGGGGAACTTTGCAGCACGAGTACGGCGTTGATCTGGAGAAGGTCCGCTGGTTCACCTGGGTGAAGCAGAGCCGGATGGAGATCGAGCTGCCACGGCGATTCAATATTCAGCAGCTTCCACCCGAGACGCCGCCGGACGAGCTGCTGGCGCAAGGGGAGCTGGACGCGATCATCTGCGCCAATCTCTTTCCCTCTCTGCTGAACGGCGCGCCGGGAATCCGGCGGCTGTTTGAGAATTACGAGGAGGTCGAGGCCGACTATTTCGCCAAGACCGGGATTTTTCCGATCATGCACACCGTGGCGATCCGCGCCGAGCTCTGGAAGGAATCCCCTTGGATCGCGGAGAGTCTCTTCAAGGCGTTCCAGCAATCCAAGGAGCTGGCTTACCAGCGGCTCAACGATCTCTCGCCTTATAAAATCAGCCTCGCCTGGTTTCGCGAGCCGGTGAAGCGGCAGAGAGAAATTCTCGGCGACGACCCGTGGGCTTACGGACTGAGCAAAAATCGCCGCGTCGTGGAGACGCTGATGCAGTACCTCTACGAGCAGGGGCTGGTGAATAAGAAGATGCCGCTGGAAGAGTTGTTCGCGCCGAACACGTTGGATTTGTAGGTCGGCACCGAAATAGATAGGAGAGAGATTTATGGAAAAGCCGAGAATCCGCCACATCGCCATCAACGTTCGGGACCGGGAGAAGGAGGCCGAGTACTACAAGCGCGTCTTCGGCATGGAAGAGAAGCAGCGGGGCGAAAACGGCACGATCTATCTTTCCGACGGCTTCGTCGACGTCGCCCTGATCAGCACGCCGAGGCATCCCTGGGGGATCAACCATTTCGGTTTCAAGGTGGACAGCGTGAAGGCCGTGGAGAAGACCGCGCAAACGACCGCCGAGGCCAATACTTTCGGCGCGATCGCGGAGAGTTGGATCAAAGACCCGGAAGGTAACCGGGTGGATATCTCCGAGCACGGCTGGCCAGTCTGAGAGCCTGCTGAAAAAGGCCCATCTGCGGCGTTGCACTCGAACCGCTTCGCTCGACGTACTATAGAGTACGCCGTCGCTCGCGGATTCATCGTGCGCCTTGCATCTGGGACCTTTTTGATCAGGCTCTAAGAGTTTTAAAACAGATGCGGATTGCCAAAAAACGTTTCATGACGAGTTTTACAGAGGAGCACGATGATGGACGCCGCGTCCTGGAGAAAAAACATCGGCGAGATGGTTAGGCAGTACGCCCGCTCGCCGCAACTGCAACATTACTTCTCGGTGCGGATGACGCGGGAACGGGCGCAGCTCATGCTCAAGCAGCTTGCTCTCTACGTCCGGCATCGCCGCGACTGCTGGGCCAATGTTTCGTCGAACTGTCCGGAGATGGCGGTGAAGCATAAAATTCTGGAACACGAGATGGGCGAGGTGATCAAGGATAAATATTCCGAGCACGGCCATCTCGACCTGATCGTGCGCCAGGGGCGCGCCGTCGGGCTCAGCCCCGAAGATATTCTCAACGCCGAGCCGATTCCGACCACGCGCGCGACGCTTTATGCCTGGGCCTGGCTGACGCGGAGCAAAAGCTGGATCGAAGGGATCGCCGCGCTCACCGTGACCGAATGGGGCAACGACGACCGGCTGCTGGGAGATTTAGGCGGCGGCCATTCGACCCGGATGGCCCGGCGGTGGATGGACGACATGGGGCTGAAGATGAAGGACATGCCCAACTTCGAAGCCCACAGCGAGGCCGACGAAGAGCACAGCGATATGTTCCTGCCGTTCCTGTCCCGCTTCGCCACCGGTGAGAAAGAAAAGCTGGCGTTCCAGGCGGTGCAGGAATCGCTGGACCTGTTCGCTATCTACCGCGAGGGCGTCGCCGTGGCGATGGAGAAGCTCCCGGCTTGACAAAGAACGTGTTCGTGTCCGTGGTTCGTGTTCGTGTAACGAGAGTCAAGGCTGATTCTGATTGAGCGGAAATTTGCTTTTACGAGCACGACGCACGATCACGAGCACGGGGATGGGGGTTCTATGAGCCATTGGGGTAACGCGCGGGCGGAGATCGACGGAATTCTAAACCAACACTTCGACACGCCGGAGTACAAACGGTTGTTCGGCGTGAAGCTGACGCCGGAGCGGCAGAAGCTGCTCGATATCCATTATCCCCATTACATTAAAAGCCGGCGCGACTGCTGGGCCGCGTCGCAGGCGAAAGCGCCGCTCGACGTCAAGCGCGCCATCTGGGAGCATGAAAAAGACGAGCTGATCTACGACGAGCGTCTCGGCGCGGCTCATCTGACGGACGACGACATGGCGCGAGCGACGGCCGAGGCCGCGTTGCTCCCCAGCGCCAGGGCGGCGATTTACGCCTGGCTCTATCTCTGCAACACGCGGCCGTGGATCGAGAGCCTGATGATCAACCACGCCACCGAGCGGAAAAACAACCCGGAGATCGTCAAAGGGGGCGGCTACACGCAGCGCTTTGCGATGAAGAAGGTCGCCGACCTGGTCGGCAGCGTGGAGAAGCTCGACGCGAACACCCGTGTCCACATGGTGGCCGACATCGACCACTCCAATTTGTTCGAGCCGGTCTTCGAGCGCTACGTGGGGGACGAAAGGGCGGCGCGCGCCGTCGTGCTCGCGGCCCAGGACAGTCTCGCCGTCGACCGCGCCTACCGCAACGCGTTGGCCGTGGGGATGATGGAAATTCCGGAGCAAACCGGCGAGGCGCTCACATGATAGACGAATTACATGGCCTGTGGCACTTTAGGCCTGACCCTCAACCCGCCCCCTCAACCCTAAGTCAGAAGGAGAAAAGGGATGAAGATTGCGGTGATCGACGACTATCAGGATGCGTTCCGCACGCTCAAGTGTTACGCGAGGCTGAAGGGTCACGACGTGATCGTTTACAACGACACCGAGAAAGATCCGGTTCGGCTCGCCGAGCGGTTGAAAGACGCCGAAGCTGTGTTGCTAACCCAGCAGCGCTCGCGCTTTCCAAGCGCCGTGATCGAGCGGCTGCCCAAGCTCAGGCTCGTCAGCCAGACCGGGCGCGCGACCGCCCATATCGACGTCGAGGCCTGCACCCGGCACGGAGTCATGGTCTCGGCCGGTGGGGCCGGCAGATCGCACACGACGGCGGAGCTGACCTGGGGACTGATCCTGGCCGCGCTGCGGCACATCCCGTACGAGGTAAAGCGATTGAGAGAGGGACACTGGCAATCGACGATCGGCACCGCCGTGCAAGGCAGGACGCTCGGCATTTACGCTTTTGGCAAGATCGGCGGTCTGGTCGCCGGCGTCGGACGCGCCTTCAGCGCACGGGTGGTTTGTTGGGGCCGGGAAAGATCGACGGCGCGCGCGAGAGAGGCTGGATACGAGGTCGCGGCAAGCCGTGAATCATTTTTTGGCGAATCGGACATCGTGAGCCTGCATCTCCCGCTGATCAACGAGACGCGCGGCATCGTGACCCGCAAAGACCTCGACCGGATGAAGCCGACGGCGCTGATCGTCAACACCAGCCGCGCCGGGATCATCGCCGAGGGCGCGCTGGCGGACGCGCTCAAAGCCGGGCGTCCGGGCTTTGCCGCCGTGGATGTCTTCGAAGACGAACCGGTCATTGGCGCGGCGCACCCGCTGCTCAAAATGGACAACGCCGTCTGCACGCCACACCTCGGTTACGTTGAGCATGATAGTTATGAAGCTTACTACGGCGACGCCGTGGAGCAGATCGTCGCATACGCTCAGGGCAAGCCGATCAACGTAGTGAATCCGGAGGCGCTGGGAAAGAAATAAGAGGGATTTAGGATCGATCGGTCGCGGAGGAAGCCTCATGGAATACCGCCAATTCGGCACGACAGAATTCAAAGTCTCCCCGATGGGTCTCGGCTGCATGAGCATGTCGGGCGTGTACGGTCCGGCCGACGACGCCGAGTCCATCGCCACACTGCACCGAGCTTTCGATCTCGGCATCAATTTCCTGGACACCTCGGCCAGCTATGGCAACGGCCATAATCATGAGTTGATCGCCAAGGCGCTTAAAGACAGGCGGGAGCGGATCGTGATCCACTCCAAATCGGGCAGCCCTCGCGCTCCCGACGCCAGCGGGAGCCGCAGCGGCAGCACGCCGCAATACTTGACGGAAAATTGCGAGCAGAGCGTCAAGCGTCTCGGCATCGACAGTCTCGATATTTTTTGCATGTCGCGGGTCGATCCCAAAATACCCGTTGAGGAATCGGTGGGCGCCATGGCGCGTCTCGTTGAACAGGGCAAAACGCGCTACATCGGCCTGTCCGAAGCCAGCGCGAACTCCATCCGGCTGGCGCGCAAGGTTCACCCCATCGTCTCCCTGCAGATGGAATATTCGCTCTGGTCCCGCGATCCGGAGAGCGGCAACATCCAGGCCTGCCGCGAATTCGGCATGGGCTTCATGGCCTATTCGCCGTTGGGACGAGGCTTCTTTGCTGGCGCCGTGCGTGACGTCAAGGATCTGGCCGACGGCGACGGGCGCAGCCATCATCCGCGCTTTCAGCCGGGCAACATCGAGCACAACCTGAAACTGCTCGCTCGGTTCGAAGAGTTGGCCGGAGAGAAATCAGCCACGCCGGCGCAACTGGCGCTGGCCTGGCTGATGGCGCAGGGCAATGACGTCATCCCGATTCCCAGTAACAAGAGCCGAAAACATCTCGAGGAGAACCTCAAGGCCGTCGACATAAAACTCAGCAGGGAAGATCTCGCCGGGCTCGATGCGCTCTTTTCGCTCGGCGCCGCCGCGGGTCCGCGCGCAAGAGATATGGATCGGGTGAATATTTAGCCGGTTCAAAGCGTTCAGGCCGTTCAAAAAGTTCACACCGTTATTTGACGATCTAACGGGCCAAGGGGGAAAACATGCCGAACGTTAAACTACCGACGGGCGTCGATCTCTATTACGAGTCTCACGGTCAAGGAGAGCCGCTGATCCTGGTGCCGTCGACCGCCTACTCCTGCGAGGTTTGGAAACCTTCGCAGATGCCGCTCGCGCAATCGCTCCATTTGGTTATACACGATCCACGGGGATGCGGCCGCTCGGTAGCCAGGCAAAACGTTTACACGATTGAACAAATGGGGGCGGATATCGTCGCGCTCATGGATCACCTGAAGATTCCCTCGGCCCATCTCTTAGGCCACTCCATGGGAGGGCGCATCGCGCTCGCCGCCGCGCAGAATTTTCCGGGGCGGGTGAAGAGTTTGATTATGGCGGCGAGCGGCTCGGGCCCGGCGTCGCGGCCCGGCTCGGATTGTATCACCGGTCTGCCGCATCGCCTCGTCTACGAGCTGGCCCACATGGGTTTGGAGAAAATGATTCGTTATGAAGTCTGCGAGTCCGATACGTTCTTTACGAAGGACTACCGGGATCGCCACCCCGATAAAGTCGAAGAATTTTTCCGCCTCGCCTGGGCGACGCACGCCAGGCTCTCGGAGTTCGTCCATATCGTCATCGCGCGCCACAATTTCGAAGGGACGCACCGGCTGAGTGACGTGCGAGTCCCAACGCTGGTGGTGATCGGCGATCATGACACCGGCAGGAGCAATCACCTGGCGCAAGCGGAGGTTCTCGTCAAGAGAATTCCCGGCGCCGAGCTGAAGGTTCTAAAGGGACAATCGCACGGCTTTTTCTGGCAAGCGGCGGAGGAAACCAACGCGCTGATTCTCGATTGGGTCAAGAATCACGGCGGCGCGAAATAGTGATCAGCGTGAGTGATTCGCGGCGCTAAAAAGAGTTCATCAACGAACTCCCCAGGTTCTCAGGGCGCTCTCGGACTTCATCGATTCGGCTTCACCCTCACGGGAATAGTTGCGTACTTGCGCAACTACGACAAGTGACAGCGTCCCTGTGAAAGTGCTCCGGTGGGTCGCATGCGTATTCGACCTTGAAGTAGGGCTGAGCTTTCTGTACCATGTGTCATGGATCTACGGGAGATCCGGCAACTCGTACGACAAGGCGACTATGAGTTCAGTGTCCATGCACAACAAGAACGCTTGGAGGACAACCTCGATATTACGGAGATCGAATCTGCATTGCTCGGCAACGCGGAGATTTTGGAGGAGTACCCCAACGATCCACGGGGAGAAAGCTGCTTGGTTTTAGGTTTTACCGAATCTCGACCGGCACATGTTGTGTTAGGATGGGCCAAAAGAAAGCTGGACGGTAGCAAAAGATTGAGGATTATTACGGTTTACATCCCGAGATTACCTAAATGGGCTAACCCCAGAACCAGAGGGATAACGATATGACAACCTACGCAGACTGCTCCTTTTGTGGCGGAGAGGTCACCGAGAAAAGAATCGACTACGACTATCGGCGGCAAGCCCATCTCGTGGTTATCAGCAACGTGCCCGCTGGGGTGTGCGGCCAATGCGGTGAGAAATATTTCAGGCCGGATATCCTCAAGAAGATGGATGAAACCTATCACGACATTTTCGACCGGAACCAAAAGCCTCAGCGCACGCTAACAGTGCCCACGGTCTCGCTGTAGAACCGCAAGCGCAAACACATCAGCCTCGTTGACTACAGGTAGCAGTTTACCATCTGCGGCTCTCCGCATCCCCCAACCCCCAGTTCCAAATTCCTAATCCCCGACTCGGGTGAATTAGCCGGATTGTGGAAATACAAGGTGAGACGATTTCGCATCGTCTACGGGATCGACCCGAAAAAGCGGCTGATTAAGATTTTCGCAATCCGTCACCGGCGGGAGATTTCCGAAGAGCTGGCTGAACAATTCCACCCCTTGACGCTGCGAGCCGTGGTCCAATCAGGGAGTGAACAGAAATAAGTCTAGACTCAGGCCTGACCTCTCAACCTGACCCCTCAACCCTCAGACTGCTCTCAACGTGCGAGAAATGGCCGACCTGCGGCTTGGAAGTCAGAAAGAACGGCTTCGCAGAGAAGCTCCGCTGAGAAGCCGCTAGCAGTGTATCCGAAAGGCTGGCGCTCCGAGGAGAAACGGGCTATCCTGTAGCTGGTGGCGCAATACAGATTCACGGAATATTTCGAAAAGGAAGTATTGCGCAAGCGGCCCTATCTCAAGAAGGAATGGTGCATACAGGTTTTGGAGAATCCCCTGAGAAGCGAACCTCAAGAGCAAAACCGGTATCGTTTTTGGGGTACAATCGAGGAATTCGAGGGACGCGTCCTGAGGGTCATCACGTTGGAGGATAAAATTACGATTCACAACGCCTTTCCTGATCGAGGGTTCAAACCATGAAGCTCAATTATTATCCCGATACAGACTCACTTTATATCGATCTCTCCGAGAAGCCGAGCGTCGAGAGTCGAGAAATTTCGGCAGGCGTCGTTCTCGACTACGACGTCGAAGGACATCTGGTAGGCATCGACATCGATAATGCCAGTCGAAAAGTCGATCTCAAAAAGCTCACGCTGAACAAACTACCGGGGATTATTCAGACCAACTCAGTCTAGCGTTGTGTGCCCCGGCCGATCCAATGCGCCCGCCGGCAGGTGCCTAAAACCGAACCCGTCCTTTTTTTCTCGAACAGCATCGATTTGGCTTAGTGCTCACGGCGATAGTTTCGTACTTGCGCAATTGCGCAAATACGCAAGCCTGCCTCGGTGAATAGAGATAGCAGTTTGCCACCCGTGGCTCTCCGCATTCTCCCAATTCCTAATGCCTGATCCCCAACCGAAATACACTGGCGAAAGGTTTATGAAAAGCTGGCTGAACAATTCCTCCATCCGACCTCGACCTTGCCGTTAAGAAAGTCGAGTCGTAGAAGTCCGACCCTAAAGTTTCCCCCTCGATGTTCCCCGCCAGACGATAAAGTAATTTCTTCCAACCAGTAACTTTTTTTACCTGCCATACGGGCCGGCGCTTATTTACCCAACTCGGGAAAACCATTGAAAATCATTACTGTTTTCCCGCTTGGCACAGACCTTGCCTTTAAATCTCGCCGGGGGAAACGACTTTTATGAAGACACTTAGGCTTATTAGACGCACCTTGCTAAGTCTCTTGCTTGGCACGGCCCTCGTGCTCGCCGTTCCGGTCGCTGACAATCGAGCGGCGAGTTATGCGCAAGCCGTTAACTTTGGGTTTTTCTACAGTACTCTTTCGCCTCACGGCCGATGGGTAACAGTCGACGCTTACGGCGACGTCTGGATTCCGGCACGAGCGCCGGTTGGCTGGCAACCTTACACGGTTGGCCGTTGGGCGTACACCGACTATGGTTGGACATGGGTGTCTCTCGACCCCTGGGGCGATATCCCTTATCACTACGGCACGTGGACCCACATCCGTCACCATGGATGGGTTTGGGTTCCAGGATATGTCTGGGCTCCTGCGTGGGTCACCTGGAGCTATAGCGACGCATACATCGGCTGGGCGCCGATTCCCCCGACCTTGGTCATCACTTCTTGGGGCTACGCGGGACCTCCTGTGGTGGTGGAACGTGACCACTACGTATTCGTCCCGGTGCATCGGTTTGTAAATGTAGACGTAACAACAGTGCGGGTGGCGATAAGGCGAAATATCACAATTATCCGCGAGACCCGGAACGTGACGAACTTCAAGGTTGTCAATGGCACTGTGCGCAGCACTGCGGTCCCGGTGACCCACGTTGAAAGAGCTGCCCATACCCGAATTCAGCGCACTGACATCAATGTAGTGCGTGCTACGCCGACCCGAATCGAAGCCGGCGGCGGGCGTCAAGGGGACAGGATTCTTGTCGCCGGTCCTCGTGAAAGAAACGTGGCGCGACTTGAAGAGAGATCTAACCGGAGTGACCGTGAAGGACGACCCCGGGCGCCGGACGGGATTTCGCCTCGCCCTGGATCAAATCGAGGCTCTTCCGAAGAGCGCGTCGTAAGCCCGCCTGAAAGAAAAGGGGGAGCGATTGAAGAAAAACGCGATCAGCGCGTTCGTGAAGGACAAGGCCGGCGACCGGACGTTGGTTCGCCTCGTCCCGGAACAGATCGCGGCTCTCCTGAGGCCCGTGTCGTAGCTCCGCCTGAAAAAAAGGGGGGACGATTTGAGGAAAGATCCAAGCAGCATGAAAGACCGAGCGAGCCGCCGCGCGTGCACTCGCGTCAACCACCAACAAAAGAACAGCACTCACAGAGCCGTAAAGACAAGGGCGAAAAATCACAGGAGCATCGTAAGGAATTGCCTCCATCCTAATCGTAGTCTTGAGCAGACAGATCGGCGAGTCCCGTCGCCACAGCGGCGCCATTCTCCTTTAGCCTTCAGTTATCCGGGCGCCTTTTCGCCATTTCGGTAAAGAACGCCTCTTTCTCCGGCAAAATCCGCGGTTCATAATCCTAATTTTTGGTCGTCAAAGACACCCTTATGCAAAGAAAAAGTTCCAAACAAATCAAACTCGTAAGCGCTGATCCGGCTAAATCGGCGCAGACGTCAGGTCTCCGTTACGTGACGGATAAGCTTCCGGGAATCAGGCGAGAGCGAACCGGCAAAGCGACGCGTTACTATGATCCGAAAGATAGACCGCTGCAGGACGTGGATGAAATTTGTAGAATCAAAGCGCTGGCGATCCCGCCGGCCTGGAGGGATGTATGGATCAGCCCTTTTCCCGACAGCCATCTACAGGCGACGGGACGGGATACGAAAGGGCGAAAACAATACCGCTACCATCCGCGCTGGCGCGAGGTCCGCGACCAAACAAAATACGACCGCATGATGCTCGTTGGGGAGAAGCTGCCTGCGCTTAGGGCTCGGGTATCCAAAGACCTGGCCCGTGCTGGATTACCGCGGGTCAAAGTCATCGCGACCGTCGTTAAGCTCCTCGAAACCACTCTGATCCGCGTCGGCAACGAAGAGTACGCCCGGGAAAACCAATCCTTTGGCTTGACCACCATGCGTAACAAGCACGTTAGGATCAATGGATCGAAAATCCGCTTTCGCTTCCGCGGCAAGGGCGGCGTGGGACATGATCTGGAGTTCGACAACCCGCGATTGGCGCGAATTGTGAAACGCTGCCAGGATTTGCCGGGACAGGAGCTGTTTCAATATGTCGATCAAAACGGCAAACCGGGCACGGTCGAGTCAAGCGATGTCAACGCATATCTGCGCGAGGCGACTGGAGACGACTTCACCGCCAAGGATTTTCGCACGTGGGCCGGCACTGTATTAGCGGCCCGGGCCCTTCGAGAAAGCGAATATTTTGATTCGAAGGCTCAGGCCAGGCGGAACATCGTCAAAGCCGTTGAAAAAGTAGCCAGGAGGCTGGGCAATACGCGGGCCGTCTGCCAAAAGTGCTATATCCATCCTGCAGTGGTGAATTCGTATATGGATGGATCTTTGCTCCAAACCCCGGACCATCGTGCGCAGCGGGCGACAGCCGGGTCGCCGAGCGATTTACATCCCGAAGAGGCTGCGGTTATGGCCGTACTGGAGCAACAAATGGCGAGAAAACCGAAGGTCGACAAGGTAAAAGTCAAAACTAAAAAGCCAAAAAATGATCTCGTAGCACGGGACCACAAATTGGTCGGGAATGCTTTTCCTGAACCGCATTCCTTTCCTCTCGGATTACGTCCGTCCAATCCCGGAGCTGGTGTAGGATCAAAGATGTGACGGGATCGGGAACCAGGATTTGGCGAAGAAAGTGGGGTAGGGCCAGCAAGCCGTCCCTCCTCAACCCGTTCGTCCGCAATGCCCGGACTTCCTTCGCTTTCGCGGCGCGTCGCTGAAGGAATCTAATACGGGGTCGCGAGCGGCGCGGCTCTGCTACTCACAACGGCCGATTCCCTGGCGTAGGTTCGCGGGGATCGTCAGGGTAACGGTAAAGCCCTGAGAGCCGACAAGACCCGGCACCACCAGCACCACGTCCTTGGTAACAGTCGTGGGAAGCTGGTTTGGGGTCCAGGGCGCCCGTTGAATACCGACACACTTACAATCCATGGTGCAGGGCATAAGATCCAGCTCACGGGGAAGCTCGAGGGGAGCCGTTGGATTGGCGCCGAAGATGGCATTCGTGATGGTAGCCCTCTGGGCGGCCGTTGGACCGGGCGCAATGCCGGTTATGTTTGCGGCGACAGCCGCCGCCCACCTGAATTCCATACGGACGCACGGGAGTTGCCGGCATGAGAACTGGACCTGAACGGGCTGACCTTTGACCGATCCTTCGTCGCCGCCCTGTTTCCGTGTGGTCCGGCCTCGCCGTGATGCTTTCTTTTTATCTTGCCTCGGCATGGATTGGTTCCTCCCTTCGCCGTGCGTCGTTGACCCGCTCCAGCCGTTGATGCGGGATCAAAGATGCGACTGGATCGGGAGCGCGGCCTATGTTACATCGGCAAAATACGGCCTAGATGAATAGGACAAATTTATGGGTTGTGTCAAGCGGAAAAAAACCGGAAAAAAGCCGGAAAGCCGCGGGCCGTCTGGATTTTAGATTCGTCGGCACTTGCGGTTGAGGAAACATTGTTTAGATTCTCGTGTCTGAGCTAACCCTCAATGTACTTCCTAGATGCGACACGCCAAGTGTCGTTCGACCGTGAACTTCCGGCGTCATTGGATCGGCAACCACATGAAGCTGGTGACCTTAGGCTGGTCGTTGACTCTCACTGCGCCAACAACAAGTACTTCCCGCGGCAGGTGAATGAAGCGGGCGAAAGCTAAGTAGGTGCCTGATGTCACCCCGGGCGTCACTGTATACCTGGATGGACCTGTCACCCCGGCTCGTTCGATAAGCTCGCTCAGGGCCGGTCCTCGCCTTGAGCCGCCGGCAATCGCATTTTGTGCAAACGTTATGAGTTCATCACACTTGGGTCCCTTGTCCCTCTCTTGTTGAATCTTCGCGGCAATTTCGCACACCGCGAGCGGTTGATGCGCGCCACGGCCGTCGACGAACCCTTTCCCGAGAAAGAACTCGAACAGGATGGGGTAGAGTTTCGGACATGAGCCATCGGCGTGCAATGCGCGCTCCAACGCCAGAGCGGCCAAGCTGTGATCGATGAGCTCGCGCAGGTTCGATACCTGCTGCTGAGTCAGGGCCGAGAAGAATCGCTTGAACAGATCTGCAAACTGCTGTGGGATATCTGAAGAGAAAGGGCTGTCGTTGGCCACGATCCCGTTCCAGATTTGCACTAGCTTTTCGAATGCATAGGGGACACAGGGACGAGCACCCGGCTCGCAGTCCGGGAGACTGATCCCTTGTAGAAAGTTGCGATCCAAAAAACTCTCTTTCTTGAACCATTCGTCCTTCTGCCATTTTGTGCGTGCGTCCGCGAAAGATTTGACTTTCGGCGCGAGCACCTTCCACGTAGCCAGAGGTTTATTGTTCCGCGCTGAGGACACAAGCACCTCAAACGTCATCCTGGCCATTTCAGGAACATCCTTGTCGGACCAAAAATACGTGAGGTCGGCGAGGTGGCAGGACCAACCGCCGCGTTTCGCCGAATGCCCCCAGCCCAGCTTCGGCTCGCAAAGCGGAGCAATATCCGGCACGCCCTGATGCGACCAGGAGTCTTGCAGGACATGCAGGTAGCGACCCAATGCCAAAAGAGACGGCTCTAAACCATCCAAGTCGGGAACTTTTCTCACGCTCCCATGCTGCCAAGCAGTGGCCGGGGTTACGGCTCGTTCGGAGGGAATCCAAGGCGGGTCGCGTCTTGATGGGAAGTGATTGTCGTGGACTGTCGCCGAGCCAGCCGAGTCCTTGCCGACACAGGATGCCATAACGGTTCCATGGACCGGTCCAGTTATCCAGCTGTCATCGATTTCTTGATTTCCCCGCGCGATTAGCTCGGCTTCTTTTTGCGGGTCGTAACCCGCGTTGATGGCGAGCCATTTTGTCAATCCGTAATGAACATCTGACTCCCAAGCCTGCGCGCCGAAAAAGGTTCCCGAGAACAGGGTGAGGGCGTGCAAGAGCGCGCATGATATGTACAATTGTCGGTTCATGTTTGCGCAACTGACCTTTCTTAAAATATTCCAAAAAACAAAAGCCTCGGCTGGGAGACAAGTCCGCGCGATGGTGTGGGATCAAAGATGTGACGGGATCGGGAAACCCAGCCTAAGTTGCGTCGCCAATACTCGGCCTAGATGAATAGGACAAATTTATGGGCCGTGTCAAGCGAAAAAAAGGGCGCGAGTCGGAAGCCCTGGGCCGTCTGAATTTTAGATTCGTCGCCGATTGTGTTCAGGAGTGGTTGTTAAAACTCTCGCGTGTGATCCCGGCGTCGACTATCCGGTGACCTCGAGGTCGACAAGTTTCGGAATTGCAGACTTCGCCATAGTGAAGTACTTGGAGTCCAATTCTACCCCGACGCTTTTTAGGCCAAGGTACGTCGCGGCGGCGATCGTTGATCCTGCTCCCATAAAAGGATCCAACACAACGCCCTTTCCAAGAGGGAGCGAAGCACGTACCAAGAAACGCATTAGCGCCTGTGGCTTAAGCGAGGGATGGTTCGCAACAGCGCGCTCAGGTCGGCGAGCGGGCGGAACTTGCAGCAGGTCCGGGAAGGGTGTGTCTTCTGAAGGGCGGCGAAGTGCACCAGTACCAAACCTCTTCAGATTTTCAATGACACGCCCGACACACGGCTTTCGAAACAGGAGCCAAAGCTCAAAGCATGAACGTGGAATTACCGAGACGTCACGGTATTGTTTATCTCCAAACTTAGGACGGTCACCGCCCCGAAGTGTCTTTACTACTCGAACTATTTGCCCACGCGCCTCAAATCCGGCCATACAAAACGCTTGGGCTACAAGATATGACACCAAACACTGCGAAGACAGCATCACATGTGCGCCCGGCACGAGAACGCGGAACAGTTCTGGCGCAAGGCGAAGGTGGAAAGCCAGCACTCCCATCCGGTCATGACCGTTAAGGACAGTGAAACGCGGCATGGGTTGTCGCTTTGCGCCATCGAAGGCATTGGGAAGGCGCCAGATACCCCCGCGCCCTTTACGTCGTTTATTCAGTTCCGGCGCTGTATATTCAACAAGTCCGAACGGCGGATCTGTCACTACAGCGTGATACGAGTTTGCTCGCTCGGATCCCAGCCATTCTAGGGAATCCGCGTTATAGATCGTGTAGTGTGAATTGCGATACCACTTCCTCATTTCTTTTCCCTAAGGAACGGTCTTATGATCTCAGCGAGCGCCTCATGTCGATCCATGCGTCGTGCCTTATCGTTCGATCCTTTTTCTATGGCTCTTGCATACTTCCTTGAAGCGGCACTCGTCTTCGCCGTAGGCTTCTCAAGACGTTGATTAACCTCTCCGCCGAATTCTACCAACTTCGCAGGAAGCGCCTTCATGGACCCTTGTGGCAGATCGTATTCCTGAAGGACATTGCCTAGCGCGACAAACAGACTGTAGTAGTCAGCGCGATTGCCCCAGCGTGGGACATCCGCAATCGTTGGGAAGAGGCGTCTAATCGTGTCGAGTGTCTTGGCGAACTGCCGCCTAGTCCTATTTTGTTCCGGAAAATCATCCTCGTACTGTTCATACTGCTCGTAATACTCGTCAATGATCTTGGCCGCGCCACCCTGTGGGCCGTGAAGAAGACCAATTAAAAGATCGCTCATCATTTCGATGTCGGCCATGCGGCGGATCGCTGCTGGGCTTACGATCCGGTTTACCACCCAGTACTCGTCGTCCGCCAACTGTTCCGATAACTTTGCAAACGGGCCGTGGTAAGTTGCGTTTCGAAGCTCTTGCGCCTTGAGGGGAAGAGTGAATTTGTTTAATCTTTTAAAAACATCTTCGACCTCTCTTCGGTCCTCGGTATAGAGAAAACGAACGCAAACGTCGTACTGAAAGAACCGCTTACGCTCTTCGCCGGTAACTTCAGCGAAGGTCTTGCCCTTGTGAATTGATGTCGCTGGTAATGCTTCGAGCGCAAAAAGATTGCTATCCCCATCTTTCTGATCCTGTTCGCGCTCAATCCCAACGAACTGCAGGACGGTTCGCAATCGCTGTTGCCCGTCAACAACGCCGTATTGTTCGGTACCATCCTCCGCCTGTGTGACCTGGACATAAACCTCGGGCATCGGAATTTCCATGAGTATAGATTCGATCATAAAGCTCCGCTGTTTGTCACCCCACACAGGTTTCCGTTGAAACGGCGGCCTGAGTTCAAGACGACCGGTCTTGTACTGATCTTGGAACCAGGAGATAGATTGTGGACGGGAAGCGTGTTTCATGGACTGCTCCTCATTATTCGGACAACGTTTTTCGCAGCACCGCAAGACTATCGAGATGGTAGAGTTCCGCATGCCGCCAAGTGCGATAGAGACGGCCCGTGATGTCTTCGTGCCTTCGACTAGGATATCTTGATGCCTCCTTTAGCGCATTGAACCATCGAGTGTTGAAATCCAGCACTGGCCTAGCCTTTACTCCGAATATTTTACTATCCAGCCTTATTTCCAAGGGTGTTAACCATCCGGTGTAGAGTTCCCGCCTTCGTTTTTCCAGCCAGCCGCCAAATTGTTGGGTGATCGGCGGCCTCGGGTATGCAGCTTCTAGCAGGGCCTCCCACAGTTGGTCGAAGAGGGAGGGGTTGACGACTACTACGTCGATGTCCGAAGTATCAACAAAACCTTTCAAACTATACCCTGGCTTCATGCTGAAGCCGAATCGAGCACTGCCGACTACTCTAATAGCAGAACGGGAGACACCGAGCCTTACAACAAGTTCATCGCGGAACTTATCCCAACCCGTCGGCTGGGGTTCAAAGACGAAGGGTGTCCCATCGTCGTGCAAGCACGGATCGAGCAACTGTACATCGGTCTGTTGCTGAAGCAGATGACGAAACTCCTCGGAAGTCATATCTTATGCAATCGCGAGCCGCGATGGTTTGATAAAATTACCGTAACCAATCCCACGCAGCGCCGTTGTGCAATTAGAAAGAAAAGTGGGTGTAATATCCTTCATTCTGAATAGCTTGTCAACTTTGTCTTTCCCGAGAGTGGCTGCCACTTTTGCGGCCTATCTCCCTATTTGCCGGAGAATAAAAGGGAACGTCTTGCAATCCTACATCTGTATTTCTAAGCGAGTGAACCAGGTTGCGTGTTACCAAGGCCGCAGGGGAGCGTACACGCCGCTTTTGGATAGCCGTCATCTTCCCGCCCAGAGTTTGTCGAAAAAGCTGCTTTTCTCCAATCCGTCGAGGTAGCGCCGGTCGATAAGGTTTTGTGGCCGAGAAACGATAAAAAGGACGAAACTATTTGCCGCCATAGGCGGCGGTCACCTTTTCGATGAAGCCGCTTTCGTCCAATTTGCGAACGAAGCGCGGCTCGATAAGCTCTTCGATTCTCACGCCGGTCACCTTGGGGTTGTGGAGCGCCATGAGCCTCTGGATGTTGCGCATCGCCTCAAGGGAAGGGTAGGGCTTTCGTTCCACGGTCGGCAAGTATTGGATAGCCGTCATTTTGCCGCGCGGGGTTTGTCGAAGAAGCCGCTTTCCTCCAGTCCGTCGATGTAGCGCCGGTCGATGAGGCGTGTATTAAAGGATAAAGGATGAACAAGAAGGCGTGAAAGAGAGGCAATAGGCAACGGTTAGGCGGAAACTGTGTGAGGAACATATCTTGGGCTTCTTGAGCTTTAGTAACGTATGTGTTACCGTCGGCAATGATCGAGGTTCTCGAATATCTGGCGACCGACGGCGGCAGTCCGTACCGCAAATGGTTTAACAGCCTGAACGCTCAGGCTGCTGCCAAGATAGCGATAGCCGTCACGCGGATTGAGCAGGGCAATCTGTCCAACGCAAAAGGCGTTGGAGCCGGGCTGCAGGAATACTCCATCGATTTCGGACCTGGCTATAGAATTTATTTCGGCAGGGACGGTGACCGTCTTGTAATTTTGCTCGGTGGCGGAACCAAGAAGCGACAACAGGAAGACATCAGCCGGGCGCAAGCCCTATGGATTGACTATAAACGACGCAAGAAAAAGGAGAATTGAGATGCCGCTAACCAGAGACTTTAAAGACACGATTCAGGAGCGCGCTCGTCGCGATGCGGCGTTCCGCGAGGCCCTTTTGAAAGAGGCTATCGATGCCTTGCTCTCGGGAGACGTGGAAACCGGCAAGACCGTCCTGCGCGACTATATCAACGCCACCGTGGGTTTTGACGCGTTAGCCACGGTCACCAAAAAATCGCCGAAGAGCCTGATGCGCATGCTTGGCCCTAAAGGCAACCCTCGAGCTCGCAACTTCTTTGAGATCGTCGCCTACCTTCAGAAAAAAGAAGGCCTTCACCTAAAAGCCATAGCGAGGCGGGTGGCGTGAGCCGGATCTGAAAGGATGAGGGATGAAGGATAAAGGCGGAAGAGGGATGGGGGGATCGGGTTGAGTCTAACCCGTCCTGACTCCGAGAACCGAAAAGCCGAGGCTGCGGGCGGCGGTGCCGAGCTGGGCATCGTGGGTCAATAACAGGTCAATCGGCTCGGCTTCCCGTATCGCCAGAGCCGTGGCCAAATGAATCGCGTCCAGAGTTCCCACAACGGTTGGGAAGGTCTCGCTTGCGCGCTGTAGGATTCTTTCGGTAAGCGGATGGATCGCCAGGGTTTCGTGCACAACCCGGATGTCACTTACTAGATCGGCCACTTCCTGATCGGAAAGATCCCCGGAAAGCCGGAGCCGGTCAACAGTCCTGAGCGCCTCGACGCGCCATAGATTACTGCTGAAAGCCCTTTGCCATTTGCCCCACACCCCGACCGGATTCGGCTCCCGCAAGAGAATCCGCAGAATCACCGAAGTATCGACGTAGGCGGTCATCTACGCTCACGGTCTTCGAGAAGCGTGCGCACCGCGGATACCGAGCGCCGAGGCTTGACTCCCTTCACTTTTTTAAGATCTTTCAAAGGCCGGGAGGGCTCCGATATCTGGGCATCCGGCGCCGACGCAGGAAGGATTCGAGCGACCCGGTGGCGATGAGACGTCACCACGATTTCCTGCCCTTCCTTCACTAAGCCAAGATAATAGCTTAGTTTCTCTTTCAAGGCGGCTACATTCACCAAAGTCATGACCAGAATATAGCCATCTTCTAGTCATATTGTCAACAAGTGCATCGACAACGGTTCCGCTTACCCCAGAGCGTCTGCGGGTTCATGGAGCGAGAGCACACACGCCGTTTGCGGTTAAACCCGTATCGTGAAATCGCGCGTGCGTGTTGGCAGGAAATCCCCGAACATTTTCCGCATGTTGCGGTGGATGGGTTTGTGGTCATGCCGAACCATATTCACGGCCTCCTTAATGTAGGGGCGCCATTCATTGCGCCCTAGGATGCTCCTTGAACCCGCCCACGAGCGCTCTTCTGCCGCTTTCCCGGAAGCATTGTACGTTTTCAAACCCGGCTTCTCTCAACCACTTCATCTGCTCCTTCAGTGACGGAGTCATCCTATCGAAATTCAGGAAACAACCGCCGGGTTTCACCAGCGCAAAAGTCTCGCTGTAGATCGCCCGAATGATGTCGGGTGAGCGGACATTATGGATCGCTATCGAAGATACGACGGCCTCAAAAGGCCCTTTGATCTTCCGACTCCAGCCCCGCTTACTAAAATCACAAAAGACATACTCAAAGCGTCCTTTGAGGCGTTCCATACGCTTCCGGCCCAGCCTAGCCATCTCCTCCGATCCATCCTGGCATACGGCAGTGGCGTTGGAAAAATGGCTCAGGAGATACTGCGCTAACGCCCCATATCCCGCCCCTAGATCTAAGATGTTCATTGGGGCCTCCTGGTCATAGGGCAGGACTTTCGCTATCAAACGGAAGGTTTCCTCTCGATCGACTTCCCTTTGATCTTGCCGTTCCGCCCACTGGGAAACGTACTTTCGCGAATCCCAATCGTGGTGGTCCCAGGGGTCCCATATTCTCGGCATCGGCATTCTCCTCTTCAATTTTGGTATTTTCTTTCGACACGGACTCCGGTCCAGCGCCCAGGAGGCGAAGGTAAAGATATACTGCGTGCCCATGTTCACCATCACCACCCGAAACAGGTGAAAGGCGACCACCAGCGGGACGCTGATCTGCAGCGCCTGCGCGGCGATGGTCATCTCCGCCAGTCCGCCGGGCGCGGTGGCCATGATCATCGTGGCGATCGGCAGGTCGAAAGCCCAGGCCAGGATCGCCGCGGCCGCGACCGAGGCGAGCAGGATAAAAAAAGAGTTCAACAGCGCGAACGGGATGAAGAGCCTGTGGCGCGCAAAGAAGGCGCGCTCGTAGCGCGCTCCCAGCACCAGCCCGAACATGAGCTGGGCGAGGTCCGTCAGGCCGTGGGGCACGGCGGAAAGTTGAATGCCGCTCATGGTGAGCGCGGCGCCGAAGAAAATCGGCATGAGCAAATAGCCGTTGTGAAAGCGATAGCGCTCCGAGACCTCGCCCAACACGCAGCCGAAGGCGAGCCACGGCACGAGGATCAAAATATCCAGCGGGATTGCGGGGCGGTACGCCGAGGCTACGAGCGGGATGCCGCCGTAAGTCAAAGCGAACGGGATCAGGATGACGACGACCGAGACGCGCAAGCTGTGGGCGACCGCCACCGGCGCAACCTGCGCGCCGTAGCGCTCCGCCAGCACGGCCATCGACATCGCCCCGCCGGGGATCGAGGCGAAGAACGTAGACTTGCCATCCACGCCGGAGGCCCGGCTCAAAGTGAGCGCGCCGAGGCCGCCGACCACGAAAACCGCGACTGTGGCCGCGACGATGGCTGGGAGATTGCCGCCCAACTCCGCCACCACCATCGGCGTGAAATAGAGCGACACCGCCGAGCCGAGGATCACCTGGCCCATTTGCCGGGCAAACGGAGGCGAGTGCATCCGCACGCCCAGCAGGTTGAGCGCGGCGACGGCGACCATCGGACCGATCATCCAGGGAATCGGCGTGCGGAGGACGGCGAACAGGTAGCCCGCGGGGATACCGACGGCAAGGGCCTTGACGATGCCGGGCAGCCGCACCCGCAGGTTGGCGAACTCGTTCATCAAGGCCGTCACTTTATTACCGTTGCGCGCGATTCGCCACCCAATGACGGGAATTTTTCTTAGTCCTTTCTCCTCGCACCGGGCTAGAACTTCTCCGACCACGGCCGCAATTCGACGTAGGAAGCCCATGCGCTACGGTGCTGGCGGTGCAGGTGGAGATAGGTTTGAGCGATGGCGTCCGGGTCCAGCCAACCGTCGGGACCGCGCGACTGGAGTTGCTCCGAACCCCGCGTGGGTTCGTAGATGCCGCCGTCAATCACGACCTGAGCAACATGGATATTGCGGGGTTGCAGCTCGCGCGCCATGCTTTGGACGAGGCCGCTCAAACCCAACTTGCCCATGGCGAAAGACGCCGAGTGCGGAAAACCTTTGATGCTTGCCGATGCGCCGGTGAATAGAATCGTTCCATTCCCCGCCGAAATCATCCGTTTCGCGGCCGCCTGTCCGACGAGAAATCCCCCGTAACAGGTGACCAGCACGGCTTTCCGGACCGCTTCAGGATCCACGTCGGTGATCGGACCGCGCACTCGACTGCTCGCGTTGTAGACGACGAGATTGGGTTCGCCCAGGTCTCCGGTCACCGAGCTGAATAGGTTCTCCACTTCCTTTGGAATCGTCGCATCGCAGGGATAGACGCGTCCGTCGATCTCCTTTGCCAGCCTGTCCAGTTTTTTGGCGTCGCGGGCGGCCAAAGCCACCTTCATGCCTTCCTTATGGAACAACCTGCCAAGCGCCGCGCTGAGCCCCGGCCCGGCGCCGACGATCAACGCAATTTCCCGTTGAGCCATTCCCGGCCTCCCAAGTCCTATACGCAGTTCACGCCGATCTTCGCGCGCAATCTAGGCATCGGGCCGCCCGGATTGGGGTTTCTTCGGATGGCGCCGGCCGCGCGCGGACACTTTTTGTACGAACCCTCGTACAACCTCGTTGAACGTCTCCGGCTGCTCGCGGTAGCAGAAATGGCCGGCCTGGTTGATGACGTGCAGCTCCGCCATCGGCGTCTTCTTGGCGATCAGGTCGAATAAGTATCGCCCGCGCCTTAGGGGCGCGGTGGGGTCGTTGTAGCCCCAGACGGCCAGAGTAGGACGCGTCAGGCGTCCCTGAATGATCCAGTTGAGAGATTCGTCTTTGTCGAGAGCCATCTGGGGCAGGAACTGTTTTCTCCTCAGGCCCATCTCGTACATCTTTTTGACGGCCTCCCGGTATTTAGGCAGATTGGCGATCTGCTCGGCCTCGTCGAGCCACGACTCGGTGATGTGGCTGCCGCTGTAGGAATAATGCTCCACGATCCAGCGTTGGCTTTCGCGGGTCAGGCGCGGTTCCGGCGCGCTTGCCATAATGTATTCGGTCTCGGAAGGGCCGGGAGCGAGCGTCCCGCTGTCGACGATGACGCAGGAGCGGACGAGTTCCGGATGTTCGAGCGTGAGGCGCGCCACCACGTAGCCGCCCCGCGAGTGGCCGATCACGTGCGCGTCCTTCAATCCCAGCGCGAGAAGAAACCCGTACACGTGTCTGACGATGGCGGCCATCGTGTAATCCTCGTCCCGCTTCGGATTTTCGGTGCGGCCTTGCCCGAGCTTGTCGACGGCGATTACCCGGAACCATTGCGAGAGGCGGTCGAAATTCAGCTCCCAGTCGAGCGCGCTCTCGCAGGCGTCGTTGGTCCCGACGTGGCTGCCGTGGATCAACAGGAGGGTTTCGCCCTTGCCTTTGTCGAAATACCGCGTCCTGATCCCGTCCACGTTAACGAAGCGCTCTTCCGTCTTCATCGTCGAACCCGGCATGTTTCCCTCCCTATCGCTTATCTGCAAACGCTCCGGCGAACCCGTCTCTCACAACCGCGGCGCTTTGACGACGGTGGTGGAATCGATGCTCGCGATCGTCGGCCTGCCGCACTTGGCCATCGTGATCTCGATCTCTTCGCGGAGAATGTCCAGCACGCGAATGACGCCTTGCTCGCCGTCCACGGCGAGACCCCAAAAAAGCGGACGGCCGATGAAGACGGCTTTGGCGCCCAACGCGATGGCTTTCACGACGTCGGCGCCGCGCCGGACGCCGCCGTCGAGCAGAATCTCCAGACGCCCCTTCGCCGCGGCGACGGCCTCGGAGAGGACTTCGATCGTCGCCAGGGTGTTGTCGAGATGGCGGCCGCCGTGGTTGGAGACGATCACCGCGTCGGCGCCGGCCTCGGCGCACAACTCGACATCCTCGCCCGTCATGATTCCCTTGGCGATTATGGGAAGATCGGTCGCGGATTTTATCCACTCCAGATCCTTCCACGTCGCCGCAGGGTCCGATCCCTCGCCGGCCCGGCCGGCGGGCCTCGGTGTCTCCGCGCCCGCCTTCGGAAAATTGACGCCGCGGACGTTTTTATAATTGTTGCGGATGTTGCGCTCGCGCTTGGGCGGCCACTGCGAATCCAGCGTGACGCAAACCGCCTTGTATCCCGCTGCCTTGGCGCGTCTGAGCCAGTCTTTGATCATCTCCCGGTCGCGGAACGGATACAACTGTACCCAGAGATGGCCGTTGGCGGCCTTGGCCAACTCTTCAAAGCCAATGCTTGAATTCGCGCTGACGGTGAAAATCGTCCGGCGCGCGGCCGCGGCGCGGTAGGTGGCGAACTCGCCGTCGGGATGAGCCTTTTTATGTCCGCCGCACGGCGCGATCAAGACCGGCAGGCTCACCTTGGTTCCCAGCACCGTGGTGGAGAGGTCGAGCGCGCTCACGTCGCGGAGCACGCGGGGGCGCAACGTCCACGACTCAAAGGCGCGGCGGTTGCGATCGACGCTGAGCTCGTCGGTCGCTCCGCCGGCGATGTAGTCGTACTCCTCTTTCGGCAGCCGCTCTTTTGCGGCGGCTTCGAATTCAAAAAGATTGATCGGTCTCTGGTTCATGCTCATGAAAATCTCCGTGTTACGACTTCACCAATTTCGGATCGAAACGCTTGAGTAGTCTTTCCGGCTCTACGCGGCTGACTAATTCTTCCGGAGGTTTTGTCCGCGGCGGGAAGCGGAGCGGCGGCGCGGGCATCGTGGCGTCGAGGATCATGGCGCTGCCCATGACGGGCTTGCGCGACTCGTCCACGCCGTACTCCCAATTCGACGGGTTCAGCCCGCCGGGGCCGCTAAAGTTGGGAATCACGGTCAGATCTTTTTCGGCGCGGAACCGGGTGCCGACGGCCCACATGACCTGGGACTCGTTAAAAACATCGACATCTTCATCCACCACGACGACGAACCTCAAATTCTCCGGCTCGGTCTTGAGCGCCGCCATGGCGGCCTCTTTGGAGTCCGCTTCGCTCGACTTCTTGATCGAGACGTAGCAGTGGGTGCGCGCGTGCGCGGGCACGTTGACGTTGACGACTCCCGGGACGCTTTCTTTAACCCGGCGGTAGATGCTGCCCATGCGCGGCAGGCTGCCCAAAACCAGATGCTCCTGGCTCGCGGGGAAAACGTTATAGTAGATTGCGTCCTTGCGCATCGTGATCGCCTTCACTTTGATAAACGGCTGCTCGCCTTCGGCGACGTAGTAGCCGGGCCATTCGCCGAACGGGCCTTCGAAGTGGGTCTCGCGCGGCGGCATCTCCCCTTCGATGACAATCTCGGCTCTCGCGGGAACCATGAGGTCCACTGTTTCGGCTTTCACCAGTTCCAGCGGCTCCCCGAGCAGCGCGCCCGCTTCCTCGAACTCGCCGCCCAATCCGGGAAGTCTGGAAACCGCGCCTAACATGAAGGTCGGGTAGTGGCCGATCGCGATGGCGACCTCCATCGGCCGGTTTTTTTTCGCGTAGCGTTTGTAGATCGCGCCGCCGTGGTGAGAGCCCTGGAAATAGACGCCGAGCTGACGTTCGGCTTGGACTTCGTGGCGGTACATCCCGGAATTGTGCAGACCGGTGTCGGGGTCTTTGCAGATGAGGACGCCGCCGGTGATATACGCGCCGGAATCCAACTCGTTGTGCGTAGGGATCGGGAGGAGCGAGAGTTTCGCCCGCTCGCCGGTGAGAATCATTTCTCTTACGGGGCCGTCTCGGACAACCTGAGGCGGAATCGGTTTCGCTTGACGTTCGCCGTAGGCCGTCGCCATCTCAGCCACGGTTGTACCCAATGCGAGAGCAAGCCGTTCGTAGGATGCCGTCAGGTTGATGACCAGTGGCAGGTCGGAGCCTTTCATGCGCGTGAAGTAGAGCGCGGGAAATCTTTGCTGCTGCGCCAATTTCCCCGCGAGCGCGGTGACGCCGAACCTGGGATCGACTTCCTCGGTGACGAGCTGGATCTCGTCCGGCATCGTTGTCGCGATCTCATGGATGAATGCGCGCAGATCTTTCGCCATGAGCGGGATTAAATCACCGGCGGTCTCGCCGTGTCAATGAGTCGTTGGCTCGTGTGGGATTTTCAGCTATTCTGAGCCGATTGTGGTCGATTTACTTGCTTGATTTCTGCAAGTTGTATATCGTCTACGGATCATCGACGCGGGCGTAGCTATGAAAATCAGTTCGATCAAGGGATTTGCCGATATTCTGCCGGGAGAAGTGGAGACCTGGCAGTTTGTCGAGCAGAAAGCCCGCGAGGTCTTCGCGCTCTACAACTTCTCCGAGATCCGCATTCCGATCGTGGAGAAGACGGAGCTTTTCAGCCGCTCGCTGGGCGAGACGACGGATATCGTCGAGAAGGAGATGTACACTTTCCCCGACCAGGACGCCAAAGAGTCGCTTTTGACGCTCAGGCCGGAGGGGACCGCGGGAGTGGTGCGGGCCTACGTGGAGGCCGAGCTGTATAAAGTCGAGCCGGTGCGCAAGCTCTACTACCTCGGCCCGATGTTTCGCCGCGAGCGGCCGCAGAAGGGGAGGCTGCGCCAGTTCTACCAGATCGGCGGCGAGATTTTAGGGCGCGCTGACGCCTATGCCGACGCCGAGCTGCTCCTGCTGCTGGGCGAATTCTTCTCCAACGTCGGGCTCGACGGCGCGGCCCTGGAGCTCAACTCGCTCGGCTGCGTGCGCTGCCGTCCGGCTTACCGAAAAGAGCTGCTCGCGTTTCTTGCGCAGCAAGAAAATAAATTATGCGGCAACTGCCGCCGGCGCATGGAGCGCAACCCGCTGCGCGTGCTCGACTGCAAAGAGGAGAGCTGCGTCGCGATCACGGCCGGCGCGCCGTCGATTCAGGGCTTTCTCTGCCAGGATTGCCGGGAGCATTTTGAGACGGTGCAGAAGCTCCTGCGCGAAACCGGCGTGGACTACAAACTCAACCCGCGCATGGTGCGCGGCCTCGATTACTATTGCCGGACGACTTTCGAGTGGACCAGCGACCGGCTGGGATCGCAGAACGCGGTGGCGGCGGGCGGGCGGTACGACGGCCTGGTGGAGGACCTCGGCGGGCCGCCAACGCCCGGTGTCGGCTTTGCGATGGGCATGGAGCGGCTCGTGCTGTTGTTGGGAACGAGAGAGTTCGACGCCGACGGCGCGCGGCCGAGCGTCTATTTCGTCTCGGTCGGCGACGGGGCGCGCGCCTGGGCCTTTCCGGCCGCGCATAAGCTCAGGCGGCGCGGAATCTCCGTGGAGATGGACGGCGAGCAGAAGAGCCTGAAAAGCCAGATGAGGCGCGCGGACAAAGTTCGAGCGCGATATGTTCTGATCGTCGGCGACGACGAGCTCGCGAAGGGAACAGCCGTCCTCCGCAACATGGACAACAAGGAGCAGGTCGAGGTCAGACTCGACGGAATCGACGAGGCGCTCGCGGAACGCATTAATGCAAAATGAAAAATGTAAAGTGTAAAAGTCAAAATGGATTGGAAGCCGGAGTTTCGCGGATGAGTTGCCGCCCGAAACATTTTGCATTTTTCAATTTTCACTTTGCATTTTGAATTGAGGCTTCTTGGTTATGGACCGATTGTTCACCGATCAACTAGGAGAGTGGAAGCGGAGCTGTTACTGCGGCGAGCCGCGCGCGGTCGGCGTCGGCCGGGAGATGATCTTCGTGGGGTGGGCGCAGACGCGGCGGGATCACGGCGGGCTGATCTTCGTCGATCTGAGAGACCGCAGCGGCCTCGTCCAGGTCGTGTTCAACCCGGAAGTCAGCGCCGCGTCGCATGAGAAGGCGAAGCAGATTCGCTCGGAAGACGTGATCGCCGTGCGCGGTCTTCTGTCGCGCCGGCCGCCCGAGACCGTCAATCGGCAGCTTGGCACCGGCGAGGTCGAGCTGCTGGTGCACGAGGTCAAGCTGCTCAACGCCTCGCAGGTCCCGCCGTTTCCGCTCGACGACTACGCCGAGGTCAATGAAAACACCCGCCTCAAGTATCGATATCTCGACCTGCGACGCCCGGAGAGTCTCGCCCATCTGTTGCTGCGCTACCGGATGGTGAAAAAAATCCGCGACTATCTGGACGGCCTGGGCTTTATCGACGTGGAGACGCCGGTGCTCACCAAGAGCACGCCGGAAGGGGCCAGGGACTATCTCGTCCCCAGCCGCATTTACCCCGGAAAGTTTTACGCGCTACCGCAGTCGCCGCAGCTCTTCAAGCAGATCCTCATGGTGGCGGGACTCGACCGCTACTATCAGATCGTGCGCTGCTTTCGCGACGAAGACCTGCGCGCCGACCGGCAGCCGGAGTTCACCCAGCTCGACATTGAAATGTCCTTCATCCAGCCGAAGGACGTGATCGAGATGGTCGAGGGGATGATGGCGCGGCTGTTTAAGGAATTGAAGGGGATCGATCTCCGGCTTCCGTTACTCCGCCTCACGTGGCAAGAGGCGCGCGCCCGCTACGGCACGGACAAGCCCGACGTGCGCTTCGGGCTGGAGCTGAAGGACTTCTCCGCCTGTTTTCAACAATCTCAGGTCAGAGTGTTTTCCGCCGTCCTCCAGGGCGGCGGCATGGTCAAAGGCTTGAGTGTTCCCGGCGGCGGGACTCTTTCCCGCAAAGAGCTGGACGACTTGACGGCCTTCGTCGCCAACTATGGGGCGAAAGGGCTTGCGTGGATCAAGCTGGCCGACGGCGAATGGCAGTCGCCGATCGCCAAATTTCTCTCCGACCAGGAGCGAAGCGGGATTCTGACAATCACCGGCGCTAAGAACGGGGATATTATCTTCTTCGTCGCGGCCGACGACCCCGTAACCCACGACGCCCTGGCCAACCTGCGGCTTCACCTGGGAGAGAAGCTCGGCTTGATTCCGCAAGACCGGTACGCGCTCGTCTGGGTGGTCGATTTCCCGCTGCTCGAATATTCCGCGGAAGAGAAGCGCCACGTCTCCGTGCATCATCCCTTCACCGCGCCGCTGGACGAGGATATCCCGCTGCTGGCGACGGCGCCGCTCAAAGTAAGATCCAAGGCCTATGACCTGGCGTTGAACGGCGTCGAGGTCGGCGGCGGCAGCATTCGCATCCATCAGGTGGAGATGCAGAAACAGCTGCTGGGGCTATTGGGAATCGACGCCGATGAGGCGGAAGCGAAGTTCGGCTTCCTGCTCGAAGCGTTGAGCTACGGCGCGCCGCCGCACGGCGGGATCGCCTTCGGGATCGACCGCCTGGCGATGATTCTGAGCGGGGCGAAGTCGCTCAGGGAAGTGATCGCCTTCCCCAAGAGCCAGCGGGCGGTCTGTCTTTTGACCGAGGCCCCGTCGTCGGTGGATCCCAAGCAACTTAGAGAGTTGGGGATTAAAACGATCGTCGACAAATAGGCCTGCAATGAAAAATGCAAAGTGCAAAGTGAAAAGTGCAAAATTTAGAAGACGAGAACCGGGACCGAGACGGTCCGGACATTTTGCATTTTGCAATTTACAATTTTCATTTTGAATTGACTCCCCCCGATACCTGCCCTTGAGACCCAAGGGGCCTTTTGTTATTATCCCGCCAACTATGTGGCGTTTACTTCCACTTCTGCTGTTTGTTGTGTCATGCGGCTTCGGCCCCGCGAACTTCCACAGCCAGCAATCCGGTGACCTCGGCACGAGAGGGATCAAGCGGATTGCCGTATTCCCGCTGGACACGTTTGCCGGTGAAGAGCCGACGCGCGTGCCGTATGCCGGGTCTGGGGAGGGCGGGTTAGGGAGCCGGTCGGCGCCTGTCGTGGTGACGCGCCATCTTTACAACACGCTGATCGGCTTGCCGCAATGGCAGATCGTTTCCGATCGTGAAGTCAAAGAGGTCGAGACGATGGTTCCGAAGGGATCGCCCGAATCCCGCGCAAGGCATCTAGGCCAGCTGGTCTATGCGGACGCGGTGATCTCCGGGCGTATTACGCGTTTCCGCGAGAGACAGGGCGAAGCGATGGGGGCGAAGAGCCCGGCATCCGTGGCGTTTGTTCTGGAGCTCTATGACGTGAAACGGGGCGACTCGGTCTGGAAGGCGCGCTTCGATGAGACCCAGCAAGCGCTTACGGAAAATCTGCTCAGCCTCGGGACATTTTCCGCCAGAGGTTTGAGGTGGCTGACCGCCGAGGAGCTGTCACAGGAAGGCATCAAAAAAGCCATTAACGAGCTGCACCAGACCCTGTACCGGAAATAAACCTTAAGTTCGTGCCTTATAGTAGAACCGTGGCCGATACGACCTCGAAGGCTGTGGCTGCGGCCGCCGTGCGATTCTCCACGCCGAGCTTCTGGTAAATGTGCTCGAGATGCTTCTGCACGGTGCGCGGACTTAAGTCAAGAATCGTTCCAATCTCCCCGTTAGTCTTCCCACAAGCTACCCAACTTAGCACCTCAGCTTCTCGGTGACTGAGCCGCGGCATCCCAACGGTGGCAGGCCGGACACCGGACACCAAACATCGGACACCGTATAGCTCTGTTAAGCTCTCTCGTAGCCTTTGCCATATACGCCAAATCGCGTATTGACGGTCAAGAAGCCGCTGATCTAATGGCCTTGTATTGCAACCGGAAAACTATGTCAATGACCAAACACGTTAAGGAGGGCAACGATGAAAGCAAGATGGATAGTTGGAATGGTAGTGTCTTTGGCCTTTGCCTGGGGCTGAACATTCCGCTGGTCTACGGCCACAGGGGCAACAGCCCTTGATTCAAACGTTCACTTGTTACCTACGGCATGGGAAGTGCGGATCGAATTCTAGGTAGGAGGATTAACATGGAAAAAACGAAGACAATGCTCGTAGCAGGCCTAGTGGCATTCGCGACATTTCTCTGGCTTCTGCCATCGGTAGGGAAGGCGCAGGCGCCAAGCGTACCACTACCTCCGAATGATTCCGCTTCCAGTGAAGCGCCTGATGTGACGAGGAGGGTGAACTGCGATGCCGGCGAAACGATTCAGCAGGCCGTGGATAACTCCAACAACGGCGACACCGTTTTAGTAAGTGGCACCTGCGATGAAAACGTGACCGTGGGTGATGGGCGGACACGCGTAACTCTCGACGGCCAGGGGACGGCGACCATCAATGGCCCCGATGCCGGTGTGGACACTGTCGATATTAGAGGTAGGGGGATCACGATAAGGGGCTTTACCATCAGCGGAGGTCGCGATGGGATAAGGATATTCAGAGGCGGGACTGCCGCCGCCATCGACGGGAATAGCATCCAAGGCACCGGGAGAAACGGCGTCAATGTTTTTAGGAGTAGCTCTGCTTCAATTACAAACAATACAATACAGAACCTGATTACTGGGATCACACTGAACGAAAGTGGTACTGCGTCAATCTCGAACAACACCATCCAGAATATAACTGGCAGGGGAATCCAACTGAACAATGGTAGTTCTGCATCGATTACCAGCACAATCGTTCAAAACGCTGGCTCGGACGGGATTAGTTTCACGAGTTCTAATGGTACTGTTGATTTATGTTCCATACAGACTAATGCGGTGAATGGAATCGTAATCCAAGTGAGTGGTGGTGTCTCAATAACAAGGAGCACAATTTCCGGAAACGGACAACGAGGGATCCAAGTCGGTATTGGTGGCAGCGCGAGGATTGGAACTAACTCTAGTCAGACTAACGGAAACATAATTAGCGGTAACCAGAACGACGGTGTCAACATCGGGAATGCCACGGCCTTCCTGGGTGGAAACACGATCAGTAATAATGGCCGTTACGGAGTGGGGCTCAACATGGCCACAGCCAGTCTTTTCGGCGGAAACACCATTACGAATAATGCTACTTCAGGTATCACCGCCCAAGCTTCTGGTGTCATACTCGGGGATCCCGGAGCCAGTCCGAACACGAATACTATAAGCGGGAACGGGGTTGCGCCAATACCCGGTAGCGGCATTGCTGGTGGGATCTATTTGCTCTCGGGCACAACCCTCACCGCTCGCAACGCTACGATCAGTGGCAATACCGGAAATGGCTTGACGGTCCAGAGCAGATCGGTGGCTAATTTCTTTTCGCCTAGCACCGTGGACAACAACACTGGTGACGGAATTCAACTCACCCTAGGTGGCGCACTTGTGTCGGCATCTAACGTTACCGCTTCAGGCAACGGCGGCTTCGGTCTCCAGTGTACAGATGGCGAATCCAGTTTCCAGGGCAGCACTGCCGGAATTTCCGGTAATACCGCAGGAGATGTGAGTGTGACTTGCACCGGGTTCTAAGATGAGATAAATGGAGCGCTCCGACAGAAAGGATGGCTGGTTAAAGTGGTGGTTCCCCAGGAGCATGAAGCCGGGGATGGAGGCTGTCGACGACGGCCAGCTCCATGACTCGACGCAACCATGAGTGAAGCTCTCCTGCAGAAAGAGGGGCTGCTCGATTTCAGCGGCCCCTCTTCTTGTTTCCGAATAGGCGGCCTTACTATTTTCCAGTAGCCGAGAGGTCAAAGACTGAGAATGATACGAACCCGCCGTTCCAGCTCCTCCATCAAATGATCCGGCAAAGCGCCAATTTCGCGCCGGAACGACTCGTTGGCGACGGCGATGAGTTGACCCACCAGGAGATCGCTTTCGTGCGCGAGGCCGCCTTCGCCTTTTTTGAGACGCAGCCTCAGGATCCCTGGATCATCCACGAGCCTGGTGGTTGTGGGGATAACGATGGTAGAGGGATACCCCGCCTCGTTGACGATATCGGATTGAACGACTACAGCAGGCCGGAGCTTGCCGGGTTTGGTTCGTACGCGTGGATTAAAGTCGATGACATACAGGTGTCCCCGGGCGATCTGCATTTACTCTCCAGTGCGCCGGGCAACTCCGGCAAAGAGAAGCTCCCGGTTCTCGCGTTTGTCGGCAGCGGCACACCGGCTCACGGACTCTTCGATCTCGCGCCGCAGCTTTTCTTCGTGAGCTTTCTTTTCCAGCGTCTTCAGCGCCACCCGGATCAATCCCGACTTGCTCGTTATTCCAAGCTCCTTCTGGAGCTTTTCGATTTGATCCTCCTCCTTCTTAGAAACCGCTATCGCTCCCATAATGCCTCCTGTAATAGGAGTTACTAGCATTCTCGTAATAAAAACACAATGAAAAGCAGCGACCGTGAGAGACGTGAAGACTCTACGCCGAGAAATCTTTTGGTTGCTTCTCCGATTCCAGCGGTTTTTCGAGGAACGCGCTGAGCCGCTTCGCAGGTTGTCCAATCGTTTCATTCCGCCGCGATCGAGCAGCACAGTCTCGCTGCTTTTCAACACCAACCGCGTGCGGAAGCGGACGGAGACTTGATGCGAATCCGGCTCACGAGTTCCACCCCCGCATATGTTTGCCGGCGACCGGCTTCGCGCCTGGGCTAGACGTTGTCGAAGCCCAAAGCGAACAGCAGCGCTTCTCGAATCTCCGCCAGGACATCGGTTGACACGGTCCCGACAAACGAGCGCAGCCCGCTTTTCGGCACGGTCGCCAGGTTATCGAGATTGGCGGCAGATGCCATTTTCAGCCCGCATTCCGTTCCGATAACGACTTCGGAAGGGATGCCGCGGATCGTCGTTGTAATAGGGGCGACCGTGACGCTGTGCAGCTGGCCGAGAATTTCCTGCCGGGTCAACACCAGCACCGGTCTGCGTCGATTCGGAGTCGGGAAGCTGAACTGCCAGATCTCGCCGCGGTTTACTTCGGCCATATCTGGGCTCTCAGCACCGGCGCAAACTCGTTCGGAGCGACCGGGCGACGTTTATAGCCTTCGCGGTGGCGTCTGATTTTTTCCGCCAGGGCGCGTCGCTTGAGCCACAGCTCCAACGCCTCCCGTATGGCCTCTGATCGTCCCATTTGGTCCGGCCCGGCAGCGGCGTCCACCGCTTCTAAGAGCGATTCATCAAGACGAACCGAGATAGTTTTTGCCATGAAAATGTATTACAGAACATATGGCAGTATGTCAATACCGAGTGAAAGGCGGGACGACGGGGCTTTCGGATATCTCACGAATGGCTCGCCGGCTGTTGTGTTACCACGTCCTTGTTAAGGTAGCTCCCGAGGCGCTCGGCAAGACTTTCGAGTTTCTTCATTCCGCTACGATCCAGCAAGATAGTCCCGCCGCTTTTCAGAACGAGTCTCAGAGAGGGGACCGGATAGGTTTCCGCGGCGGAGGAGCCGGCGATGGCGAAACCGCTGTAGACCTGATCGGTTCCGAGCCGTAACGCTTTCACCTCGTCCCAATTCAGCCGGAGCTGTGACCGGCGAAGCAGCGTGCGCTTCGCCAGGACGATCGTCTTAGCCTTCGCGTCAACCACGATCGTCCGCTTGAGCGACAGCAGGTAGAACGAAATCCCGAGCAGCACGAGGTTCATCAGCGGGAAATACCACAACGAGGCGGCCGGGCCTTGGAAACCTCGCTGGCGCAGCGCCTCGAGAATCGGAACGGAGATAGACAGCAGGGCTAGGGCGATGCCCAGGCAGAGAAAGGCGGGGAAGCGCGCGCCTTGCCAGGCGAGGACGATTCTCTCAGGAGTCTCTTGGATTAAGCGAAATCCGAGGCGGCTGCCGAGCGCCTCGAATTCGGACAGATTGCCTTGCATGAAATCAGTCAGCAGTAAGCAGTGTGCAGAAAACAACTTCGGGCGGAGTTCACTGCCTACTAGCAAACGGTAATGCTAGATCTGGTAGCGCCGTCCTGGTTCGACAAAGCTCACCACGAACGGCGCTTTCCTAGTCCGTTCGCACTGAGCCAGTCGAAGTGCGGGCGGGCCAGGCTGCTACCGAATCAACTGTTACGCTCCACTAGAATTGGGGTCATGAATCTTTGCGGCTGCGGTAAAAATCTTTGAACCGGTAGTCCTTCAACCGTACGAGCTCCTGGTAAGAGCCGAATCTCTCCTTCGGGTTGTCCACCTGGTCGAGGGGATCGGGCGGGATCTCTTCGCTCTCGAACACGCGCAGCGTCTGGTAAGTGGTGGACCGCTCCACCGGGACGCGCCCCATCTCGTGGATCAACTGGCGGAACTCGACGGGCTTCATCAACTGGCCGTAGCTCGCGCCGGCGGCCGTCGAGATGCTTTCGTTGATCAACGTGCCGCCGAAGTCGTTCGCGCCCGCCATCAGGCCGATCTGCGACAGCTTGGGGCCTTCTTTCACCCAGGAGACTTGCAGGTTGGGAATCCATCGATTCAGCACGATGCGCGAAACCGCGTACATCTTCATCACCTCCGCGCCGGTCGCGCCGGAGCGCAGGCCGCGGATTTTTTTTCGGTGATAGATCGGGGCCTCCTCGTAAACGAAGCTCAGCGGGACGAACTCGGTGATGCCGCCGGTCCGTTTTTGAATGTCGCGCAAGATACTTAGATGCACGGCCTTGTGGCGCGAAGTCTCGATGTGGCCGTACATGATGGTCGAGGTGGTCGGAATTCCCAGCTCATGAGCGGTCTGGATGAGTTCGATCCACTTGGCGGTCGGGATGCGTCCGGGCGCGATCTCATCCCGCACCTCATCGACGAGGATTTCGGCGGAAGTGCCCGGCAGGCTCCCGACGCCGGCCTCTTTCAGCGCGGAGAGATAATCGCGGATAGAAACCTGGGCCAGCGTCGAGCCGTAGAGCACCTCTTCCGGCGAAAATCCATGAATATGGAGACCGGGCGCCGCCTCTTTCAACGCCTGGCAGAGCTTCACGTAGTGCCATGCGTCGATGCCGGGCGCCAGGCCGGCCTGCACGCAGATCTCCGTGGCGCCGAGCTCCCATGCTTCCCGCGCGCGCCGGACCACTTCCTCCAGCGGCAAAAAATATCCCTGCTCGGCCAGATGGCCGCGGCTGAAGGCGCAGAAGCCGCAGGCCTTGACGCAGACGTTGGTGAAATTGATGTTGCGGTTGACGACGTAGGTGACCCGGTCGCCGACGCTGTTTTTGCGCAGCTGGTCCGCGACGGCGGTGATAACGACCAAGTCGGTCCCTGAGGCGTCAAACAGTTGCGCCGCCTCATCGACCGTGACCTCTTCGCCCGCCAGCGCGCGGTCGAGGACGCGGCCGATCTCAGGCGTGACGGCGGAGAAGAGCGAATCCAGCGATTCTCGAAGATGCGCGAGCGTCATGGCGTGACTTTATCTAACTGCTTCCCGAAAGACAATCCGGCTACAACGTAGCAGGTTATTTCTCCAGCCAGTAGCGGGAGAATTCTTGCAAGTAGGTAAGCGTCGACAGATCGCGCATGCGATCCAAAAAGACTTTTCCGTTCAGATGGTCCCATTCATGCTGGATCACGCGCGCATGGAAGCCCGAAGCGGTGAACTCCAACGGTTTGCCGTCGCGGTCCAGCGCCTGCACCTGGATCGTCTTATAGCGCGGCACCCGGCCGCGCAACTCGGGGATGCTGAGGCAGCCCTCCCAGTCCTCTTCCATCTCGTCCGTAAGCGGCGTGACGTTGGGATTGATCAGCACGGAAAGAGGGACTTCGGGCTTCTTGGGATAGCGCGGGTTTTCCGCCACTTCCAAAACCGTGATCCGGCTCGACTCGTGAACCTGCACGGCGGCGAGACCGACTCCGTCGTGCTCCTTCATCGTCTCGATCATGTCGTCGATGAACTTTTGGATCTCGACGGATCTGATCTGGTCAAGGGGTAATTCGTCGGTAACCCTGCGAAGCACCGGGTGCCCAAGTCTTGCTACCTTGAGGATAGACATGAAGTTTTCTTAGCACAGCTAAAAATACAGAGGAAGGGGCCTAAAGCATTTGTCCAGGAGGTCTTGACAAGATAGACTTTATAGGTCTATCTTCTAGGAAAAGAGAGATCGGAGGCCCAATGCCATTAACAAATAGTTTACCCGAAACCGCCTTTACCACAAAAGTAGACGACCTCCTCAACTGGGGACGGGCGTCTTCGCAGTGGTACATGCTTTTTGGCCTGGCCTGCTGTGCCATCGAGCTGATGCAGACAGGAGGGCCACGGGCCGATGTAGATCGCTTCGGCGCTGTGCCGCGTGCTTCGCCTCGCCAGTCAGATCTGATGATCGTCGCTGGTACGCTCACCTATAAGATGGCCAAGCGAACCAAGCTTCTCTACGATCAGATGCCCGATCCAAAGTATGTCATCTCCATGGGAAGCTGTGCCAACTGCGGAGGTCTTTTCCAGCTCGCTTACTCCGTGTGTAAAGGAGTGGACAAGATCATTCCCGTCGATGTCTATGTCCCAGGATGTCCGCCTCGGCCAGAGGCTCTAACTGAAGGACTGTTGAGGATTCAGGAGAAGATCATGAAAGAAAGGTGGTTGGTAAAAAATGCTGCTTGCGTATAGGCCTGAGAATCCGGATTACCTGTGAACGCCTAGAGAGAAAGAAATTATGGCTTACACGATTGCTGAAACATGCATAGATGTAAAAGATACCGCCTGTGTGGATGTTTGCCCGGTCGATTGCATACATCCGACAAAAAACGAAGCGGAGGCCTTCGCGCAAGTACATCAGCTCTTTATCGACCCCGAGGAGTGCATTGATTGTGGGGCCTGCGAGCCTGTTTGTCCCGTTGAGGCTATCTTCGAGAACGACGCCCTGCCGGAAAAATCGAAGCATTACGCCCAGATTAACGCAGTCTATTACAAAAGGAGCGAATAGGCCTGATATGGAACAGCAGGGTGAAGGGCAACTAAAGAAGCGTAAAGGTACACCGCTCCTTGCTGTCATGGACGAGAGCTGCAGTAGCTGTGCGGGCTCGCCAGTATGTGAGTTGCATTGTCCGGTGGAGGACTGCATCAATTTGCTTTACGAGGAAACACCCAACGGCGGATTGAAGCCGTACCGGGTGTGGGTGGACAACGACAAGTGCATTGGCTGCCAGATGTGCTTCAGCGACGACTCAACGAAAGTCCATCGGCATAAGGAAACAGGGGAAATATTCCGCGAGTATGCGGGTAGATATTACGACAGCTCAAAAAGGCCTCTTGAGAAGGAAGAGGTGCCCAAGAAATTTCAGCTTGAGCTTATAGGCACGGAGTCAGAAGACAGACTCGACAAGAAAATCTGCCCTTGGGATGCCATAAAGATGCACGAGTTTGATGAGGGGGCGGAGCTTTCCAAATATTTCTATGGACCGGAAAACATAAAGGTCGTTAATGGAATATACGTTATAGATGCCGCGGAAAAGAAAAGATTAGAGGAAAAGCAGAGCGAGCTATATGGGGGATAAGACGAACGAGTCTCAAGAAAGGGAAAGTTGAAGCCATGAACACTGCGCCTCTCAGGCGTTAAGGACGTCGGCGTCGAAGTGGTTTTCGACCCGTCCTGGGATCCGAGCAAGATGTCCAATGCAGCCAAGCTTCAGCTGGGATTTAACTGAGCGGGGAAGTTCTGGAAGGAATAGTTTGGGTTTTTCTGGCGGTCAACCAAAAATTTCGTAGGAGGTGAGTTATGGCAGGATTTGTGAAGGTAGCTAAGACCAATGAGGTTGCTCCCGGTCAGGGTAAGATGGTCGAAGTGAGCGGCAAGAAGATCGCCCTCTTTAATATGGAGGGCACATTCTATGCTATCGATGACACGTGTACCCATCGAGGTGGACCGCTTTCGGAAGGGGTCCTCGAGGGTAAACAGGTAAGCTGTCCCTGGCACGGCGCGATCTATGATGTAACTACCGGCGAGGTTTCAGGTCCCCCGGCTCCCAAAGGGGTTGCGCGCTATAACGTCCGGGTTGAGGGGGACAATGTCGAGGTGGAGATCTGAGCGAGGGTGACGATGGACTGGACCATGGCCCTTTTTTTTGGTCGAGACACGCCAGGGTTTGGTTAAAGCAGTCAAGTCGCGAAGCAACTCCGGCACTAAAACAAAATCCTCAGATCGCAGCCGTTGTGTTTGCGTAACTTTGGAATCGATAAACCTTTTCTTCAGATAGGAACTTGAAAAAAAGACCTAGTAGGTCTATATTTGAGACGAAACTTTGTGAAGTGTATGAAAGGGCAGAGGAAAACAGCGGAGAGAAGTTCTCTGATGAACGTCGGCCGCCGCGTGGACTACGCCGTGCGAGCGCTCTCCTACCTCGCCGGCCAGCCAACTGGAAAGATAGTCAGCCGAGTGGAAATCGAGCAAAAACAGGCTATTCCATCCTATTTTCTCTCTAAAATCATGAAGGACCTGGTAGCCGGCGGGCTGGTTCAGTCCCATATCGGCTCCAAGGGCGGCTTCACCCTCGCGCGGCCGGCCGAAAGCATCAGCGTCAAAGAGGTTTACGAAACCGTCGAGCGGCCGATTGTCCTGATGGAATGTCTGGACAAAGGGGAGAATTACTGCTCCTATTGCGGCGTCTGCACCCAGCGCTCGGTGTGGGACAAGGCCCAGAGCCTCGTGGCAAGCTACCTCGGCGGCGTCTCCATCGGCGACATCTCCGATCCGCGCGGGCTGACGGGGCGGCTGGCCGCGCTGTCGCGATGATATTCAAGCTAAGGAGTTCGATTAAATGCTGGTGATCAAAAATCTTCACGCCAACGTGGCGGGCAATGAAATCCTCCGGGGCATCAGTCTCACCGTGGGCGCGGGCGAAGTCCATGCGGTCATGGGGCCGAACGGCTCGGGGAAGAGCACGCTCGCGAACGTGCTCGCGGGACGAGAAGGTTACCAGGTGACGGAGGGCGCGGTGCTCTATCAGGGAAAAGATCTCCTCAAGATGCCCCCGGAGGAGCGGGCGCGCGAGGGGATTTTTCTCGCCTTTCAATATCCGGTCGAGATTCCCGGCGTGAGCACGACGTACTTTCTCAAGGCGGCGCTGAATGCCGTGCGCAAGCATCGCGGGCTGCCCGAGCTGGACGCGATGGATTTTCTCGGCCTGGTAAAAGAGAAGATGCGGCTCGTGGAGATGGATCAAGCCCTGATGAACCGGCCGGTCAACGAAGGCTTTTCGGGCGGGGAAAAAAAGCGCAACGAAATTCTCCAGATGGCGATGCTCGATCCGAAGCTCGCGGTGCTGGACGAGACCGACTCCGGCCTCGACATCGACGCGCTCAGGATAGTCGCCGCCGGCGTCAACGCGCTACGCGGCCCGGAGCGCGCGATGATCGTCATCACGCACTACCAGCGGCTGCTCGGTTATATCGTCCCGGACTACGTTCACGTCTTGTCCGAGGGGCGCATCGTCAAATCGGGCGGCAAAGAGCTGGCGCTGGAGCTTGAGGAGAAGGGCTATAGCTGGATCGAGGAGCAGCAGCCGGGCGCCTGATACGATCGTTACTCCGATGGATGTTATCGAAGCCAAGAAATTTTACCTGGCGCGCTATGCCGATTTCGAGCGCGCGCTGGCGACCGCCGCCGCCCCCGCCGCGTGGGGCGGCGCGATCCGCAGCGGGGCGATCTCCCGCTTCGCCGCCGCCGGTTTTCCCGGCGTGCGCGACGAAGAATGGAAATACACCAGCATCGCGCCGATACTCGACGTTCCGTTCAACCCGGCCCGCTCTTTGGGCGACGGTCTTGTGCGCGAGCGCCTGGGGCAACTCGACCTGGGCGCTCCCGTCGAAAACCGTCTGGTTTTTATTAACGGCCGCCTGTCCTCGGAACTGTCCACCGCGCCCCGGCTGCCTGCGGGAGTCGAGGCGGGGAGCCTGGCAGCCGCCATGCGGCGAAGCGACGCGCGGGTGGCGAGCCACCTGGCGCGCTACGCGAACTACGACAATCAGGGTTTCGTCGCCCTCAATACCGCCTTCATGGAAGACGGCGGATTTATCTTTGTCCCGGCAGGCGTGGTGATCGAAGAGCCGATTCACCTGGTCTTCGTCGCTCTCTCCGCGGACGGGGCGGGTGTCTGTTATCCACGGAATTTGATTGTGCTCGAGCGCGGCGCCGAGGCGTCCGTCGTCGAGACTTATCTCAGTCTTGAGCGGTCGCTCCATTTCACCAACGGCGTGACCGAGGCGGTGGTCGGAGAGAACTGCCGGCTGGAGCACATTAAAATTCAGCGCGAGAGCGAGGAGGCTTTTCATATCGGCACCCTTCAGGTCCAGATGGGCCGCAGCAGCCGCTTCACCTCGCATTCGCTGGCGCTCGGCGGCGCGTTGACGCGAAACGACATCGACGTGGCGCTTGAAGGCGAGGGCGGCGACTGCACGCTTAACGGACTATACATCGCGGGCGGGCGGCAGCACATCGACAACCACACGCGGATCGATCACGTGAAACCCCATTGCGCCAGCCGGGAACTCTACAAGGGAGTTCTCGGAGGCCGGGCGCGAGGAGTGTTCAACGGCAAGATCTACGTGCACAAGGCCGCGGAAAAGAGCGACGCGAAACAGACCAACAAGAACCTGCTCCTCTCCGAAGGCGCCTGGGTGGACACCAAGCCGCAACTGGAGATTCACAACAACGACGTGAAATGCAGCCACGGCTCGACGATCGGCCAGGTCGATCAGGACGCGCTGTTTTATCTCCGCTCGCGCGGCATCGGCCGGAGCGCCGCCTGCGCGCTCCTGACGCAGGGCTTTGCCGGCGACGTCGTCGCGCGGCTCCCGGACGCCGCCGGGCGCGCGGCTATAGAGGATAGGGTGCGGGAGCGGCTGGAAGCGATTTCAGGGGATAACGGGGCGTCATGAAAGCATTGCATGACATCAAGCCGGCGGCGGCGAACGCGCCGCCGCTGGACGTGGAACGGATAAGGCGTGACTTTCCGATCCTTCGGCAGCGCGTGCACGGCAAGCCGCTGGTCTATCTCGACAACGCGGCGACGGCGCAGAAGCCGCAGGCGGTGATCGACGCGATCCAGCGATATTATTCCAAGGAAAACTCCAACATTCACCGCGGCGTCCACACCCTGAGCGAGAAGGCGACCGAGGCGTACGAAGGCGCGCGCGTGAAGGTAAAGGAATTTCTGGGCGCCTCCAGCACCCGCGAGACGGTCTTTGTGCGGGGCAGCACGGAGGGGATCAACCTGGTCGCCCAGAGTTACGGCAGGGCATTTCTCAAGGAGGGGGACGAGATCGTCATCTCGGCGATGGAGCACCACTCCAACATCGTGCCGTGGCAGATGCTCTGCGGGCAGGTCGGGGCGCGGCTCCGCGTCGTGCCGATCAATCACGACGGCGAGATGCTGATCGACGAATATGCGCGCCTGTTGGGGCCGAGAACCAGGTTCGTCTCGGTGGCGCACGTCTCCAACGCCCTTGGCACGGTCAATCCGGTGAAGCAGATCGTCGAGATGGCGCACGCGCATAAAGCGCCGGTGCTGGTGGACGGCGCGCAGGCCGCGCCGCACGTCAAAGTGGACGTGCAGGAGCTGGGTTGCGACTTCTACGTCTTCTCGGGCCACAAGCTCTACGGCCCGACGGGGATCGGCGTTCTCTATGGGCGGGAAAGGCTGCTCGAAGCGATGCCGCCCTATCAAGGCGGCGGCGACATGATCAGTCTGGTGACTTTCGAAAAAACCCATTATAATAATCTCCCGTACAAATTCGAAGCCGGGACTCCCCACATCGCCGGCGGGATCGGGCTCGGGGCTGCGATCGACTATATCAACGGCGTCGGGATCGACAGCGTGGCGGCGCACGAGCAAGAGCTGCTGGCCTACGCCACCCGCTCGCTGTCCGCGATCGATCGCTTGAGGATTATCGGCACGGCGAGAGAAAAGGCGAGCGTGCTCTCTTTCGTGCTGGACGGAGTTCACGCGCACGACATCGGCACGATACTGGACCGAGAAGGGGTGGCGATCCGGGCCGGGCACCATTGCGCCATGCCCGTGATGCAGCGCTTCGGCGTTCCCGCTACGGCGCGGGCCTCGTTTGCGTGTTACAATAATCGCGAGGAGGTCGACACGCTGGCCCGGGCGATCGGCAAGGTGAGCGAGGTATTTAAGTAATGTCGGAGCTGAGCGATCTTTATCAGGAAGTGATTCTCGATCATAACCGGAGTCCCCGGAACTTTAAGAAGCTCGAGGGCGCCGATCGCAAGGCCGAGGGTTATAATCCGCTTTGCGGCGATCAGATCACGGTGTACGTCAAGCTTGAAAGCGGCGTGATCAGCGAGGTCAGCTTCCAGGGATCGGGTTGCGCTATCTCCAAGGCCTCGGCGTCGATGATGACCGCGAGCCTGAAAGGGAAAACGGTGGAAGAGGCCGACGCCATATTCGACCGGGTCCACAAGATGCTCACCGGAGGATCGAGCCCGGCGGTGGATGCGGAGGAGCTGGGCAAGCTCGCGGCGCTGTCGGGAGTGTCGAATTTTCCGGCGCGGGTGAAGTGCGCGACGCTCTCATGGCATACTCTCAGGTCCGCTCTCAAAGGCGAGCGGGGTGTAGCCTCCACGGAATGATCCGGGAAGGAGGTAACGAAGCTATGACGACAGGCGAACTCATCGGTCTGGTCCGCGATTGCGAAGCGGTGCTGATCCCCAGCGGGGAGCAGGTCCGGCTCGCCGCCGGCACGCAGGTAAGAATCACCCAGTCACTCGGCGGCAGCTTTACCATCCTGACCGACCGGGGATCTATGGCGCGGATTTCGGGCAAAGACGGCGACGCGCTGGGGATCAAGAGCGCTTCGGCATCGCCGGCTGCTCCTCCTTCGCCGGGGGAGCGCGCGGGCTCTATCGAACAAGAGGTATGGGAGCAACTGAGATCGTGCTTCGATCCGGAAATCCCGGTCAACGTCGTAGAGCTGGGGCTGATTTACGGCTGTACGGTGACACCGCTCACGGGCGGCGGTTGTAAAGTCGAGGTCAAATTCACGCTCACTGCGCCGGGCTGCGGCATGGGGCAGGTGCTGAGAGAAGACATTAAGAGTAAGATTGCGGGCGTCCCCGGAGTGCGGGAAGTGGTTGTGGATTTGGTCTGGGAGCCGCCCTGGGACCAGAGCCGCATCTCCCATGAGGCCAAGGTCGAGTTGGGAATCGAGTAACACGATGGCGGAAAACGAAAACCAGACAAATTCGATCAACGCGCTGGTGATCGAGGCGCAGGTGGTCGAGGCGCTGCGCGGCGTCTTCGATCCTGAGATTCCGGTGAACATCTACGAGCTGGGGCTGGTTTACGACGTGAAGGTGGAGCCGTCGGGCGCGGTGGCGATTCGCATGACGCTCACTTCGCCGAGTTGCCCCGCGGCGCAATCGCTGCCCGGCGAGGTGGAAGCCCGGGTAAAAGAGATTCCCGGCGTGACCGGCGTGGCGCTGGATGTCGTCTGGGAGCCGCCGTGGGATCCGAGCCGCATGTCGGAGGCGGCGAGATTGCAGCTTGGCATGTTGTAACGCGTAGAAAAACAGGGCATAATACATCATTTTGGTGAAAGCGAGAAGGTATGGAAAAAGAGATGACGTTGGAAGAGATCAACCCGAAAGCCTCGCGGGAGCTTCTGTTGGAAGAGGCCGCCCCGTCGGGGATAGAGGAGTTGGAAGAGGCCGTCGAGCCGGCCGTAGTCGAGGAGGCCGAAGCCGAGGAAGCCGAGGCGGAGGTTGAGGAGGTAGGGCAGGGCGGCGATCCGGTATCGCTCTATCTCCGCGAGATCGGGTCGGTCCCGCTGCTCACGCGCGAGCGCGAAGTCGAGTTGGCGCGGGCGAAAGAAGAGGGGGAGATGCAGGTGGAGCGGGCGGTGCTGGCGGCGCCGCATGCGCTGCGAGTGATCCTCGAGCAGGCCCGGAAGATGGGGCGGGGTGAGGCGAGCGGGGCGGGGCTGCTCACGGATGAGGAAGCGGCGGAGGAGGCTCTGGCGCACGGCCCGAGGGAAAAACGCTTTCTTAAGTCGCTCAACCGGCTGCGCCCGCTGGCGAAGTCGGTGTTGCGGATCGAGGGGGAGCTTCGGGGGAGGCTCGCCAAGAATCAAAGAACGCGGCTCGAAGAGCATCTTGCCCGGAAGGAGAGCGAGCTGGTCGAAGGATTGATGGCCATCGGCTTCGCGACATCGTTTATCAAGGCGCAGGCTGAAAGACTCAAGCGCGCCTCGGTTCGATTGGCTGAGTTGGAGAAGAAGCTGGCGTCGACGAGAAGCCTGAACGAGCGGCGCTGGGCGCTCGGCGAGATCAAGCGGATCGAGGCGGAGACGGAGATGCGAGCCGTCGAGCTGCGGCAGAGCGCGGCACAGATCCGCGAAGGCGAAGACAAAGCCAACCGCGCCAGAAAAGTCCTGACGGAATCGAACCTCCGGCTGGTCATCACGATCGCCAAGAAGTACGTGAACCGCGGGCTGGCGTTCCTCGACCTCGTCCAGGAAGGCAACATCGGCCTGATGCGCGCGGTGGAGAAGTTCGATTACCGCCTGGGCTACCGTTTTTCGACCTACGCCACCTGGTGGATTCGGCAGTCGATCACGCGCGACATTCACAACTCCGCGCGGACCATCCGGCTGCCGGTTCACGTGATTGAGGAGCGTAACAAGATGATCCGGACCTCTTACTATCTGGTGCGCAAGCTCGGCCGCGATCCTACCCCGCAGGAGGTCGCCGCCGAGGCCGGCATCGAGCTCGACGACGTCAAGCGGATGATGAGCATCGTCGGCGAGCCGGTGTCGCTGGAGACTCCGATCGGCGACGAGGGGGAAAGCTCGCTGGCGGATTTCGTCGAAGACCGGCGTCTCGCCGGGCCGATGGACGAAGCGATCCAATCCAACGTCCGCCAGGAGATCCGCAAGGCGCTGGCGACCCTGCCGCCGAGACAGGAGAAAGTTATTCGTCTGCGCTTCGGCGTCGGCGAAAAGCGCGACTATACGCTGGAAGAGCTGGGGGAGAAGTTCTCCGTCACCCGTGAGCGCATCCGCCAGATCGAGGCGACCGCGCTGCGCCGCCTCCGCTCGCCGTTCCGCGGGCTGAAGAACTGATTGGAATGGCTGGCCGCGCGTCACACGCCGGGGATTTAAACGGCGCGTTCAGCGCGATAAGTCCATAGTCAGGCCTGAGCCCGCTTCTTTTTCTTTTGGTGTTGGATGCGCGGCGGTTTTACACTCGGCTTGCAAGCGACCGGATGTGAAGGATTTCGTTGTCGGTCAATTCCTGAAGAAATGATTCGGGCACGGCGGTCACCGCAATCGTTTCACCGACGGCGTTGAAGACTTCGATAGAGTAACCGATCTCTCCTCCGCTCGGTGGATGGGTATCGACAACGGTGGCCAGGTCCCCACGGCGAAGTTTTTTTTCCGGAATGTCTTTTGCCAAAGCAACTTGCTGGAACAGCTTGAATTTCATGGTCGCCTCCCCTTATCTGGATATAATGTAATGAACTTGGTGATTCCGCTTCTCGATTCCTTCATCCACACCGTCTTGACCTTCAATGTAACCCCATTCGGGCCGCTCAACGAGGCTCTGATCTCGAAATACTCGCCGTACCGAGCTTGCTCTGTTGAGGTAGCCTCTTCTGTCAGAATCCGCTGACGAATATCTTGCTCCAAGACATCCCAATTGTCAGTCCAGGGTGTAGCCTGCTTGTCGCAAGAACTGCGACCTATCTCCAACCGGCCGTTTGACCAGCAAGTAGCCGGTCAGCTTCGCGGGCGCAATCTGTGCATCGGTAGGTAATTTCACTTTAGTAAGTCTCTCGCTACCGCCCCAGGCGAAGATTTAGCGATGGATTAACAACCGCGAGTCTTACGTTTCCTGATCGGGCTCCGCCTCATCGGCAACTTCGCTGCTGATTGTTTTCTCTCGCAGGCTCTCTTCGATAATGGCGATTTCTTCGCGCGTGAGGCCGTAGAGAGAATAGACAGGCCGGTCGATCTCGGCCTCCCGGGCGGAAACATTCGCGCCCTGGGCGCCTTCGTGGTGAGATTATCCTGGTTCCGCCGGCGCTGCAACAAATCGATTCTCACATTTCTGGAATTCCGGAAACGTGGAAGTGTCTGGGTTTTGGCTTATTTTGACGTTTTGAGAATTCTCAAAAGGTGGGATTGTCAAGATAGCAATGGCTGACCCTCGCTACTTGTCAA
>Ga0156192_1037_pt1 | contig 97918 bp, 92 predicted proteins | sample RifCSPlowO2_12_FD_107845 | JGI IMG/M metagenome (GOLD analysis project Ga0156192, IMG submission 107845) | Deltaproteobacteria bacterium RIFCSPLOWO2_12_FULL_60_19
GGCCAGAGCATCATTGAGGATCTTCAGCATTTTTTCTTTGTCCATCATAACGTCCTCCCTTCGTTTTTTTACCCGTGTTCCGAGTGAGAATAGGGATAGACAATTGTTATGCCGTGAAGAAGGAACGGTTCCTCACCAGATTCTTCGCCGGATTGGCACCGGGAACAAAAAGTTTAGGTTATTTAAGAATGACAAGAAAAGGCCTCTTTTTTCTTGTTCCCAGGAATACGCAGGCCGATCCTCCAATGACCCCCCGACCTTGTCAGAAAGCAAACAGTTTTGTATGAGCTAACATAATAAGTTTGCTCGATGATATAAAAAAACTTTGTCTTTACTAACCTAGGCCCGTATTTTGCACTTACTCAAAACGGGGTTTTTTGAGGGGCTGTTTTTCGCAAATTTAATAATGAGGGTAGGAAGGTGGTCTACAGGATTCGGGTCATTTTGGGTTGTTTTTTCTGGCTGCTGACAGGCTTATTCCATCCGTCCGGGGGCTTCCCCGGCCACCCACTGATTACGGATGATACCGGCACCCAGGGTAAAGGTGGATTGCAGGTCGAGGTTAACGGGATGTTAGGCCATGACCGGGATGGGGTCGTGACTCAGAAGGCGCGCGAGGCTGGCACGATGCTTTCCTACGGTCTATTCGACAATGCGGACGTGGTCCTAGGCATTCCCTATCAGCACATAAGCACGAAAGATCGCGGAGGCTCGCAGCGGCATAGGGGCATATCGGATTTATCCCTGGAGCTGAAGTGGAGGTTCTATGAGGGGAATGGTCTAAGCCTGGCATTTAAGCCTGGAATGACCCTACCCACAGGTAATGACAAGAAGGGGTTAGGCACAGGGAGACCCACTTATGGGCCTACATTCATCGTAACGAAGGAGGTGGCTCCATGGGCCTTTCACTTCAATCTTGGCTATCGGAGGAATGAAAACAGATTGTTAGAGAGAATGGACCTCTGGCACACATCCCTGGCATCAGAGTTCGAGGTGCTTGAGGGCATTAGGCTCGTTTCAAACGTCGGCATGGAGAGAAACACCGATAAGACATCTAACACCCATCCTGCCTTTATCATCGGCGGCGTTATCTATTCACCGACGAAAAGTTTGGATCTAAATCTCGGCGTCCAGTTTGGCCTGAGTAAAACAGAGACGGACTACACAATCCATCCCGGTATTGTGTTCACGTTTAACTTCGAATGAGGAGGTCGGTAAACCATGGAGATTCTATCAAAGATGCTCGAAGCCATGGTGGTAACCCTGAGAGAAGGGGTCGAGGCGGCCCTGGTTGTCGGGATCGTGCTCGCTTATTTAAAGAAGTCTGAGAAGGATCATCTACGCCGCTATGTTTATCATGGCCTATGGGCGGCTATTCTCGTAAGCTTCCTCGGCGCGCTTGTGGTTCAGAAGCTTGGGCTGGATCCAGAGAACGAGATGTTTGAAGGGACACTCATGCTGGTGGCGGCGGCTTTTGTGGGATCTCTTCTGATCTGGATGTGGAGAACGGGCCGGACTCTAAAGCAGCGGATGGAAACCCGTCTGAGCGCTGCCACTTTGCGTGGATCAGGCCTAGCCCTTTTCCTCTTCACATTTCTCATGATCCTGCGAGAAGGGATTGAAACGGTTCTTTTTCTCTCCGCCCTCTCAGGCACGATCGGGGCCAATCCACTATACAATTTTATGGGCGGTGGGCTTGGCCTTTTGCTCGCATTTTTTTTTGGTTTTCTCCTCGTTAAGGGGAGCCTGAGGCTCAATCTCAAAACCCTTTTTGCCACCACGGGATTTGTCCTTGTTCTGCTGGTCTTCAAGCTTATCGCCAACGGCCTTCATGAATTCTTCGAAGCCGGCCTGCTGCCTTCTTCTGAGGCCATCCTCGAAATAGTCGGCTTTCTCACCAAGGAGAGCACCTCTGTGGTGATTCTTATAGCCCTCCTTGTTCTGCCGGCGCTGAGCATGCTTCAGGAGGCATGGGCAAAACCTCTAGAGCTGGATTCCTCTCTCCCGTTTCCGGAGCAACGGAAAATTAAAGCCGAAGTGCGCCGCCAGAGAAGGTGGACCACTGCGGCGGCCGGGGTAGCCCTAGGCATCAGCTACCTTCTCGGCTTGTCCCTCGCGGTATCGGCTGGCAGGGGATTCGATCCGTCGCCGGTTCCTATACCGCTCGCAGAGACTGTCCGGCTCCCGCTAAAAGAGCTCGACGACCAGCCGATGCGGAAATACATCGTCAAGGTAGGCGGCGTCGATATTCGCTTCTTCATCGCCCGCAACAAAGACGGAAAAATAGCTGCGGCCCTGGATGCCTGCAACCTCTGCCCCTTAAAAGGATATCATCTTGATGGCGAGCAGGTGGTCTGCCACAACTGCGGCGCGCCGATTGCATTTGACACGATCGGAACTCCTGGCGGATGTAACCCGGTTCCCTTGAAAGCGGTTGTTGAAAAGGACGACGTTGTCGTCTCGGCCCAGGCTCTGGTTGAAGGCAGAGCGCGCTTTGCCCACCGGAAATAGAAGAATATGCTGGGTCGTTTGCTCATAAAGTCGTTGTGGCGAGAGAAAGCGAGGACAGCTCTCATCGTTCTCTCTGTGGCGACTGCTTCAACCCTGGTCTCGGCCTTCCTCAACATCGCCTTCACTGTGACAGAAGAGATGGCAGGGGAGCTGAGATCTTTTGGCGCCAACATCGTTGTTGTGCCGAAGAGCGAGCCCTTAGAGATTGTGATTGGCGGTCTTAGGTTTGTCTCCCCTGGGGAGTCGGCTTACCTGGAAGAGGCTGATCTCCCGCGGCTTAAAGCGATCTTCTGGAGGCATAACATTGCTGCCTTCGCTCCTTTTCTTTCGCGGGTGGTTGAGGTCGAAGGAGAGCAGGCTCTTTTGGTCGGCACATGGTTCGATAAGGATATCCGCATTCCCGAAGGGAAGCGTTTTTTTACCTTTGCGAGCGGCGCCCAAAGAGAGGCCGCGTCCGAAACGGAAACGTTTCGCACAGGCCTCAAAAGTCTCTCTCGCTGGTGGCAGGTGGAAGGTGAGTGGCCTCGGGAGGACGAAGACGGTGCTCTCATCGGAAGCGGGTTGGCGAGGAGACTTAAAGTTGGAATTGGTGGGCGCATCCGTATCGCGCTTGAGAAGAGATCGGCTGTTCTCCCTGTGCGTGGAATAGCGCGAACCGGAGGCGTAGAGGAAGAACAGATTTTTGTCCATCTAAAGCTTGCTCAGGATCTATTTGGACTTCCCGGAAAGGCGGAAAAAATTCAGGTGAGCGCGCTGGTAACGCCGGACAACGCCCTTGCCGCAAGGGCCAGCAGAGTCGATCCCGCCAAACTTCCGCTGGAAGAGTATGAGACCTGGTACTGCACACCCTATCTTGGGTCCGTGATCTACCAGATCGAGGAGGCGATTCCCAACGCAAAGGGAAAGGCGATCCGTCAAGTGAGCGAGGCCGAAGGGGCCTTTCTTGCAAGGATGAGGCTCACATTCATTCTCGTTATTGCTGTGGCCATTCTAGCGGCGTCGCTTGCCGTCATGGCCACCATGGTAACAGCTATTTTCGAAAGGCGGCAAGAGATTGGCTTGATGAAGGCCTTAGGAGCTAACGCAAAGCATTTAGGGCTTTTCTTCCTGCTTGAGGCTGCGCTAACGGGTATAGGTGGTGGCATCGTGGGTTACTTCGGCGGGCTGGCTCTCGTACCGCTTCTCTCCGTCCGAACTTTTTCCTTGGGCGGTTTTGGTCTCTCTCTTTCTCTTCAGGCAGCGATCCTTCCGATCACGTTATTGGTCGCTGTTTCTGTCGCTCTCCTCGGCTCATTTTTCCCTGTAAAAGAGGCGATGCGGTTTGAGCCGGTGAAGACTCTAAGGGGGATTTGAAATGAGAGAGATGACGCAAAGGATTCTTCTAGGTTCGCTCCGCCGGCGCAAAGGCCGAGTTGCGGTTGCGATATGCGCCGTCGCTCTCGGCGCGTCGTTGGTGGTTGCGGCGCTCAATCTCCGCTACGGCATCAGGGGAAGGCTGGCCCAGGAGCTTAGGAGCTACGGCGCAAATCTTGTCCTGGTTCCTAGAACAGAGCCGTTTCTGAAGGAACGAGACCTCGTGATTCTGGAGGACGAAAGGTTTAAGGAGCGCATCATAGGATACGCGCCGTTCATTCATAAGATAGCGAAGGTGAAAGGAAAGGATGTTGTTCTAGTCGGAACTCGCTTTCCTCAAGTCAGAAAGATTAGCCCGTGGTGGCAGGTTGAGGGCAGGTGGCCCGATAAAGAGGGGGAAGTTCTAATAGGCTCTAGTGCAGCCTCTAAGCTGGGGTTGCGTTTGGATGACCGTTTCTCGGCAGTTCACAAAGCATCTCAGCTTAGCTTGTCGGTGACCGGTCTATTGCGCACAGGAGGAGCCGAGGAGCATCAGGTTTTCGTTTCCTTGGAGACCCTACAACGCTTGACTCATCTTCACGGTTTTTTGACCTCCGTTTTGGTAAGCAGTCGCGCAGGCAAAGAGCTTGAGGAAACCGTCGCTGTTTTGCAGAAGGTCTGGCCTCAGGCGGAAGCAAGAACTTTGCTTCAGGTAGCTCGTGCGGAAGAGGCCCTCCTTGCGCGCCTGGAGATTTTTCTCGCTTTGGTGAGCCTGCTCATTCTAGTTGCCGCTGGACTCAGCGTCTATGCGACGATATCCACGGCGGCTCTCGAGCGGAGGGTGGAAATGGCTCTCATGCGCGCCCTTGGCGCTGAAGAAAGGCAAGTAGCGTGGATATTTGCCTCCGAGGCTGCAGGGATAGGCTTGATTGGTGGACTCTTGGGATGCGCCGCAGGTCTCCTTTTGTCTGAGGCTATAGGCCTTACCGTTTTCGGCTCGCTTATCCTTCCCAGCCTCTTAAGCCTCCCGGCAGGGCTTGCGCTAGGCGTTGGAATTTCCCTTTTTTGCAGCCTCTGGGTGGTGCGCCGCGTCTTAGCCCTGCAACCTGCTATGGTCCTGAAAGGAGAGTGAGAACAGATGATCGAGCCGCTAATTTTACTTAAAGCGGTCACGAAGGATTACAACGGAAAAGTGCGCGCCTTGGACCAAGTGAGCCTCGAGGTCTATCCTGGCGAATGGGCTGCCGTCATGGGAGCTTCAGGGTCCGGGAAGACCACGCTCCTCAACATGATCGCTGCCCTTGATCGCCCGACGTCTGGATCAGTTCGGGTCGATGGAGAAGACCTTCTCTTCCTCACCGAGGAGGACAGGGCGCGTTTCCGCCGGGAAAAGGTAGGACTCATTTTTCAACAGTTTTATCTCATACCCTACCTTACTGCTGTAGAGAACGTGATGCTGGCCCAGTATTTTCACAGCATGGCGGATGCGCGAGAGGCGGCGGAAGCCTTGCGCCGAGTTGGCCTCGGAGAAAGGATGGGGCACTATCCGTCGGAACTTTCAGGGGGCGAACAGCAACGGGTTTGCATGGCGCGCGCCCTAATTAACCAGCCCAAGATCATTCTGGCTGACGAGCCCACGGGGAACCTGGATGCGGAAAACGAAAAGACCGTCATGGAAATCTTTCATGACCTTCACAGAAGAGGGCACACTCTCCTCTTTGTCACTCACGACCCGCAGATCGGCACGCAGGCGGATAAAATTGTCAAGTTGGAGCATGGCCGTGTCCTTCCAGCTTTTCCCGTGAAGGCTCTGAGATCGATTTAAAGAATGGCAATCCTGGTTACGCTTCTTGTCGATCGCTGGGAGCCTCAGCTCTTCTTGTAGATTTGCTGCGCGAGGTAATTCTGATAGCCCACTTCCGCTATCTTGTGCACTTGCGGCTCAATTCATGATCCATCTCCGTTAGGTAGCGTTGAGTTCTAAGAAGCTCTTTGTATCACAGTCCTCAGTGATTCAGAAACACCACTAAATCCCGAACAGAGCGTGAGCGTTTTGACTCGTGGCGTGAATCAAATCCTCCAAAGGCATTTCCCGTACACTCGCGATGGTCTCGGCCACTAAGCGCACGAACGCCGGCTCGTTTCTTTTTCCTCGATGCGGCACGGGCGCCAGGTAGGGAGAATCGGTCTCGACGAAGATCCGATCCAGGGGCAACTTTTGCGCTACCTCTCGCAGCGGCGCGGCGTTCTTGAACGTGACGATGCCGCTGAACGAGATATAAAATCCCAGGTCGAGGAACGCCTTCGCCGCTTGATAATCGCCGGTGAAGCAATGAATCACGCCTCGGAGCTTTCTTTCGCCTTCGGCCAGAAGCAGCTCGGCGATTTCGCGATGCGCATCCCGATCGTGGACGATCAGCGGAAGTTCGGTCGCGCGCGCCATGCCGATGAAGCGGCGAAAGATTTTCATCTGGATCTCTCGCGGCGAGTGGTTGTAGTAGAAGTCCAGCCCCGTTTCACCGATCGCCACGACTTTTGAATCTTTGGCAAGCTCGCGGAGTTGGGCGAGTTCTTCTTCGCTCACCGCCTTCGCATCGTGCGGGTGCATCCCCACCGTGGCGAAAAGCCCGTCGTGGGAACGAGCCAGCGCGACGGCGCGCTGGTTGCTCGCCAGATCGCCGGCCCCTCCGACCACGACGATCTTTTCAACCCCGGCCTGCTTCGCCCGCTGAATGACGCCATCGATATCGTCGGAAAATTCCTCGCCCTGGATATGGGCGTGGCTGTCGACCAGGAAAGACCCTGACATAACTACGCCGGGGCCGGTTTTTTTTCCGTCTCGATCCGGGGAAAGAGCGCCACGGGGGGATTGATCTTGTGACCCGGAGTAAAAAAACTCCCCCAGGGAGCGTCGAGCGGCGCGCCCGCAGAGATATTGAGAAGCTCGCGAAGCTTGACCGAGGTTTCCGGAAGAAACGGCGCCAGGTGGATGCTCAGCATTCTCACGACTTCGAGTAGATGGTGGAGAATCTCCCCGACCCGCGCCGCTTTCCCGCTGTCTTTGATCAGGGTGTAGGGCGCAGTTTCCACGACGTAGCGGTTGGTGGCGTCGAGTGCAGCCCAGATGGCCTCAAGGGCGCGGTGAAACTGAAGCTCCGCCATCTGCTTCTCCACTTCGCTTTCCGCCTGGACGAAGGTTGCCTTGAGTTGCCGATCTTCCGCGGCCCACGGTCCGGCCAACGGTTGCACCACGCCGTCGAAGTATCGTTGCTGCATCGCCAGCACGCGGCTCACGAGGTTCCCCAAATTGTTGGCGAGATCGGCGTTGTAGCGCGCGGTGAGATTTTCCTCGCGGAAATCCGCGTCCTGGCCGAAGACGCTTTCGCGCAGGACGAAGTAGCGGAAGGCGTCCATACCGATCTTCTCTTTCATCTCCAGCGGCGAGATGATGTTGCCGAGGCTCTTCGACATCTTCTGCCCTTCGCGCGTCCAGAAGCCATGGACGTTTAGATGCTTGTAGAGCGGCAGGCCGGCGGCTATCAGCATCGTCGGCCAAAAGACGCCGTGCGGCTTGACGATATCCTTGCCGATGAAATGCTCGGCCTCGGGCCAGAATTTCTGAAAAAACTCTTCGCCCTTGGTTTTGAGCGCGCTCACATAGTTGATGAGCGCGTCGAACCAGACGTAGGTCACGTAGCGCGGGTCGAAGGGAATCTCGATGCCCCAGGTGAGACGGCTCTTGGGACGCGAGATGCACAAATCGCCCACCGGCTCGCTCAACATCGCCGCCACTTCGTTGCGGAAGCCTTCGGGGCGGACGAAGTCGGGATGGTCCTTGATATGGCGGAGCAGCCGCTCTTGATACTTGCTCATGCGGAAGAAGTAGTTTTCCTCCTCGATCAGCTTCGGCTCGGTCAAGTGGTCCGGACATTTGCCGTTGCGCAGCTCTTTGGGCGTGTAAAAGCGCTCGCAGCCGAAGCAGTAAAGGCCGCCGTAGCGGTCGAAATAAATATCCCCGGCCTGGTGGACCCGGGTGAGAATCTCCTGGACGTAGCGGATATGGGACGCGTCCGTGGTGCGGATGAAATAGTCGTAGCTGAAGCCGCAGCGGTCCCACGCCTCGCGAAAAGCGGCGCTCACCTTGTCGGTAAACGCTTTGGTTTCCATGCCGGCCTCGGTCGCGGCCTGGGCGATCTTGTCGCCGTGTTCATCCGTGCCCGTAAGATAGAAAGTCTCCCGCCCCTGCGCCCGATAGTAGCGCGCCAGCGTGTCGGTGATAATCATCGTGTAGGCGCTGCCCAGATGGGGGTCGGCGTTCACGTAATAGAGCGGCGTCGTAATATAAACCCGGCTCATGAAGTCACCCCGGCGACTCGCGCGAGTAGATCTTCCAGGGCGAGGCGGCGATTCACGTTGCGGCGGATGCGCCCTTCCGTGACGGCCATCGACGCCCAGAGAGCCAGCAGCCCTTCGACGCGCGCGTTTTGCGACTGCCGCCGGATCGTTTGAGCCGCGTCGAGATTGCAAATATCCCGCTCGCTGCCGGTGGCGCGGAAAATCAACAGATCGCGGCACCAGCTCCTGAGCCACTCAAGGAACTCAAACGCGTCTTCGCGCTCCTTGCCCAACCCCTCCGCCAGCGCCGCCCGCGCGCCGTATCCTCCCTGAGCGAGGTTGCCGATGGCCGCCACCCATGCCTTTCTTTTTTCCGCCAGCTCGGCCAGATCCGAACTCCGCGCCCTGCCCAGGCTGCCCAACGAAGCGGCCGCCACGAGCGCCGCCGGCTCGGCGGCCATCGCCTGGCGGGAGATCAGGTAGTCCGCCACGACCCTGGCGGGCAGAGGAGCGAATGAAAGCCTGAGGCAGCGCGACAGCAGCGTGGGGAGCAGTCCGCCGGCGCCGGCGGCGATTAAAATCAACAGAGATCCCGCGGGAGGCTCTTCGAGCGTTTTGAGCAGAGCGTTTTGCGCCGCCGGATTCATCAGCGGCGCCGGATCGATGACGGCGACTTTCTTGCCGCCGGAAAACGCGCGGTAGCTCAATTCCTTATCAAGCACGCGGACCTGCTCGATGCTGATGTCATTTTTCTTCGGCAACAGACTTACGACCCGCACATCGGGATGGTTGTGGTTGTCGATCTTGACGCAGTTGGCGCACCGGCCGCAGAAGTCATGCTTCGCTTCGCTACAGTGAAGGGTTTTCGCAAGCGCGAGCGCCACCGTCTTTTTCCCCACTCCCTCAGGCCCGGTAAAGGCGTAGGCGTGATGCAGACGGCCGGTCGCCAAGGCCAGTCTGAGACTGGCAAGCTGGCGCTCGTGACCCACGATGTCGGCAAACGGCATTCTCTCCCCCGTTCAATTCAAAATGCAAACTGAAAAATGAAAAATAAAAATATAAAGAGAGAAGCTGAATTCATTTCTTTCAAGGACTTTGTCTTTTGCATTTTACAATTTTCATTTTGCACTGTGCCGAGTTGCTAGCTTCTGCTCCACGATCATGACGATCTCCTGTTGGATCGATGCGATCGAGCGCGCCGCGTCGATAACGACGATGCGCGCCAGGTCGGCCTGAGCCAGCTCCAAAAAACCCCGCCGCACCTGTTCATGAAACAGGGCGCCCTCGCGCTCGAAGCGGTCTTCGGCCTTCCCCTTCGCCGCGGCCCGCGACGCATGGCTCGATGAGCGCGTCTGGGTTCGAGACAGGCCGACTTCCACCGGACAGTCGAGCAGGAAGGTAAGATCCGGGACGACCCCGCGGCTCGCAATCGCGTTCATGCGGCTGAGCGCGTCGAGATCCACCCCGCGTCCGTAGCCCTGGTAGGCCAGGGTCGAGTCGGTAAACCGATCACACAGCACCAGTTTTCCGGCCGCCATCGCCGGCTCGATCACTTCCTGCACGTGCTGAGCGCGATCGGCGAGATAGAGAAATAGTTCGGTCTCCGGCGAGATCGGCTCGTCTCTTAACTCGAGGAGCACCTTGCGCAGCATCTTTCCGAGGTTCGTTCCGCCCGGCTCCCGCGTGGACAAACAGGAAATCCCCTGCCTGGACAGATATCCCGCGAGCAGTTCGAGTTGGGTGCTTTTACCCGAGCCGTCGCCGCCTTCGAATGAGATAAAACGAATCATGGAAGCGGAACAGGGAAGAGTGAAAAATGAAAAATGTGGTTCGACCTAGCTCACCACCATGAGCCTGTCGAATGGCAAACTGCAAAATTCAAATTTCTCATTTTGCAATTTGCACTTTGACTCGTGCTAAGAAGTAGTCTGTCTACGCTTTGCCCTCTCCCAAAAGGAGATTGATGCCGTTGACCAATTGCGTGCTCGTAAAGGGCTTCGTGATGTAGTAGTCCGCTCCGAGTTTATACCCTCCCAGCACATCCTCATACTGAACTTTGGCGGTAAGCAGAATCACCGGTATGGAAGAAGTATCGGGGGCGGCTTTCAGCTTGGTCAACACTTCGAGGCCGTCCATCTGGGGCATCATGACGTCGAGCACGATCAGGTCGGGTTTTTGCCGCTCCAGCTGAGTAAACAGCTCGTCGCCGCTATAGGCGGATAGGACATTGTAGCCTTTGCCTTCCAAAATGGTCCGCACGATGGTGATGATGTCCGGATTGTCGTCGACCACCATGACAGTCTTCTTTGTATCCATTCGTTGCTGTCTCTCCTTATCCGCCGGCGCCAGCCACTACGCTAAAACCTGCCCGGCCCGACCGCCATTCTGTATCCGTTCTCAACGATGAATGCCCCACCACAGGGAGACGACGTAGGTTGATTCGGATTGGCATGCCTGAGACCATCAACACCCAAATCGGAGCGGAATATACCACCTCTAAGAGAGGATGTAAAACCATTCCGAAACGCGGCCTTAGGCGCAGGCGTGGTCGAAAAGCCGTGAGTTGAAGCCTAGAACTTCTGCTGCCATCCTACGATGGCGACGCGGTACGCTGGGCATCCCGGTCCGAAACAGCCGAAATCGCAGGAGAACTCGATCGTCGGGCTGCCGGAGATCTCGTTCAGGGCAAGTCCGGAAGAGCTGTCGGGGAACGGATCTCCCGGCCAGGTCGGCCGGCCGTCGCCGGCTAAGATAAAGCCGGTAATCTTCCCGCTGCCGCCGATTTTAACCTGCTGGTGGGCCAGAAGCGCTCCGCCGGCGTAGTCGGCTCGGAAGTTGGCGTCGATCTCCAGGTCGTTGCCGGTAACGAGTAGTTGGTTTTGCAGAGGTTCAAACGGCGTCGGGTAGGGCCGCAGATAGATATCGCCGGAGATACGGATGCTGTCGCGCGCGACGATTGTCGCCTGCCAGGGAACGCCCGCGCTGCCGATCGCTCCGGAGATTTCCACTTTCGTCTCGGCGTAAAAGATCCCGTCGCGCAGCGGCGCCCCGCCGGCGACCGTCCAGACTCCGGAAGCATAGGACCAGCCCGGCGGCCGGGGTACAGCGACCCCGCCGGCGCAAAACCCGCCGGCGTCGCAAATGACTCCCGGACCGGCGGTGACGCGCCCGTCGGCGTGCAGCAGGGTGCCGCCTCCGGCCTCGCCCAAGCTGCCGATGTGCTTGGCGTAATCGGCGGGGTTAATCGTAGGAATTTCGAATGGCCGGCTGTAGCTCGCCGCCTCGTAGAGGCTTCGCTTGTCAGCCGCGTCGAGCGTATAGTCCGAAGGCCGCTCCCCGGGAGGGCGGAAGCAGCCCGCGCTGCCGATACATGGGCTGCCTGTGATGTTCATCCCTTCGGGCAGGAGGCCACTGGCGCCGTCGGCATTCGCCACTGAGAATCCGAGCGCCATCTGGGCGGCGGGATTGCCCGAGATCAACATATCATCGTTGGCTTGCGCGCCGCCGCACAGGCCCACGAGCTGCGGGTCGCCGCTGATTTTCAATTCGCCGTTGGTCATGGCGGTTCTTGGAGGCCGGCCGGCTTCTTTTCTAAGCCACGCTTCGATCTCGCTCGATGCCTGATTCGGCGCCGTGCCCACCGCGAGCGCCTGGATCCGGCTCGGACGCGATGCCGACTTGAGCCGCGTCACCTGGTACGTCCCGCCGGCGAAGTTGGCATTGGATACGATGAGGGCGCCGGCGCTCATTCCCAAGACCCGGTCGAAGCCGGCGGCGGCGTCGCGGTTTCGCAGCTCGTTCACTGCGTGGCTCAATCCGGCCTCCGCGATGTAAAACGCGCGCGTCCCGGCGCTTAGATTCGCGCTGGTCTTGAGATCTGTCTGGACCGACACGATGGCGGCCGCGCCCGCGCCGATGAGCAGCGCGATCACGAGCAGCGCGATCACGAGAACCGTTCCGCGCTCGCCGGCAAAGGCGCCGTGAAGCCTCACGGCAGCCCCCGCTGCGGATTTCTCAACGCGACGCTCGACGAAATGGTGGAAGTGATTTTTTTTCCCGACGCTTTCCCGGGCGGGCTAGGATCGGCCACCTCAACCGAGAGGGCGATTTTAACTCGCTTGATGCGATCCAGCTGCGGGATGCCGGCGATCCGGAAGTCGGCCTCGTCGAAGTAAGTAAACAACGACTCCCCGGGAGGCAGTGCCACGTTGGCGACCAGACAATTCCCGTTGCGTCTGAGAATCGCGCCCGGACACGTCGGCGTTGCGCCGGCGACGTCATAGGCGACATCCTCGCCGGTTTCCGCGGGCGTAACGCCATCGCAGTCGTCATCGCCGTTGAGGTCTGCCTGGATCCTGATCGACGTGGCCGTAGCCGTCACGATTCTCTGGCATCCCTCGGGCGCCGTGCCCGACGCCCAGTAGCCGGCGTTTCTTAACTCCCGCGCCATGATGTCCAGCGCGCCCCGGGCGTCCTCCAGCGTCGCCGTCCTGGTCTCCTGCACGACGAGATGGATGAGCTGCTCGCGGTAAAAGCTGTAGAGGGTGGTCAACACGATGGCGCCGCAGGCGGCCGCGCACAGGACCTCCACGGTGGTCGTTCCAATCCTTTGCGCAAGAATCCTCGGCACGGTATTTCCTATTCGACGGCGACCAGAGTTGAGAGCCTGACGCTGCGGATCTCGGACTCTTTCCAACTCACAATGACGACGACTTCTTTCAGCCCCGATCCCACGATGGAATTCTTTACCGCCCAACAACGGTCATAAGCGCCGCCCGGCGCGCCGGTGGCGGCGATGCCGCGCTCGCCGGCGGCCGGACAATTATCGAAATCCGGCAGCGCGGGCTGCGCCTTGAGCTGCTCCATCTTGTCCTGGGCAAGGTTGGCGGCAACAGTGTAGTCGGCGCTCCGTTGGTTTCCTCGGATCACGCTCACGGTATTGAGCGAAAAGCCCAAGACCCCGATCGAAACCAGCGCCAGCGACATGAGCACTTCGGTGTAACTAAGGCCCTTTTCACCGAGCGCGAGACGGCGGCCGAATCTTCCCGGCATCAGCATGTTGCGCCTGTGACACGGACCCGCCCCGTGCTGCCGGAAACGATGACGTTTTTCCCTTCGCGTTTATCATTGCACAGCGTGATCGTCCCGCCATCCGCGGTGCCTCGCGGAGCGAAGCCTATCGGCCGGATGGCGTCGCCGCCGAAGGTAATGCCTTCCGGCAGCGTCTTCTGCGCGCCGGTCGACCGATAGGCCGCGCCCTCTTTCCGTTCGATCCGATAGGCGCCCGGCGCCAGAAAGACGACGCGCAGATGAGCGCTCCGCGCGACGGCCTGCGACTTGACTTGATGAAGTTCGGATTGGAGCTGTCGCGCGGCGCCGTTGAGCCGATAAGTGGGCAACTGCGACGCCCAGTTTGGGACGGCGATCGCCGCTAGGACGCCACAGATAGCTAGCCCTGTGATGAGGTCCAGCAGCGTGAAGGCGCAATCGTGACAGAGAGGCGATCGTGTTGGTCCCCGGTTCACGGGGAGTGACAGTACTCCAAGACCAACGGGGCTGTCAAGGAAATACTAGCAGGTAAATGAGTCGAATTGGGCTCCGCCGCAAAAGGCCGGAGCCCGAGGATAGATTAAGAAAGGAAGGTAAACGCTGGGGGGGCTTCGCGCCCGCTTTAAGAGCCCCTTACATCACTTCCTGCCAGGCCACGAGCCGAGCGGGCTGCGGCAGGGTGCCGGGCCAGTTGTTGTTGATCCAGGAAAGAGCCTGACTGCTGTAATAAACGCTGGCGTTCCCCCGCACGTCCAACTCGCTTCCCCCATCCGCCGCGTCTTGCTTGGCGATATAGATTGATCCATGGATCGTGGCGGTACCCAGGAGCGCGATCTCCACTCTCCCTCGCGCGATGATCAGTCCATGGAAATCTATCGTGCCCTGGATATCCACAGGACCGTCGATGATAAGTACACCTGTGCCGGTGACATTCCCTGCTATGGTGATAACCTTGTTGTCTTTGCCCGGTGTAATGCGCGTGATCTGCGGATTAGCGTCGGTACCCCAGGTTTCGTTGCCGGTGAATTGGTTTCCTACTAACTCCGTATGAGGAGACTGCAAAAAAGCGTCAGCGATCTCCGTGGGGCTCGGCGTCATCTCCGTAGTCGCCCCCACGCTGGGATCTCCTCCGACGCCGATAACATTGTCCATCTGCTGGGCGGTCAAGCCGCCGTCTGTCGTAGTATCGTTGGTGATCTCCGTGACGGTGGCGGCATCTGTCGTGCTTATGCCCCATCCCGGCGGCTTTGAACCCGGCGTTCCGTCGACGTTAGTGTCGTAGCCCGATATCAAGAACGAATTTCCGTCAAAGCGAGTCTCGATGTTGCCGGCGGTGCCCGGAAGATAGACGGCTCCCGGGCCGCCACCACTACCGGCGCTCCTCTGAACATAGCCCACAATGACCTTCTTCGTGTTGCTCGGCCCGGTAATTGTCGAGGTCAGTTTTGCCCTCGTGTTTCCTCCGTCATTGATAGCGGTCACGGTGTAGGTGTACCCAGTCGTCTGGGCACCGGTGAGAACTGTTGTGAGGGCATCGTATTTAAAATTAGTATCCCAAGGCACAGCGATGACGGCATGCTGAAGGCCGGCATCGGCCGCCTGAAGGGCGATCGTCCCGAGCTTGAGATTGCTTGTGGTCTTGAGGTTGAGCCCGCTTAGAAGCAGGCCCGCGCCGGAAATCGTCAGTAGGATCGTCATCATCATGATGATGACGACAAGCGCCATGCCCCGGTCGTTTCTTAGTGCTTTCATCGTTCGGCCCTCTTTTCCCAAAATAGTAGCCGTCTGCATTTAGCTGGCTGGCAATCCTCGATTGCGCAAGTCCGCGTTAGAAGTCATCGTGACGGTAAGCTGGCCGCCGAATTCCAGATCGGGATTCTTCGACTGGATCGCAACCGTCACCACCACTCTTTGGATAGTCGCTAGCGTCAAGCCGGTCACGGGTGTCGCTAACGCGGTTGCGGAATTCTGCTGAAAGTAGGTAAACGAGAAATTAGCCGCGCCGGTCGGAACGTTGCAATCGGTCAGGGCCTGGGGGTCGTTCAAGCCGTCCTTTCTGGTGATGTTGCCGAACCCGTTTGGGCAGCCGGTCGTGTCGAAACCATATGTGATATTCTCGTTGGCATCCGTAACGCACAGGCCATTGGCATTCGCATCGTAGGTAAACTGGAGGACCTGGGCCTCCGCCCTGAGCACCCCGCATCCCCCCCCGTTGGGGGCAAAGCCGGCGTTGCGGATCTCCCGCACTATGAGGTCAACGACGCTCCGCGCATATTCCTGAGCCGCCAAGCGGTCGTCCTGAACTTTCAAGTTTCTGGCCTGAACTTTGTAAACCCCGTAGACGGCCCCCAACAACGAGAGCGTCAACACGGTGCTGATCAACAGCTCGACCAGCGTGAACCCATTCTGACCCTTAAGCGGGTGGTTTAGGTTTTTCATCGTACCCGTCACGAATCTTTTACCGCCGATGAGATAGTTAAGGTGTTGTTTTGATAGTCCGACCAAGTCACCGTTATATTGATACACCTGAGGTTGGCGACGCGCATTCCGCCGACGGTACAAGGTGAGTTTACGGTCCAACTACGGGTGAAAGCCACCGGCACTCCGGTGACCACGCTTGTAACCGGACCTCCCGCTACGATAGTCGTCGCCGTGTTTCCTTTTAACGATTCCAATTGATCCTGGGCCAGGTCGGTTGCAATCGCCTGGTAGAGAGCCGTTTGATTAGCTCGGATGACTGACGTCGCGCCAACTGCAAGGCCCAAGACGGCCACCGTGAAGATGGCGAGCGATGCCAAAACCTCAATCAGCGTAAAGCCCGCTGGGCGTCCTCTCCCTACAACCCACCAGCTCAACTTCGGCGCCGCCCCCGGCTGTCGCATTCTATGCAGGATCATGGTTCGTCCTCAGGGGATCGTCACGCGCCCGACCAGAGCGACCTGAACTGTCCTTGTCTGGCTATTGCCGTTTTGCAGCGTAATCGTGCTCGTCGCATTCACCGTGCCTCGGGGCTGAAACTCCGATGTGGCGGTCAGCGCCGAAACGCTGATTCCCGGAGGTAGGGCGAAGGGGCCGGTTTCTGTGACGAAAGCCCCGCTACTGTCGTTTTGCATTAGGTACGTCGTAGCTCCAGGAATCGCGCCTACGAAGCTCAGCCGGTATCTGACGCTCTGGGATACCGCCTTTACCCTCGCAAACTGAAGGTCGGTTGCAACCTGGCGGGCTGCGGAGGAAAGGTTAATCGTTGGGAGCAAGGACATGAACGCCGGCACAGCAGTCGCCATAATTACCGCGGCGACTCCTACGGTAACCAGCAGCTCGATGATGGTAAACCCGGAAGCTCCCTGACGACGCTTTTTTAGCTTCATAACCCTAACCTGCAAGGGTTCTTAAGCTAGATACGTGCCAACGTTAGAGGGGATTCTACCAGCTTTACAACTAGCTGTAAATCAGCCCCTTTTGGGGGAAAACCGGCTCCGCCACAATGCTTCGGCCACAGCCCTGGTAACAAAACGCGTCAAGTTTAACAAAATACGGCGTAATGCGGCTCCAAATGGTCATCCCGGCGGTAGATAGAACCTAACCACCGCGCTGCCGAAAAAGAGATGGCCGAGCGCTCCGAGGCAGAGGAAGGGCCCAAACGGAATCGGGTATTTACCGCCTGCGCCCACTCTCAGCATCAAGGCCAGCCCAACGATCGAGCCGCTCACCGACGCGAGAAACAGAGCTAACGGGATGGCTGGCCATCCCAAGAAAGCGCCGATCATAGCTAATAAGGTCACATCTCCCCCACCCATTCCCTCGGTTCCGGTAAAAAATTCGTAGAACCGAGCAACTAGGTACAGAAAACCGGCACCGATCAAGATTCCGATAAGCGAACTCATTGGGGACGGAGGAATCGCTACCGCATCGGTTGGCCATGGGTACTGCACCACCGACGCTAGAAGACCAAAGCCGATACCTGGCAGACTGATGACATCCGGAATGATCCAGGTGTCCAGGTCAATGAATGAGATCACAACCAGCGCGGCGACAAAGGCGAAGTTGACGAGGAACGCGATTGTCGGACCAAAGCGGGCGAGCAACGCCACCGCCAGAAGCGCGGTTAACAGTTCGACAAAAAAATAGCGCGGGGAAAATTTTTTCCGGCAAAAGCGGCAGCGGCCGCCGAGCAGTAGATAGCTGACCAGCGGAATGTTGTCGTAGAATGGGATGGGCGTGTTGCAGGACGGGCAGTGCGACGGCGGCCTCACGATCGACTCGCCTTTTGGGATTCTCACGATGCAGACGTTGAGAAAGCTCCCGATGAGCGCGCCGAAAATAAACACGACCGGAAAAAACCAAAGCGGCGAGCTAGCCAGGTTCATCACGCGCCCTATCATACGCCCTTCCGCCTACAAAGAGAAGGAAAATGGCGCTAGGGAAAAGCTAGTTGAAAGAATTCCACAAGTAGATTCCGTTGAGCGCCGTGAGCAAGATGAGAATCGCAAACAGCCACTTCGGGTGGACGATCCGCAGATAGATATTGTGGATGGCGTAGACTAAGAGGATCACGAGCGGCGGCACGGCCGGCAGAAGATCGCGGCTGCGAAGCTCGCCGAGAAAGAGCGCAAGTAGGAAATATGCCAGCGCAAAGCCGAAAAAAATCCGTTTCTCCTCCCGCCGCTTGCCCTTGAAGGCCCACGGCAAAAAGAGAATCAGCAGGGGATTGAGCGCGCCGTCGAGATAGCGCGCCGGGTCGTCCGCCCCGGTGAAAACAATCTTGAGCGGCAGCGCTGCGTTCGTCGCCGCCCACGGACTGAAAACAGCGAGCGCGCAAAATACACAGAGGCCGAGCGGCAACAGCCGCTGCGGCAGCTCGATCTCTTTTTGGCTCGCGGCCGCGTAGCCAAGAGCCAGCGCTAAGAATAAAAACGCCGCCAGTCCGTTCGGGCCGGTCGCCATAGCGAAGCCGGCCGACGCGCCCGCCAAAACCAACCAGCGCGATTGCTTTGTGTCCTCGGCCCAGAAGAGAACGCAGAGCAGAGATGCCGTGACATAATACGCCAGTCCTAGATCGACGGTGGCGAGATGGCTCAGTTGAAAGACGACCGGCGTTGAAATATAAAACAGCAAACCCAACAGGCCGTAGACGACGTTCAAGCGGTGCGCCAGATACGCGCATAGCAAGAGGCCGGTCAAAAAACTGTAAAGCCCGTGAATAAGTTTTGGCACCGAGCGCCATCCCCAGCCGGCCCAGGGCGCGTAGAGGACGTCTGGAAGCCGCAGGTGAGACGTCAATTCATCGCGGGCCGTCGCAGGCACGAGACTGAGGACGACCTCCAGGACTACTATCGCGAGGATCGCGAGCCACAGCGCCACGCCGAGCCTGTTGGTTTGTGACGGGAGCCGGGCAAAAATCACCAGACAAAACAACGCGGCGAAAATCGTTGCCGCGGCGGCGATAGCGCCATTTAACAGCCAGTGATTAACGTACCCGGTCCAAGCCGCCGGAAGATAGAGAGTGGCGGCGAAACCCAACAGACAACCCGCCCAGGAGAGCCGATAGACGAGCTCGGAGAAACGTTCCGCCGGCATCAATCGCCGCCTCTCTGTTTGAGCCAGCGCGCGATCGCCGGAAAGACTTCCTGCTTTGCCTTCGGTCCCAGAATCAAATCCATATGACCATAGGCAACGGAGTCTTTGGCCTTAGGGCCAAAAATCCTGACGGTCCGGTCTCTCGATCCGGCCTCGCGGCGGACAATCTCCATCGCCTCCGGCGGCGCCAGCTTGTCCGCCTCTCCGCCGATCAACAGAAGAGGCGTGTTAATTTTGCCGAGGTTCTTGCGGTAGCTGAAATCTCCCTTGGCCGAAACAAACTCGCCCCGCTTGATCGCCAGCAGCAGTTGATCCAACACGCCGGGGTTGATTTCAACAAGGGCGCCGGCGAGCAATTTCTCTTTGATTTCGTTTTCGAGGTTGTCGCGGTTGTAAAAGATCGCTTCGAGCTTGGGCAGGAGCGGCACCAGGAACTTGCCGAGAAACGGCCCGTTCAAGGAGAGAAACATCTTCTTCCATGTCGGACTTTCCTGGAGCTTGAGCAACCCTTTCATCGGCGCCTGCTCGCGATGGGTGAAGGTCATCGGCGCGCCGATGGTCGCGAGCCCCGCCAGTCCGAGGCCGCCCTTTTTCTCGGCGTAGCCATAACCCAACAGCGCTCCCAACTCGTAGCCCAGCCAAACGACCCTGGCGCTCCCGTTCTCCTTTTGCACGTAGCGGATCACCGGAAGGAGATCCTTGTCGATCATCTCATCCAGAGTCCAACTGTCCGGCGCATCTTTTAGCGGCTTGAGGCTCCGGCCCGTGCCTCGAAGAGAGAGATTCCACACGTCGAAGCCCTGTTCGGCCAGGTAGCGGGCCAGGCTGTGATCTTCGTCGAGATCTAAGAAGCCGCTGCCGGCGAAGAAACCGTGGCTTAAGATGACAGGGGCGCCTGCCCGGCGCTTTTGACTTGTGTGCAGTCGCTCGAGCGCCAGCTCGAATTTCTCCTGCGTCACCGCCCAGTGGCGCTCGCGCGCAACGGGAACGAACTCGCCGGCGCCGGCGGCGGCGGCGAAAGAAAACAGCGCCGAGAGAAAAAATAATGTCTGAAGGCGAGCCGTCTTCGCTAGCCCTCCCCTTCGATGATCGCCACCACCGCGTTGAACTTCACCACCTGGCCCTCCTGGGCGCGCACTTCGCTCAGCAGGCCTGAATCGGCGGCTTCGATCTCGACGTTGACCTTGTCGGTTTCAACTTCGAGCAGCGGCTCGCCTTTCTTAACCGTTTCCCCTTTTTGTCTGAGCCACCGGACGATCTTTACCTCATCGCTTTCATCGCTCGATCCCAGGCGGGGAATGACCACGTCCTTTTTCATTTCTCTTCACCTCAACGTTTTGTCTTGCGGCGACCGCGAGCGGAATAAGGCGGAGCATATCAGTTTTTGGGCGCAAAGACATGCGTTTTAGAACTCCTCCAGCCGCTCATAAACACGTCTGGCTATTTTTGGGACGGCGCGTTATAGAAATAGGAAAGGAGGGCCGCCGCGATGGCTAAAGCTGCTATGGAGAACGAGCAGGAATTGGCAAAGTTTTATCATGAGGCGGACCAGCGCCATCTCATCCCTCTCTGGAAAGTGACGGCGCGTCTGCTCCCTCCCGAGCCGCAAACCAAAGTTCTCCCTTACCTCTGGAAATGGGCGGATCTACGCCGCATGGCGTACGAAGCCGCCGATCTCGTGCCGATCGAGCGGGGCGGAGAGCGGCGCGTGCTGGGGCTGGTCAATCCCGGCCTTGGCGGAAAATATGCCGCCACGCACACGCTGTGGGCCGCGGTGCAGATCGTCAAGCCGGGCGAAATCGCTCCCTGCCATCGCCATACGGCGGCGGCGATCCGCTTTATCATCGAGGGCGATCGATCCTTTACCACCGTGAACGGCGACAAGTGCGTGATGGGCCGGGGCGATCTCGTCTTGACTCCCAACTGGACCTGGCACGACCATGGCTGCGAGTCGGACCGGCCGATGATCTGGATGGATGGCCTGGATTTGCCTCTGGTGGGCGACCTCGACGCGGTTTTTTTTGAGCCTTACCCCAAAGACCGCCAGCCGGTCGCGCAGGTCAACGACTCGGAGAGAAAATTCGGCGGCCCTCACCTCCAGCCGGTTTGGGAACGGCCGAATGAACACTATTCCCCGCTGCTCAACTACAAATGGGCGCCGACCTACGAAGCGCTCAAGAAGATCGGCGAAGGCGCCGCGAGTCCGTTCGACGACGTCTGCTTCGAGTATTTAAATCCGAATACCGGCGGGCCGGTGCTGCCGACCATCGGCTGTTACGTTCAGTTGATCCGCCCCGGCATTCACACCCAGGCGCATCGCCAGGTCAACAGCGCCGTCTATCATGTCTTTGAGGGAAGCGGATATTCCGTCATCAACGGCCAACGCTTCGATTGGCAACGTGGCGACTTTTTCGTCGTTCCGCCGTGGGCGTGGCACGAGCATGTGAACGAGAGCAAGGAAGAGGCGATCTTATTTTCGGTCCAGGACACCCCGGTGATGAAGGCGCTGGGTCTTTATCGCGAAGAGACGTACAAAGACAACGGCGGCCGGCAAAAAATCACCGGGCGTTGAGCAATCGCGAAACCGGAGGAAATTCAGGCATGGCGAAGTATCTTCAGTGCAGCGAATGCGGCAAGCTCGCTTTTTACTACGACGACTACGTGGGGACCGAGAAGCCTTTTTATTTAAGACACATGCGATACCCCGACGGCACCAAACCCCAAGCGCCTCGGTGCATCAACTGCGGCGGCGTTCCGAGAATGATTCACGAGCTGATCAAAGAAGAGAAGGCCGGAGCGAAGCACGAGTAGAAAATTTCCTGGAAATTTACCCCACGTCTTATGAACAAGGGGTGGGCGGAGGTACTATTACCCCGCCAACGTTGCTATAGCTCCAGACGTCAGCCCCGCAATTGATATGCATGCCTGTAAGCGTGAACACCTGGCCTACCACCACGGCTTGGACGGTGACGCCGGTTGTGTTTCTAAACTCCGGCAGGCTCACTGGATCGCAAGAGCCGCACGGCTGATAGCTCTGGCTTGTGCTGAAAAAACGCTCCTCGGCGAGCGCGGCGTTCTTCAGGTCATATTGTACCTGAGCGATGAAGCCTTGCCTGCGATAGGCGGCATACTGAGGAACAGCGATAGCGGCCAGAATACTGATGATCGCGATGACCACCAGTAGCTCGATCAGCGTAAAGCCCTTCTCTGTTGTCCAATCCATGTCGATCTTTCACGTCTGATATCACCGGTCCCTACGCTAATTGTTTACGCAGCCAATCAAAAAGGGGAAACGAGTTGTATCGTTTCCCCTTTAAGATTTGGCGTGGCTAGTTCCTTAGATACACAAGCCTAAACCAACCGCCGGGACAGTAGTGATCTGCCCAGTGGCGCTGGTATAGGTCCACGCATCGGCTGCACACTGAGCATGACTGCCGGTGATCGTGAAGGTGTTCGTCGCTGCGACCAGGGCTACAGTCGCGGTTACACCCAGCGACGCTGCGGTGACTCCGGTTATGGGCACCGTGCACGCGACGACTGCCGCTGCCGAGTTGCAAACCGTTGCCAGGTACGTCTGGGTTTGCGCCATGACAGACTCCTCGGCCGTAGCAATATTCCTCAAGTCGGAAACAACCTGAGCGGCAAACCCTCTACGCCTGTACGCGGCAAACTGCGGGATGGCGATCGCCGCCAAAATACCGATGATCGCGATGACCACCAGCAACTCGATGAGGGTAAAACCCCCTTCAGCCCTTAATCTTAGTCTATTCATAGAACTGACTCCTTTCTATTTTTCGAAGCGTTATTATTATCGACCCTTCTTCCGCCTCTCTTTACGCCCGCCGGACCCTTTTGCCGCCGTCACCTCCTTTATCCGTGATTTTAGGCGATCAGAGCGCTATGCCTGGCACGAGAGCAAAACCAGGGCCAGCTTTGAGGGGTGGTCAACGGCTGTTTTCCAAGGCGCCGATTTTTTGTCTGATGACGGGCACGTCATCGAAAAAGCCTTAAAAACTAGCAGGTTAAAAAAATCTTCGAGGCGAGTCTCTAATTCCTAGACGCTGCGATCGGACAAATTCCTGCGCGGTTTAACAGAAAACTCAATCCCATTAAGTAACAAAAAACGTTACTCTGCTGTCTCCTCGCTTCCTTCGGGCTGATTTTTAAGTCCAAGCATGCCATATTTTTCCAGCCTGTGCCTGAATGACCTATAATTTATCCCTAAAAGCTCCGCTGCTCTCTTTTGCACCCCATTGGTCTTTTTTAGGGCGCCGAGCAGCAGGCACTTCTCGTGCGTCGACAGTTCGTCGTCGAGCGAGATGCCCTTACTGAAGAATATATCCGCCCCGCCGGGCGCCGTCCGCTCGAACAGGCTCGCCTCCTCCCCGATCGGCACCCCGCGAATGTAGGGCGGCAGGTCCTCTTCGGTAACGATATTTTTACCGGTCACAGCGACCGCGCGCTCGATCAAGTTCTCCAGTTCGCGGATGTTGCCCGGATAGCCGTAGGTCATAAGCTCCATCAACGCCTCGCTGGAGATCTCTTCGACCTTTTTGCCCTGGAGGCGGCCGAACTTCTCCACGAAGTGATGGACCAGGGCGGGAATATCCTCTTTTCTGTTGCGTAGCGGAGGCAAGGTGATCTGAACCACATTGAGACGGTAGAAGAGATCCTCGCGAAAGCGCCCCTTTTCCATCTCCTGCCTCAACTCCTTGTTTGAAGCGGAGATCACGCGGACATCGACCTTGACCTGTTTGCTGCCGCCGACCGGGGTAAAGGTTTTCTCTTGCAGCACGCGGAGCAGTTTGACCTGAAGTTGCAGCGGCAGCTCGCCGACCTCGTCGAGAAAAATTGTTCCGCCGTCCGCTCGCTTGAACAGCCCCTCGTGATCGGACACGGCGCCGGTAAACGCGCCCCGAACGTGACCGAACAGCTCGCTCTCGATGAGATTCTCCGGGATGGCGCCGCAGTTGACGGCGACGAATGCTTCCTCTTTGCGGGGCCCGTTTGAGTGGATCGCCCGTGCAACCAGCTCTTTGCCGGTCCCGCTCTCGCCGGTGATGAGGACATTGGTCGTCGTAGCCGCAACTTTCTGCACCAGGCGGTATATATTCTCCACGCCGCCGCCCCGTCCGACCACGCCTTCGAAGCGAAAACCTGCCGGCGCCGCGCTCTCCGTTTCCGGCGACAGCTCATGCGCCTTGGCCTTGCGTATCTCGTCTTCGAGGCGGACCTTTTCCTCCAACCCTTTCTGCTTGGTCACGTCCTCGAAGATGCAGACGAAGCCGATCGGCTGCTCGGCGGGATATTTAAGCGGCGCCAGGGTGAGCCTCAGATGCGCGTTGCGCCGCTGCGGATCGATGAAGGGAAATTCGCTCACCACGACGCCCTTGGGCGCGAACAGGCCGTCGAAGTTGTAGTTAAGCCCCGGAAAGATGTCGGTGAGCTTTTTTCCCTTCACCGCTCCTTCGTGCAGCGCGGTCAACGCTTGCGCCCGGCTGTTGAAGTAGTTGATGTGCCCCTGGGTGTCCGTAATCGCCACCCCGCTGCCGACGCCTTGGATCAGCGCATCTTTGAGCGCCTCCAGGTCCAGATAGTCCTTCTGCGTCTCTTTCAGTAGCCTTTCCGCCTCGGCGCCCTTGCGCGCGAGAAAGCCGCTCAAGTAGGCGATGATAAAAAAGCCGGGCACGTTGAGGAGCAGGTCGGTAGCCAGCTGTCCCGCCGCCGAGAACCAGCTTCCAAAGTGATGGTGGTGGCTCCAGAGCAGCACCGCAGTGTAGCAGACGCTTGAGACCCCGGCCGTAATAAACGCTGCGCGAGAAAACAACAGTATTGCGCCGCTGACGATGGCCAGGTTATAGAGAAATGCAAACGGACTCTCGATGCCGCCCGTCAGCCAAACGATGACGGTGATGAGCAGGATGTCAAAGTCGACCTGGACGTGAGCGAAGCGGATCGGATCGCCGGCCCGGCGCAACAACAGCGCGGAAGCTATCGAAACGACGTAAGCGGCGATGAGCGGCAGCTGGAGCTGGCGGAAGAGGGCGAAATCGCCTCCCTTGGAGAGGTGGACGAGCGCAACCGCTCCCAAAAAAAACGACACGATGACTACCCTTAGAAAGAGCAGCCACTTGACCTTACCCAGAAGCTCTCTGTTTCCGTCGTTCAAAGCTTACGAGATCACAGCGCCTAGCTGGAATATCGGGAGGTACATCGAGATCACCAGGCCTCCCAGAATGACCCCCAACACGATCATAATCAGCGGCTCCATCAGCGCGGTGAGATTCGCCACCGCGTCATCCACCTCTTCCTCGTAGAACTCCGCCACTTTTTTAAGGAGAGAGTCGAGCGCGCCCGTGTTCTCGCCGACCGCCACCATCTGGCAAACCATTGGAGGAAAGACCTTGCTCTCCGCCAGCGGTTCCGCGATGGTTTTTCCCTGGCTGATGCTCACGCGGCATTTCATCACCGCTTGTTCTACGACCTTGTTTCCGGCCGTCTTCGCCGTGATCGCCAGGCCGTCGAGGATCGGCACGCCCGAGCTGAGCAACACCGACATATTCTGCGCAAACCGCGCCACCGCGACCTTACGGATCAGATCGCCCAGAACGGGAAGCCTCAGCGTGAGCCGGTCGATCATCAATCTTCCGTTATCCGTCTGGTAATACAATCGAATCCCGACTCCGGCCGCAATCACGATCCCAAAAACCACGAAAAAGTAGGCGCGAAACCAGTTGCTGACGTTGATGGTTATCTGCGTCGGGAGCGGCAGCGCCTTGCCCATACTGCCGTAAAGCTCGGCGAAAACCGGAATCACGTACAGCAGCAGGATCGTGACGACCGCCACCGCCACCACGATGATCGTGCAAGGATAAATCATGGCGCCTTTGACTTTGCGCTTGAGCTTCGCGGCCTTCTCGATAAAATGGGCGATGCGGTTTAAGATCGTGTTCAAGACGCCGCCAACCTCGCCCGCCGCCACCATGTTCACGTACAGGTCGTCGAATGCCTTGGGGTGCTTCCTCAGCGATTCGGCCAGGGTTGCGCCCCCCTCGACATCCTGCTTGATCGCCCGGATGGTGTTCCTGAAAGTCTTGTTCTCGGTTTGCTGGGTAAGAATATCCAGGCCTTGAACGATCGGCAGGCCGGCATCGATCATGGTGGCGAACTGCCGCGTAAAGATCATCACGTCGCGCGGTTTGATCGTTTCGCGAAAGCCCGGAATCGTGATCTCACGCTCCAGCCCCTTCCCTTTCTCCCTCACTCTTGCCGGGATGGGCTGAATGCGTTGACTTCTCAGGCGGGCGAATACGGTCTGCGCGTTCTGCGCCTCCATTTCGCCTTTCAGGGTTTTTCCCTGCGCCGTCTTTCCTTCCCAGACAAAAACCGCCATTTTTATCCCCCCGGTTAATGAACCGACCGTCGAACCGTCATGCGACCTTCCGCTACGCTCCGCCGTCTACGTCCCAAGCGAAAAAACCGATCCGAGTCCTCGATCCGAATCCGTGACGCGAACTGTTTCCTCGATGGTCGTGAGTCCCTCGCGAACTTTTTTGATGGCGCCCATTCGAAGCGTGCTCATTCCCCAATTCACCGCATGGCGCTTCAGATCGGCGGCCGAAGCATCCTGCAGGATCATCTCCTTGAGCGCCTCATGCATCGGCATCACCTCATAGATGGCAATCCGCCCTTTGTATCCCGTCTGACTGCAGACCGGGCACCCCTTTCCCCGAAAGGTGGCAAACCCGCCCGCTACTTCCGCCGCGTCCACGCCGATATTGAGCAGCGCCTCCGGGCTCACCTCGGCCGGCGCTTTGCAGTTTGTGCAAATTTTGCGCACCAATCTTTGAGCCACAATCAGATTGATCGAAGAGGTCAACAAAAAAGACTCCAGCCCCATGTTGATCAGACGGTCCACGGTGGACGGGGCGTCGTTGGTATGAAGCGTGCTCAAGACCAGGTGGCCGGTCAGCGCGGCCTTGACGGCAATCTGCGCCGTCTCGAGATCGCGGATCTCGCCGACCATGATGATGTCGGGGTCCTGACGGAGAAACGACCGGAGACAGCTCGCGAAGTTGAGGCCGATCTCGTCGCGCACCTGCACCTGATTAATTCCCATGAGGCTGTACTCCACGGGGTCCTCGGCGGTGGAGATGTTTACGTCCGGCTTGTTTAAATCCGACAGGGCCGAATAGAGCGTCGTCGACTTGCCGCTCCCCGTCGGGCCGGTGATCAGAATCATCCCGTAGGGTTTGTAGATCGCTTCCTTAAAGTCCTTGAGATTTTGCTCGTCGAAGCCGAGCTTGGACATGTCCAATTGCAGGTTCGACTTATCCAACAACCGCATGACCACTTTTTCGCCGAACAGCGTCGGCAGCACGGAAACTCGAATGTCCAGCTCCTGACCGCGGGCGCTTTTGAGCTTGATGCGCCCGTCTTGCGCAAGCCGGCGCTCGGCGATGTCGAGACTGGCCATCACTTTGATGCGCGAGACCATCGCGTTTTTCAATCGCTGGGGCGGAGTCATGATCTCGTGCAGCACGCCGTCGACGCGGAACCGGATGCGAAACACCCTCTCGTAAGGCTCGAAGTGGATATCGCTGGCGCCCCGTTTGGCCGCATCGGAAAGGACGGCGTTGACCAGAGTGACGACCGGCGCCTCCTGCGTAGCCCGCTCCAGGTCCTGGAGGCTGATCTCCTCTTCCGCCTGGACGATCTCCATCTCGGTTTCGCCAAACTTCTTGAGAACCTCGTCGTAGCTGACGCTGCCATAGCGCTTCTCCAGAACTTTTTTGATCTCCGAGGAGGAGGCGAGCACCGCTCTGACCCCATAGCCGGTGATGAATTGAACTTCGTTGATCGCGATCAGATTGGTGGGGTCCGCCATCGCTACGGTGAGCGTGGAGCCGAGCAGCTTTACCGGCACAATGGCATGCTTCTGGATAAGCTCAGCCGGCACCAGGTTGAAAACGGTCTCCGAGAGATCGGCGGCTTCGAGTGAGACCCTCTCGATGCTGAATTGGCTGGCGAGAAATTCGGTAAGCCGGTCCTCGGTCGTAAACCCCAGCCGCACCAACTCCTGAATAACGTTGGAGCTGTTGTGCTTCTCTACCTCCAGCGCCTTGTTCAGTTGCTCGCGGGTGACGACACCCCCCCGGACCAACAGCTCACCTAGGCGAGGTTCCATAACTAATTACCAGGCGGTCAAACTATTATTATCCTAGAAATGACTTTTATTGTCAATTTTGGCCACTTTACGGGTTTAGCGGCGGAATTGCCAACTTTTGGAACCGGGTGGGCGTAGAGCTATCCGCGGCTGCCTGACCGGTCTTGGAGAGCTGCCTGAGCCGCGGCTAATTTGGCAATGGGGACGCGGTATGCGGAGCAGCTTACATAATCTAAGCCGACTCGATGGCAGAAGGCGACAGACTTGGGATCGCCGCCATGCTCACCGCAGATGCCGACTTCAAGACCTTTTCTCGTCCGCCGCCCCTTCTCCACCCCGATTCGCATCAGCGCGCCGACGCCCTCCTCGTCGATGGTAACAAAAGGATCTTCGGAGAATATCCCCTGGACGACGTAACCGGGCAGGAACTTCCCCGCGTCGTCGCGCGACAGACCGAGGCAGGTTTGGGTCAGATCATTCGTGCCAAAGGAGAAAAATTCCGCTTCCTCGGCAATCTCGTCGGCCAGCAAACAGGCGCGCGGCAGCTCGATCATGGTCCCGATAAGGTAGCGGACCTTGACGCCGTAGGCCTTCATGACCTCCTGGGCAACTTTTTCCACGATCTCGCGCTGCAGATGAAACTCCTGACGAGAGCCGACCAATGGGATCATGACCTCCGGAAACGGATTCTTCCCCTCGCGCCTGAGCTCGCAGGCGGCTTCGAAAATCGCCCGCGCCTGCATCTCGGTGATCTCCGGATAGCTGATGCTGAGACGACAGCCGCGATGGCCCAGCATGGGGTTGAACTCGTGCAGCACCTCCACTTTGCTCCTTAATTCCTCTACCGGCACCTTCATCGTATCGGCGAGTTCCACGATCTCTTGATCGGTCTTGGGCAGAAATTCATGCAGCGGGGGATCCAGCGTGCGGATCGTCACTGGCAGGCTGCCCATGATATCCAAAATAGCTTTGAAGTCTTCCCGTTGCATCGGCAACAGCTTCGCCAGCGCTTGACGATGGCCCGTCGCATCTTCCGCCAGGATCATCTCCTGCACGGCGCGAATCCGATCGCCGCCGAAAAACATATGCTCCGTGCGGCAGAGACCTATCCCCTCCGTGCCGAACGCCATCGCCACCTTCGCCTGATCCGGCTGGTCGGTGTTGGTCCGGACGCCGAGCTTGCGCGCGCCGTCGGCCCACTTCATGAGCTTTGAGAACTGTTGATAAACGCGCGACTCCTTCGGCGCCAGCGTTTTGGCTAAAAGAACCTGGAGCACTTCGGAGGGAAGAGTGGCGATCTCCCCTTGCATCACCTCTCCGGTGCTGCCGTCGACGGAGATCCAATCCCCCTCTTTTAAAATCGTATCCGCGACGCGCATCTCCCGCTTGGCGTAGTCGATGCCGATCGCCTCACAGCCCGCCACGCAGACCTTTCCCATCTGGCGCGCCACCAGCGCCGCATGCGAGGTCATGCCGCCGCGGGCGGTGAGAATTCCCTGAGCCGCGTCCATGCCGCGGATATCTTCCGGACTGGTCTCCATGCGGCAGAGAATCACCCGCTCGCCTCGCTTCTTCCAGGCCTCCGCGTCTGCAGCGTGAAAAACCACGCGGCCGGTCGCCGCGCCGGGACCGGCCGGGAGACCTTTCGCGAGCAACCGTCCCTCGCGCGTGGCCTTCGCTTTATCGGCATGGTCGAAGATCGGCCGCAGCAATTGGTTGAGCTGGTCCGGCTCGATGCGCCGCAACGCCTGCTCCTTGGTGATAATCTTCTCTTCCACCATATCGACGGCGATCCTGACCGCGGCGAACCCCGTGCGCTTGGCCGTTCGCGTCTGCAACATCCACAGCTTGTCGTCCTCGATGGTAAACTCGATATCCTGCATCTCATTGTAGCGGCGCTCGAGCAGGCCGCAGATCCGCTCCAGCGCCCGGTGGCATTTAGGCATGACCTGCTGCAATTCGGCCATCGGCCGCGGCGTGCGGATGCCGGCCACGACGTCCTCGCCCTGCGCGTTGACTAAAAACTCGCCGTAGAAACGCTTTTCGCCGGTGGCGGGATCGCGAGTGAAGGCCACGCCGGTGGCGCAATTCTCCCCCATGTTGCCGAACACCATCGCCTGGACGTTGACCGCGGTGCCCCAGGCGTGGGGGATATGGTAGAGTTCCCGGTACGCGATCGCGCGGTCGTTGTTCCACGAACCGAACACCGCCCCGACGGCTCCCCAGAGCTGCTCGTTGGGATCGTCGGGAAAATCTTTTCCCAGCCGCTGTTTAATCTCCGCCTTGTACTCCCGCACCAGCGCCTTGAGATCGTCCGCGCTGAGTTCGGTGTCGAACCGAACGCCGCGCGCCGCCTTTTTTCGCTCTAAAATAATCTCGAACGGATCGCGCTCCTCTTTGCCGTTCGGTTTAAGCCCCATCACCACGTCGCCGTACATCTGAACAAAGCGGCGATAGGAGTCGTAGGCGAAGCGCGCGTTCTGAGTGCGCCGGATGAGACCCTGCACGGTCTCGTCGTTCAATCCCAGGTTCAGCACGGTGTCCATCATCCCCGGCATCGACTCGCGCGCTCCGGAGCGCACCGAGACAAGCAGCGGATCCGCCGCATCCCCGAATTTTCTCCCGATGCTCCGCTCCACGCGCGCGAGCGCTTTCGCCGCCTCCGGTTCCAGCCCTTTGGGATAACGCCGCTGGTGGAAATAATAGTAGGCGCAGACTTCGGTCGTGATCGTGAAGCCCGGCGGGACCGGAACGCCGATCCGCGTCATCTCATGCAGTCCGGCGCCCTTGCCGCCCAGCAGGTCGCGCATCGCCGCTCTCCCTTCCGCCTTGCCTCCGCCGAAGAAATAAACATATTTTTGTCGCGCCATTTCTCGTCTCCTCATCGGCCCCCCCCATTACGAACTCCAAAGAGCTTTTTCATGGCTACCAGGAAAACCGACTCTACGGAAGTAGATAAGCCTCCAGGAAAGGCGCCGACTTCAACTCCCTGCCGATCTGAAACTGCAAGAACCGCAGCAAGGCAAGATGACTCTCGCCAAGAGCTTCCAACGGGAAGGAATCGCCATCCGGCGGCACGCCCCGCGCTTGCTGCAGCGCGGCGATGGCGCCGAGCGCTCCACGCGAGAGCGGCAGCACCTCTTTTCTGAACGCCGCGCAACCCTCGCACAAGATTCCGCCGTCGCGCAGGCTAAAGCGCCATGCGCCGCTCCGATGCTCCCGCCAGCCCATTCCGCAGCGACGGCATTGGCCCAAATGGGGCTGATAACCCGCGAGGGCCAGAAGTTTAAGCTCAAAAAAAGTCAACGAGAGGAGCGAACTCCCATGCTCGTCGAGCCGGCTCAAGCCGTTTGTCAGATGAGTAAAGATGGCGCGGTTTTCGTCGCGCTCGCCCACAAGCCCATCCGTGATCTCCATGAAATACGAAGCATGGGCAATCCGGTCCAGATGGGCGGTAAGCGATTTGAAGACCCGGACCAGATCACAAGCGTGGATGAAGGCCAACGAAGCGTTGGCGCGCTCCTGGAAACGGAGCCTGACGAGCGAAAACGGTTCGAGCGAGTTGACAAAGCGCCGGCGCGAGCGCTTGGCGCCCTTGGCGATGCCGGTAACTTTGCCGTGCAATTCGGTGAAAAAAGAGACAATCTTGTCGGACTCTCCGTAAGGCCGGGAGCGGAGCACCACCGCAGGAGTCACAACGAAGGAAGGCATAAGCGCCTCCCGGAGCCTTAGCATTTTTCGCGCAATCGCGCAATTCGCTGGAAAATCAAGAAGTTCGCGAACCCTCTACCTTGACACGAGAGCATCGGGTGATTAGGTTACTCACGCTCTACATTAAGGTGAAAAAAATGGACGACGGGTGGAAGAAAGCAAACGGCGAAGACCAAGAAGAAACAGAGAGCGCGGCAGGCGCGGAACCTGGTTCGCCAAGCGCGCCGGGAACGGAGACGGGCGGTCAGATCGTTGAAGCGGAGAAGTTGCGCGAGCAGCTTTTAGCCAAAGAGTTCGAGGCGAAAGAAAATTACGATCGCCTGCTGCGCCTGGCGGCGGAGTTTGAAAACTTCAAGAAGCGCGCCGCACGGGAAAAAACCGACGCGATCCGTTATGCGAACGAGAGCCTGCTGAAAGATCTGCTGCCGATCTTGGACAACCTCGAGCGCGCGCTCGAACACGCCAAAGGCGGCGGCAATGGAAACCCCCTGCTCGACGGCATCGAGCTGGTGCTCAAAAGTTTTCTCGAACTCCTGGAAAAACACGGCGTAACCCAGATCTCCGCTGTCGGAGAGCTTTTCGACCCGGGAAAACACGATGCCCTCGCCCAGATAGAAACGAGCGAGCACCGCCCCAACACCGTTGTCGAGCAACATTCCAAAGGTTATCATCTGCCCGGCCGCCTGCTCAGGCCGGCGCAGGTGACCGTAGCCAAGCTGCCGCAAAATCAAGAGAAAAGAAAGGAAGCGGCGGAGGTTGAAAACGAAGAGGCGGATGATTAAATACCCCGTGCCGTCAGCGGACGGCTTAATCGAGGAGAACTAAAAATGCCAAAAGTTATCGGGATCGATCTGGGAACCACCAACTCCTGCGTCGCAATTATGGAAGGGGGCGACCCGGTCGTCATCGCCAATTCCGAAGGTAGCCGCACGACACCGTCGGTGGTCGCGTTTTCCGAAAGCGGCGAGCGGCTGGCGGGGCAGATCGCCAGAAGGCAGGCCATCACCAATCCGGAAAACACCATCTCCGCCGTAAAGCGCCTGATCGGCCGGCGCTACGAAGATCCGCTGGTCCAGAAGGCGATGAAGGTGCTCCCTTATAAGATCGTGCGCGCGGACAACGGCGACGCCTGGGTGGAGATCCGCGGCAAGAGCTACAGCCCAGCGGAGATATCCGCGTTCATCTTGCAGAAGATGAAGCAGACCGCCGAGGATTATCTGGGAGAAAAAGTCGGCGAGGCGGTCATCACCGTGCCCGCTTATTTCAACGACAGCCAGCGGCAAGCGACCAAAGATGCCGGGCGGATCGCCGGCCTGAACGTGCTCAGGATCATCAACGAGCCCACGGCCGCTTCGCTGGCTTACGGCCTGGACAAGAAAAAGGACGAGAAGATCGCCGTGTTCGATCTCGGCGGCGGCACGTTCGACATTTCGATCCTCGAATTGGGCGAGGGAGTTTTCGAAGTCAAATCGACCAACGGCGACACCTTCCTCGGCGGCGAGGATTTCGACCAGCGGCTGATCGACTATCTGGCCGACGAGTTTAAAAAGGACCAGGGCATCGACCTGCGCAATGACCGCATGGCGCTCCAGCGCTTAAAAGAGGCCGCGGAGAAAGCCAAGTGCGAGCTTTCCTCATCGATGGAGACCGATATCAATCTGCCGTTTATCACCGCCGACCAGAACGGCCCTAAGCATCTCAACATGAAACTCACGCGCTCCAAGCTCGAAGCCCTGTGCGCCGACCTGATCGAGCGGACCGAAGGGCCCTGCCGCCAGGCGCTGAAAGACGCCGGGCTGACGCCGAGCGATATTGATGAAGTGGTTTTGGTCGGCGGCATGACGCGGATGCCGTCGGTCCAGGAGCGGGTGAAAAAAATCTTCGGCAAGGAGCCGCACAAGGGCGTTAACCCCGACGAAGTCGTCGCCGTAGGCGCGGGCATTCAAGCGGCGGTGCTCAAGGGAGAGGTGAAAGATGTTTTGCTGCTCGACGTGACGCCGCTCTCGCTCGGCATCGAGACCTTGGGAGGCGTCTTTACCAAGCTGATCGAGCGCAACACGACGATCCCGACCCGCAAGAGCCAGGTTTTTTCCACCGCCCAGGACAATCAGGCGGCCGTCTCGATCCGCGTTTTTCAGGGGGAGCGCGAGATGGCCGCCGGCAACAAGCTGCTGGGACAATTCGATCTTGTCGGGATTCCGCCGGCGCCGCGGGGCATGCCTCAAGTCGAGGTGACATTCGATATCGACGCCAACGGCATCGTGCACGTGTCGGCGAAAGATCTGGGGACTCAGAAAGAGCAGTCGATCCGGATCACGGCGTCGAGCGGCTTAAACGAGGAAGAGATCAAGCAGATGGTCAAAGACGCCGAGGCCCACGCTTCCGAGGACAAGAAGCGGAAAGAGCTGGCCGAGGCGCGCAACCAGCTCGACTCGCTGATCTATTCCACGGAGAAGTCGCTTAAAGAATACGGCGGCGAGCTGGAAGCCGGCGTCAAGGAAAACCTCGAGGGCGCGCTGGAAAAGGCCAAGAAGGCGCTCGAAGGCGACGATGCGCAGGCGATGCGCTCGGCGGTCGAGGAGTTAAACAGCTCTTCGCACAAACTCGCCGAGGCGATCTACGCCAAAGCTTCGAAGCAGCAGGCCTCGGCGCAACCGTCCGGCGATGGCAAGCCGGGGCAAACCGCGGACGGCGACGGCAAGAAGAAAAAAGAGGATGTGGTCGATGCGGACTTCGAGGAGGTTAAGGACTGAGAGAGCTGAAAAATTGCGCCTTGCTTAATGTCCGTCAAGGGAAGGCCCCTGGTCCCCCATGCGTTGCGTTGAGGACGGGGGCTTTTTCGTTATATAAACTGACATCGGGTTGAGGTTCACGCTTGAACGGAAAGAAAGACTACTACGAGCTGCTGGGCGTGAGTCGCAGCGCCAACGAGGAGGAGATCAAGAAGGCTTACCGCAAGCTGGCGCTCAAGCACCACCCGGACCGCAACCCCGGAGACAGACAGGCCGAGGAAAAATTCAAGGAGATATCGGAGGCGTACCAGGTCCTGGCGGACGCGGAGAAACGCGCCCAATACGATCAGTACGGCCACGCGGCGTTCGGCGATGGCGGGCCGTTCCGCGGCGGCTTCGATTTTACCGGCGGCTTTGAAGACATCTTTGGCGATATTTTCGGCGAGTTCTTCGGCGCCGGAACCGGCCGCCGGCGCGGACGGGCGCGCGGCGACGATCTCCGCTACAACCTGACGATCGGTTTCGAAGAGGCCGCCTTCGGCGCGGACAAAAAGATCAAAATCCCCCGCCAGGCGCCGTGTGAAGCCTGCCACGGGAGCGGCTGCAAGCCGGGCGCCGCGCCGCGAACTTGCTCCACGTGCCACGGCCGGGGACAGGTAAGCTTTCAGCAGGGCTTTTTCACCGTCTCGCGCACCTGCACCCAGTGTCACGGCCAGGGAACCACGATCGCCGACCCGTGCGGGTTGTGCGGCGGCGCGGGCCGCCTGCGCAAGCTACATACCCTGAGTGTCAAGATACCGGCGGGAGTCGATGCCGGCTCGCGGCTGAAACTTCGAGGCGAAGGCGAGAGCGGTCCCGCGGGAGGGCCGGCCGGCGATCTTTACGTCGTCATCGAGGTGGAACCCCACCCGCTGTTTGTGCGGGACGGCCTCGACATCATCTGCGAGGTGCCGATCAGCTTCGTGCAGGCCGCGCTCAGCGCCGAGATCGACGTCCCGACGCTCGAAGGAAAAGTCAAAATGAAAATTCCGACCGCCACGCAATCGGGAAAGGTTTTCCGCTTGAAGGGCAAAGGGGTCCGCGACGTCCAGGGCTACCACCAGGGAGACCAACTGGTGCGAATCTCGGTGGAGACGCCGACGCACTTGACCGCGCGGCAGAAGGAGTTGCTCAAGGAATTCGCCGCCCTTGGAGGAGAGGAAGTTCACCCCCTCTCGAAAGGTTTTTTTGACAAGGTCAAGCAGCTATTCGGCTAAGCGCGCGCCGTTTCGTGAACCTCCCCCGTTTCTCGGCGCCCCGATGAGGTTCCGCTTCGTGTTCCGACCCCGAAGATTTTTATTGACGAGCGCCACCAGTGTGATTAACTACGCTAGACGAGGGGCCAATAGCCATGACTGAAGCCCAGTGGAACCTGGAAGGGCAAGAGACCAAGGAAGCGCAAGTGGAGATCCCCGATCTCCTGCCGCTGCTGCCGATCCGCGACATCGTCATCTATCCCTACATGATGCTGCCGCTGTTCGTCGGCCGGGACATGTCGATTCGCGCGGTGGAGGAGTCCCTCTCGCGCCAGCGGCTGATCTTTCTCGTGGCGCAGAAGAACTCGGCGGAGGACAACCCCGTGCCTAACGATATCTATCGCGTCGGCACCGTCGCCTCCATCATGCGCGTGCTCAAGCTGGCCGACGGCCGCGTCAAGATTCTCGTCCAGGGGCTGTCGAAGGGCGAACTGGAGAGCTATGTCCGCGAACAGCCGTTCTTCGAGGTCAAAATTCGCAAGGTCACCGAGATCGCGTCGTCGGAGGTGTCGATCGAGGTCGAAGCCTTGATGCGCAACGTCAAGGAGAAGATCGAGCAAATCCTCAACCTCAAGAACCTGCCGCCCGAGATCGTGATGGTCACCGACAACATCAGCGATCCCGGCGTGCTCGCCGACCTGGTCGCCTCCAATCTCCGCCTGAAGATCGAAGAGAGCCAGGCGATCCTGGAGATCTTCGATCCGGTGGCGCGCCTAAAAAAAGTGAACGAGCTGCTTAGCCGCGAGCTTGAGCTCTCAACCGTGCAGGCGCGCATCCAGAACCAGGCCAAGGAGGAGATGAGCAAGACGCAGCGGGATTATTTCCTCCGCGAGCAGCTCAAGCAGATCCAGCAGGAGCTCGGCGAAGGGGATGAGCGGGCGGAAGAGGTCAAGGAGATCAAGAAACAGATCGAGAAAGCCAAAATGCCGGGGGAGGTCAAGCGGGAGGCCGACAAGCAGCTCAAGCGCCTGGAGCAGATGCACCCGGAATCTTCGGAGGCCTCCCTGGTGCGGACCTATCTCGACTGGCTGGTCGATCTCCCCTGGAGCAAGCGGACTAAAGACAACCTCAATATCAAGAAAGCGAAGTTGGTCCTCGACGAGGACCATTACAATCTGGAGAAGATCAAGGAGCGGATCCTCGAGTATCTCGCGGTCAACAAGCTAAAACGCAAGATCAAGGGGCCGATCCTCTGCTTCGTCGGACCGCCGGGAGTCGGCAAGACCTCGCTCGGAAAGTCGATCGCGCGCGCGCTCAGAAGGGGCTTCGTGCGCATCTCCCTTGGGGGCATCCGCGACGAGGCGGAGATCCGCGGCCACCGGCGCACCTACGTCGGCGCGCTGCCCGGAAGAATCATCCAGGGCATCAAGCAGGCCGGCTCCAACAACCCGGTTTTCATGCTCGATGAGATCGATAAAGTGGGAACCGATTTTCGCGGCGATCCTTCGGCCGCGCTGCTCGAGGTCCTCGACCCGGAGCAGAATAACGCCTTCAGCGACCACTATCTGAATCTGCCGTTCGATCTTTCCAATGTCCTGTTTATCTGCACCGCCAATTTGCTGGACCCGGTGCCGCCGGCGCTGGCCGATCGTATGGAGGTACTCCAACTTTCCGGCTACACCAACGAGGAGAAGCTGGAGATCGCCCGCAAGTTCCTCGTTCCCAGGCAACTCAGCGACAACGGGATCTCGGAGAAATATCTGGAGCTCTCCGACGATGCGGTTCTGCGGATCATCGCTCAATACACCAAAGAGGCGGGGCTTAGAAACGTCGAGCGGGAGATCGCCTCGATCTGTCGCAAGGTGGCGCGCCGGATCGCGGAGGGCAAAAAAGAGCTCACGCGCGTGACCCGCGCCAATCTCCATCTGTTCCTGGGCCCGCCGAAGTTCCTTCCCGAAACCGAGCAGGAGCAGCACGAGATCGGCGTCGCCACCGGTTTGGCGTGGACCAGCGCGGGCGGCGAGGTGCTCTATGTCGAAGCGTCGCTCTCCAAGGGTCGAGGAAATCTCACCCTGACAGGTCAACTGGGCGACGTGATGAAGGAATCCGCCCAGGCGGCGGTCAGCTATGCCCGCTCCCAGGCGAAACAACTCGGCATTGAGGAAGACTTCTATCAGAAGCTCGATATCCACATCCACGTGCCCGCCGGCGCCATTCCCAAAGACGGCCCTTCGGCCGGCATCACGATGGCGACGGCGTTGATCTCGGCGCTGACGAAACGGCCGGTGAGTCGAGACGTCGCCATGACTGGCGAGATCACGCTGCGCGGCCACGTCTTGCCCGTAGGCGGTCTTAAAGAAAAAACGCTGGCGGCGTTCCGCGCCGGCGTCAAGACCATCGTCATCCCCGAGCGCTGCGAGAAAGACCTGGAGGAAATTCCCAAGCACCTCCGCCGCAAACTCAAGCTGATCGTGGCCAAAAACATGGGAGATGTCCTCAACGCGGCCCTGCTTCCCAAGGAGGCTCGACGGCCGTCCGCCGCTCTGAGCGCCGCGAAAAAACCACTTCACGGGAGAGGGCCCAAGCGGAAAGAGAAGCCGCTTGAGAAGGTTGGCCGGGTAGGCGTCGTGCCGCTCCGGGCGTAGATGAAATTAAGCAAAGTAGGGGAATTCGGCCTGATCGAAAGAATCAGCCGGGCCGCCCCCAAAGGCCGCGGCGTGCGCGTCGGGATCGGCGACGATGCGGCATGGCTGGACTCCAAGAACGAAAATCTCCTCCTCACCACCGATCTCCTCATCGAAGGAGTTCACTTCGACCTCAGTTGGACTTCGTTCTACGCGCTCGGCTACAAGACACTCGCCGTGAACTTGAGCGACATCGCCGCGATGGGGGGCCGCCCCGCGTATCTCACCCTCTCTCTGGCCGTCCCGGTTGACTTTAGAGTCGAGGATGTAGAAGAATTTTACCGTGGGATTTTAAAGCTCGCCTCCCGAAACGGGGTGTCGCTCGTGGGAGGAGATACGAGCCGGGCCGACCGTCTGTATATCAGCGCCGCCCTGATCGGCCGCTGTCCGTGGGCGCCGGTCACGCGCGGCGGCGCCAAGCCGGGCGATGATATCTACGTCACCGGAACTTTAGGGGACTCCGCGCTGGGACTTGATTGCCTCAGAAAGAAAGACCGAAAACGAAGTAAGAAGGCTGCCGAATATCTCATCTCGCGCCACCGGTTCCCGACCGCCCGGCTGGAGGCGGGAGCACTCCTGGCGCGGGAAAGACTGGCGCGGGCGATGATCGACGTGAGCGACGGCTTGGTGCAGGATCTGTCCCATATCTGTAAAGCCAGCCGCGTTGGTGCGGTGATTTGGGAGGAAAGCGTGCCGCTTTCTCCAGCTTATAGAAGTCTCGCCGCGCGGCGCGGCACGCGCTACGCTTTAACCGGCGGCGAGGACTACGAGCTGCTGTTCTGCGCTCGACCAAGAGACCGAGGCCGCCTGGAAAAAATCAAAGGCCGGTTGGGAGTCCCGATCGCGCGCATCGGCCGATGCCTGCGTGACAGTCAAGGCGTAAAAGTCATCGACCGTTTTGGCAAGCCGCTCTCTTATCCGGTGACGGGCCACGACCATTTTAGGGTAAGCTAACCGCTTGGTTTATTGAGGCTGAAGCATGACACCGTGCCGATCGAGGGGGCGAGTCACGACGGGCGAGGGCACCGAACGCGAAGGTTGCCTAAAGGTAGTGCCCTATTGCCCTCGACCGGAGGGGCTCGTCCCCGAGAACGCGAATACTCCGACCTAGTCTGTAATCTACCTTACGCAAGCAACCCTCCGTCGAAACGACAGGAAACCCGGACATGGACGCTGACTTGCTGGCACAACTGCTAGAGAGGGTTCGGCAGGGCAGGGTCTCGGTGAAGCGGGCGCTCGATCGCCTGCGCCATCTTCCCTTCGAAGATCTGGGCTTCGCCAAGGTGGATCACCACCGCTCGCTCCGTCAGGGATTTCCTGAAGTCATCATGGGCCAGGGAAAAAGCGCGGCGGACATCGCCGCCATCGCCCGCACAATGCGCCGGCGGCGCGCCAACGTGTTGATTACCCGCCTTTCCTCCGAAAAGATGGCTCAGATGAAAAAATCCCTGAGAGGCTTTCGCTACCATCCGCGAGCCGGGGCCGCCACCTGGAGCCGAGGGAACATCCGAATACGCGGTCGCGGAACGATCCTGGTCGTTTGCGCCGGCACCTCGGACATTCACGTCGCCGAGGAGGCCGCGCTCACGGCGGAGATGACGGGCAATCGGGTAGAGCGGCTCTACGACGTCGGTGTGGCGGGGTTGCACCGGTTATTGGATAACCGCGCCAAACTATTTTCCGCCGCAGTGTTGATCGTCGTGGCGGGCATGGAAGGGGCGCTGCCGAGTGTGGTGGCCGGCCTGGTCGACAAACCGGTTATCGCGGTGCCGACCAGCGTGGGCTACGGCGCAAGTTTCCACGGCCTAGCCGCGCTTTTAGGCATGCTCAATTCCTGCGCCGCGGGAGTGATCGTGGTCAATATCGACAACGGCTTCGGGGCGGGCTTTGCAGCGAGCCTCATCAATCGGGTATAAGTAGCATACCATGCAGTGCTCCCACTGTGGCCGAGAGGTGAGCGAGACACGGCATACTCAGAAGGGATACCGCTTGGATTACTATGTCCTCCACACCGGACACGCCGAGAGGGTCTTTATCAAGAACCCCAAGGACGACCTGGTTACGCTCCACTACCTCAAGCTCAGCCAACCCGTGGATATTCTAAGCTGCGCTCAATGCTACGAGAGACCCGAGATCAGAAAACGCCTGGATGACGACTTTGACGGGCTCCGGTCTATCTTGGATGCGGAGCCGGTGAAAAATCGGGGGGAGAATCAGCTCGAGAACTGCCATGGCTAACGATCAAAGATACCGCACCTTCAATCGCTCGTCGGACCTCGCCGTCAAGATCTTCGGCAAGACTCAAGCCGAGCTTTTCGCCAACTCCGCCTTCGCCCTCTTCGACATCATGACGGACGTGAAAACGATCGACCTCCACGATCATCTCCCCCTCGAAGTGGAAGGAGCGGACCGCGACGACCTGATGGTCAATTGGATGCGCGAGCTGCTCTACCTCTATCAGGGGAGCGGCTATCTGTTGAAGGAATTCCAGGTCCACGAGGTGAAGGACAACTACATCCGCGGCGAGGTGCGCGGCGAGAAATTCGACCCCGACCGCCACGAGATCCAGCGTGAGATTCGCGCCGTCGTCCCGCACCACGGCCGGATGGAGAAGACCGGCGATCGATGGACGGCTCAAGTAGTGTTGGAACTCTAAAAGCGCTATGACGCAGCCAACTGCAACCGAGTACGAAGGCACGGCCTTGGTGGCCGATCCGATTCATCGCTACATCCAGTTCACCGTGCCGGTGACCAAGGGGGAGGTGACGGAGAAGCACATCATCGACTCACCCTGGATGCAACGACTCCGCTATATCTACCAGCTCCAGGGCGCCCGTTGGGTCTACCCCTCGGCGGAACACAGCCGCTTCCAGCATTCCGTCGGCGCGATGCATCTGGCCGGCGAGTTCGCCAAGCACCTCTATCCCTCGCTCCGCCAGGTGTTGGGGAGCGAATGTCCCTCGCTCCCGTTGGTCGAAGCCTACATGCGGATCACCGGCCTGCTCCACGACGTGGGTCACGGGCCGTTCGGCCATTTCTTCGATGACAACTTTTTGATCGACTTCAAGATCACCCACGAGGACCTGGGCCAGGCAATCATCCAAAAACATCTCGGCGAGTTAATCGAGCAACTGCGGCGCAGCCCCAGCGGCCCGTTTGCCTCGGGCGAAGAGCTTAAGCCGGAAGAGATCGCCTTTCCGATCAAGAAAGACGGCAAGGAAGACCAGCAGAAGCCCCGCTGGGTGAGGCTCCTTCAGCCGCTGACCAACGGCATCTTCACCTTCGACAATCTCGACTACGTGTCGCGCGACTCCTACATGTGCGGCGTGGCGGTCGGCCCGATCGACCGCGAGCGGCTGATCCACTACACTTTTTTCTCGCCCAAAGGGCTCACGCTGCACAAGGCGGGAAACGCCGCGCTCACCATGTTCCTCAACACGCGGCTCTATCTTTACACCAACGTCTACTACCACCGCACGACGCGGGCCATCGACCTCCACCTGCGCGAGCTGTTTCCCGAAACGATGAAGCTCATCTTTCCCGGCAACCCGCTGGAGCACATGGAACAGTATCTGCGCCTGACCGATTGGTCGCTGCTCGAAGAGGTCGCCCGCTGGCGGCGCGGCAACGCGCACGTCGAGCTGGCGCGCGAGTGGGGCAGGATCTGCGACCGGGACATCAAATGGAAAATGGCTTACGATCGCACGCTGTCGCTGAACGAGCTGCGCTACGGCACGGCGCTGGTCCAGGACTCCGACTGGGAGAAGCGCATCCGCGCGGCGCTGCCGGCCTCGGCCGCCGATCTGGTTTTCCGCGTCGATACGGCGACGCAGGACCCGCGCCCGGAAAACCCCTTCGCCATGGGCAAGAAGCAGATCCACATCTACGACCCGTCGACGGGCGAGATCACCAAAGAATCCCTCTCCGAGCTGTTTGAGTTCATCCCTTCCAAGGTCGTCCAGTACCGGGTCTTCGCCCTCGACCACGAAAACGACCAACTGCTGGCGGAAGTCGCCGAAGCGGCGCTCAAAGGCGCCGCCCCGGCGGTGACAACGAGCGTGTGACAGGTGTACGCCGTTTCGAAAGCTCAAGCCCCATGGCAAAAATCCCCATCGTAGATCTCAACGCCCAGTATCAAAATATCCGCGACGAACTCCGTCGCGCGATTGACGGCGTGCTGGAATCGCAGCGGTTTATCCTGGGGGTCGAGGTCGAGCGGTTTGAAAAAGAAGCGGCGGCCTTTCTCGGTTGCCGCGACGCGATCGGCGTCGCCTCGGGCAGCGACGCGCTCCTGCTCGCGCTCATGGCGCTCGGCATCGGCCCTCGCGACGGAGTTTTGGTTCCGACTTTCACCTTCTTCGCCACGGCATCCGCCGTTGCGCATCTGGGCGCAACGCCTGTGTTCGTCGATATTGAGCCTGAGAGTTATCTCATCAGCAACGAGCGAGTTGAGGCCGTCGTGAAAGAACGCTGCCTGATCGACGGCGAAGGGCTCGTGGAGAAGAAAAACGGCGTGCGCATCAGAGCGATTCTGCCGGTTCATCTTTTCGGCGAGGTCTGTGCGATGAGCGAGCTCGTGCCGTTAGCGGCGAAATATCGCCTGCGCGTGGTGGAGGATGTCGCCCAAGCTTTCGGCGCGCGGGTGGGGCTAACTGGCGGCGCCAAAGCCGCCGGCGCGATCGGCGACCTCGGATGCTTTTCATTTTTTCCGACGAAAAATCTGGGTGGCATCGGCGACGGGGGGCTGATTGTGACCGACCAAGCGGAGTTGGCGGAAAGGTTAAGGATGCTGCGCGTCCACGGAGAGAGCGCCAAATACACGCATCAGCTGATCGGCCTCAACTCGCGCCTGGACGCGATCCAGGCCGCGGTCCTCAGCGTCAAGCTCCGCCATCTGGATCGCTGGTGTACGGAGAGAGTCGAGCGCGCGCGCCGCTATCACGAGCTCTTCGTCGCAACCGGACTGATCGGCAAGGAAGTCGTTCGGCTCCCCGCCGCTGTAAATGGAACATCCCACGTCTTCAACTACTACGTAATCCGAGTCCGGCGGCGGGACGAACTCAGAACTTTTCTAGCAGAGCAGGGCGTCCAGACTGAAGTTTATTATCCTCTGCCCCTTCATTTGCAGCCCTGCTTCGCTTATCTCGGCTATCGCAAAGGCGACCTCCCCAACTCCGAGCGCGCCGCCGCCGAAGTCCTCGCCCTGCCGCTCTATCCGGAGCTGACCGCCGAGCAGCAACAGACCGTGGTTCAGCAGATCGCTGAGTTCTACCGCAAGTAGCCTCGCTTTACCCCGTACCACGCTTCCCGACGATAAGCGCCGCAAAGCCGACAGCGGCGACTACGTGGTACGGGGTTTACCGCTCTTCCTCCGTGTGGTAGAAAGTTTGAATCTATTCGTTTTCAGGGAGAGATCATGGCAAAAGCGGCAGAGCAAAAGACAGCCACCGTCGATGAGGGCGGCAAGACAAGCTACGAGAAGTGGGTCGAAGGGGAAGGAATCCCCGTCATCAAGACCTTCTTCGTCGACGACATCCGCGCGGTCAAGCTCGAGCCGTGGGGACGCAAAGGCGGCATGGGCGCGTTTTTGCAAATGGAAGGCGCGGGGCAGGTTAACAACTGCTATATCGCCGAGATTCCGCCGGGAAAAAGTCTCAAGCCGCAGCGCCATCTGTTTGAAGAGACGATCTACGTCGTCAGCGGCCAGGGTGCTACGACGGTGTGGAACGACGAGAATCGAAAGCAGACCTTCGAGTGGCAGGCGGGCTCGCTTTTCTCTCCGCCGCTCAACGCCTGGCACCAGCACTTCAACGGCAGCGGCAGCCAGCCGGCGCGCTACCTGGCCGTCACCACCGCGCCGACGATGATCAACCTGCTGCACAACCTGGACTTCATCTTCAATAACGACTTTGCTTTTCAAGACCGCTTCGACGCCCGCGAAGGCTATTTCAACGGCAAGGGCGTGCACTTTCCCGGCGAATACGAGGGCTTCCGGTTCAACGGCAACGTCTGGGAGACCAACTTTGTGCCCGACACGCGCGGCTTTAAACTGATGGAGTACAATGTGCGCGGCGCCGGAGGGCGAAACATAAAGTTCGAGCTTTCCGACAACACCACGGCCTGCCACATCTCCGAGTTTCCCGTCGGCACCTACAAAAAGGCCCACCGCCACGGTCCCGGGGCGCACGTCATCATCTTGGGCGGCACGGGTTACTCTCTCATCTGGCCGGACGGGGAGCCGATCAAGCGCTACGATTGGCGCGAGGGCAGCATGGTCGTGCCGCCGGAGAACTGGTGGCACCAGCACTTCAACACGGGGAAAGAGCCGGCGCGCTACCTCGCGCTGCGCGCCTTCGGCAGCAAGAAACACCGCGGGGCCGGCAAGGGATACAAAAGCTCGGTCGATCGAAAAAAGGGCGGCAACCAGATCGAGTACGAAGACGAGGATCTGATCGTGCGGCGGATGTTCGAGGAGGCGCTGGCGCGCGAAGGCATGGAGAGCCGGATGCAGCCCCACTACGAAAAAAACAAATGAAAGAAGCGATTGTAAGAGCGTTCGAGGACAGCGTCCGAACGAAGAAGTCCTTCCTGAAAGAGAACCTGGAGACCCTTCTGACGGTCATCGATCTGATTGCGCAGGCCTTTATCCGCGGCAACAAGCTCCTGCTGTTCGGCAACGGCGGCAGCGCCGCGGACGCCCAGCACATCGCGGCGGAATTCGTCAACCGCTTCCGCATCGATCGGCCTCCGCTGCCTGCCTTGGCGCTGACGACCGACACTTCGGCGATCACCAGCATCGCCAACGACTACGATTACAAAGAGATTTTCGCCAAGCAGGTAAAGGCGCTGGGCAAGGAGGGCGATATTGCCATTGCAATTTCCACCAGCGGCAACGCGGCGAATGTCCTGGCGGCGATCGACGCCTGCAAGAAATTAAAAATCACCACGGTCGCGCTGACGGGCGGGGACGGTGGAAAGATGGCCCGCAAGGTGGATCATCTGCTCTGCGTCTCCGAAGGCAAAAACACCGCGCGCATCCAGGAAACGCATATCCTCGTCGGCCACGTGATCTGCGAGATGGTGGACCAGAAGCTCTTCTCGGCGTAATTCATTTTTACCGTTGCCCAGCCACCTCGTTTCCGTGCTACAATTCGGCACGGGCCGAAATTCCTAGCCAAACATAGTTGAAATTCTCGGTTGAAGTTTGGACTACAGAATCGGAAAAGAGATGACTCGCGCAAATGCGCAAAGGGCGCCAAGTTCGGAGAAGTATTTCTTTCTTCGCGTTCTTGGCGTCTTGGCGCGATATATTTTGTTGAAGTCGTTTTGTTCAAGATTTAAAGCGTAAGAAACTAACACTTCAACATGCAGTTAGATGTTCTCATCTTCGGCGGGGGGGCGGCGGGCCTGTGGTGCCTCGACCGCTTTCGCCGGGCCGGCTACCATGCGATTCTGCTTGAAGCCAAGGCGCTGGGCCGCGGGCAGACGATCCAGGCTCAAGGCATCATTCATGGCGGGGGCAAGTACGGTTTACGCGGCGTGCGCGATTTTTCCGCGCTCCGAACTACCAGCGCCATGCCCGAGCGCTGGCGGCGCCATCTCGCCGGCGAGATCGAGCCGAATCTCAGCGGCGCGCGCCTGCTCTCGGACCGTTGCCATCTCTGGCTGCCGCGCGGATCGTCAATCGCCTGGGCCCAGTCGTGGGGCTTTGTGCCGTTGATCGCCAAGGCCGGCCTGCTCGCCACCCGACCGCAAAAAGTGCGCCGCGCCGACTGGCCGCAAGCGCTCAGCGGCGCCGCGCTGGCGGTCTACGCGCTCGCCGAGCCGGTTATTTCCACCGGCTCCTTGCTTCAGGCGCTTGCGGCGCGGCAGCAAAAATTTATTTTTTCCTACGACGCCCCCGCCGTGCGCTTCGCCGGGGCGGAGGTGCGAATCGCGGGCGGCGTCATTGAGCCCCGCGCCGTTGTGCTTGCGGCCGGCGAGGGAAACGGCGGCTTACTTACGCACATCGACGTGAACGGCGACGTGATGCAGCGCCGCCCACTGGGCATGGTGCTCTTGAGAGGAAATCTCCCGCCGCTGTTCGGCCACTGCGTCGTTGGCGGAAAAACCCAGCTTACCATAACGGCGCCGGCCGACGGCATCTGGCAGGTCGGCGGTGAAATCGCCGAGCAGCTCGCATCCGAAGAGAACCCGGAGCGCGCTCGGCAGCGGGCGATGGCTGAGATACGACGCCGTCTGCCGGGCCTGGAGCTTTCCCGAATCGAGATCGCAATCTATCGCGCGGTCCGCGCCGAGGCCCGCACGAGCAACCTCCGGCGGCCCAGCGGCGTGCACGTAAGCCGCGTGGCGCCGCGCACGGTGGTTGCCTGGCCCACCAAGCTCGCCCTCATCCCCGTCCTGGCCGACGAGGTCTTCGACATCGTGACTATGGAGCTGAGGCAGCCGGCACGATACGATGCGACGGCGCTGCCGCCGTGGCCGACGCCGCCGGTGGCGCGCTATCCATGGGAGGAGGCCCAATGGTTCCCCGCCCGCTAGGCCGCACGCGCATTCAAGTAAGCCCGATCGGCCTTGGAACGACGAAGCTCGGGCGCAACACCGACGTGAAGTATCCGAAGCCGTTCGAGTTGCCGTCGGATAAACAGGTCTACGAATTGCTCGAAACGGCGCTGACGCTCGGCGTGAATCTGATCGATACCGCGCCGGCCTACGGGGAAAGCGAGGCCAGGCTCGGGCCTTTCGTTGAGAAACAGCGTGACCGCCTGGTGCTGTGCACCAAGTGCGGCGAGAAGTACGAGCATGGACGCTCGACCTATGATTTTTCCGCCGCCGCCGTGGTGGCTTCGGCTGAAGAAAGCCTGCGTCGCTTGAGAACCGATTGTCTCGACATGCTGCTGCTTCATTCCGACGCGCGGGATGCGGAAATCTTGACTCAGACCGACGCGCTCGAAGGGCTTACGCGCATAAAGCAGAGCGGCAAGGCGCGCGCGATAGGAATCTCCGCACGAACGCCGGCGGGGATCGCGGCAGCGTCACGAACGCTCGACGTCATTATGGCGCCGTTCAGCGAGAGAGAATACGGGCTGGCTGACGCGCTTCAGAAGGCTCACAATGCCGGCCTCGGCGTTCTGGCAATTAAAGGGCTTTTCAGCGGACATGTGGAAGCGCGGGCGGCGATCGAGTTCGTGCTCCGCCAACCGTTTATCGATGCGCTGATTGTAGGGACGATTAACCCGGCCCATCTCAGAGAAGCCGTCGACGCGGCGGAGTCTCAAGAACGGGCGTGAACGATTTGTGGGGGCAGACCTATGTGTCTGCCCTGTTCCCATGCGTGCCTGTGCGGGCCGGGCAATCACACAGGATTGCCCCTACAAAATGATGATCCCGTTTATTTTGGCAAGGAAGATGAGTGCGCTCGTATCGGTAACGGCGGGCATTACTCGGCACGAGCTTTGGCGTCCGATACCTCGCGTTCCAACTTTTCGGGCGTGTAGTTGAATACCGACACGCGGTAGCGGCCGAGACCCACTAAGAAGCTTACCCGATCCGTGCCGGCCAGCGCCGCCGCCTTTCCGGAGGAGATCTTACCCAGCTCGTAGAGCTTCACCGCCGCCAGCATTTTTAGCTCTTGGGCAAACTCTTCCTTGCTCTCGTGAAGAGATAAGCGGACATCCACCGGATACTCCACGCTCACGCTCTCATTGGGTTCGCTCATAAGGCGGGCTCCTCTGACAATGAGAAAGTTTACTTCCCGTCCCGCCGGAAAACAAGAGCCGCTCCGCCTTGAACCTCGCTTTACCCCTGAGGAAATTTCCGTTAGATTGGGCCGGCGAACCATCTCTTATGGAGCACCGGCTCATCACACTCACCACGGACTTCGGCCACCAGGATCCCTTCGTCGGGATCATGAAGGGCGTGATCTTCAGCATCAACCCCAACGCCCGGATTATCGACTTGAGCCACGGGATTCCGCCTCAGGACATCAGGGCGGGCGCGCTGGCGCTCTGCCGCTCCGCGCCGTTCTTCCCGCGCGGAACGATCCACGTCGCCGTCGTCGACCCTGGAGTAGGAAGCGAGCGGAGGCCGATTCTGATCGAGGCCGGGGGCGTTTTTTTTGTCGGTCCGGACAACGGCATTCTGAGTCTCGCCGGGGAGGGGAAGCGAGTAAACTGGATTATCGATCTGTCGGACGACACCTACCACCTGAAACCCACAAGCGCGACGTTTCACGGACGAGACATCTTCGCCCCCGTGGCCGCCCATCTGTCTCTGGGAATCCCCGCTTCGGAGTTCGGCGAGCCTGCGAAGGACTACGTTCGTCTTCGCTTGCCGGAGATTGTCCGATCCGCCGGCGCTATCCAGGGAGAAGTCCTCTACATCGACAGCTTCGGCAACCTCGTCACTAATATCCGGGAGCGCGACCTGCAAGCGATTCAGCCGCAGAATAGTTCGATAAGCCTGGGCAACGTGACGATCCACGGGATTTCGCCCAACTATTCCAGCGCCCGGCAGAACGATTACGTCGCTGTAATCAACAGTTGGGGCCTGCTCGAAATCTCCTGCTTCAAGGGGAACGCCCACCATCGCTCCGGCGCGAATACCGGCGACCGTGTCGAGGTCCGTCTTGGTAAAGACGATCGAGGACAAACTCCGTGACGGAAGAGACCCGCCGGCCGGGAAAAACCCGGCTCCATATTATTTTGTTTCTCATTACGCTGCTGACCACGACGGCAGCCGGGGCGTTGCAAACGGGCGCCGATCCTCTCGAAGATCCCTGGGCGCTCCTCTCCGGTCTCCCTTTCTCCCTTACGCTGATGTCGATCCTCCTGGTGCATGAGATGGGTCATTACCTTGTGTCGCGCCACCACGGCGTGAAAGCGACGCTTCCCTACTTCATTCCGGCGCCGTCGTTCATCGGCACCTTCGGCGCGTTCATCAGAATGCAGTCTCCTCCGCCGGACCGGCGATCGCTGTTCGATGTGGCCGCGGCCGGCCCTCTGGCCGGTCTGGTGCTTGCGGTTCCTGCGGTGATCGTTGGGTTGCACCTTTCAACAGTGACCCCGGCGGTGACGCAGAGCGGCGGCATCGCTCTGGGTTCATCTCTGCTGCTCAGCTTCCTCAGCCAAATGACACTCGGCCTGCTGCCCGACGAAGCAAACATCGCGCTCCATCCGATCGGTTTCGCCGGCTGGATCGGGCTGCTCGTCACAGCGCTAAATCTTTTGCCCGTGGGACAGTTGGACGGCGGCCATGTGATCTATGCCCTATTCGGACGGCGATCCATTTGGATAGCGCGCCTCGCGCTGGCGACGATCCTTATGCTCGGCGTGTTGCGCTGGTGGGACGGCTGGCTCATCTGGGGCGTCTTGCTGCTCTTCTTGGGCGTGCGCCATCCACCGCCTTTGGACCCCTACACCCCGCTCGATTTCAAGCGAAAGGTCCTCGGCTGGATCACGCTGGCGATGCTCGCCGCGACTTTTACTCCCGTGCCGTTTACAATTTCGGAGCCGGAGGTGTATCAAGAGCAGCACAGCCCCGAGCCGGACGAGCCGCCGCTGCCGGTGAGAGAACAGGAGGTCTTCGATGAGCGAGAGACTAAGCTGGGATCAGTATTTTATGACCATCACCCGGCAGGTGGCGGAACGCTCGACCTGCGCCCGAGCTAAGGTCGGCGCGGTCATCGTGCGCGAGAAGAGCATCCTCGCCACCGGCTACAACGGCGCGCCGGCCGGCATGCCGCACTGCACCGAGGCGGGCTGCTTGATTTACGAATCCAAGACACCGAACGGCGATACCGAAGAGAACTGCTTTCGCACGATCCACGCCGAGATCAACGCCATCGCGCAGGCGGCGAAGAACGGCGCGAGCATCAAGGACGCCGCGATCTATATCACCCACACCCCCTGCATCCACTGCCTCAAAGTGCTGGTCAACACCGGCATCCGCGACATCTACTACGAGCGCCCCTACAAGCTCCACACGCTGGAGGAAATCCTCCGCCTCACGCAAGTGCGCCTGGAAAAAGTCGACCCGCCGCAAAAATAAAAGGGGCGAGACCGAAGCCCCGCCCCTTTTTCCCTGCTCCTCTAAAACCCTAGATCTTGCCCTGAAGAAAGAACGCGATAACGAACGCGTAGAGGGCAAGCGCCTCGATGAAGGCGAGACCGAGAATCATCGGCAGCTGAATCCTGTCTGCCGCATTCGGATTGCGCCCGATGCTTTCCATCGCGGCCGCGGCCATACGTCCCTGGCCTAAAGCCGCGCCGAAAGCGCCGATCGCTATGGCCAACCCGGCGGCGATCGCAAGGGCAGCCTTGGTATTCGAATCCCCGGCCGCTCCGGCGGTTTCCGCCGCCGCCATGGCGACGCCGGAAAACAAAACTACCAGCGTTACAATCGCCAACGACACTATCTTTCGCATCTTTTACCTCCTTTCCAGCGGATGATCATGCCTCTTCCATCTCCTCTCTCATCATCCTCGCCGCAAGGCGATCCGCTCAGTGCTCATGGCTGATAGCCATGGCGACATAAATCACGCTAAGTATGGTAAAGACCGCAGCCTGTATGACTGAAACCAACGTGCCCAAAATATAAAACAGCACGGGAACGACGAGCTTGGTCAAGTTGCTGAAGATCTCCAGCACTAGATGATCGCCGAACATGTTGCCGTAAAGACGTATGGAAAGAGAAACGGGCCGGAATACGTGGGAAAACAGTTCTATGACAATAAAGAGTGGCGCAAGAAAAAGCACCGGTCCCATGAACTGCTTGAAGTAACCCGCTCCATGCTCGCGGACGCCGAAATAGTGGTAGGCGACGAACACGATAAGTCCCATGCCTAAATTATTCAAAAAACTGCTCGTCGGAGGCGTAAAGCCGGGAATCAGGCCGGAGAGGTTGGCGAGCAATATGAACAGGAACAAGCTGCCGAAGAGGGGCACATACTTGCGGCCTTTCTTTCCGATGATGCTATCGCTCAACCCAACGACGATCTCGACCAGGACTTCCATCGCGTTCCTAACGCTGAGGCGCTCCTCGGGAACGACCGGATCTTTGGCGCTCGACACGGACCGCCTGAAAACAAAGGCGAGCGCCACCAACGCTCCCATGACGACAAGTGCAGTGAAATTAGTTTCGCCCAGCAAACTCAGGGGATACGGCAGGAATGGATGTATAGCCGAGTGCCAGGTAAAAGGATGCTCCATTTATCCACCTACCGAAAGGGTCCAGAGTCTTTCAAAAACAATCGCGATCAGCAGAGACGAAAAGCCGAGCGTAAATGACAGGGGGTCCAATTGGATCCGCAAAAACAAGGCGGCAACCAAACCCAAAAATAGTCCCATCTTCAGTATCAGCAAAAGAATTCCCGTCCTTACTCTTCCCTTGCCGGCAAATGGAGTCAGGACCCATCTTATGCCGCAACTCAAAAGTAAAAAGTTTACGCCCATGAATAGGGCGCCGGCAAAGAGCGCCCCAGGCTGCGCGATGCGCGTCGGAACCAACGCGAGCCACAGGCCGGCAACAAGCATCGCGTGCAGCGCCTCGATGCGAACGACCGTCGGTCCTAGAGCGTAATTCCTCATCTTTTGTCCGTCTCACCTTGGGCAAAATATTTTAGATACTTGAGTAATCGAAACACCGCTCCGACAAAGCCCAACACGGCCGCGGCGACGGTAATCCACGGAGACGTACCAAACTGCCGATCGATCACGTAACCGACGACGAGTGAGCCTACGATTGTGCTCGGGATCTCCAGACCGATCGCGAGGTACTTGGCTATTTTGGCGAAGGGGAGATTAATTTTCCCCGGTTCCCCGCCAGGCCGCTGAGCGCCTTGCCCCACTTCGCAGAAGGTCTATCATGCGGGCGCTTCCACTTCAACCTTTTGCTTCTTCGCGCGCCCACTCCTCGAAAGCAGCGACGGTCGCCTCTATGTCTGCGGCGCTGTGGCTAAGCGATAGAAACGCCGCTTCAAACTGCGACGGCGGCCAGTAGATTCCCCGATCCAGCAGGCCGTGAAAGAAGCGGGCGAAGCGGGCCGTGTCTGAGCGGCGCGCTTCCTCGACGCTGCGCACCGCCGCCGCGCCGAAAAAGAGCGTCAGCATCGACGCTCGCCGGTTCACTGCGCCCGCGATGTTGTAGCGGCGAAGAACGGTTTCAAAACCTTCCTGCAACGCCTTCCCTTTGGCTTCAAGCTCCTCATAGACGCCAGGCCGCGAGAGCTCCTCCAGCGTCGCCAGGCCGGCCGCGACGGCCAGTGGATTGCCCGAGAGCGTTCCCGCCTGATAGACCGGCCCCTCGGGCGCCAGCAAATCCATAATTGCCGCTTTGCCGCCAAAGGCGCCGAGCGGCAGGCCGCCGCCGAGGATTTTCCCCAAGCAGGTAAGGTCCGGACGAATGTTGAATAACTCCTGCGCCCCGCCGCGCGCCACGCGAAAGCCGGTGATCACCTCGTCGAAGATCAACAACCCCCCGTGGCGGGCGGTCAGATCGCTTAGCGCCGACAGAAATCCCGGCGCGGGCGGGATCACTCCCATGTTGCCGCAGATCGGCTCGACGATCGCCGCCGCGATGGAGCCGCCCCGTTCAGCAAAGAGACGCTCAAGGCCGACCGTGTCGTTGAACTCCGCGACGATCGTCTCGGCCGCAAACGACGGCGGCACACCGGCGCTGTCGGGCAATGCGAGCGTCGCCACGCCGGAGCCGGCCCGCGCCAGCAGCCCGTCGGAGTGGCCGTGGTAACAGCCGTCGAACTTAACGATCTTGGTCCGTCCCGAGGCCGCACGCGCCAGCCGTATCGCGCTCATCGACGCTTCGGTGCCCGAGCTGACAAGCCTGAGCTTCTCGATCGACGGAAAGCGCTCGCCGACCCTTTCCGCCAACTCCACCTCCCGCGCCGTGGGGGCGCCGAAGCTCGTGCCGCCTTCCAGCGTCCGTTTGAGCGCGCCGATCACCGGCGGGGGCGCGTGCCCCAGAATTAGCGGCCCCCAGGAGCAGACATAGTCGAGGTACTCCTTCCCGTCCGCGTCATAAAGCCGTGAGCCGCCGCCGCGCTCGATGAACCGGGGCTCGCCGCCCACCGCGCGCCACGCCCGCACCGGACTGTTCACTCCGCCGGGAATTTTTTTTCGCGCCCGCTCGTACAACGCGCCGGATTTCTTCGAAGCCATCGTTTTTTCCCTAACATCCGGGCTAAAATTTTGTCAAGCCGCTCGCGCTGCGAGAGTAAAAATTCTTTGTGAATTTTTTTCTTGCAATGCGGTATGAAAAGGTTTATGAAAATTTGCTCGCTGTGACAGGAACGCTTCAGCCACCGTTGATCTGCTCCTTGCTGCAAGCGCGATTCGCCACAGGTTCGCTCAAGTCTCCGGTGTCTCTGACAAGGAGTCATTGGGCCGGCAAGCTAGTCAGGCGTGCTTGTTTATACTGTTGTTAAAAATGATACGCAAGGTGGCCGGCGCTGCTGGCTTTTTCGAGTTATCCACAGATGTGGATAACTCTGTTTGTAACTCTTGGCGCTTTTCTCTCTGTAAAACAATAAGTTAGCTTGGATTTGGATGGGGCTGGTGATGGACGAGCTTTGGGAAGGGGTCTTGCCGCAACTCCGGGAGCGGCTTGGAACTCAGAATTTCGAGACCTGGATCAAGCCCATCCGTGCAAAATCGCCGGCCGCCGACGAGCTGGCGCTGGAAGTCCCGAATAAGTTTTTCCGCGACTGGCTGGCGGAACACTTTCTCGCCTCGATCCAAGAGCTTCTGGCGCAGGTCGCGCAGCGAACCGTCAAGGTTTCGCTCAGCGTCAACCAGCACCTCCCGCCGGGCGCCGCCGCGCCGAAAAGAGTCGAACGGGAGAGTATCAAGCCACAAAGAGTCAGCAACCTCATCCCGAAGTACAACTTCGAGAATTTCGTGGTCGGCGCCAGCAACCAGTTCGCTCACGCGGCGTCGCTTGCCGTAGCGAACCAGCCGGGCGACCACTACAATCCGCTCTTCATCTACGGCGGCGTCGGCCTGGGGAAGACTCATTTGATCAATGCCATCGGCCACCGGATCGTCGAGCGGGGGCCCGGTCTTAAGGTCTTTTATCTTAGCTCCGAAGCGTTCATGAACGAGCTGATCGCTTCGCTGCGCCGGGACAAGATGGATGAATTCAGGACCCGATTCCGCAACAGCGACGTCCTGATCCTCGACGACATCCAGTTCATCGGCGGCAAGGAGCGCACCCAGGAGGAGTTTTTCCACACCTTCAACAGCCTCTACGAGTCGCATAAGCAGATCATTCTTACATCGGATCAATTCCCCAAGGAAATCCCCGATCTAGAAGACCGCCTGCGCAACCGGTTTGAGTGGGGACTCATCGCCGATATTCAGCCGCCCGATGTCGAGACGCGGGTCGCTATCCTGCAGAAAAAGGCTGAAATAGTGGCTGTTCCGCTGCCGCACGATGTGGCGATCTTCCTCGCTTCCAACATCGATTCCAACGTGCGCGAACTCGAAGGTTCCTTGACGCGCCTCGGCGCCTTCGCATCGCTCACCAAAACCCCGATCACAGTGGAACTCGCCAAGGAAGTGCTGCAGAATACCCTAAAAGGCAACCAGAGAGAGGTGACGGTCGAGAGCATCCAGAAGACGATCTGCGACTATTTCAATCTCAAGCTCGGCGATCTGAAAGCCAAAAGAAGAACCAAGAACATCGCCTTGCCGCGCCAGCTGGCGATGTACCTTTGCCGGAAATACACCTCAACCTCATTCCCGTCCATTGGAAACAAGTTCGGGGGCCGAGACCACTCCACGGTTATTCACGCCACAAAGACAATTGAGAAAAAGATCAAGGCGGATCCACAGATGTCGGCGACGATTGAAAAGCTGGAGAAAAATCTCAGCGTCAGGAAATAGTGGATGGAGGTGTGAGTTACTGCGGTAGATTTATGTATGATCGCGGTGTTGAAAGCGTAAACTCCCGCTACCTGTGAAGAGTGTGCATAACCATCTTGGTTTATGCACAGGGAAAGATAACTGAAAAGACGACGGAATATATGGTTGTCAACAGAATCCACAAGCCCTATTGCTACTACTCAGTATTTTAACTAGAAGGTAGATACAGAAGAGGGGTGTATGGAGTTTAGAGCCAAGCGGGATGAGTTTCTTGCCGCGCTGTATTGGACGCAGGGGATCGTGGAGCGGCGCAACACGATGCCGATACTGTCCAACGTCTTGTTGGAGTGTCGCAGCGGAGGGATCTATGTGACGGCGACGGATCTCGAAGTCGGGTTTAGGGGAAAAGTGGAAGGGGAGATGGTGGGCGAAGGGACAGCGACGGCGAACGCAAAGAAGTTGTACGAGATTGTGCGTGAAGCTCCGGCGGACACCCTTCAACTTAAGCGGCTGGAAAACGAGTGGGTGGAAGTGAAAAGCGGGAAGTCCGTGTTTAAGATCGTCGGTTTGGAGGCGCGGGAGTTTCCGCAATTTCCTGAATTTGGCGGCGAGAAGCTCGCGAGTATCCCAGCGACGGTCGTGCGCGAGATGGTGGAGAGAACGATCTTTGCGGTGTCCACCGATGAGACGCGTTATAATCTGAACGGCGTCTTCATCGAGGAGTTGCGCGATGGCAAGGCGCGGATGGTGGCGACAGATGGCCACCGGTTGGCCATGATCGAGAAATCCGTAGGCGCTCTGGGGTTGAGTAAGGGGGTTATTCTACCGCGCAAGGGGTTGGGAGAGTTAAGGCGGCTGGTCGAGGGGGCGGAAGACGGTTTAGTTTCTCTCGGATTTAAAGAAAATATGGCGCTTGTCACGAAAGATAACATGGAGCTTTTTATGCGCTTGATCGAGGGAGATTTTCCGGATTACACGAAGGTTATTCCGAAGGAAAATCCGTACGTCGCCAAGATCGACCAGGATGAATTTCTGCACGCTCTCAGACGTGTGTCGATCCTATCGAGCGAGCGCTACAAGGGGATTAAAATCGACTTTAAATCTGGCAAAGTATTGGTTTCTGCAAGTAATCCGGATTTAGGCGAGGCGGTCGAAGAGATCGAGGTTGAGTACGATGGCAAGGCGTTGTCCGTCGGGTTCAACGCGCGTTATCTGCTAGACGTGTTAGCCGTGCTCGGCGCCGGCGGCGAGGTCGATGTCCTGCTGAAAGATGAGGTCAGCCCGAGCATCGTCCGCAAGGGCGGCGATGAGGAATATCTCTACGTCGTCATGCCGATGCGACTATAACCGGCAGGGTCCTTTCGCATCATAACGTCCGTAAAATATTGTTACCACTCTTCCGTCACTCCCTGGCGGGGTTTATTCCTCTCTGTTGCTATTCCCGTGTGCCGATAATGACGCCGGCGATAATCACGACTCCACCTACAAGTTGGTAGGGATAGATCGTCTCGCCGAGAAAAATCACCGCCAGCAACACCGCGAACAGAGGAAGCAGATTGTAAGCGAGGCTCGCCCGGCTCGGCCCGAACGTCCGGATGGATCGGTTCCACAGCAAAAAAGAGAGGAACGAAGGGAATATCCCGAGATAAAGAAAAGCGAGCAAGACATCCATCCGCCAGATGTCGGCGGGTCTCAATTGCAGCTCGACAAGTGCCGCGGGCACCAAGAAACACGCGCCGATGACGGTGGTGATCGAGGTCAGCGCGAGCGGCGAGAGAACCTGCATCATCGGTTTGGCCATCACCATGTAAAATCCCCACAGTCCGGTGGCGAAAAAGACGATGATATCCCCCGGGTTGAAATTAAACTGCCAGAGGGCATCGCGCGATCCTTTGCTGAGGATCCACGCCACGCCCGCAAGGGAGATCAATACCCCAGAAAGACGGCGCGCCGTCAGCTTCTCGCCGATCAGCAGCCACGCGAGCAGCGCCGTTGTCACGGGCGTGGTCGAGTTCACCAGCGTCGCGTTGGTCGCGCTGGTATATCCAAGCCCGATGTAGAGGACCGCATTGAAGGCAAAGACGCCGGTGATGCTCATGAGGACAAGCGAAACGAGCGCGCGTCGCGGCGGCCATTCTTTGCGGTAGAGCAAGAGCGGCAGCAGGATCAAGGCGGAGACGACGAAGCGGCCGGCGTTCAGCGTCCAGGGCGGGACCGTGCCGACCAACGCCTTGCCGACGATAAAGTTGCTGCTCCAAAAAAGCGGCGGCAGAACCAGGAACAGGTAGGCGGCGGCGGAAGGGTGGTTGGGTTTCTCCACTAGGCTGTCACAATCGGGTTGCGCTGCTTCGATAAACTACCCCACGGTAATTTTTGCGAAGAGATCGTCCACGGCCATCTTGCCGCCGATCATGCCCTGCTCGTAGGAGTATTGCATGAGGGTTTTGAGATTCTTGCGGTTGGCCTCGCCCAAACCGTAAATCCAAGGGTCCTGGCCGAGGATATCCTCCTGCTCTTCGAGAGTATGGCGAAACCAGGCGAGCGGCACGCGCCTCGGGTTCTCCATCCGCTTGTAAGCCGCCTGCTTCGCCTTCTCAAACGCCTGGAAAAGACTCGTCGGCACCCATGGGTAGCGCTCGACGATGTCGAGCTTGATTGCCGTCGTGTGCATGATGGGGAAGATGCCGGTTCGTTGGTAATATTCGATTTCCAGCTCCTTGTATTTCGGAAACAGCCGCGCGACTCTGGGGTCGCGGTCCAGAATCGGCTGGATTAGCTCCGGATGGATCAGCGCGTCGAGCTCCCCCTCCGCCACCATGCGCTCAACGCTCTTCCCGGAGGGAATCATTTGCAGCGAGAGTTCGCGCGGCAACGTGAGCTCGATCTCCTCCTCGTCCTGCTTGTGCCACTCGATCTTTCGGTGGGGCACCTGGAACTCGTGTTCGAGGATGCCCCGCACCCAGAGATTGCTGGTGGCGGAGTAGTTGCGCAGCCCTACCTTGCGGCCGATCAGGTCCGTCGGCTTGCGGATGGCTTTGTTGACATTGACGAAGACAAAGCCGTGGCGGAATCGTCGGTGGAGAAAGACCGGAATCGCGACGAAGGGGAGGCTGCGATACTTTGCGGCAAGGTAGTTGGACATGGAAAGCTCGGCGACGTCGAACTCGCGCCCGCGGATCATGCGCCAGTGGCGGATGTCCGAGGTCATGTCGGTCAGGACCGTCAGCTCGATGCCGTCGGGCTTGACGCTGCCTTCGATCAGCGGCCTGACGATTTCATAGTCGCCGCATGCCAGGGTCAGGTGCAGGTCTTTCGACATGCGGTCTATCTACCACGCCGCCGTGAATTTTTCCAAGTTGCGCCGGAGCCTTCCTTTTTGGCGCGGAAAAATGTAGATTGCGCTCATCGGTCGGAAGGAGAAAGCCATGAGACTACGCCTCGCTTACTCAGCCGCAACCCTGGCGCTTTGTCTGTTTGCCCCGCCGTCGTGGGGGCAGACGAAGGTCAGGCTCAACTGGACCGCCGTCACCGGGGCGCAGAGCGGCGCCTACGTCGCGCAGGAGGAAGGGCTGTTTAAGAAGCATGGGATCGACATGGAGCTGATCCACATTGCCTCCAGCTCGCGCGGCATCCAGGCGATTCTGGCGGGCGAGATCGGCTTCTCCTACATGGATGGCAACAACGCGATCCAGGCCAATCTCAAGGGCGCCGGCTTAGCCCTGGTGGCCGGCGCGACCAACCGTATGGTCTTCTCGCTTATGGCGCGGCCCGAGATCAAAAAGATCGCCGATCTTCGCGGGAAAAAGATCGGCATCACCCGCGTCGGCTCGTCGACGCATACATCAGCTCTCTATGCGCTGGGCCAAGCGGGCCTTAAACCCAACGACTACCAGATTCTTCCGCTGCTCGAAGTTCCTAACATCTTCACCGCCCTTGTTGCCGGGCAGATTGACGCGGGGGTTGTCTCCCCTCCGACCAATAGCCGGGCGCGCAAGGCGGGCTTGAACGAGCTTATGAATATCGCCAAGGAGGGGCCGGAGTATGTCTCGGTGGCGATCGGCACGACGCGGGCGTATATCAAGGCGAACGAAGACACCGTGCGGCGGGTTGTGCGGGCCTATGCAGAAGGAGTCCACCTGTTCAGGACCAACAAGCAGGTCGGGGTCAGGGTGCTGGGGAAATACACCAAGGTGAAGGAGCAGGATATTTTAGAAGACGCCTACAACCAGTTCCAGGATTATCTCCACACACCCCCATACGTGAGCCGGAAGGGCGTCGAGGCGATTCTCGCCGAGCTGGGCGAGAAAGAGCCGGCGGCGCGCCAAATCAAGGCGGACGATATCCTCGACATGCGCTTTGTGGGCGAGCTTGAAAAGGAAGGCTTCTTTAAAAAGCTGGGAGGAAAGTAAAGCAGAGCGCTCGCTGGCTCGAACGGGTTAGAGTCCGAAGGCGCGAACCCTTCCGGTCGACGGCCGATCCTCGCTTCGCTCGAAATCTCAGATCGCAAATTTCAGATCTCAGAATTGCAATTTGAGATATGTGATTTGAGATCCCGAAGGGCAAGCCGTCGCCCTTCACGGTTCACGCCTTCGGACACGCGTCTGCCGTGATCCAGCCAGCGGGAGTAACGAACCCAGGCTAACTTCTCTTTCGCGCTTGTCTCGCCCGCCTGACAAAGTAGTCCCACATCGAGCCCAGCCGGTGGGGAGTGTAGATCTGCTCGAATTTGACCGGCGACTCTTCGTCGCTGGTCCACGACGGATCGCCGGAGGCCGTTGCCAGCAGGTGGATGCGGCAGGCCTTCTCCAAAAAAACCGCATAGAGCGTCGCCACTTCGATCGACTCTCCGACGACGGTCGAGCCGTGATTTTTCATCAGCACGCCGCGACACTTGGCCAGCGACTTGGCCACCCCGACGCCGAGTTCAGGCGTGCGGATGAGCGCGGTCGTGGCGTCGAAGGTCGGCAGCCCTTCGTAGAAAATATTCCCCTCGTGGCTGATCGGCCTTAGCTTCTGGCCGAGCGCGCCGAAAACCGTCGCGTAGGGCGGATGGGAGTGCACCACACAGTTGACATCGGGACGCGCCTTCATGATTTCGGTGTGGATGAAGACCTCGGAGTGGCGTTCGTATTTGCCATCGATCTTCTTGCCGGTCGCGATGTCGACGACGATGATGTGCTGCGGTCGGATCTCCTCGAAGCCGAAGCTGTGCGGCTTCATCAGGATCTTGTTCTGTCCGGGAATGCGCACGGAGACGTGGCCGAGGATGTTGTCCCAGTGGCCCTCGTTGGCGAGGATGTTGCAGGAGTATGCCAAATTCTCTTTGAGTTCTTTGAGGCTCATGTTGTCTCCTTCCCGAGTAGTCGATGATGAAAGATTTTTTTCTGTATCATGGTTCGATAAGATTTTCCAAAGGTGTCCACCCATCGTTACTGTAGGGGCGCAATTCATTGCGCGCAGGCTAATCCCATTGGGCGTTTCCGGAGAGGGCGCGATAAATCGCGCCCCTACGCCAGGTGAAATGGTGCGCGCTTATCTGCCGCCGCGTAGCTTAAATCGCTGTATTTTCCCCGTGACGGTCTTGGGCAGCTCGTCGACGAAATCGACCCATCTCGGATATTTAAACGGCGCGAGCCTGCTTTTGACCAGCGATTGCAGTTCGTCCTTCAGTTGATCGCTCGCCTTGTACTCGCTCTTGAGCAGGACGTAGGCCTTGGGCTTCAGCAGGCCGTCGTGATCGGGCTGTCCGACCACCGCCGCTTCCAGGACGGCGGCGTGCTCCATCAACGTATTTTCGATCTCGATCGGCGAAACCCATAGACCCCCGACCTTGAGCATGTCGTCTGAGCGGCCGCAGTACCAGTAGTAACCCTCTTCGTCGCGATAATAGGTGTCCCCGGTCTTGAGCCACTCCCCCAGCATCGTCCGTTTGGTCTGCTCGTGCTTGTTCCAGTAGTAGGGGGCGGTGGCGTCGCCCTTGACGAGCAAGTTTCCGACCTGGCCGGTCGGCACCTCGCGCCCCTCTTCGTCGACGATCTTCGCCTCAAAAGCCGGCGTGACTTCGCCGCTGCTCCCTGCTTTCGCCCGGCCCGGCCGGTTGGCGAGAAAGTCGTGCGTCGCTTCGGTCGAGCCTACGACGTCGAGCAGCTCCAGCCCGTACTTCTCCTTCCACTGGTGAAACAGCGCCGGTGGCAGCGGCTCGCCGGAGGAGAGGCAGATCCTGAGCGAGCTCAGATCGTAATTTCGCTCGACGCGCAGCAGCCGGGCGTAAAGCGTCGGCACGGAAAAGAAAAAGGTCGGGTGGTATTTATCGATCACGCGGAGAATCTTTTCCGGGTCGGGACGCTCGGGCCAGAGGACGGTGGCCGCGCCGAAGCGAAACGGAAAATAGAGCGAGTTGCCCAGACCGTAGGAGAAAAAGAGCTTGGAAGCGGAGAAACAGAGATCGTTTTCGTTCATCCCGAGCACCGGCTTCGCGAAGAGATCGGTGATCGTGATCATGTCGTGCTGCAAGTGGACCGCCCCTTTGGGCGAGCCGGTGCTGCCGGAGGTGTAGGCCCACCAGGAGACATCGTCCTTGGCCGTCGGCTCCGCCTCGAGCCGAGTCGAGGCCTTGGAGCTGAACAGGTCGAAGGAGACCGCACGCCCTGTTGGCTTGCCCACCACCAGCACGGCTTTGAGCTGTCGGGGCTGGTTCCAGATCGGCTCGAATTCAGGCAGGACCGACTCGTGGATGACGGCGACTTTGGCGCGGCTGTCCTGGAGCAGATACTCATAGTCCTTCGACTTCATCCACGGATTGGTCGGTATCGGCACGGCGCCGATTTTGATCGCGCCGAAGAAGCTGAAGGCGAATTCGGGAGAGTCGGGCAGGGCCAGCAGAACGCGCTGCTCGATATCGACGCCCAGCTCTTTCAGCGCGTTGCCGGTCTGATTGACCTTTTCGTAGACGTCCTGGTAGGTGAATTTCTGGTCGTTGTAGTAGATGGCGACCCGTTTGCCGCGACCTTGGGCGACGTTCTCGTCCACGAAGGTGGTCGCCGCGTTGTAGATGTCGGGAAGGTCGAGCTTCATCCGTCCTCGCTATGCTCGGAATCTCAGATCTCATATGGCAAATCTCAAATCTGGAATTTGAGATCTGAGATTTGAGATGCCCGCAGGGCCTATTCTCCCCCCACCGCCTCCGACTGCGTCTCGGTGGCGATGACGACCGACTTTGATTCCGTGTAGTGCTCGATCGCCTCTTCGCCGTGCTCCTTGCCGATGCCGCTCTGCTTTACTCCGCCGAACGGCAACTCGTCGTAGATGATCTGCGCCGAGTTGATCCAGGTGTAACCGGCCTCGATCTCTTCCGCGGCGAGCATCGCTTTGTTGATGTTGCGCGTCCAGACCGAGGAGCCAAGACCGAAGATCGAGCTATTTGCCTGCCGGATGCCGTCTTCCAAATCTTTAACCCGAACGATCGGCAGCGCCGGGCCGAAAACTTCCTCTTTGATCATCCGGGACTCCGGATCGACGTCGGCGACGAGTGTCGGCAACAGGTAGAAGCCTTTGTCGTAGGCGCCGCCTTTGGGCCGCTCCGCGCCGAGGAGCAGCTTCCCGCCGCGCTTGACCGCGTCTTCTACCTGCTCTTCGACCTCTTTGCGTTGTTCGGCGGTGTGGAGCGGCCCCATGATCGTCTCACGGTCCAGGCCGTTGCCGATTCTCAGCTTTTTGACTTTCTCGACCAACTTCTCGATGAATACGTCGGCGATCTTGTCGGCCAGATAGAGTCGCTTAACGGCCAGGCAGGCCTGTCCGCAGTTGAAGAAGCGGCCGACGGAGGCGGCGCTCACCGCCCGGTCGATTTCCGCGTCCTCACAGACGATCATCGGATCGCTGCCGCCGAGCTCCAGCGTTACGTGCTTGAAATCTTTCGCGGCCGACTGCATCACCCGTCTGCCGGTGTCGGTCGCGCCGGTGAAGCCGATCTTTCGCACCGTCGTATTGACGAGCAGCTCTTCGCCGACGACACTGCCCGGACCGGTGACGAGGTTAAGGACTCCTTTGGGGCCGCCGGCCGCCTGGATCGCCTTGTCGATCAGGTCGCAGCAGCGGATGTCGGTGAGCGGAGTCGTTCCCGCGGGCTTCACCACGACCGTATTGCCGGCCAAGAGCGCAGGGCCGAGCTTGTTGCCCATGAGGGAGACCGGAAAATTCCACGGCACGATCGCGCCGCAGACACCCAGCGGCTTGCGCAGGACGAGGCCGTGCCGTCCGTGGTCGAGCACCACCGCGGCGGTGCGGAGGCTCTTCGCCATGCCGCCGTAATGGTCGAGCGTGTGGACGAAGCGGCGAATCTCCAGGATCGACTCACGGAACGGTTTTCCCTGCTCCTTCGTCAGCAGAGTCGCCAACTCTTTTTCCTGTTCGAGAATCAGCCGGCCGGCCGCGAGCAGGGCGGCGCCGCGCTTGGACGGGGCCATCTGGGACCATTTTTTCAGCGCGCCGGCGGCGACGTCGATAGCTTTGCGGATGTCGTTGACGGTTCCCTTGGGGACGGTGTCGACTACTTCGCCGGTGGCCGGATTACGCACCTCGGTCGTCTGTTTGCTCTCCGAGTCCAGATACTCGCCGGCAACAAAAAATTTCGCCATTTCTTTCCTCCAACAGTAAACTGAAATTAGAAAAGAATCATCTTCCCTCTGGAATGTCAAGAATTTGCAGGCCTTGGAAAAAGGCTCCGCCGCCGCCCGCCCGGGAATCTCACTCCGGACCGACAAGTCCTCGCTGCGCTCGGAATCTCTCCGCCAAAGTACTGTGGCGGACAGATCTCAGATCTGAGATTTGAGATTTGCCATTTGAGATCCCGAAGGGCTCGCGTCGGCCCTCCGAGAGACCCCCAGACGAGCGCTGGTGGAGGCTTTGCAACCGGCGGCTGATTGGCTGTATGCAAGAGCAATGAGCGGACTGCCGGGAACGCTGCCAGAGCTTTTGCGGGAACAGGCGGGAAAGAGTCCCAAAAGCCTCCTGCTTCTGTGCAACGACCTGAGGCTGACTTACGGAGAGTTCGAGGGCGAGGTCCGGCGCGTCGCCCATGCTTTTCTCCGCTTGGGCGTGAAGCGGGGCGACAAGGTTGCCCTGCTGCTCGACAACTGCCCGGAGTTTCTCTTTACCGTTTTTGCCGCGGCCGAGATCGGCGCGGTCTTCGTCCCGATCAACACCGCCTCTTCCGCCGAGGAGACAGGCTACGTCTTAGGCCACTCGGAATCGAGTTATCTCCTCACGAGTCAAGCCTTTGTCCCGCTGGTGGAGCGGATACGGGAGAGCGGCCCGCATTTAAGGCGCGTCATCTCGTTGCAGATGGATCATAGGGCGGAGTGCCTGTCGTGGGATGAGTTTCTTCGCGGGGCATCGACTGACTTCACGCCCAACGCCGTGCAACCGGACGACATCGCGTCGATCACATACACGTCCGGGACAACCGACCACCCCAAAGGGGTCATGCTCACGCAATATGCCTACTCTTTCGCGCCGCAGAAGCGGGCCGAAGCTCTAGGATGGAATGAAACCGACCGGGCCTTCGTCATGTTACCGCTGTTCCACGTCAACGCCCTCTGCCACATGGCGATCGCGATGATGTCGGTTGGCGGAAGCATATTATTAACAGAAAAATTCAGCGCCTCCCATTTCTGGGATCAAGTCCGCGAGCACAACGTGACGACTTCGAGCCTGATGCGCACGATCCCGAATATTCTGCTGAATCTCCCGGAGCGGCCCGACGATGCCAGGAATTCGCTCCGCCTGGCCGTCGCGCTGCTCCCGCCCGAGGCCCATCTTCGCTTCGAAGAGCGCTTCGGCGTCACGGTCGTCGGCTCCTACAGCCTAACGGAAGATCTGCTCAGCGTGATCGGTCTGCAGGATAAAACCAGAAGAAAACTCGGCAGTTGCGGCCTGCCCGTCGCGGCCGAGGTGCACCAGGTCAGGATTCTCGATGAACGCGGCGCTGACTGCGCGCCTGGACAGTTGGGCGAGATCGCAAAACAAAGCCCGACGGTCATGAAGGGATACTACAAAAATAGTGCCGCCACTTCAGAGGCCCTGAGGGACGGTTGGCTCTACACCGGCGACCTCGGCTATCTCGACGACGACGGCTTCCTCTATTTCATCGACCGAAAGAAGGATGTCATCAAACGCGGCGATGAGAATATCTCCGCGGAAGAGGTTGAGAGGGTCTTAAACTCCCATCCGCTGATCGCTGAATCCGCCGTCATCGGCGTCCCCGACCCGATCCGCCAGGAGGAAGTGAAGGCATGCATCGTCCTCAAGCCTCCCGCCACACTCGAAACTCTGCCGCCGGAAGAGATCTGGGCCTTTTGCAGCCAGCACCTCGCCGCCTTCAAAATCCCGCGCTATCTCGAATACCGCGATTCTCTCCCCAAAACGCCGAGTTCGAAGGTGCAGAAGGGTGTTTTGCGGGGTGAGGCGCGGGAGCAAGGGCCGCATGTCTTCGATTCAGTCCAAGCGGGGAAAGGGAAGTAGGCTATTGGCCGATTTCCGGCTAAAAACCCGGCTACTTCCTTTGACATCGGTTTTCCTGGGTGTTATAGAAAAAATTCGTCTGTCAAGGGGGGGTCTTGCAGTCATGGCCTGGTTTGGTCGCGGCCCCCGAGAATCCAAGGGGCTGGTTGAAGATCGACCCGATCTGAGCGAAAGTTCGGCGACGCTTGACGAAGGCGGCGTGATCGAGCTCTCGGGAGAGGAGACGGTTGCCTATCTCTATAAAGGGAGCCGGGTGACCGGCCGCTTGACATTCCACGGCGCCGCCCGGGTGGACGGCAACGTGGACGGGGAGGTGCTGTGCAACGGCATTCTCACGATCGGAGAAGGGGCGGAGATCCGGGCCAAGGTCTCAGGCGACGTGATTGTGATCCACGGCCAGGTGGAAGGGGACGTTACTGCGACGGATAAGATCGAGCTTGGCGCGCCGGCCCACGTCGTGGGCAACATCGTCGCCCCGCGAGTAGTCGTGACCGAAGGCGTGGTGTTCGACGGTTACTGCACGATGGGCGGGGCCAAGGAGAAACGCAAAGTCAAGAATCCGCTGAGTTCGACGAGCGAGAAGGTCTTTGAGAGCGGCGCTCCCAAATTCATTACGACATTGGAGAAATAGCTTTCGGAACGCCGCCCGACTTTTCCCCACATCAGGTTATTTTCCACAGATCGCGTGGAACCAGGCTCATGGCCGATCGGCCGTAGGCCGTGGGCTTGACGAGACGTTTACAAGGCAGGTCGCCCGCTGATTTATGATCAAGCTGGATTACACGTTCGTCGTACAAGCCGTTCTTTTTCTGGCTCTGTTATTTCTCTTAAGGCGGCTGCTTTTCACGCCGTTTATCGCTCTACTCGAAGAGCGGGAGAAAAAGACCGAGGGGGCCAAGGCCGAGGCGACGGCGCTGATGGCGGAGGGCGAGCGGCAGCGCGCTGAGTATGAGAGCGCGGTGGCAGAAGCACGGGATCGGGGCGCGGCGCTTAAGGAGGGCATCCTGCAGGAGGCCCGCAGCGGGCGTGAGCGGATCCTGACCCACGCGCGGGAGCAGGCGGCGAGCAAACTCGCCGCCGTGCGCGAGGAAGTTCGGCAAGAGATGGCCAAGGCCCGGCAGGTCGCCGCCCGCGAGGCCGAAGATATCGCGCGCCAGATGGCGGAAAAAGTTTTGGGTAGGAAAATCGGATGAGCTTCTTTATCGCCGTGCTGTTGACCGCGCTCTGGGCGGCGCATGCCGCCGCGGCCGAGGAGCATGCGCCCGCGATAGGCCAGCTCCTTTTTCCCCTCCTCAACTTTCTCATCTTCGTTTACCTCTTAAAGCGCTATTTACTCCCCTTCGCCAAAGAGTATCTTAAGTCGCGGCGAGAGCAGATCGTCGCCGCTCTGAAGGAGTCCGCTGACTCTAAACAGCGGGCCGAAGCGCTGGTCCGCGACTATAAGGGCCGGCTGCAACGGCTCGATCAAGAGACCCGAGAGATTCGCGACGCGCTCAAGGCGGAGGGAGAGAGAGAAAAGGCCGGGCTCTTGGCCGAGGCGGAGGAGTCGGCGGCGAGAATCAACGCCGACGCCGATTTTCTAGCCGATCAGGAGACCAAGCTGGCGCGGCAGGAGTTACGGAGAGAAATCGCGCGCGCGGCCCAAGCGTCCGCCGGAAAGCTCGTTCAGGATAACCTGACGGCCGCCGACCGGAGACGGATGGTGGAAGAGTTTCTGAGCGAGGTCGGGGGCGCGCGATGATCGAGGGGAGCTTAAGCCGGCGCTACGCCAAGGCTCTTTTCCAGCTCGCGCTCGAGGCGAAGCGCGAGGAAGAGATCGGGCAGGAGATCGAGCGCTTCAGCTCCGTCTATGGGGCGACCGAATTGAGGCAGGTTCTTACCAATCCGGCCTTTTCCGCGGAAAATCGAAAGAATGTTCTCATTCAGATAGCGCGGAGTCTTAAGCTTTCGCCGCTGGTTGCTAATTCCGTGGCGTTCCTGCTCGAGCGCGATCGTCTGCCTTATCTTCCTTCCATTATCTCGCGCTACCGGAGACTGCTGGATGAGAAGAACGGCCGGGTGGAGGCGAAGCTCGTGGCGGCCGGCCCGGTGGAAGAGAACGACATCAAACGGCTCAGCGCGGCGCTGGAGAAGGTCTCGGGCAAACAGGTGGTCCTCGGCCAGGAGAGCGATCCGAGCCTGGTCGGGGGATTGGTGATTCACCTGGAAGGCAAAGTTTACGACGGCAGCGTGCGGACCCAACTGGAAAAGATGAAAGAGCGCATCGAGCGCGGCTATTAGCCCGGATCGGTCATGGGACGAGGAAGGACCAAGCCACAGTGTCGATCGAGGGGGCGAGCCATGAAGGGCGAGGGCACCGACCGCGAAGGTTGCCACAAGGTAGAGCCCTATTGTCCTCGACCGGAGAGGCTCGTCCCCGAGAGCGCGCATAACCTAAGCTAGGGAGGATACTCATGGAAATCGGCACGGCGGAAATCAGCCGCATTATCAAAGAACAGATCCGCGACTACGACAAGACTGTCGAAGTCCAGGAGATCGGCACGGTGATCTCCACCGGCGACGGCATCGCGCGCGTCTTCGGTCTCGATAAAGTCGCCGCGGGGGAGCTGCTCGAATTTCCGCACGGGATTTACGGCCTCGCGTTGAATCTCGAAGAAGACAATGTCGGCGCGGCGCTGTTCGGCGAAACCCACATGATCAAAGAGGGCGACACGGTCAAACGGACCGGCAGAATCGCCGAGGTGCCGGTGGGCGCGGCGCTGGTCGGACGCGTCGTGAATGCGCTGGGCGAGCCGATCGACGGTCGCGGCCCGATCGACACCAAGGATCGCCGGAGAATCGAGATCAAAGCGCCCGGCATCGTCGCCCGCCAGCCGGTCAAAGAGCCGCTGCAGACCGGCCTCAAAGCCATCGACGGGATGATTCCCATCGGCCGGGGGCAGCGCGAACTCATCATCGGCGACCGGCAGACCGGTAAAACCGCCGTCGCTATCGACACCATCATCAACCAAAAGGGCGGCAACGTCACCTGCATTTACGTGGCGATCGGCCAGAAGCGCTCGACGGTCGCTCAGGTCGTGGATAAGCTCAGAGAATCCGGCGCGATGGACTACACCGTCGTGGTCGCCGCGACGGCTTCGGAATCGGCGCCGCTCCAATACATCGCGCCCTACAGTGGCTGCACGATGGGCGAGCACAGCCGCGACAACGGCGGCCATGCATTGTTGATCTACGACGATCTCTCCAAGCATGCCGTCGCCTACCGCCAGCTCTCGCTGCTGCTGCGCCGCCCTCCCGGACGCGAGGCCTTTCCCGGCGACGTTTTTTACCTCCACTCGCGCCTGTTGGAGCGCGCGGCGAAGTTGAGCGACGCGCGCGGCGGCGGCTCGCTCACGGCGCTGCCGATCATCGAGACCCAGGCGGGCGACGTGTCGGCCTACATCCCGACCAACGTGATCTCCATCACCGACGGCCAGATTTTCTTGGAAAGCGATCTTTTCTATTCCGGCGTGAGACCGGCGATCAACGTCGGCATCTCGGTCTCCCGGGTCGGCGGCAACGCCCAGATGAAAGCGATGAAGCAGGTCGCCGGCACCCTCCGCCTCGAACTGGCGCAGTATCGCGAGATGGCGGCCTTCGCCCAGTTCGGATCGGACTTGGACCAGGCGACGCAGCGCCAGCTCAATCGCGGCAGCCGGCTGGTGGAGCTACTGAAGCAGGGGCAGTACGAGCCGCTGGCGGTGGAGAAGCAGATCCTGATCATCTTTGCCGGCACCAACGGCTTCGTCGATGAGCTGCCGCTCACGGCGCTCAAGAAATACGAGCATGAGCTTTATTCCTTTATCGGCTCGAAACATCCGAATATCTTCGCCGACATTCTTAAAAAACGGGAGATCGACGGCGATCTCCGCGCCAAGATGACCAAGGCGCTGGAAGAATTCAAGGCAAAATTCAAGGCGTAATGGCCACTCTTAAAGCGATACGCAAGCGGATCGGCTCGATCCGCAACACGCAGCAGATCACCAAGGCGATGAAGATGGTCTCCGCCGCGAAGCTGCGCCGCGCGCAGGAGGCGGTGGTGCAGGCGCGGCCCTACGCCGAAAAGATGGCGGAGCTGTTTAACAACCTTTCCGCGCGCGTCTCCCGCGAGGCCCATCCGCTGCTGGGAGCGCGCGAGGAAAAACGGATTCAGCTCTTGTTGCTCACGTCGGACCGCGGGCTGTGCGGCGGTTACAACGCCAACTTGATCCGGACGGCCGAGGGATTTATTCGCCGCGAAGGCGCCGGCAAAGAGATTCAGGTCGCGCTGGTGGGGCGCAAAGGGGCGGACCATTTTCGCCGGCGCAGGGCCGCGATCTCCGACCGCTACGTGAATATCCTCTCCACCCCCGCCGAAGAGCTGGCGGGCGAGCTGGCCCAGAAGCTGATCGGCCGCTTTGTCGGCGGCGAGACGGACGCGGTCTATATTCTCTACAGCCGCTTTCGATCGGCGCTGTCGCAAGTGCCGACGCTGGAGAAGCTGTTGCCCGTCGCCCTGTCGGAAAAAGAGAGCGCGGAACCGCTCACCGAGTATCTCTACGAGCCGGGGGTCAAGGAGCTGCTCGCGAGTCTTCTGCCAAAAGTGATCGAGGTCGGGATCTGCCGCGCGCTGTTGGAAGCCGCCGCCAGCGAACATGGCGCGCGCATGACGGCGATGGATTCGGCGACCACGAACGCGTCGAAGATGATGGGGAGCTTGACGCTCCAGATGAACCGGGCGCGCCAGGCTTCGATCACGCGGGAGTTGATGGAGATTGTCGGAACGGCGGAAGCGTTGAAGTGAGAGGATGAAAGCCGCCACCCGCTCTCCGAGCCTGCGCAATGGGTAGCTACTTATTCCCACCGGCAGTATCGGATGCCCAGGCTCCTCGAACGGGCGGCGGCTTTCTGTGCGAGGCCGAAGGGCGCGAGGGAGAGGGCCGCGGACGTCCGATGAGAATGGTTCGACTCATGGTAGCTACCTATCGGCCGCGGCCCGAAGACTCGCGCCGTGAGGGCTCGCTATCGGCGGAAACGAGCACGAACATGATACGCGGAGGTTTTGAAGGATGAACAATACGGGGAAGATTACCCAGGTCCTGGGAGCGGTCGTCGATGTCGAGTTTCCCGACGGCACGCTGCCGCCGATCTATAACGCGCTCAAGGTGAGCAACCCGGCGATCAGCGCCGTGGAGTGGAACCTCGTCCTCGAAGTGGCGCAGCACTTGGGCGAGAACACCGTTCGTACCGTCGCTATGGATAGCGCCGAGGGGTTGGTCCGGGGCATGGATGTGATGGACACGGGAAACGGCATCACCGTGCCGGTCGGGCCGGCAACTCTGGGCCGCGTGCTCAACGTCATCGGCGAGCCGGTTGACGAAGGGGGGCCGATCGACGCCAAGAAGCAGCACCCGATCCACCGCTCGGCGCCCGAGTTCGTCGATCAGGAGACCAAAGTTCAGGCCCTGGAGACCGGTATCAAAGTCGTCGATCTCCTGGCGCCCTACGCGCGTGGCGGGAAGGTCGGTCTGTTCGGCGGCGCCGGCGTCGGCAAAACCGTCATTCTCATGGAGCTGATCAACAACGTCGCCATGAAGCACGGCGGCTACTCCGTCTTCGGCGGCGTCGGCGAGCGGACGCGCGAAGGAAACGACCTGTGGCTGGAGATGAAGGAATCGGGCGTTATCAATAAGGCCGCGCTGGTCTATGGCCAGATGAACGAGCCGCCCGGCGCCCGCGCCCGGGTCGCGCTCACGGCGCTGACCCTCGCGGAATATTTCCGCGACGACGAAGGGCGGGACGTGTTGCTCTTCATCGACAATATTTTCCGTTTCACGCAGGCGAACTCGGAAGTTTCCACGCTGCTCGGGCGCATGCCGTCGGCCGTCGGCTACCAGCCGACTCTGTCCACGGACCTGGGCGAGCTGCAGGAGCGGATCACCTCGACGCGCAAAGGGTCGATCACTTCCGTCCAGGCGATCTACGTGCCGGCGGACGACCTGACCGACCCGGCACCGGCGACCACCTTCGCCCATCTCGACGCGACCACGGTTCTGTCGCGCCAGATTGCCGAGCTGGGGATCTATCCGGCGGTGGACCCGCTGGACTCTACGTCGCGGATTTTGGACCCGCACGTCGTCGGCGCGGAACATTATGCAGTCGCCCGCCAGGTGCAGGTGATCCTGCAACGCTATAAAGATTTGCAGGATATCATCGCGATTCTCGGCATGGACGAGCTTTCCGAAGACGATAAGCTCACCGTCGCCCGGGCGCGGAAAATCCAGCGATTTCTGTCGCAGCCCTTTCACGTCGCCGAGGCTTTTACCGGAACTCCCGGCGCCTATGTCGCGCTGAAGGACACGATCCGGGGATTCAAGGAGATCGTCGACGGCAAGCACGACGAGATCCCGGAACAGGCGTTCTACATGGTCGGGACCATCGAACAGGCGGTGGAGAAGGCGAAGAAGTTGACGGCGGCGTAAGCAGTAAGAAGGCAGCAGGCAAAAGGCGCCGCCGGAGCAGAGGCTCCGCCAAAGGCGGATCAGTCCTTCGGCTGAGGATCAGCCTCCGGCTGAAGCAGGCAGTAAAAAACTAACGATCATGCCTGACGCCTTTGCATCGGTGGCATAATGGCAGGTAAGATAAGACTTAGACTGGTGACATTGAATCGGCTCTTGTTGGACGACGAGGTCGATGAAGTGACGGGGCCCGGCGCGTTGGGCGAGTTCGGCGTGCTGGCGCTGCACATTTCTTTTCTGACTCTGCTGGAGCCGGGAGAGATGAGTTACAAGCGCGGCGGCGAGCGGACGCATCTGGCGATCAGCGGGGGCTACGCCGAGGTCGTGGGCGATGTCATGACGGTGCTGGCGAGCGCCGCCGAGTTCAGCGGCGAGATCGACGTGGAGCGCGCTCGTCGGGCCAAAGAGCGCGCGGAGAAAAACCTGGGCGAATTGAGCCGTGAAGAAAAACAAGCGGTCGCGGCGGAAGCGGCCCTGCGGCGCGCGCTTGTGCGATTGCAGGTCGCGGGCAAAGAAGCGAGAAAATAGTTTCAGGAGGCAACGGTATGGCAAATGCAGCGGCGCCTGCGCGCACGATGTGGAGTAAGAAGTTTTCCTATGACCTTTGGATGGAGTCTGTCGGCTTGCCGATCCACAAGGGTTTTTACATCGAAGATATCAGAACGCTCGAACTGGCCTGGTGGGAGGAGCGGCAGTGCAACGCCGCCTTCATCCAACTGATGGGGCAAGAGGGGGTGAGCGCCGCGCGGGTCACGGAGATCGCTCCGGGCAAGACCCTGCCGCCGGTCAAGTTCGCGCTCGACGAGATCGTCTACGTGGCTCAGGGGCGCGGTCTCGCCACGATCTGGGCGGGCAAAGACAGGCCGAAGAAGAACTTCGAATGGCAGGCCCACAGTATGTTCCTGATTCCGCACGGCTACACGCACCAGCTGAGCAACATGCAGGGCGACAAGCCGGTCCGGCTGCTCCACTACAGCTATCTTCCGCTCGCCTTGTCGGCGCTGCCCGAGCCGGATTTCTATTTCGGCAATCCCTATGAATTGAAAGCCGACTCCGCGGCCGAAGGCGATTTTTATTCCGAAGCCAAGGAAATTCAGGCGCAGGAGCGGGACGAGTTTTTAAGCCTTAATTCCTTCTGGTACGGCAACTTCTTTCCAGACATGCGGGCCTGGGACCGGCTCGAGGCCAACAAGCGGCGAGGCGCCGGCGGCAAGACCGTCTATATTCAGTTCCCGCACTCGGAGCTCTCGGCGCACATGTCGGTCTTCGCCGCCCAGACCTACAAAAAGGCCCATCGTCACGGCCCGGGGCGCGTGATCGTGATCCCGGCCGGCGAGGGATACTCGATCATGTGGGAAGAGGGCAAAGAGAAGATCGTCTGTCCGTGGCACGAATGCAGCCTGCTCGTGCCGCCCAACAAATGGTTTCATCAGCATTTCAACGCCGGCGGGACTCCCGCGCGCTATCTCGCCTTTCATCCTCCCATGCAGTTCCACGGCCACGCCGAGAAGATCGAAGACCGGGCGAAGGATCAGTTCGAATATCCCGATGAAGATCCGTGGATCCGGAAAAAATTCGAGGAGGAGATGGGCAAGCGGGGACTCAAGTCGCTCATCCCTGCGGAAGCTTACACGGATCGCGACTTCGAATGGTCCAAGGGCATGGGAAAGAAGTGAGGTTGACGCGGCATCATGCACGACGATCACGATAACGAGCACGACCACGAGCACGGCGAGCCGTATGAGATCGGCCCCGACACCATTGTCGAAGACATCGAAGGGCTCGAGATGTTCACGCTGCGCAGCGTGGGCATCGACATCGGCTCCTCCACATCCCATCTGGTTTTCTCCCACCTGACTCTCAGGCGCGAGGGGGCGTCCCATTCGGGCCGCTTCCGCGTGACCGGCCGCGAGGTGCTCTATCGCTCCAAGATCATGCTGACGCCCTATCTTTCCGGGACGCTGATCGACACGGAGAAAGTTAAGGACTTCATCCACTTGGCTTACCGGGAAGCCGGCTTCACGCCCGACGATATCGATACGGGAGCGGTGGTGATCACCGGCGAGGCGCTGAAAAAAGAAAACGCCCGGCCGATTGTCGAATTTTTCGCCAAGGACTCGGGCAAGTTTATCTGCGCCTCCGCCGGCCCGAACCACGAGGCGCTGTTGGCCGCCTACGGCTCCGGCGCGGTCGATCTCTCCAAGCGGGAGAAGACGGCGGTGCTGAATGTGGACATGGGCGGCGGCACGACCAAGTTTTCCCTGATTCAGGACGGGATTGTGGCCCAGACCGCTTCGATCAACATCGGCGCGCGGCTGATCGCCTTCGACGACTCGGATGTCGTCACCCGTGTCGAGGACGCGGGCCGGGACATCATGAGACAGCTCGGCTATAGCGTCGCGCTGGGACAGAAGGTAACGGCCCAGCAAAAGGAGGATTTCGCGGCCTTCATGGCGGAGGTTCTCTTCGAGGTGATCGACGGCGGCCCCACTTCCGCGCTGGCCAAGAAGTTGATGGTCACCGAGCCGTTCAAAAACTACCGCGGGCTAAGCGATATCGGCAGCATTGTTTTTTCCGGCGGCGTCTCGGAGCACATCTACGATCACGATCGCACGTCCTACGGCGACGTCGGACCGCTGCTGGGAAAATATGTGAGAGAGCAGTTGAAGAAGTTTTCCAGACCGGAGCTGCTGCGCGAGCCGAACGAAGGGATCCGCGCCACCGTCATCGGCGCGGGGGAGTACACCATCCAAGCCAGCGGGACGACGAGCTATATTTCGAGCGCCAAGGCGCTGCCGGCCTTCGGCTTGAAGGTCATCCGCGTCCCGCTCAATGGGCAGGATTCCGCGGCGGAGAACCTAAGACAAGGGTTGGCTAAATTCGACCTCCCCGCTTTTACTTCGGGCCTTGCCCTGGCGTTTTCGCTCGACGATCAGCCCGACTACCAGTCGATTAAAAAAATCGCCGAGGGGATCGTTGCGGTAGTGCGCGACTCCGGCGTCAAGACTCCGCTTTATCTCGCGCTCGACATCGATGTGGCAAAATCTTTGGGAGCGATTCTCAAGGAGGAGCTTAAACTCGCGCCGGAAGTGATCGCCGTCGACGGGATCGATGTCGGCGACCTGGACTACATCGACATCGGCCTCCCCATGGGGATCACCGAGGTGATCCCGGTCACGGTCAAGTCGTTGATGTTTCCGTCGACGCAGTTGGGCTAGCGGCCCGCGGCGGAACATGGCCGAATACTTCGCGCTGCAGGCCGCGCTCTTTTTTGCCTCTTCGCATATTCTGATCCGGCGCGGCCTGGTCTCCTCGAACGCGCTGACCGGCTCGGTTATTTCGCTCGGCCTTTCGGCTCTGACATTATGGATCATGGTTCCATTTTCCGTGCCTTTGTCGGCCTTCATGACCTCTGCGAGCTGGTATTTTCTGGTAGCCGGGCTTTTTGCGCCGGGTCTCGGGCGGACGCTCACTTACGTGGGGATCGAAAAGATCGGCGTGGCCCGGTCGGTGCCGGTTTCCAACTGCTCGCCCATCGTCGCGTCGATTCTCGCCGTGGTGGTTTTGGGGGAGGAGTGGAGGCCAAGCAATATTTTGGGTACTTGTCTAGTCATTCTGGGGATCGTGATTCTCTCAACCGGCCATTCCGCCAAGGGAAGTTGGCGCAAGGCCGATATGATCTATCCGGTGCTGTCGGCCATCGTCTTCGGCATCTCAACCAACCTGCGCAAGCTGGGCCTCATGATCAGCAACCTTCCGCTGATGGCTGCGGCCTTGACCGCGGCTACAGCGATCATTTTTGCCGGCGGCATGGTGTGGATGCGAGGGGGAGTGCGGGAGTTGCAGTTCACGAGGGCGAGCCTGGGTTGGTTCTTCGCCGGCGGGCTCGTGAACACGGCGGCGATGCTGTCGGCATTTTACTCGCTGAGTTTCGGCAAGGTGGTCGTCGTGGAACCTTTGATCTCGACCAACCCGGTTATCTCCATCGTGCTGTCCGCGATTTTTCTGAGAGACCTCGAGGCGATTACGTCGCGCGTGGTGTTGGGCGCGACGCTGACCGTGATCGGCACGCTCCTCGTCATGGCGGCGGCCAGATGGTAATATGTAAATGGGAATGATTTGGGCGACACAAATCTACGGAGGAGGAAGTTAGATGGCAAGCGGCATTGAAACGGTTCGCAACATGTGGAGCAAGCATTTCACCTACGACGAGTGGATGGAGTCGCGGGGCGTGCCGATTTATCGGGGGTACTACATTGCGGATTTACGAACGCTGGAGCTGGGCTGGTGGGAAGAGCGGCAGTGCAACACCGCTTTCATCCAGCTCACGGGACAGGAGGGGGTAACCGCCGCCCGCGTGACCGAGATCGCTCCCGGCAAGACGCTCCCACCGGTCAAGTTTGCCCTCGATGAGATTGTCTACGTTGTTGAAGGCCGCGGCCTCACGACGCTCGCGGCGGCTGGGGGAAAGTCGAAAAAGAGCTTCGAGTGGCAGAAGCACAGCATGTTTCTCATTCCTCACAACAGCCGGCATCAGTTCAGCAACATGCAGGGAGATAAGCCCGTGCGCCTGCTGCACTACAGCTATCTTCCCCTTGCGTTGTCGGCGGTAAGGGATCCCAATTTTCTCTTCTCCAACCCCTACGAGGCGCCCGAAATCGGGACCGGTCAAGAGGCGGATTTCTATTCCGAGGCCAAAATGGTGAAGAACACCACCCTCGACGCCTCATGGTACAGAAATGTGTATTGGTACGGCAATTTCTTTCCCGACATGCGGGCCTGGGACAAGCTCGACACCAACGAGAGAAGAGGCGCCGGCGGCCGCAGTGTCTATATCCAGTTTCACGATTCGGAGATGTCCTGTCACATGTCGCTGTTCGACTCGCGGACCTATAAGAAGGCCCACCGCCACGGCCCGGGGCGCGTGATCGTCATTCCGGTCGGCGAAGGCTACTCGATCATGTGGGAGGAGGGAAAAGAGAAAGTGGTGGTGCCGTGGCATGAGGCGAGCATGTTCGTGCCGCCGAATAAGTGGTTTCACCAGCACTTCAACGTCGGCTCGACGCCGGCGCGCTATCTGGCGCTCCATCCGCCGATGCAGTTCCACGGCCACGCGGAAAAGGTCGAGGACCGGGCGAAAGACCAGATCGAGTATCCCGACGAGGATGCAAGCGTTCGGCGCAGGTTTGCCGAAGAGCTCTCAAAGCACGGCCTCACGAGCCTGATGCCGGAAGAGGTCTATAAGGACAAGAACTTTCAGTGGTCGAAACCGGCCGCGTAGCGCGGGCCTGAGCGACCTCGGGGGCAAGCCCTTCCGGTCGACGGCAATATGGCTGTACTTTTAGGCAACCTTCGCGTTCGGTGCCGTCGCCCGTCACGGCTCGCCCCCTCGGTCTGCTGCATCGCTATCGGTATTGCCCGCTTGGGGTCTCTCGGAGGGCCTACGCGTGGGACGAAGAGAGTCAAGCGTATTTCAGAGGTACTCTCGGTTCTGAGGGGCAGCGTGACACCGACATATCGCGTCGGCCCGGAGAGAGATTCCCAGGCGGGCTGGCTGCAGTAGGTCCTCCGTTCTCTCTGGCCTGTTAACGACTCAGCAGCGGCAGCACTTTTTCTCCAAACAGATCGAGCTGTTTGGGATCAGGCCGCGCCAGGCCGATGATCAAAGTGTCGAGCCCTTTGGAGAAGAACAGGCGGATGCGCTCGGCACAGGCCTCCGGGGCGCCGACCGGAAAGGTCTTTTCGACATCCATCCTCACCTTCCCGTAATAGCGCGTAAGATAAGCCGCGCAGTCCTCCACAGCTTTGGCCTTGTTGTCATCGATCGACATGTAGGTGAGGCCGGCCTTTTCGATTGTTTCGGGCTTGCGGCCTGCGGCTAAGGCGAAGCCGGCAATCTTCTCCCACACCGCAGGAAACTCTTGAATCGCCGAACTTCCGCAGATGTAGCCGTCGGCTAACCGTCCGGCGCGTTTAAGCGCGATTTCCGCCCCGCCTCCGGTCCAGATCGGAGGGTGCGGGCGCTGTATCGGGCGCGGGCCGATCGTGACATTTTCGATCTTAAAAAATCTCCCCTTGTGTGTGACATTCTCCTCCGTCCAGAGCCGTTTCATCAGCTTCACGGCCTCCTCGGCGCGACTTCCGCGGTGCTCATAGGGAATTTCCACCGCGGTAAAGTCGTTCTCGCGGCTGCCGAAGCCGACGCCCAGAGTGAAGCGGCCGCCGGAGATGAAATCCAACGTCGCAACCGTCTTTGCCAGCAGCGTCGGATGTCTTGAGCCTACCAGCAGAACCGAAGTCCCAAGCCTGATTTTTGTGGTGGCGCCTGCCGCCGCCGCTAACAGCGTGAGCGGCTCCAGGTTGTCGTAGGCGATCCGGTCGATCACCCAGAGCGAGTGGAGACCGATCGCTTCAGCCTTCTTTGCCAGGGTCGTGACATAGCCCGGCTGAATCTGCGGCGCCGGATTGACAAAACACAAACCGATCTTTCCCATCTGTGACTCTCCTTCTAAAGCGGAATGCGCTTAGGCTTAGCATCAAACCATAAGTTCCAGGCAGAATGCAAAACGAGAGCGCCAACGGTTGCTTGACAGCAGCCCTACCCTTCAACTAGATGACTGTAGCGGATGCGCAGTCTGCCTCGCCCTTTCACGCAAGGAGGTGCTATGCGACGATTTATTTTTTGCCTGATGGTTTGGACTGGCCTGCTCTTGTTCCCCCAGTTTATCCTCGCTCAGCCGGCGCCTGCCGAGCGGGCCAAGCTCATCGAAGAGGCGAAGAAAGAAGGCAAGGTGGTGGTCTACGCCGCCTACTCGACGGCCGATGCCAACGCCTTCAAGGCCGCGTTTGAGAAAAAATACCCGTTTATCCAGTTCGAATATTTCCGCGCCGGCAAGGACAAATTGCTTGCGAGATATTTAACCGAGGTCAAAGCGGGCCGGTTTTTTCCCGACGTCTACCAGTCCAGCATTTTTCCGGTCATGACGCTGCAGCAGCGGGGTCTGCTTGGGAAGCATAACTCGCCGGAGCGCGGCGCGTATGCCGATGCGTTTAAAGATAAAGAGGGCTACTGGACGGCGGCCTACGTCAACGCCATGACCGTTGCCTACAACACCCGTTTGGTCAAACCCGACGAGGTGCCGAAGAGCTACCAGGATCTGCTGCTGCCCAAATGGAAGGGAAAGTTGGGGATGGACCTCAACAAAACGGAATGGTACGTCGCGATGCTCCAGATGATGGGCGAAGAGAAGGGAAAAAAATACATGGAGGCGCTGAGCAGGCAGGATATCCAGCCGCGCGACGGCAATACCATCACCGGGCAGCTGCTAGTGGCCGGCGAGTTTCCCCTGGTCGTCTCGCAGTATCCTACAAGTGTCGAGGAGCTTAAAAAGCTCGGCGCGCCGATCGAGTGGGTGGCGCTCCAGCCGCACTTCGTCTATTCCATCGTCATCGGAGTGACGGCGAAGAATTCACATCCGGCCGCGGGCAGATTATTCGTCGACTTTGTGATCTCTGAGGAAGGGCAGAAAGTCATGCGGAGCCTGAGCCGTGTTCCGGCGCGCAAAGACGTTCTCCCCGATCCGCCCCGCCTCATTCAGGGCCATAAGCTCCTGGTCGTAAACCCGGCCTCGAGCGAAGATTACAACCGCTACAACAACGAGTACCACAAGCTTTTTCGCTGAAAAGATCACGAAACTCTCCGGTTCGCGCGCCGGCCGGTTGCGTTTTCCCTTGTTGCCTTAGAGCGCGAAGTTGTTAAGATATTCGCGCCCTATCATGTACAAAGAAGATACCATAGCCGCGATCGCCACTCCTCCGGGTGAAGGGGGCGTGGCTATCGTGCGCGCGAGCGGGCCGGACAGCGAACGCATCGCCAAAGAAATATTCCGGCGCTCCGGCGGCAGAAACGGCGCGCTGCGCTCGCACACGCTACACTATGGGACGGTTCAAAATCCCGAGAGCGACGAGACGCTGGATCAGGCGCTTGTGGTTTTGATGCGCAAGCCGCGGAGCTACACGGGCGAAGACGTTTTTGAAGTTCACTGCCATGGCGGGCCGCTGGTGGCGCGCGCGATCCTCGAGCTGATCCTCGTTCGCGGGGCGCGCCATGCCGAGCCGGGTGAATTTACCAAGCGGGCATTTCTGAACGGGCGGCTCGATTTGGCGCAGGCGGAGGGAGTGCTCGATCTGATTCGGGCGCGGACGCGCAAGGGGATGAGTCTCGCGTTGGATCAGGCGCAAGGCGGCCTGTCGAAATGGGTCGGCGAGTTGCGCGAAGAGCTGCTCGATATTCTCGTGCAGGTCGAAGCGTCGATCGATTTTCCCGAGGAGGAGATCGAGCTGCTCCAACGTAACCAGCTTGCAGGAAAGATCGGCGCGTTAAAAGAAAAGGTATCGGAGCTGATCGCGAGCTATGAGTGGGGCAGACTGTTTCGCGACGGCGCGCGGGTCTGTATCGCGGGGCGGCCCAACGTCGGAAAATCAAGCCTGCTCAATGCCCTGCTCGGCGAAGAGAGGGTGATTGTGACGCCGGTGCCCGGAACAACCAGAGATGTGGTCGAAGAGACCATCAACCTGGGCGGGCTGCCGGTTGCGCTGAGCGACATGGCGGGGATACGGGAGACCGAAGATCCGGTGGAAAAAATCGGCGTCGAATTTTCCTTGAAGCGCGTCGAAGCGGCCGACGCGACACTGGTAGTTCTCGACGGTTCTGCGCCGCACACGGCGGAGGACCGATCGGTCCTGGAGGCGGTGCGGCAGAAGCGTACGCTGGTGGCGATCAACAAGAGCGACCTGCCGCAGGCGATCGACTCCGGTTGGGTTGCTGCGACAGCAGGCGACAAGCCGCTGGTTTCGGTTTCGGCAAAACAGGGCCTGGGGCTGGATAAACTAAAGCAGCAGCTGAGAAACCTGCTGCTAAATCTTCCCTCGGAGCCTCCGCTCATGGTGACGAACCTGCGGCATAAAGTGGCCCTCGAAAAAGGGGAGCGAGCGCTTACTGCGGCCATGGAGGCGATACGAGACGGGTTAGCGCCGGAGTTGATCGGCGTGGAGCTTCAGGAAGCGAAAGACGGGCTGGAAGAGATAATCGGCGCGGTTACTAACGATAATATTATAGAACGTATTTTTGAGAGTTTTTGCATTGGAAAATAATAAGTTATAAAATCATAAATATCAAGTATCGCGCAAAAGATCTAGGCTTTGGTTTGGAGATGATAGGATTGTTTCACGTGAAACGAGGCAGCTGTGGATAAGCGCTATGACGTTATAGTGGTCGGCGCCGGCCATGCGGGTATTGAGGCGGCAATGGCGAGCGCGCGTATGGGCTGCCAGACGCTCATGCTGACCTTGAATCTCGACCACATCGGTCAGATGTCCTGCAATCCGGCTATTGGCGGGATCGGCAAGGGACACCTGGTCAAAGAGATCGACGCTCTGGGCGGCGAAATGGCTCGAGCCATCGACGAGACCGGCATCCAGTTTCGGATATTGAATACTAAAAAAGGGCCGGCGGTCAGGGCTTCTCGCGCGCAGGCCGACAAAGCCTTGTACCGCCAGCGGATGAAGCGGGTGCTTGAGAACTGCGAAAATCTCACCCTCAGGCAGGCAAGCGTGGAGCGACTGTTGGTAGAAAATGGCCGGGTTGAAGGTGTTGAGACGCAGATCGGCGAGCGCTTCTACGGCCAGCGCACGATCTTGACTACCGGGACTTTTCTCAAGGGGCTTATTCACGTCGGGGATAAGAATTACTCAGCCGGGCGGGCTGGCGATTTTGCAGCCCAGGGGCTAAGCGATTCATTGAGAGAGCTTGGCTTTAAAATTGGCCGACTCAAGACCGGGACTTGTCCGCGGCTGGATGGCAGAACGATCGACTTCTCGAAAACGCAGCCACAGAAGGGCGATGATCCTCCCCAGCCTTTTTCCTTTTCGACCGAGAGGATTATTCAGAAGCAGGTGCCGTGTTACATAACCTACACCAACAGCCGGACGCACGAGGTCATTCGCTCGTCGTTGCATCGCTCGCCGATGTATTCGGGCACGATCAAAAGCCGTGGCCCCCGCTACTGCCCGTCCATCGAAGATAAGATCGTCCGTTTCGCCGACAAGGGCCGACATCAGATCTTCCTCGAGCCGGAGGGTGCAGACACGGTTGAAATCTATCCCAATGGCTTGTCAACTAGCTTGCCACTCGACGTGCAGATCGAAATGGTTCGATCGATTGAAGGGCTGGAGCGGGCGGAGATCATGCGGCCCGGCTACGCAATCGAATACGACTATGCAGAGCCGACGCAGCTCTATCCGTCGCTCGAAACCAAGCTGGTGAAAAGACTGTATCATGCGGGTCAAATCAATGGAACGACCGGGTACGAGGAGGCGGCGGCGCAGGGAATCATGGCCGGAATCAACGCCGTGCTCAGCATCCGCGGCGAGGAGCCGCTTATCTTTTCCAGGGATCAGGCCTACATCGGAGTCCTGATCGACGATCTGGTGACTAAAGGAACCGACGGCGAGCCGTACCGCATGTTCACCTCACGCGCGGAATATCGGCTGCTGCTGCGCGAAGACAACGCGGATCTTAGGCTGACCGAAATCGGCCATAGAGTCGGTCTGGCGACCCTAGAAGCCTACGTGCGAACACAGAACAAGAAGACCAGAGTGGGCGAGCTGGTAGAGCTGCTTGAGCGGAGCGTCGTAAGCCCGACGGAGGCGGCTAATGCACGGCTTGAAGCTTTAGACTCCGCGCCGCTACGCGGGGCGACGTCGCTGGCGCAATTGCTGCGTCGGCCCGAGGTGTCGGCCCCCGACCTGGCCGGTTTCAGCTCTACGCTCGAAGCAACTCCGGCAGCCATAGCCCTTCAGGCCGAAGTCGAGATAAAGTACCACGGCTATATCCAGCGCCAGCTCGAGGGTGTTCAGCGGTCTAAAAATCTGGAAGCGCTCCGTCTGCCTGAGGACATCGATTATGCCGTGGTCTCAGGGCTGTCACGCGAGGCCCGGGAAAAACTCTCGCGAATTCGCCCGCGCTCGCTAGGGCAGGCTTCGCGCATCGCCGGGCTTACCCCGGTGGCAATCTCGCTGCTGTCGATCTACCTCAAAAAGCGCAAGCTGGCCTAGGGAAACCACCACAGCTGGCCGCTTCGGGTCATTTCGTTCTATCGGTGAAGGTATAGCTCTCAGCATCCAGTTTCACGTGAAACAAATTTCCTCTTTCTTTTTTCTGGCGACTGTGATAAAAACTAATGTAATATTTATAACATATTGATTTAATAGAGTTTTTATGGCAAAGATCATCGCGATAGCCAATCAAAAAGGGGGCGTGGGGAAGACCACCACGGCGGTTAACCTCGGCGCCTCGCTGGCGGTCGCGGAAAAGAAAACGCTCATCATCGATGTCGATCCGCAGGGCAACACGACCACGGGCCTGGGGATCGAAAGAGCAAGCGTCCAGCATAGCCTCTATCAGGTGCTGATCGGCGAGGTTTCGCTCGCCGCGACGGTGTTAAAAACCGAACTCGCCTGTCTCTCCGTCGCTCCATCGACCAAGCATTTAACGGGCGCGGAGATCGAACTCGTGACTACGGAGCGGAGAGAATCACGGCTGAAAGAGGCGCTGCGGTCGATTGAGCAGTCATTTGACTACGTGCTGCTCGACTGTCCTCCGTCTCTCGGCATCCTCACACTGAACGCGCTTACGGCCGCAAAGTCCCTGCTCGTACCGCTCCAGTGCGAATATTACGCGCTTGAGGGACTGACCTCGCTGTTAGAGACCCTCAAACTGGTTCAGCGCGGCTTCAATCCCGAGCTCTATCTCGAAGGCATTCTGCTGACGATGTTCGATAGCCGCAACCGTCTTTCCCATCAGGTGGCGGAGGAGGTTCGCGCCCATTTTCCCGACCGCATTTTTCGCGCCGTGATCTATCGCAACGTTCGCCTGAGCGAAAGCCCGAGCCATGGAAAGCCGGCGCTGCTCTACGACGCTCACTCGAGCGGCGCGCAGAACTATCTGGAGCTCGCCAAAGAAATCATCCGTAACGGAGAGGAGAATCGTCGTGCAGAAAAAGGGACTGGGTAAGGGACTGGGCGCTCTGATCCCCGGCGCGGAGGAGGCGCGGCAACCCTCCGGCCTCACGGTGGAGTTGCAGCGAATTACGGCCAATCCGCTGCAGCCGCGCCGCGTGTTCGACGAGACGAAGCTTGAGGAGCTGGCAACCTCGATCCGCGACCAGGGAGTGATTCAGCCGCTCATCGTGCGCCGCAACGGAGACGGCTACGAACTCATCGCCGGAGAGCGGCGGCTCCGCGCCGCGATGAAGGCGGGCTTGAAAGAAGTCCCGGTCGTCGTCAGAGAGGCGAGCGACAACGACTCGCTGCAACTCGCGCTCATCGAAAATCTCCAGCGCGAGGATCTCAATCCGATCGAAGAGGCGGAGGCCTACCGTCGCCTCCACGAGGAATTTCATCTGACTCAGGAAGAAGTCGCCGGGAAAGTCGGCAAAAGCCGGCCGGCGGTAGCGAACTCCATGCGCTTGCTGCTCCTCCCAAAAGAGATGCAGCAGGACGTGGCCCAGGGCAGACTCGCCGCGGGCCAGGCCAGGGCGTTGCTCGCCTTAGGCAATGAAGCGATGATGACCGCCGTGGCGCGCCGGGTGATCGCCAAAGGACTTTCCACGCGCGAGACCGAGCGCCTGGTCGCGCGGCTGAAACTCGGGAGGCGAGGCCGCAGGCTGGGCGCGGCGCTCGATCCGGACCTGCGCGCCATCGTCGAGAAGTTGCAGCGCGCGCTCGGCAGCAAGGTGCGGTTAGTGCAAGGCAAGCGCAGCGGTAGAGGGAAGCTGGAAATTGAATACTACTCACTCGATGATTTGGACCGGCTCATAGCCATCTTAAGCCAGTCGCAGGCGGCAAGCCCCGGCGTGTAGCCAATCCACCACCCCACAGGGTATGCCGGGTGCTTGCTCTTCCGCCTGCGCTCCAATATAGGATAGGCCAGTTCTTTCAGGAGGTCGCTATGCTAAGAAAGAAGCTCCTCACGTCGCTCTTAGGCGCGCTCGCTGGACTTGCCGTGACCGGCTCCGGCTATTCACAAGCGCCTTTCTATCAAGGCAAGACCATCACGATTATCCAGGGACGCGAGCCCGGCGGCACTGGAGACATGCGGGCGAGATCGGTGTTTTCTTTTCTTCGGAAATACATTCCGGGGCAGCCGACCATTATCACCGAGTTTATGCCGGGCGGCGGCGGGCGAAAGGCGGCCAACCATATCTTCCGGGGGGCCCCGGCTGACGGAACGGTCATCGGCAACGTCGGCGCCGGCCTCATCGCCAACGCGGTGTTGGGTCAAACGGGGGTTCAATACGACCTGGCAAAATTAGCCTATCTGGGAACGCCGAACAGCGCATCCCACTACGTTTTCCTGAGCCGGCAGGAAGCCGGCCTCACCAGCCTTGAAAAGCTCAGGGCCGCCACCGGCGTCCGGATCGGCGCGCAGACCGTGGGACACGACATCTATATCAACGGCCGGATGTTCGCCTGGCTGTTGGGCCTCAAAGAGCCGCGGTTCGTTACCGGCTATTCAGGGCCCGAGGTGGACGCGGCGCTTTTGCGGGGAGAGGTGGATGCGCGGGCGAATATCGCGGACACTATCGCGCACCGAACGCCTGAATGGATAGAAAAGCGGCTGGTGAATTTCCACAGCATCATCGAAATCCCCAAGGGCGACAAGCACCCGCGCTTCGCCAATCTGCCGGAGGTCGAAACCTTCGCCAAAACCGACCGGGAGCGACAGGTTGTGGCGCTCAATCGGGCTTTCAGGCTTGGCGGTTCGCCCTTTATCCTTCCTCCGGGAACGCCGAAAGAGGCCACCGAGATCCTGCGCGAAGCGTTTAGAAAAACATTCGGCGATCCCGAGTTTCGCAAAGAGTTCAAAAAGCTCACGGGAGACGACCCCACGCCCATTATGCCGGAGACGCTGGAAAAATATGTGCGGGATCTGCCGCGCGATCCCGACACGATCGCGATCTTCAAGAAGCTTGCCGGCGCCGATCCGCTGCCCGCGCGGTAAGCTCGGTCGACGCAAGGAGGCCTGCCATGAAGCGAAACAAACCCGGCCACGCGCTTGCCGCCGGACTCATTCTCAGCGCCGGGCTGGCGCTGGTTTTATCGACCGCCGATTCCGCCCTGTCCCAAGCGCCCTTCTATCAAGGAAAGACGATTACGCTCATTCAGGCCACGTCGCCGGGCGGCACCTCGGATATGATGGTCAAGGCCGCCGTCCCGTATCTCAAAAAACATATTCCCGGCGAGCCGACCCTGGTCTCTGAGTACATGCCGGGCGCCGGCGGCATCAAAGCCGTCAATCACATTTACAAAAACGTTCGGCCCGACGGCCTCACGATCGGCAACGTCGGAGGCGGTCTGGTGTCCAACGCCGTCTTAGGCGAAGCCGGAGTGCTCTACGACATTAATAAATTGATTTACCTCGGCTCGCCGCACAGCCACTATCACTGGGTTTTCATGACCAGACGGGAGAGCGGCCTCGTGAACCTCGACGCGCTGCGTTCGGCCTCCGGCGTGCGCATCGGCGCGCAAGCGGTGGGCCACTCCGTCTACATCGTCGGCCGGATCTTCGCCTATCTCATGGGGCTCAAGGAGCCGAAGTTCGTCGTCGGCTACGGCGGGACAGAACTCGATCTGGCCCTGGTTCGAGGAGAATTGGACGGCCGCATCAACAACGCCGACACTTTGTTAAAACGTAATCCGGAATGGTTGGCCAAGGGAGTTGTTGACGTCCATGCCATTATGGAAGTCCCGAAAGGCGCCAAACATTCGCATTTTGCAAAGCTGCCGGAGGTGGAGGATTTTGCAAAGTCCGAAAGGGAGCGGAAGCTGTTGACGATGCTCAGAGCTTTTAGACAGGTCGGGTCGCCGTACATTCTACCGCCGGGCACGCCCAAAGAGCCGGTCAAGATTCTGCAAGAGGCGGTGGCCAAGACGTTTAACGATCCCGGTTTCCACAGTGAATACAAAAAGCTTACGGGCGACGAAGCGACCCCTCTGATGCCGGACGCGATGGAGAAGGCGATCAAGGAGCTGCCGCGGGATGCGGAGATCGTCGGGCTGTTTAAGAAAATCGCCGCCGCGGGCCCCTTGCCGCCGCGCTAACCATCCGGGAAGCTGAGTTGCGGAACACGAAAATCGTTCAAACAGTTCAATTCGTTTAACTCGCGAGAAAACGGTTAACGGCCGCAACGTTCTGAACGTGTACGTAAGGAGGTTGACCATGAGGCGCTTAACCGACGGACTGTTCAAAGCCTCTTTTTTTCTGGGGGCGCTCTCGACGTTTCTCTTTCCAAACCAGGTCTTTTCCCAGGCGCCGTTCTACCAGGGAAAGACCATCACCATCATTCACGGCCGGGATCCGGGCGGCACGGGAGATCTCAGGGTGCGAGCGTTGATTCCCCTCCTGCAAAAATATATTCTCGGAAACCCGACGATCGTAAACGAGTACATGCCCGGAGGAGGCAGCCGCAAGGCGGCCAATCATATCTTCCGATCGGCCCGTTCCGACGGACTCACTATCGGAAACCTGAGCGCCGGTATGGTTTCCCTTGCGGTGCTCGGAGAGTCCGGCGTGCTGTACGATCTCGAAAAGTTCTCTTTTCTTGGCTCCCCTTACAGCAGCTACCATTCCGTCTTTGTCACCCGAAAACAGGCCGGATTTAGCGGCGTAGAAAAACTGCGCGCGGCGTCCGGAATCCGAATCGGCGCTCAATCCGTCGGTTTCTCGACCTACAACGAGGCGCGCCTGTTCGCGTTTATTCTAGGCCTTAAAGAGCCTAAGTTCATCGCCGCGTACGCGGGCGCGGAGATCGACCCAGCCTTGATGCGCGGCGAGGTCGACGGCCGGGCGACCGGCGCCGACACGATCACCAAGCGAAACCGCGAGTGGCTCGAAAAAGGGCTGGTCGACTTTCATGCGATCGTGGAAACCCCCAAAGGCGACAAGCATCCGCGATTCGGCCATCTCCCGGAGCTTGAGAGCTTCGCTCAGTCCGATCGAGAGCGCAAACTCATCGGACTGCAGCGCGCGTTCAGGGTCACCGGCGCGCCGTTTATCCTGCCTCCGGGAGTTCCCAAGGAGCGCGTCGAGATTCTTCAGGACGCGTTTCGCAAAACCTATCGGGATCCGGCCTTCCATGCCGAGTATAAAAAACTAACCGGCGACGACGCCTCGCCTCTGCTTCCCGAAGCGCATGAAAAGGCGATCCGGGAAATTCCCCGGGACCCTGAAGTCATCGAACTGTTTAAGAAGCTGGTCGGCGCCGATCCTCTGCCGCCGCGCTGAGAAATCGATTAGGTCAGGAGAATAAATCGTAAATATGGAGACTTCGCTATTCGACGCGGCAGCCCAGGGTTTGTTGAACCTCATACAGTTGAAGGTTTGGTTTGCGCTGCTAGCCGGCGTCGCCATCGGCACTTTCACCGCGGTTGCGCCTCAGGGAATCGGGACGCCTTTGGTCTACGCGATAGCCTTGCCGGTGGTCATCAGGTGGGAACCGCTCACGGGAATCGCCTTGCTCATAGGCGCTAGCTCTGTAAGCGCCATTTGCGCGGCCTACCTACCGGTCCTTTTTGGGATCCCGGGAGGAGGCGGCTCCCAGGCAACCGTGCTCGACGGCTACCCGATGGGGAAGCGAGGCGAGGCGAGGCGAGCGCTGGGCGCGTCATTTATGGCCGGGGGGATGGGATGCCTGATCGGCACCCTCACGCTAGTCATTGCGGTGCCTGCGGCGAAGCCCCTGATCTATCTCATGGGCTCGCCGGAGCTTTTCGTCGTCATGCTTTGGGGCCTGAGCATGGTGGCGGTTCTTGCCGGGCGGCGCCCGATCAAAGGGCTCATCGCCGCCGCCTTCGGTCTCCTGATCGCGATGATCGGCCAACAGGCACAAAGCGGCGTCATGCGCTTCGTCTTCGATCAGCCTTATCTCCTGGATGGCATTTCCATAAGCATTATCGCCTTGGCCATGTTCGGCATCCCGTCCGCGCTCGACCTGGCCCTCACCAAGCTTGGTGTCGAACAGCAGGCGGTGCCGCTCAAGGGAAGCCTTTTCGACGGGATCCGGGATACCCTGCGCGAGTGGTGGCTGGTGGTGCGGTGCAGTTTCGTGGGGGTCTGGGTGGGGATCGTCCCCGGGCTCGGCTCGCAGGTGGTGGATTGGCTCGCGTATGGCCACGCGGCTCAGAGTTGCAAGGGCGCAAGAGAGAGCTTCGGTAGGGGCGACGTGCGGGGGGTGATCGCTCCTGAGAGCGCCAACGACGCCAAGGACGGAGGCGATCTGATCACGACCCTACTGCTGGGATTCCCGCAAGGGGTTGCGACGGCCCTCTTTATCGTCGCTTTGCTTGCCTGGGGTTTCCTCCCGGGCCCCGAGATGGTGAAGAAGAACCCGGAGTTGATCTACAGCATCATTTGGATTCAGGGGATTGCGGGGATTATCGGAACCCTGGTCGGCTTTGTCTTATCCGGCCAGCTCGCCAAGCTCGCGGAGCTGCGCTACACGTTCATGGTGTCGATACTTTTCATATTCATTCTGATGGGGGCCTTCAGCGTCCATCGCGATCCTCTGGATCTTGTGGCAGTGGTCGGCTTCGGGATTCTCGGCTATTTCATGAGGCGTTATGCCTATCCCCGGCCGGCCATGATTCTCGGCCTTGTCTTGGGAGACCTGATGGAGAAGTACCTCTATAGGTCGATGATGGCTTATGGGTTCAGTTGGCTCGCGCGACCCGCAGTGATCGTCCTGCTCATTCTGGCTGCCGTCTCTTTTGTCTTCACCCTGCGCGGCAGGCTTAAAAGCAAGTCGGAGTCCCCGGCTTCTCTAGGTGGGGCGATGGGGAGGGCTGAAGATGAAAGCTAATTTTGGTTTGTTTTTTCTGGCTATATTTTTGGTGGCGGTTTGGACCGGTTGGGAGTGGCCTTACATTGCCAAGCTCATGCCGGTCTACATTGCCGCCATACCGGGCTTTGCCCTGGTCCTGGTCCAACTTTACCGGGATGCCACAGACTGGGAGGGCGGTCGGGGCGGGCAAGGCGGAGGCATCGAGATGGATGAGGTCTACGATCTGAAGTTGGAGAAAAAAGTCGAGCTCCGACGCACCGTGGCTTTTTTCGCGTGGTTCGCGGGCGGCGCCTTGGCGATCTGGGTGTTCGGTATTGTGATCGCCTTGCCCGCTTTGGTGTTTCTGTATGCCCTGGTTGAGGGGAAGGAGCGGTGGATCACCTCGCTTGCCATGAGCGCCTGCACGTTTCTACTCGTCTGGGGGCTGTTCGAATATATGCTCGAATCAAGGTGGCCGCCGGGAGTTCTTTTCCGCTAGAGTAGCTTCGAGTTCGCGTTTCGAATTGGAGCCCGAGAGCCGAGACTGACGCTCCTCGGCCTACCGCGTCTTAAAAATCTCCTGGAAGAGTTTTACATTGTCGGCGAAGTATTTGTAGTCGTCGGGTCGCTCAACGATCCGCTGATAACCTCGAAAGAGGCGTGCCGGTTTAGGTTCTACGTCGCTCCGAACTGGAATCCTCTGGAATTCCAATAGCATCGCCTGTCCTTCCTTGGAGAGCAGATAATCAAGGAAAAGCCTGGCCGCATTGGGGTTCGGCGCTTTGGAGCCTACCATGAGTGGATCGATTTCGACCACAGCGGGCTCGAGCGCTACCCAGTCCATGGGTCCTCCCTTAAACTTGTCCCTCTCCACAGTGTGGGCATACGCAATGATAAGGGGATACTCTCCGGCAGAAGTCATGGTGACCCTTTCAGTGTTTCCCCTACTGAGCACTGGATCCTGAGCGGCCAACTTTCTCATGTAGTCCACTGCTTTTTCCCTGCCCCAGGCGGAGGCAAGACCCTGAAGGAGGAGATACGCTTCGTTATCCATCGAGATCTTTCTCCCCTTCCATTTGGGTTCTAGAAGAGCTTCATAGGTCTTAGGAACCTCGTCTTTCTTTACCAGCTTCGTGTTGTACCCCAGAGCATTAGGAACGACGTAGTACGTGTACCAGTAACCCTCCTTATCGAAGAGATCCGGATCGATCCTTGCGGTCTCCGGCGACCGATAGGCAGCTAAGAGACCTCTCTCCTTGAAGGCCTGAATCATCTCCCCTCTGCCACCCACTACATCAAAGAACGATTTTCCGGCCCGGGACTCGGTTAGCACCCGATTCATCAGTGCGCCTCCCCCCAGACGCAGGAAGCTGGTCTTGATAAAAGGGTATCTCTCTTGAAACCGATCTACGACCACCTTGCTTTGATCGATGGCCATCGACGTGTACCACATAACGGCGCCTTCTTTTTTCGCGGCCTCGATGATCTTGGGATCGGTGCTCGTTTGAGAGAGAGAAGCGGCGGGTAGAAAAAAGAAAAGCGCCGCGAACAGTATGGACGTGAATCCAATCTTCATTTGAATCCTCCCTTAGGCTTTGATAGCGCCGCCATACAACATATGAAGGCTGAGAGTCAAGAGAAGTGAGAGTCGCCGGCCTTTCGGTGAATTTCAACAAAGGCAAAAGCGCTGCTAAATTTGCACGGCTATTGACGGAATGATATGTATACCGCTTGATCTGAAGTTCAACGGAGGTTCGAGATGGATGCCCCTCTTCCCGAGAGTGAATACCGTGAGCGCTATGAGCGGGCGAGCGCCCTCATGGAGCGCGACGGGCTTGACGCCCTGGTGGTCTCTGGACGCGATAACTATTGGTACTTCACCGGCCTGATCAGCTATCAGTTCGATCACCTCATGCGTCCGCAAATCTGTTTTCTTCCCAAGGGAGGGAAACCTCTTGTCCTGGTTTACGGGAACGAGCGCGCAAAGGCTAAGACTCTACCGTGGATCGGCGAGGTAAGGAGCTATGTGGACGTCCCCTTTCCCCAGGAGATGATCAGCAACTCCCTGAAAGAGATGGGCTTGGGCGCGGGCAAATTGGGTTTTGAGCTCGGGGAGGATCAACGGCTGGGTTTTCCCGCGAACTATCTCTCGGGACTCCGCGAGGCCTTACCCAAGGCGGAAGTTATGGACGCCTCTCCCGCCCTCTGTGACCTTAGGATCATCAAAAGCGCGCTTGAGATCTCTGCGATGCGAAAAGCCTGTGACATCTCGATGAAGGCCTACGATCGCTGCCTCCCGCAACTCCAGCCGGGCATGACTCGGCGTGAGGTTGCAGAGCGTCTGTTCATAGCGATGATTGAAGAGGGCGCTAACCCCCGCACACCGGGCTTTCTTATGTTGAACGCCTCTACGGCTTACGACGATCGCCGCTACGAACGCGGCGACCGAATGATAGCGGACTTTGGCGCATGCTTCGAGGGCTACTTTGGCGACATTACAAGGATGGCTATTTTTGGACCACCTAGCGCCGAGCAGAGGACAGAACATCAGGTCGCCTGGGACCTAATCAGACGCTGCGGCGAGGCGATGAAACCAGGCACTCCCATCGCCGAGTTATCCCGCATCGCAAACCGTGAACTGGAAAAGAGAGGTTACGCTAAAGTTGAAAGCCCCAAACGGATCGGCCATGGCATCGGCCTGGCCCGGGCCGAACCTCCCTCCCTCAACGAAGTGGAAAAAGCCGTTCATAAACCTGGGATGATTCTGGCGCTTGAGCCCAAAGTTCGCACTGAAAAGGGATCTGTCCACCTCGAAGAGGATGTTCTCATCACCGAAGCCGGCGCGGAGTTTTTGACCTCCGGAGCCGGGGAATTGCGAGTTGTAGAGTGAGACAGTGAGGCAGTGAACAGTGAGACAAACGGGCATCCTTTATCTCTCCAATGATGAAGTCAAAGGTCTCCTCGACCTGGGTCAAGCCATTGAAATAACCGAGCAGGCTTTGCGCGACCATGGCGAAAGTCGCGTCATCTGGTCAAAGCCCGAGGATCTTGCGATTAAACCGGATCACGGCTGGCAATCGTGGGTGACGGGCTGTGCGCTAGTTTCCCGTTCAATCGCAGGGTTTCGTTTCCGATCGATCAAGGCCGAGGGCGGGAGCCGTGATCCATCGCGTGCCGCGCAGGGACCGCGGCGGATTCTTATCCTGACTGACCGCGAAGGGGGTGAGGTCCTTGCCATCATGGACGAAGACTGGTGTCACGCGGTACGCACCGGGGCCGCCGCAACAGTCGCCTGCCGCACCCTGGCCCGCAAGGATTCTTCCACTCTAGCCATGTTAGGCGCTGGGGACACAGCCCGCGCCACCCTTCCGGTGATGGCGAGAGCCTTCCACCTAAAAGAGGTTCGCGTTACCTCCCGCACCCCGCAGTCGCGCGAATCCTACGCCAAGGAACTCGGAGAACAACTTGCCGTCGCCATCCGGCCTGTGGATACGGCTGAAGCGGCGCTGCAAGGCGCAGATATGGTCATCTCCGCCACCACTACCTCACGGCCCTTTGTTCGCGAAGAGTGGCTTGAAGAGGGTGTCTTCGTCTACTCTATCGGCAAGCACCAGGAGATGGAAAACGCGGTTTACAAAAAAGTGGACAAGTTTGTCGTCGATAGCTGGGAGCACTGCAAAAAGAAGTCCGACCTGGATCGGATGCTCAAAGAAAAATTCCTGACTAAGGATGATCTTTACGCCGAGCTCCCTGGTCTGATTGCCGGCCGTAAAGCGGGGCGGGAGTCGGATCGAGAACGCATTTTCATGCGCGCTATCGGCCTCGTCAATCAGGATATCGCCATTGCCGACTGGGTTTATCGGCGCGCCCTGGAGGCGGGGGTGGGCACACGCCTGCCGTTTTGAGGATAGAGGATCGATCTTCTGTCGCCTATCCTCGATCCTCAGCTTTGCAAAAGCATTTTTAGTTCCTCCCACTCCGTAACCGGCGCGGAACAGGTGAAATTGTGGCAGACGTAGACGGTCGGCTTGCCGTCTCTTTGGGTTTTGCCTTGGAGAAGCGGCGATAGCTTCCCGGCGGGGGCGCCTGGCGCGACGATCTGGATCGTCTTGTTGGGCAGGTAGAGCGAATGAATCTTCCTTAGCAACTCTTGTTCGCCCGCGCCGTTTTTGTCTCCCACCAAGACGATCTCTCTGGGTTTCTCTAAATAAAAATCGAGCGCCGCGACCATGTGGGCAAAGCCGAAAGGCTGGGCTTCCATAGCGTCGTAGTAAAGCCGCAGGATTTTCTCCGCCCGCTTCAGAAAACCCTCCTCGCCGGTGTAGTGGTGGAGTCGCAGTAACAGCTGGGCGGCCGTGGAATTTCCCGACGGAATGGAGCTGTCGAAGGCCGGTTTGGTGCGGCTGATCAACTTCTCGTGCGATTTTCCCGTGTAGAAAAAGCCGCCGTCGATATCGTCCCAGAACTCCCGGATCATGATGCCCGCGAGCTCGATCGATCGTTCCAAGTTCGAGCGCTCCAGCGTCGCCTCATAGAGATCGAGCAGGCCCGTGGCTACGAAGGCGTAGTCGTCGAGGTAACCGGGAAGCATTGCCTTGCCGTCTTTGTAGGTGTGCAGAAGAAGGCCGTCTTTGAACATCCGCCTGAAGATAAAGTCCACGGTTTTCTCCGCAGCCCCAAGGCAATCCGGCGCCGCTAAAATTTTCCCGGCTTCCGCCAAGCCCGAAAGCATCAGGCCGTTCCAGGACGTAAGGACTTTCTCATCGCGGAACGGCTTCACCCGCTTTTCCCGCTCCACAAAGAGCCTGGCCTTAGCCTCGGCGATTAAGGTCTTAACCTGGGCCCCCTCCTTGCGGAAAAGCTTCGCCGCCTGCTCGACGGTCAAGGTTGGATGGAGAATGTTTTTCTCCTCGAAGTTGCCCAACTCGGTCACGTCGTAAACGCGGCAAAAAATCTCTCCGGCCTCCTCCCCTACGATTCGCGTCACCTCATCCTCAGTCCAGACGAAGAATTTCCCCTCGTCTCCTTCGCTGTCGGCATCCTGGGTGGAATAGAAACCCCCCTCCGGACCCCGCATCTCGCGGAGCAGATAGGCAACTGTCTCCTCGACGGTCCTCTTGAACAACGCCGCCAGCGTGATGGTATACGCCTGGGCATAGACGCGGAGCAGTTGGGCGTTGTCGTAGAGCATTTTCTCGAAATGGGGCACCAGCCACTTTTCATCGACGGAATAGCGGTGAAAGCCGCCGCCCAGGTGATCGTAAATTCCCCCCTCGGCCATGCTGGTGAGCGTGTGCGCGACCATTTCGAGAAAACGCGGGCTTTTGGATTTGCGCCAGTGGCGCAGAAACAGCTCGTAAACTCCGACGTTTGGAAATTTGGGCGCCCGGCCCAGGCCGCCGTGGTCCGGGTCGTAAGCCTCCGTAAGCTTCTCGGCGCTCTGCGCGATGATGTCGGGAGAAAACGAACGGCGGCTCTCCTCGACGCTGCCGAGGCGTTTTAATACGCCGAGAATCTGCTCGACGCTCTTCTCCACCTCGTGCGGCCGCTCACGGTAGGCCTGAGCTACGGCTCTCAGCACTCTGGGAAAGCCCGGTGCGCCATAGCGGTCTTCCGGCGGGAAATAGGTGCCGCCGAAGAACGGCTTACCCTCCGGCGTCAGAAAAACGGTCATCGGCCAGCCGCCGCGTCCCGTCAGCATCTGCACGGCGTTCATGTAGATATCGTCGAGATCGGGCCGCTCCTCGCGGTCCACTTTAATGCTGACGAAGTTTTCGTTCATCACTGCGGCGATCTCTTCGCTCTCGAACGACTCCTTCTCCATCACGTGGCACCAGTGACAGGCGGAGTAGCCGATACTCAAGAGAACAGGCTTGTTTTCGGATTTCGCCTTCCGAAAGGCCTCTGTACTCCAGGGGTGCCAATCGACCGGGTTGTGCGCGTGCTGCAGAAGGTACGGGCTGGTTTCGTGGATCAGGCGGTTGGTATGCACGTTTCGTTTAGTTTCTGGTAAAGTTGGGAGGGCAGCGGATTATCCCTCGCCCCCTTCGGCTTCGAAGTGAACGCCGCCGGCCGTTCGAAGAGCCCGCGCATCCGATACCGACGGTGGGAATAAGCAGCGACCCATTGCGCGGGCTCGGAGAGCGGGTGGCGGCATGCATTGTCGAGTTTTATTTAGCGCCGAGCTGTTTAGCGAAGCCGCTGGTCTCGATCTCCTGGAGAAAAGAATTCTCTATAATCTCGTCCGGCTTTACCGCCTTCGCCTTCGGGTTGCTCTCGGCGATCGTGTCGAGCAGAAACTTCATTCCTTTGAGGTTCGTGTACGGGACCGTCGCCGTCTTCGGCGCGTAGTAATCGTAGGCGGATTGGATGACGTCGGCATCCGTGACGCGCAGGTGCCGCTCCAGGACTTTCAGGCCAAAGGCTCTGTCGGTCTTGAAGCGGTGAATGCCTTCGACCAGGGCCTTCATGAAGCGGGCCATGAGATCGCGGTTTTTGTCGATGTAAGATTTGGTCGTGCCGATTCCGCTATGCTGATAGTCGAGGCCGATGGTGGAATAGTCGAGCAGGGAACGGTAGCCCGATTTTTTTGCGAGATGAGCGAAAGCCTGTTCGAGCAACGTTCCTTGGATCGCTCCTTGCGCCACCGCGGCCAGTCGCTCCGCGTTGCCGCCGGTTTGCAGGATCGTCACATCCTTGCCCGGCTTGAGGCCGTTTTTCTCCAACCCCCAGCGGGCCAGAAAGTCGGCTGATCCGCCAAAGCGCGCGATGCCGATTCTTTTGCCTTTGAGATCCTCGAGTCGCGTGATCTCCTTGGAGACGATCAGCTCGTACGGAGCGAAGTTAACCATGCCGGCGACCATGACCGCATCTCTGCCCGCGAGGTGAACGTTGATCAGTCCGGACCCGGCGATGCTGATGAGGCCGACCTCGCCGGCGAGCATCGCGGAGAGCGCGGTGGAAGAGCCGGACATGATGAGCGGCTTCACATCAAGCCCGTGTTTTTTGAAGTAGCCGCCGTCGACACCGGCCAAGACCGGCGCATTGGAAGGCGTGACCGAGACGAGGCCTACGTAAACGGTCGGAATTTTCTGCGACCAGGCGGGCGCTGGAAAACAGGCGAGCAAAATCAGGGACGCGGCAATCGCGATGCTGTTTCGCATGACGGACCTCCAAGCGTGGGAGCGGTTAGTGGCACACGTAACCCTAGCGGAGCTTTAAATCGAACGCCACCGGCCCTTTCTCTCCCCGCCGCGTCTGGAACTGAACGGTGTCCCCTTCATTGATGCCGTCGAACTCGACGCGCGGGGCGAGACTGCCGCGGTGGAAGAACACATCGTCGCTGCCGTCGTCGGGAGTGATGAAGCCGAAGCCCTTCTCCCTGATGATCTTTTTTACCGTTCCGGTCATAAGCCGCGCTTCCTCCTTGCTTTCCGAAGCTTAGCATCTCCTATCCCGTTTCGCCGGTCGCTGCAAGTTACGCTGTTTGTTAGGGCCACGTCAATCGGCGATAAGGTCCGGCCGTCCAAAGCCAACGCGGCCGCATTGTTTGACAAAATTCCGGCAAGTTGTTAGGGTCGGGGTTGCTCAAAATCTCAGCGGGCCTTTTCCAGGAAAGCGACGTGGGGAGTCCGCGGGAAGCTAAGATCTTCGATGCCTGCAAGTGTCGGCGTCAAAGTTAGGAGAAACGATGTGAAGAGATCGATTGTTGCGGCAGCTTTTTCTGCCGCGTTGCTTACCGCCGTTTTGCCGGGGACGAGTTTCGGCCAAGAG
>Ga0156192_1014_pt1 | contig 89493 bp, 77 predicted proteins | sample RifCSPlowO2_12_FD_107845 | JGI IMG/M metagenome (GOLD analysis project Ga0156192, IMG submission 107845) | Deltaproteobacteria bacterium RIFCSPLOWO2_12_FULL_60_19
GCCGGCCACGGCGACTTCATCCAAATGCTCGGGAATTTTCGACACCGACACAAATCCGATGGACGGGTCCGCGCCGAGCACGACGGCCACCGGCGTCGGTTTATTCTGTGCCTCATTCTTCCTCAAGTGCAGCGCGGCGTCCTGTTCTCGGCCGATCAAAAAGCCTGTCTTGTTCCGGCCTTTCACCTGCATTCGATAAGTCCCGATGTTGCGCACGCCCGTCTCAGGATTCTTGGTGATGACGAAAGGGGACGTGAAAAAGGGCGCGGGGTCTTCTCCCACGGTCCACATCGGCACCGGCAGCTTCAAAATATCCACCTGATCGCCGGTGAGAATGTTCTCCTTGCACGGGCCGGTCGCCACCACGCGCGGCGGAATAGGTTTCTCCAAAGCCTGAATCCACTTCCGGGGAATCCCTTCGCCCGGATCGGTCTCCAGGCCGAGCGCGTAGATTTCGCGCGACGCGCCCAGGACTCCCGCGACCAGGGGGATCTTAAATCCCTTGATGTTTTCAAACATCACGGCCGGGCGGCGGTCGGCGGGAATTTTGAAGAAGAGCTGCCGGCAGACCGCGGCGATCTCCCAATCTTTATCCACCTCTTTGCGAATTCGCTTGAGTTTTCCTTTTCTCTCCAGCGCTGCAATGTAATCTCGCAGGTCACGATAAGCCATTTCTCCTCCTGTCAGGCCGCTGAAAAAGGCCCATCTACGGCGTTGTGCTCGGCCCGCTTCGCGTCAACGTACTGGCAAAGTACGCCTCCGCTCGCGGACCATCGCACGCCTTGTATCTGGGACCTTTTTGACCGGCCTGAGAATGAAATTGTTTAGAACTCTTCTCTCTATTTAGGATGTCCCGCTAAGTTTTTATTCCTGCCTTTTCTAATCGTTGAGTCACTTTCAGATAGTCTCCGCCGGCCGCCATCTCCGCCTCCTCTTCGTTCTGTTTGCTCCAGTGGCCCAGGCTGTACCCGTGCCACGGCTCTTTCGGCGTGAGCGGCGGGAGGCCGAGTTTTTCCCAGATCGCTTTGGCCTCCTCCATGTATTTTTTCCCCGGCAGCGCGACCGGCGTGTAGGGCCACGGCCGCGTCGCGTCGATCATGATGGCGGAGCAGCCCGTGGGCGGCGGAAAGCGCACCTCGCCGTGCGGCGTATCCGGCGGCGCGGCGGAAGGGTCGAGACCCGCGAACTTGTGCGTCGTGATTTTCACGTCCTTGTGCGGCTGCATGCGAAAGCTCAACGCCCAGTTCACCGCGTCGGCGTCCTCGGGATCGATGTCTTCGTCGACGGCGATGAGGATCTTTCCGTGGCTCGGATCGAGCGCCACCGCCGCTTGCAGCGCCTGCCATGGCTGCGCGGGATTGGTCTTGCGCATCCGGATCACCACGAGTTTCCGGCTGCCGCTCGACTCGTGCAGCGCCACGTCGATGACGGACGGAATGTTGCAATCGTATTTGAGCAGCTTGTAGATCGCCGATTGGTAGCCCATTTTCCGAATCACGCCGCTCTCGCTCGGAACGCCTTCGGTGAACATCTGCAGGATCGGTTCGCGGCGGTGGGTGACGCACTTGAGGTTGAACACTCCGTTCATCATCTTGCCGCCGATGTAGCCGGTGAACTCGCCGAAAGGACCCTCCGGCTCCATGTAGTCCGTCGGAATCTCTCCTTCGAGGACGATCTCCGCGGCGGCCGGCACTTCAAGATCGACCGTCTCGCAGCGGACCAACTCGATCGGCTTTCCCGCGATGCCGCCCGCCACGGCGTACTCGTCCTGGCCGTAGCCGGCCTTGGTCACGCTGGCGAGGCCGACGGCCGGCGTGCAGCCCAGCACGACGGCGGCCTGCAGGGGAATTCCCTTCAACCTGCACTTGTGAAAGTGAATGCCGATGTGCTGGGCGGGGGAGATGCTCATGCCGGTTTTGTCTCTGCCCTTGATCATCATGCGGTAGGTGCCGATGTTCGGAACGCCGGTCTCGGGGTCTTTGGTGACGACGTAGGGCGCGGTCAAAAACGGCGCGCCGTCGAAGCCCGGATTGCTGATCGGCACCGGAAAAAGGTCCAATCCGCCGCCGGGGCGGCCGATCTCTCCCTCTTTCAGGACCACCTCTTTGACCGGGCCGCTCCTGACGATCCTGGGTTTAATCGGACGGCTCAACGCATCGGCCCACCGCTCGGCGACTTGTCCATCCTCGGCGCCCAAGGCCATTTGGTAAATCTCGCGGGAAGCGCCGAGCACGCCCGCCGCGACCCGGCACTGAAAACTTTTTTGCCCATCGACCACGTTTTCAAATAAGAATGCCTTGCGCTGGGCGTCGGGCAGCCCTTGATACTGCCATCTCACCAACGGCATCAGCTCTGTGTTCTTTTCGATCCGGCGCGTGACGCGGTAGAGGTTCCCCGTATCCTCCAAGCGGGAAATAAACTCGCGCAGATCCCTGGGATAGCGCGGTCTGATTTTTTTAGAGGTTCTTGCGGCCACCGGCTTTCACCTCTTGAGGAATATCTCTTTGATCCACCGCTGCGCGTCCCTTGTCCGTCTGCCGACGAGCCCGGGATCTAGAGCGAGAAAGTGATCCGACTCCTGTAGTTTTGCGAACTCGGGATTGCGCGACTTCGCCTGTTTGCGGCCGGAGACCCTGCCGATGTCCATCCCCACGACGTTTTGCCCCTCCTCTGACAGGAGGGAATCGTACAAGAGGGCTGCGGCGTATGGGTGTGGGGGATGTTTCGCCATCAGAATCGGCGATGTGGTGAATATGGTCGGCTTGGGGTAGACCATGCGGATAGGCGCGCCTTTGGCGATGAACTGCGCTACCCGGTAGCCGTAAATCTCGGCGGCGATGGGAAATTCACCGGCGGCGAGGAGCTGGACGAGCAGAGTGTGGCCGTTGCGGATTTGCGGTTGGTTTTGGGCCAGGGCGCGCATAAATTTCAAAGTCCTCTCCTCGCCCCATGCTTGGAGCAGGCCCGTTACCATGACGTCGGGCTCGGTGTCCAGGCCGATCTTTCCTTTCCATTTCGGTTCCAGCAGGTCGGGCCAATCCTTGGGCGCCTCTTGCGCGGGTAGCCGCTCCGTGTTGAAGCCGATAACTACCGGGCTGGAGGCGAGGCTTGCCCACCAACCTTCTTTATCGTAGAGGGCCGGATGCATATTCGCTGTCTCAGGCGAGAAGTAGGGGGCGATAATTCCCCGCTCCCTGAAGGGGAGCATCTTGCCTGTTCCCGCAATCAGAATGTCGACCAGGTATCTGCCGGCGCGGTACTCGATTACGACCTTATCCTCGACCTTTCCGCTGCCACCGCGAAAGATGGAGACGTTGATGAAGGGGTATTTTTTCTTGAAGCTTCTGGCCAATTGATCGAGCTCGTCCCTCTCCCAGTTCCCATACCACATGACCTCGCCTTCCCGTTTGGCCCCCTCGATCAACCGGGTTTCCCTCTCCTTAGGCGGCAGCCGGCGGAGTTTCTCGATCGGCGACTCCTGGGCGTGAAGAGAGGCGGCAAGGAAAAACAGCCATCCGAACAGTGTCAAGAGCGTGGAAAGCATGGGGCCTCCTTTCGATCGCAAGCCGCGGCCGTGCCCGGCGACGCGGTGGAGTCGGCCTGCTTTTTCAAGGCGGACGATGAACTCCCGCAGGTCGCGCGGATAAGGACTTGGTTTCACGCTTTTCCCCCCGAAATCGAGTCCTCAGGGCGCAAGTCTTCGGGCCGCGGCCGATGGGTAGCTACCATGAGTCGAACCATTCTCATCGGACGTCCGTGGCCCTCTCCCTCGCGCCCCTCGGCCTCGCAGTGAAAGCCGCCGCCCGGTCGGAGAGCCTGCGCATCCGATACTGCCGGTGGGAATAAGCAGCTACCCATTGCGCGGGCTCGGAGAGCGGGTGGCGGCTTTCATCTTGCCTAAAACTCTTCGATCTTCGTTCCCGCCCTGGCGAGGCGCTGCGCTACTTCTTCATACTCCCCGCGCGCCGCCATCTCCGCTTCTTCTTCGTTCTCTTTTGACCAGCGGCCTAAGCTGTACCCGTGCCACGGCGTTTTCGGCGTAAGCGCCGGAAGCTCCAGCTCCTCCCAGATTTTCTTCGCCCGCTCCATGTATTCCTTTTTAGGCAACGCCACCGGCGGGTAAGGCCACTTGCGCGTCGCGTCCATCAGGAGAGCGGAGCAACCCGAAGGCGAAGGGAAGCGGGCCTCTTCCACCGGTGAGCCGGGCGGCGCGGCGGACGGATCGAGCGCGGCGTATTTGTGCGTGATGACGCGGCTGTCGCGATGGGGCTGCATGCGGAAGCTCAGCGCCCAGTTGACCGCATCCGCATCGTCGGGATCGATATCGTCGTCCACCACGACGACGACTTTTCCCAGGTTGGGGTCGAAGGCCGAGGCCGCCATCAGCGCCTGCCAGGGCTGCGCCGGCGTCGTTCTCTTCATCTGGATCACGCAGTATTTCCAGCTCCCGCCCCACTCGTGAAAAGAGACTTTCAGAACGCCGGGGATGTTGCAGTCTCGATGGAGAAACTTCCAGACGACCGCCTCGTAGCTGAGCTTGCGCATCAGGCTCGACTCGCTGGGGATGCCCTCGTTGAACATCTGCAGGATCGGATCGTGGCGGTGGGTGATGCACTTGACGTTGAACACCCGGTTCAGCATTTTGCCGCCCATGTAGCCGGTGTACTCGCCGAACGGCCCTTCCGGCTCCGCGTAGTCCGTGGGAATCTCGCCCTCTAGAACGATCTCCGCTCGGGCCGGGACTTCCAGATCGACCGTCTCGCAGCGGACGAGAGCGATAGCTCTCCCCGCCAGCGCGCCTGCCACGGCGTACTCCTCCATGCCGTAGGGGATTTTCGATACGCTCGTCAGGCCGATGGCCGGAGCGGCGCCGAGGATCACGGCCATCTCGAGCGGCTTGCCCATCTCCCTCGCTTTGTGAAAATGGATGCCGATGTGTTGCGCGGGCGGGCAGCTGATGCCGCTTTTTTTTCTTCCCTTGAGCATCATGCGGTAAGTGCCGATGTTGATCTTCCGCGTTTCGGGATCGCGCGTGACGCAAAACGGCGCGGTAAAAAACGGCGCGCCGTCGAAGCCGGGATTGCTGATCGGGAGAGGCAGCGCCTCCAAGCCGCCGGATTTCTCCAGCGCCTTGCCTTTGAGGATGACTTCCTTGACCGGCCCCGTTCTGACTTTTCTCGCCGGAATCGGGCGGGAGAGCGCCCGAAGCCACTTCTCTTGAATCCGCTCCGGCGCGGCGTCGACCGCGAGGGAATAGATTTTCTTCGACGCGCCGAGCAGGCCGACGGCGACGGCGCCCTGGTATTTCCTGCCGCTTCCGTCCGTAACGTTTTCGAAGAGGAAGGCTTTGCGCTCATCGGACTTAAGCCCGTGATATTGCCAGATCGCGAGCGGCATGAGATGGCGGTCTTTATCGATCGGCTCGCGGATGCGAAAGAGGAGACCGCTTTTTTCCAGGCGGGCCAAATACTCGCGGAGATCTTTGTAGTAACGAGCCATTACTGTTTGGCCTGTCTGGTCGCGGCGAAATAGTCGCCCTTCGTGACCGCATCGGCGAGGTCGTCATCTTCGCCGTTCCACAATCCCAGCGGGTAGCCGTACCAGGGCGTTTTGAGTTTCACGGAAGGGAGACCTTCCGCCCGCCAGATCTCCAGCGCCTTCTCCATAAACGGCCGCTTCGGCAGCCCCACGGGCGGATAAGGCCCCTTGCGGGTCGCGTCGATCAGGATACCGGAGCAGCCGACCGGCGGCGGAAAGCTCCGCTCCTCCGGCTTGCTCATCAACGAATAGGCGGACGGGTCGAGCAGCGGCACGCGCCCGGTGATGATGCGAACGTCGCGGTGCGGCTGCATGGCGAAGCTCATCGCCCACATCACCATGTCGGCGTCGTTAGGATCGATGTCTTCATCGACGACGATGATCACCTTGTTGGCCGGGTCCATGCCCGAGGCCGCCTGCAGCGCCTGCGACGGCTTGCTCGGATGGCTCTTGCGCATGCGGATCACCCACCAGTTCCAGCCGCCGCCCATCTCCGGGCAGCAGACTTCGAGAACCTCGGGCAGATTGCAGCTGTATTTCAGAAAGTTATAGAGCATCATCTCGCGGCAGGTGCGCGAGATCGCGTTCGACTCGCTCGGCGGCAGGCCGACCAGAATCGCCGTGAAGATGGGATCGCGGCGGTGCGTGATCGCTTTGACCCGAATGACCGGCCGATGGTCGCGCTCCGCCATCAGATAGCCGGGATAGTCGCTGAAAGGCTCTCCTTGCTCCGTCTCTTGAGTGGACATCTCTCCCTCGATGACGATCTCGGACTCGGCGGGGACATCGAGCGGAATGGTCTTGCAGCGCACCATCTCCACCGCTCGCGCGCGAATACCGCCGGCGACCTCCAGCTCGTCGATGCCATAGGGCAAATTCGCCGCCGCCACATAGGTAATGTCGGGAAGCGTTCCCAGGACGAATGCCACGGGCAGAGACTCGCCGCGCCGCCGGGCGCTTTGGTAATGATAGAGCATGGCGTGGTGGCTCTTGGCGATCCCGGCGAGCAGGCGATCCTGAGCGCGAAAGTGGCCGCTGTACATCCCGACGTTGCGGACGCCGGTTTCCGGGTCTTGAGTGATGAAGGGCGCCGTAACGCGTATGCCGCCGCTGAAGCCCGGCTCCTCCACGGGGGCGGGCAACGCGGCCAACCCGAACGTTTTCAGCTCATCGCCGGTGTAAACCACCTCCTGTGCCGCCGCCTGTCCCACCGTCGTGGGCGGGATGAGATGCGCCAGGGCGTGACGCCATTTCTCGTAGATCGCCTGCGGCGCTTCGCAACCCAAACCCAAAGCGATGATCTGGCGTGAGGCGCCGTAAACGCCGGTGACGACTTTTCCGTAGCGGCGCTGCTCGCCGTCGGTGACGTTGTCGTAGAGAAAGGCTTGCCGCGCTTCGTCGGGCAGGCCGCGGTATTGCAGCCGCATGAGCGGCATCAACTCGGTGTCTTTGTTGACCGGCCTCCGCCAGGAGTAAAGCTTGCCGCGCCGCTCCAGCAATTGGAGGAATTCCCTGAGGTCAACGGGATAGTTTTCGTTCATAAGTGTTTTCCTTCAGCCCGCCTGGAAATCTCTCTCCGGGCCGACGCAAGCCCTTCGGGAGATCAGATTTCAAATCTCAGATTTCAAATTCAGCTCCTCACGCTGATCTGCCCGCCGACCGCGCGCGCCACCAGCGCGGCAAGGGTGACCAGGGCGACGATCATGACGGCGACCACCGTCGCCTTCTCGAAATCCGCGCCCACGGTGTAGTCCAACATCAAAAGCGACAGCGTTCTGGACTCGCCCCTTCCCAGCAGGACCACGGTGCTGATGTCCCGCGCCGCCGAGATAAACGTCACCAGCCCGACGGTGAGGAGCGCGGGATAGATCAACGGGACGACGATCCGGCAGTAGGTGGAGAGCCAGTTGCCGCCGGAGATGCGCGCGGCCTCCTCCATTTCATTTCCCAACTGCATGAGCACGCTCTTGATGAGCTGGACGCCGATCGGCATGCCCTTGATGACCATCGCGATGATCAAAAGATAGATCGTGCCGTAGATCGGCCGGAAGACGGGCGTCTGCAGAAAAGTCCAGAACAGCGCGACGCTGAGCAGCACTCCGGGTATCGACCAGGGAAGCCAGGAGAGAAAATCCAGCAGCCATCTGCCGGCAACCTGCGTCCTGGCGATCACGTAGGCGATCAACGAAAACAGAACCGCGCCCGCAAGGCCCGCGCCCATGCCTACGGCCAGAGTGTTCCATAACGATCGTAGCAGAACCGGGTCGTTGAAGATGTGTCGCCAGTTGTCGAGCGTCCAGGCGCCCCGAATGTCGAAATGGCCGAACAGCTTCATGAACGTGCCGAGCAGGAGAAAGAGGGACGGCACCACTGTGACGACTAATCCGAGAGCGGCGACCAGGATGAAGGCCGGATAGCGCCAGCGGCCGAGCGCGATCGGCCGGGTGCTGAAGCCGCGGCCGGTGAGCGTGGTGTAGATCCTGCGCCCGAGGTAGAGGCGCTGCAGCGCGACAAGCAGCAGGAGAACCGCCAGGAAGATCGTGCTCAAGGCGGTAGCGGTGGAAAAATGCGGCGGCGAGTGGCTGACGAACTCGTAGATCTTCGTCGAGTAGACGTTGATTCCCACCGGCACCCCCAGAATCAGCTCGATCTCGAAAGCTTCGAGAGAACGGATGAGGCCGAGGATGGTCGCAACCAGGATCGCCGGCATCATCACCGGTACGACGACGTGGAAGAGGGTGCCTAGGGGTCCCACTCCCGCGATCCGCGAGGACTCCTCCAATTCGGCATTCAAATTGCGGAAGGCCGGCGTCAACAGCAGGACTTTCACGCCGATGGAGCCGGTCATGTGGGCCCAGACGATTCCCCAGAAAGAATAGATGTTGAACGGCGGCTCATGAACGAACGGCAGATTCATGAGCCATTGATTGATAAGCCCGAACTTAGGGTCCAAAAGCAAGATCCAGCCGAGCGTCAGCGGTAGAGCGGGGAAAAAAAAGGAGAGCCAAAACGCAAACTCCAGCCAACCTTTCGCCGGCAGGTCGGTGCGGGCGATGAGCCATGCGAGGATGATCCCCACAAACAGGGCGACGATCTGCCGGATGATCGCCAGGGAAAACGTGTACTCGACAGCGCTCAAAATTCCCGGACTGGTGACCGCCTCGCGCCATCCCTCCAGCCCGAACACCGCCGGCGCTCCCGGCCTGGCCACCTGGAAGCTGTTGACGATGAGAATCCCCAAAGGCAGCAGCACCGCGAAGGCGACCAGGGCAAGCAACAGCGTCGTGAGCAAGAAGGCGAGATCGACCCGGATCGGGCGTGCCTTGGTGTTCAGCGTGCTCTCGTGAATCATGAACTTCGGCCTTCTACCGGAAGAGCTTCTTTGAGATGGCCAGAGCCGGCTTGCGCACCGTCTCCACTTTTTCCTCCGATTGGTTCTCGCGGGCGAGAAACTGCTCGGGCGTGAGAAAATCTTTTGCCGCCATCACGCCGACCTCTTTAAGCCACTTGGTGTCCACGTCCAGGCGTCGCGTCCCTTGTCCGAGACCTTTGCTGAAGATCTCCTGTCCCTCTTTGCCGAGCAGCCAGTTGACGTACACCTTGGTCGCATTCGGATGCGGCGGATTCTTGATGATCGTCAGGTGGCCGCTGCCGCCGGTGGTGTAGGTGCCTTCGCGAGGCGTGGGAAGCGGCTTGACCGGCAGCCCGGCCTGCAGGTAGGGCAGGAAGGTATATTCGGTGATGCCGAGGGTCAGCGCGACCTTCCCCCGCGCCAGCGCCTCGGCCAACTGCCGCTGGTTGCGATCGACGAGCATCTTTTGCGCCACCAGCTTTTTGAGAAACTCCTCTCCCTTCACCATATAGAGATAGGACCACGTCGAGTCGCCGGCGCCGGGCGTGCGCGGATCGAGGATGCCGATTTTCCCCGTCCATTTGGGATTCAAAAAGTCGTCGTAGGAGAGAACCTCCTCGGGTTTCAGCAGCGAAGCGTTGTACCAGACGTTGGCGAACGTATAGGCCTGAAAGCCGTAGACGTACTTGCGCGCCTTGTCGATCCACATATGGCCCGCCCACCAGTTCTTGGGGTCCTTCACCTCCGGCAGGACAAAATAGGGCTCGATCGGATCCAACATATTTTCCGGGAGAAACTCCAGGACGACCGAGGTCGTTCCGCCGAGGTGGATGTCGAAGTAGCGGACGCCGGCCTTATACTCGTCCACGATTCGCCTGGTCGCTTCTCCGCCCCTGGCGGCAAACAGCTCCAGTTGAATGCCGGGGAACCTCCGGCCAAAGCTTTCCTCCATTCCTTTGCGCAGGTCGGCGCTCGCCGGGATGGAGACGACGACCTTTCCCTCCTTCTTGGCGGCCTCGACCGTTTTCGACCATTCTTCCTGCCAACCGGCCTGCGCGGCGCGCGCGCTGCCGGAGGGGAGAAGGGCGCTGACCAGCGCCAGACAGGCAATCCTCAATGCAACGTGGAAATAACGCATCGACGTATCCTCCTTTTTTTTCTTCATTCCGTGAGTCCCGTGGGTTTGGTCCAGATAAAAACCGAGTCGGGCGGCAGGCAGAGGCAGACCTTCTGGCCGTTGGAGAAGCTCTCCGTGATCGGCGTCGCAAGGGTGAATCTCGCGTTTCCATAGCGGAGATGACACTCGATCCGGTCGCCGAGAAAAAGCCTCTTCTCCAGCAAACAGGGCAGCTGGTTCGACTCGCCTGCGATCTTTTCCTTGGCGAGAGTGATGCTTTCGGGCCGAATCCCCACGATCACATCGTCGCCTTTTTTCACGTCCTCGCTGATCCGCCGCGAGAAGATGGAAAGCGGCTCGTCGCCGGCGATCTCGACGGAAGCGCCGCCCGGCGCGAGTTCCGCAAGCCGCCCTTCCAGCCAGATCACCCGGCCGATGAATTCCTGGACAAAGCGGGTGCGCGGCCGCTCGTAAATCTCGCGCGGCGGGGCGATCTGATGGATTTCGCCGAGGTTCATCACGGCGAGCTGGTCCGACAGCGTCATCGCCTCGATCTGGTCGTGAGTCACGAAGATGACGGTGATGGAGAGCCGCTTCTGCAGCTCCTTTAACTCCACGCGCATCTGTTCCCTGAGCTTGGCGTCGAGGTTGCTCAACGGCTCGTCGAGCAGGAGTATTTGCGGCGAGTAAACCAGGGCCCTCGCCAGCGCGACGCGCTGCTGCTGTCCGCCGCTCAACAGCGTCGCCGGACGGCTTTCCATCTTGCCCAGCCCGACCAGCTCCAGGACTTGCGAAACTTTTTCCTGGATCGCCGCCTTCTTGACGCCGCGCCGCTTCAACGGGTAGGCGACGTTTTCGAACACAGTCATGTGGGGCCAGACCGCGTAGGATTGGAAGACCATTCCCATCCGCCGTTTCTCCGGCGGGACAAAAATCCGCTTCGCGGCGGACACGATTACCGTGTTCTCGATCTCGATCTCGCCCTCGTCGGGCTGCTCGAAGCCCGCGACCATGCGGAGCGTGGTGGTTTTGCCGCAGCCGCTCGGCCCAAGCAGCGTCAACACCTCGCCTTTTTTGACCTCGAAGCTGACGTTGTTTACGGCAGCCGTCGGGCCGAAGCGCTTGACGAGGTTGCGGGCTTGAAGAAACAGCCGGCTCATAAAACGTCGCCCAGTTTAAAATCCATACTCCTTCCACCGTCTATCTACCAACGCCTCGTGCTCCGGGTCAATGTCCGTGGCGAGAGGGGGATAGCGCTTGCCGTCGTACTCGGCCCTCGGCTCCAACTCCCAGTTGATCGTCGCGTCGGTGAGGACGCGGGTCCATTTTCCCATCCCGTATTTCTTCGCGTCCCGCTCTTCCAGCGGCACGCTGGGGTCGAGCATCGAGCCGATGGTGGCCGGAAAAAACGAGACATCTCCCATGGCGGCGTTGACGCGATAGGCGAGCGCCCACTCCACGGCGGCGTCGTCGAAAATGTCAATGTCGTCGTCGACCACGATCAAATGCTTGGCCGCGTAGTTGCCGAGCTTCGACGCCCAGATCGCGTTCGCCACCTGCTGGGCGTGGCCGCGATAGAGCTTCTTGATCTGCACCCGCAGATTCTCGCGCGCCACGGGAGTCCAGACCCCGGTAACGTTCGGCACGATCTGCTCCAGAGCGTTCCACACCGCGGCCGAAAACGTTGCGCAGGTAAAGGTCGCGGTCTCGGCGTGCCGGCCGGGACTCCGGCTGGTGATGCAGCCGGTGAAGACGGGATCGGAGCGGTAGGTGACGCACTCGACGCGGAAGGTATGGCGCGGCGCTCGATCGCCGGCCATGTAGCCGGTGTACTCGCTGAACGGACCTTCCGGTTCAAAAGTCTTGGGGTCGGCGGAGATCTTTCCTTCGAGGACGATCTCGGCCCCCGCGGGAACCAGCAGGTCGGAGGTCTCGCAGCGGACCAGCTCGATGGGCCTCTGCTTGAGCGCGCCGGCAAATTCATATTCGGAACAATTGGGATGGATAATGGGCGCCGCCGCGCACATAAAGATCGCCGGGTCCTCGCCGATCACCACGGCCATCGGCATATCCTCGCCCCGTTCCTGATACTTGGCCAGGTGCGCGCCCCAGCCCTGACTTGCGGCGAGCAGCATCGGAATGCTGTTGCGCGTAGAGAGCATCCCGCGATAGACGCCGACGTTCAACTGGCGGCTGTCGCGGTCGCGCGTCACCGTCGCGGCGGAGGTGACGATGTAGCGGCCTCCGTCGCGATAGTGCCAGCGGGGAACGGGGAGTTGGCAGAGGTCGACTTTGTCGCCCCGGACCACATTCTCTTTGACGGGGGCGTCTTTAACGACGATCGAATCGAGCGGTTTGGACCATCGCTCCTTCATGACCCGCACGATTTCCCTGTAAGGGCTCTCCGCCGGCAGGCCCAACGCGAGGTTCACGCGCGCTTTCGTTCCCAGCCCGTTGGTGAAGAGCCGCCGGCAAAGCGTGTGCCGATAGCCGTTGATGTTCTCAAACAGCAGCGCCGGCCCTCGTTGATTGCAGACCTTGCGCGTGATCGCGCCGATCTCCAGGTCCCAATCCACTTCGGCGCGAATGCGCTTCACCTCGCCGAGCCGCTCAAGGAGGTCGATATATTCCCGCTGATCGCGATACGGTTCCATCGCTTGTCATCCTCCGTGATGAAGGCCCACGCGCAGGCCGAACAGGCGCGCGACCAGCGCGACTCCTACGGTCAGCAGCACGACGATCGTCCCCACTACCGCGGCCGCCTCGTAGCGCGCGTCGGCCATGAAGTCCAACTGCAGCATCGCCAGCGGCCGGTTGGCGCTCGTGACCAGCAGCGCGATGTGGCTGATGTTGCGTGTGGCCGAGATAAAACTCATGATCCCGACCAGCAGCAGCACCGGCGTCAAAAGGGGAAGCACCACGCGGCGAAAGGTGTACCAGCGCGTGCCTCCCGTCACCCAGGCGGCTTCTTCGAGATCGAAGCCCAACTGCACCATGTTGCTCTTGATGACCTGCACGCCCAAAGTCATGCTGTTGAGCGAGCTGGCCAGGACCAGAAGAAACAGGCCGCCGTAGAACGGCCGGAACAACGGGACATCCAGGAAGAGCCACAAAAATCCCAGGCTGAGAATAATTCCGGGAAGCGTGAAGGGGAGCCAGGACAGCAGGTCGAGGGCTGCCCGGCCCCAAAAGCGCGTGCGCACGGTGATATAGGCGACCAGGGAATAGACGAGCACCGCCAGGACGGCCGTGCCGAATCCGAGCAGGAAAGTGTTGCCGAAGGAGCTTAAAAAAATCGGATCGTACAGCACGTCGTGCCAATTTCTGAGCGTCCAAGGTTGGGCCAGATTGAAAAATCCGTAAAGCCGCATGAAAGTCCCCATCAACAAGGAGAGCGCCGGCACGACCGTCAACAACAGCACGACGAACAAAACCAGCGAAAACGCCGGCCACTTCCACCGCCTGAGGCGAAGCCGTTGGCTTTTGCTCTGTCCGGTGACCGTGGTGTAGCGGCGCCGCGTGGTGACCCAGCGCTGCAGCGCGATCAGCGGCAGCATCAGCGCCAACGTGATCACGCTGAGCGCGGTCGCCGGAGCGAAGGAGGGAGGCTCCTGGTGCAGCAGGCGAAAGATCTTGGTGCTGTAGACGTCGATGCGTTTCGGAGCGCCCAAAATCAATTCGATCTCGAACGCCTCCAGGGCTCGAATGGCCGACATGAGCGCGACGACGGTGATCGCCGGCGCCATCACCGGCACGATGACGCGCCGGAGCGTCCTCAGCGGCCAGGCGCCGCAAACCTGCGCCGCCTCTTCCAGCGACGCATCCATGTTGCGAAACGCGGGCGTGAGCAGCATGACTTTGACGGAGATCGACAGGCTCATCAAATGGGTCCAGACGATGCCCCACCAGGAGTAGATGTCGAACGGGTTCTGTTTGAGAGAAAAGAGCCGCGCGACGGCCGTGTTGAGCAGGCCGTACTGCGAATCCAGGAGCAGGATCCAACCCAGGGTCACGGCCAGGGAGGGGAGAAAAAAAGAGAGCCAGAACATGAAGCCGAACCACTCCCGGCCGGGAAGGTCGGTGCGGGCCAGCAGCCAGGCCAGGACGATCGCCAGCGGGAGCGCGATCAGCTCGCGCGTGAGACTCAGCCCGATCGTGTTGGCGACCGCCGCCCGCATGCCCGGCTCGGTCAGGGCCGCGCGCCAGCCCTGAAGGCTGTAGGCAACCGCCTCACCGGGGAGCGCGGTCTGGAAACTGTTCAGGACGATCAGCATCAGGGGATAGAGAACCACGAAGGCCAACGTTGCCAGGACCAGATTGAACAACAGGCTCTGCAGCTCCCAGCGCCGCAGGCGGGCGGGGAAAACGGTTGCGCTTATGCCGGCCATACGCTCACTCGCTCAGGGGGAAATTTGACGGAGATCACGCGGCCCTCTTCCAGGTCGGCGCCGCGCGGGAGGTAGAAAAATACCAGGCCGCCGCCGTCAAGCCGGAGGTGGACCTCGTAGTGATCGCCGACGAAAAGACAGGTTTCGATCGAGCCTCTCAATGCGTTCTCACCGTCGCTGGGAGAGAGCTGGGCCGCGATGTCCTCGGGGCGGATGGCGAGGCAGACTTTCTGGCCGACGGCCACGCCGGGCGAGGCGTGGTTGAGGCAACTGAGGTGGCGCGGAGCGCCCGCCATCTGGACGGCGATCCGCTCCTGGTCCTTCGCGGCGACCGTGCCTTGAAGGATGATCGTCTTGCCCAAAAAGTCGCGCACGAAAGGAGTGCGCGGGCGCTCGTAAAGCTCCAGCGGGGCGCCGAGCTGCTCGATGTCGCCGTCGTGCATGACGGCGACCCGGTCCGACAGGCTCATCGCTTCGATCTGGTCGTGGGTGACGAACAGCGCGCTGATGCCCAATTTTTTTTGCAGCAGCTTGACTTCCACCCGCATCTGCTCGCGGAGCTTGGCGTCGAGGTTGGAGAACGGCTCGTCCAACAGCAGCAGGTCCGGCTCGTAGACCAGCGCCCGGGCCAGGGCGACACGCTGTTGCTGCCCGCCGCTCAGCAGCGGGACCGGCCGTTGCTCCAGCTCGCCGAGGTTCACGAGATCGAGCGCGCCACGGACTTTTTCGCGGATGATTTTCGACGCCAATCCCCGCAGCTCCAGCGGAAAAGCGACGTTCTGGGCCACGGTCATGTTCGGCCAGAGGGCATAGGACTGAAAGACCATTCCCATGTTGCGTTTGTAAGGCGGGGTGAAAAGCCCTTGCGCGACGGAAACGATGAGCTTGCCGGCTTCGAAAATCTCGCCCTCGTCGGGCTCCTCCAGGCCGGCGACGAGACGCAGCGTGGTGGTCTTGCCGCAGCCGCTTGGGCCGAGGAGCGTGGCGATCTCGCCTTTTCTCACCTCCAGCGAGAGCGAGCGCACGGCTTTGAGCGGCCCGAAGGCTTTGGTGACCGCCGCCAACTTTAGAACAACTTCTTCCATATTCCAGCGGAAAAGCTTCCAGCGGTCAGCGATCAGCAGGAGAAACAGCCGACGGCTAATAGCTGAACGGTTGCAGCCTTACTTGAAAATCTCCTTGGCGATCTCGTTCACTTTCTTTCGCATCTCCTGGTATTGTTGCTTCTGCGCGTTGAGATAGCGCACGCCCGCCTCAGGCGTGACCTCCGGGTCCACCCCCAGCGCGTCCAGGCGGCGGCTGCTCTGCCCCGAGGTCTGCGCGTAAAGGCTCTGCGCCTCTTTGGACAACAGCCAGTTGAGGTACACCCTTGCGGCGTTGGGGTGGGGCCCCCGGTTGACCAGCGACACCGTGCCGAAGCCGGGAATGGTGGAGGCGAACTTGGGATCCTTAAACGGCTTCACGTTTTTTCCCAGCCCCTCGTTCCGGAAGGTTTGCAGATTGGGGAGATTGATGCCGATGCCGATCGGATAGCGGCCGCGCACGACCCACTCCGCCAACTGCCGGTAGTCTTCCGTCAGCACGATCGCCTGGTCTCTAAAGAGGCGCGTGAGCGCCTCCGCGCCGAAATTGACCAGCACCACCGCGCCCTGGTTCGTTCCGGTTCCCTCTCTGCGCGGGTCGTGCCAGACGATCTTGCCTTTCCATTTCGGATGCCAGAGATCCTCGGTCTTGCTGAATTCTTTCTCGGCAATCGCGTCGCGGTTGACGTAGGCGACATACTGGAGATAGCCGATGAAGCCGTAGGCGTGTTTCGCTTCGTCGTCCATCCAGCCGTCGTCGAAGCCGTTGCGCCAGGATTTGTCCGCCGACACCTCGGGCAGGATCAAAGCGGGCCTGAGCGGATCGAGAGCTTTGGCCGGCAGCAGGACGTTAAACATCGTGTTCGGCCCGCCGATGTGCACGTCCCAGAGGAACTGCCCGGCGCGGCGCTCCTGCATGATGCGCGGCGCGAAATCGCGTCCCTGGATGCCGACGTAATCGAGCTGAATATCGGGGTGGCTCTTGCTGAAAGCGGTCAGGGCTTTGCGATACTCGCTTCCCGGAGGGCCGGCGACGGTGGCTTTGCCTTCCTGCTTGGCGGCGGCGAGAGTCTTCTGCCACTCGGCTTGCCACGATTGGGCGGAGACGGCATTGCACGATGCCGCGAGCAACGCGACCGTCGCGGCCAGTGTGAAGCGCGGATTCGCGGGCATGATCGTCATAACCGTACGAGCCTCCTTCAGATCGCCTACTTAAAAATCTCCTTGGCGATCTGGCCTGCCTTTCTTCTCGTTTCAATATGGTCCTGCTTCATGGTGTTGAGGTACTTGACTCCCGGCTCGGTCGCGGTCTCCGCGTTGACCGGCGGCAGGTCGAGCCGACGGCTGTTGTCGCCGGTGTGCTCCGCGTAAGAGCTCTGGCCTTCGCGGGAGAGTAGCCAGTTGATATAAATCTTCGCCGCGTTTTTATGCGGCGCGCGGTTGATCAGCGCCGCGTTGCCGAAGCCCGGCGTCGCCGAGATGAGCCTGAGATCCTTGAGAGGGCGGACGTTCTTTCCCAGCCCCTCGTTCTGGAGCGTCCACAAGACCGTGTTCAAGACGCCCAACCCGATCGGATAGCGGCCGCGCACCAGCCATTCCGCCTGCTGCCGGTAGTCTTGCGTCAAAATAATTTCCTGGTCGCGAAACAGCCGCTTCAAGGCCTGCTCGCCGAAATGGATCAGGATCATCAGCGCCTGATTGGCGCCCGATCCCTCTCCCCGCGGGTCGTGCCAGGTGATCTTGCCTTTCCATTTCGGGTCCCAAAGATTATCGGCCTTGCCGAATTCCGTCTCCGGCACGAAGTCGCGGTTGATCTGAACGCCGTGAATCAGATAGTTGGGAAAGCCGTAGATGTATTTTTTTTCGAGGTCCATCCAGCCGTCGTCGAAGCCGCCTTTCCAGTTCTTGTCGAGCAACACTTCCGGCAGAGTCACCGAAGGCCGCAACGGATCGAGCACGCCGTTCGGCAGCAGAGAGACGAACATCGAGCTGGCCCCGCCGACGTGGACATCCCAGAGGTACTGGTCCGCGCGCCGCTCCTGCATGATGCGCGGCGTGAAGTCGCGTCCCTGAATCCCCACGTAGTCGACCTGAATCTCCGGATAGCTCTTGCGGAACGCGCTGAGCGCGTTGCGAAACTGCTGGCCCGGCGGCCCGGCCACGACCACTTTGCCTTCCTTCTTCGCCGCGGCGAGAGTCTTGTCCCAATCCGTTTGCCAGTCGACCGAAGCGGCCCAAGCGGAGCTTGCGGCAGACGCCAGACCGGCGAAGAGTGCCCAAAGAAAATTTTTCGCGCGCGGAGAAATGTTTTTCATGGCGCTGCCCTCAGGAAAAGCTTTCGCGGGAATGACGGATGGGGGTGTTTTTGGATGAACGAAGTTAGCATTCTCAAAAACATCACGGACGTAAGCCCCCGGAACTTTAGACTTCCCTCTCAAAAATTCCCGCCGCGCCCATCCCGCCGCCGATGCACATCGTGACCAGCCCCAAGCGGGCCTGCCGCCGCTTCATTTCATAAAGCAGCGCGGTCGTGAGTTTGGCGCCGGTGCAGCCGAGCGGATGGCCGAGCGCGATCGCGCCGCCGTTCGGATTGACCTTGCTGGGGTCCAGGCCCGTTCGATCGATCACGTGGAGCACCTGGCAGGCGAAGGCTTCGTTCAGCTCGACGGCGTCGATCTCCCCGATCTTGACGCCGGTCTGGCTCAGCACTTTGGGGATCGCCGCGACGGGACCGGCGCCCATAATCTCGGGCGGCACGCCGCCCACAGCGTAGCCGCGGAAAATTCCCAACGGCTTTACCCCCAGCGAGCGCGCCCGCTCTTCCGACATCACCACCACCGCGCCCGCCCCGTCGCTCATCTGCGAGGCGTTTCCCGCCGTCACGGTCCCCTCCGGGTCGAAAGCGGGCTTGAGGACGGCCAGTTTTTCGAGACTCGTGTCGGCACGCGGCCCCTCGTCCACTTGAAAGACAATCTCTTTGGTCTCCTTCTTCCCGTCTTGCTCCAGCACCAGCCGGGTTTTTACCGGCACGATCTCTTCCTGGAAATTTCCCGCCTTGATCGCTTTCAGCGCCTTCTCGTGACTGCCGAGACTGTAGCGGTCTTGTTTCTCACGGGAGACGGCAAATTTTTTGGCCAGCACCTCGGCGGTCTGTCCCATGGTGAAATAGGATTCCGGGTATCTCTCCAAAAGCGCCGGATTGGGCGAATATTTGTTGCCGGTCATCGGAACGAGCGTCATGCTCTCGGCGCCGCCGGCAATGACCACGTGCGCCGCGCCCGCCTGAATCCGCTGGGCGGCGATGGCGATCGCTTCGAGTCCCGAGGAACAGAAGCGGCTGACCGTCATGGCGGGGACTTCGTAAGGGATGCCGGCGAGGAAGGCGCCGATTCTGGCGATATTCATCCCCTGCTCCGCCTCGGGGAAGGCGCAGCCGAAGATAATGTCGTCGATTTCCCGCGGATCGAGATTGGGAACCCGCCGGATCACCTCGCCTATGACGACCGCCGCGAGGTCGTCGGGACGCGTGTCCTTGAGACTCCCCTTAAAGGCCCTGCCGACCGCCGTTCTGGTCGCCGCCGCGATGACCGCTCTTCTCATCTGTTGTTCCCCTTTCTTTTCTTTATGCCGCCGCCGAGTAGTAAATCACTCCGTCTCTATTCTCCGCAACAGTTTTCTTGTCCCGCAACAGGAGGTCGAGGTGCCCCAGGACCTCCGAGACGACCAGATAGACGTCCATCTCCTTGGGAGCGCCGAAGAGTTTTTTCCCCAGTTCGTAGGCGGTCGAACCTTGCCCATCGAGCAGATGAAGGAGCCTGTCTTTGCGCCTCTGGTGGTGCCGCCCGATTTCCGCGATGCGCTCTTGCGGCGATTCGATGGCCGGCCCGTGAGCCGGCAGGGCGCGCCTCACGTTGAGCCGCTCGATCTTTTCCAGCGAGTCGAGATATTGAACCAGGCTTCGACTGCGCCGCTCGGGCGCGTCGGGGGAGGGCTCCACCGCCGGATTGGGACTGATGTGCTTCAGGAGATGGTCGCCGCAGAAAAGTTCTCCTCGCTCCCGGTGGTAGAGGCAGATGTGTCCCTGCGAGTGGCCGGGACAATGAAGGACTTCGAGAGCGAAGGAGTCAAAGGCGACCAGGTCGTTTTCCTGGAGCGGATGCGCCTCTTCGAGCGGGTCGAGGAGCGCCTCGGTCTCCCGGCTCCAGGCCGCCAGCTCCCTCAGTTGGTTCTCCGGCACGCCCGCTTCCTTGAGCAGCGGCAGCTTCTCCGCCATGAAGTCGTAGCCCGTCTCGGTTTTGCAAACGTCGTAGGGGTGAATATAGATCTTCGCCCCGCTTTCCTCGGCGAGCTCCCGCGCCAGGCCGAAATGATCCACGTGGCCGTGGGTGATGACGATTCGCTCGATATCTTTCACGCCCAATCGTTGCGCCGCCAGCGCCTGGCGGATCGCCTCCCGCGCGTGGTCGGTTTTCGGCCCGGTGTCCAGCAACGTCGGCGGGTCGGCGCGGAACAGATAGAGGTTCATGCTCCCCACCGCGAAGGGGACCGGGAAGGTGATGGAGGTCGCCAGCGGTTGATCGCTCATTCGTAATCCACGACGTGCTGGTAGCTGCGATAGGGATCTTTGGCCTCCAGGATGTCCGCCAGGATGCCTAAGACCACCTGCATCTGCCCCCGCAGGATCGGATCGTCCTCGCGGCAGAGCGCTTTGCTGTCCTCGAACATGCGCTCGATGCGGCGCAACACCGGCTCTTCGGTATTTTCATCCGGCCTTTCTTTCGAGCCCTTTTTTCCTCTCATCGGTCCACCTCCGTGCCTTGAATTCGTAGATCGGGAGTTCATTGCGTGGAACCTCCTTTACTGCCATGGTCACTCCGGTTTGTCTGAGCAACTCGCGGGAAAGCTCCGCCATCAGCCGCTCCTTTTCCTCGGCGGATCGAGGATGAGAATCCTTGAATGCCAGGCGGATCAGCACGTGCTCTCGGCCTTGCGCGTCGATCCATACCTGCCCCGCGTATTCGTCCGCCTCGGGGCGGCTGAAGAGCACCCCGTCGACCATCGAAGGCCAGACGTTAGTGCCTTTGATCTTCATCATGTCGTCATAGCGGCTCACGTTGCCCGCTTCCCAGATGCTATAGGGGCGGCCGCACGGGCAGTGGTTGTAGGGGTAGTAGCGGACCTTGTCGTGGGTGCGGAAGCGAACGACCGGCGAGGCCTCGCGATAGAGCACCGTCACCACCGCCTCGCCCTCTTCGCCCGGGCCGACCGGCTTGAGCGTCTCCGGATCGATCACCTCGGTATAGTAGTAAGGATCGAGCAGGTGCATGCAGCCGCGCTCGCCGTGGCGCAGCACGCCGTATTCGCAGGTAAAGGCGAAGATCGTTCCCCCTTGAGTCGAGCCGTAAAATTCGTGGATGCGCGTGTTCCAGAATTCCTCCAGGTCGCGCGCCAGCGGAATCGGGTAACTCTCGCCGGCGATGCAGAGCCCCTTGAGGTTCGGCAAGTCGCGCTGCGGCACGAACCCCGTCTGTTGGGCGAGAAGCGTGAGACGCAGCGCGTAGGCCGTGGTGAGAGTGAGAAAGTGGGGACGGAACCGCTTCATCAGTTGGAGCTTGGTTTCGCTGTCGACGCCGAAGGTTTGAAACGGAACCAGCCCCATTTTGTTCATGCCGTGGAAGGAGGAGAGACCGGCGGCGAGGTTGGTTACCGGCTGGACCGAGAGGGCGATGTCGCCTTTTGTGAGGCCGATCCAATGCCAGTGGTTCATCCAGGTGAGCCCCGCCCCCTCGACGTCTCTTCGCGTGAGGCCGTAAATCTCCCGGCCGACGCCGGAAGTGCCCGAGGTGAGATGGATCTGGCTGAGCTTCTCCGGCGGGATGCCGAGGCGCTCGCCGTAAGGCGGCGTCTCGTCCTGGTCCTTGAGAAAGTCCTCTTTCTGGACGAACGGAACCTTTTCGCTGAACTCTTGCAGGCTGCGGAGCTTTTCCGGCTCGAACTTGGCCGCTTCGAACAGCCGCCGGTAAAATCGGTTTTTCTGATACAGATAGCCAAGCTGGTACCTGAGCTTGTCGAGCTGCAGGCCGAGTATCTCCTTGCGCGAGGCCCGTTCGAGCTTGGGGTTGAAGTACCGGAGGGTGGTCGGCTCGATCATGTTCAAATCCTCTGGAGTATCCCTTGCGTGTCGATCTCTTCCCGGATGAGTCTCAGCTCATTGTCGGTCGGCGGCTGCGTAACCCGAACGCTCTCGGCGCGGAGCAGCTCGAAGCCGGTGTTCTCGATGAGACTCGCTTGCGAAACGCCGGGATGGAGGCTTTGGAGTCTCATCCGCTTGCTCGCGCCGTCGAAGTCCATTACCGCCAAATTGGTAACGACGAGGCTGGGGCCGTCGTCTTCCTTCAAGCCCGCGCGCGCCCGGCTTCCCGGCCCGTCGAGGTGGCCGACGCCGGAGATGAAATCGACCTTGTTCACGAAAACACGCGGGTTGTGCATCCGGGTGAAGATGAAAACCTTCTTGACCCGGCTGAGAAAAGGGAGACCGACGGAGCCGGGGCCGCGAAAGCGCGGCTTGGCGTAGTCGCCGACGCAGACGAGATTCAAATTGCCGTAGCGGTCGATCTGAATGCCACCGGCAAAAAAGAGGTCCACCTTTCCCGCCAATTCGTAGTCGTCCACTTCGTCGATCCCGATCACCGCCTCCGCCCCGCGTATGCCGCGGAAATCCGCCGTCGAAGGCGGCATGGGCTTCAGATGGGGATTGGCGGCGCCGATGCCGCCGAACAGCCAGGTGAAGTTGGGAGCGTGCGTCATCTGCGCCAGACGGCAGGCGATGGCCGCCTCGTAGGAGGCCGTGCCCACGACCGCCAGCCAGCCGTCCTCGATGTGGCGCGCCAACGTGACGGCGATCAGCTCAGGAATCGTGTAGGCTGCCGCTTTTTCCATGGTCGATCCCTTGCGCGGGCAGGCCGCTTATTTTTCCCCGGCCGACCCTTTCGATGTACTGAGGGAAGTTCAGGCGCAGCACGAACTCTTCCAGATACCGGCGGAACCCTTCCTCGGTTGCGCTCTGCTTTAAATAGGCGCGCAGGTGCTCCTCGTCCCGCTCGTAGAGCGACGGGCTGCAGGTCGGATGGCAGCCGTAAGGGAGATGGACCACCGCGTCGACGATGAAGCCGGGGACGGATGTGAGTTGCGGCTCTTGCTGCGTGGCTTCGAGAGAGATCAGCTCGTCGCAACTGACGATCACGCGCCGGCGCGCCGCCTTGGCCATCAGGCAATCGGTAAAACGGCTGCCGAGATGTCTCACGTTGCCGTAGGGGTCGCATTGGCCGGCGTGGATCACGGTCACGTCGGGATTGATCGCGGGCACGCAGAGGTGGCTCTTGCCGGTGCGCGGATCCTGGACGCGAAAATATTTGGGATTCAACCTTGCGCCGTCGAAGCCCTCCATTCCTTCCGCCAGCGGAAAAAACGGGCTGCCGGCGGCGCCGGCTTTAAGGCCGAAGACCACGTAGGCTTCGTCCGCGTCGAAAACTTCGATCTTCGCCGACTCCACGGCGCGGCGAAAGGCGGGCGCGAGGCCCAGATCTTCGAAGCCGATGTAAGAGCAGAGCACCTCGCGCGCGCAGCCCGCGCCGATCAGCAGGTCGGCTTGCAGGCCGGCGCCGGGCGAAAGAATCAAAGAGAGCTCTTTTTTCCCCTGGCGGACGATCTCGCGCGCCACTCCCATCGGCGCGCCGTAAAGTCCCAGACCGCCCAACGCGACGCTCGAGCCGGAGGCGATCAGCGCCACGGCCTGCTCGACGCTCAGAAGTTTCTCTTTTCGTTCAGCCACGATCAAGGAACTCCAATGCAAAATGCAAAATGAAAAATGAAAAATGAAAAATGAAAAAAAACAGGGAGGGCCGCGCTCTCTGTCCATTATTTTGACTTTTGCAATTTGCAATTTTCATTTTGCAATGTCTTCCCAGACGCTCAACAGGCGAGCTCGCCACCGTCCACCACCAGCACGTGGCCGGTGACGAAGCGCGCCGCCTCGGAGCAAAGAAAAACCAGCGCGCCTTTGATATCGTCGGGCTCGCCGAAGCGTCCCATCGGAATCGCGCCGAGCAGCTCCTCCCGCTTGTGCTCCACGACCCAACTCGTCATTCTGGTCGGAAACCAGCCCGGAGCGATGGCGTTGACGTTGATTCGATATTTGGCCCACTTCACGGCCAGGTCTCGGGTGAGGGCGATGAGCCCGCCTTTGCTCGCGCTGTATGAGACCGCGTCGATTTCCCTTGAGCCGGCAAGGCCGGCGATCGACACGACGTTGACGATTTTTCCTCCGCCTTGCCGGATCATCGCTTTGCCGGCTTGCTGGGCGAATAGAAACGCGCCGGTGAGATTCACTTCGATCACCTTGCGCCAGTCTTCCAGCGAGAGCTCCTCCGCCTTCGCGCCCCAGGTCTGGCCCGCGTTGTTGATGAGAATGTCAATGCGGCCGCTGATCTTTTTTGCTTCATCGACCACCCCTTCCACCTCGGCGGCGGAAGTAACGTCGCAGCGCCTGGCGTAAGTCTTCACGCCCAACCGCTCGATTTCCGCGGCCACCTGTTCGCACGCTTCCAGCTTGCGCGAGCAGAGCAACAGCGAAGCTCCGGCTTCAGCCAAGCCTCGCGCCATCTCTTCTCCCAGCCCGCGCGAGGCGCCGGTGACGACGGCGAACTTTCCCTTCAAGGAAAAAAGCTCCGGGACGTTCATAGAGCTGGCTTTTTCTCTTTGCCCGAATAGTCGTAAAAGCCTCTGCCGGTTTTTCTTCCCAGATGGCCCGCCACGACCATCTGCCGCAGCAGGGGGCAGGGAAAATATTTCGGGTCGCCGTGGCCTTCGTAGAGAATCTCCAGGACGTTGACGATGGTGTCGATGCCCACCAGGTCGGCGAGCTCAAGCGGCCCCATCGGGTGGTTGAGCCCCAGGCGGTTCGCTTTGTCGATATCCTCGACGCTCCCGAGTCCCTGGTAGAGCGCGTAAACCCCCTCGTTGATCACCGGCATACCGATCCGGGTCGAAAGAAATCCCGGATAGTCCTTCGCCAGAATGGTTTCCTTGCCCATCGCTTGCGCAAGCTGCCGGATCGTCTCCACGGTTTCCTGCGAGGTGAGGTAGCCCTTGACGATCTCCACGAGCCGCATCACCGGCGCCGGGTTGAAGAAGTGCATGCCGACGACCTTTTCGGGCCGCTGCGTCGCGGATGCGATCTTGGTGATGGAGATGGAGGAGGTGTTGGAGGCGAAGATGGTGTGAGGAGGGCAGATCCCATCCAGCTTTTTAAAAGTGTCCTTTTTAATCTGCTCTTTCTCGACGACCGCCTCGATCACCGCGTCGGCGCTTGCGCCGGCGGAAAGATCGAGCGCCGGACGAATCCGCTCCAGGACCGCTCCCACCGTTTCTTGCAGCTTGCCTTTCTCTTGGGCTCGTTCGAGCTGTTTGGCGATGTTCTCCCGGCCCGCGGCGATGATCTTTTCCGATACGTCGCTCAACAAAACCTGAAAACCGGCTTGGGCGGCGACCTGGGCGATGCCCGATCCCATTTGGCCCGCGCCGACGACGAAAATAGTTTTTACTTCCATTGCCCCCTCCAAAGTCATGAGTCAATGCAAAGTGAAAAGTGCAAAGTGAAAAATGCAAAATTTTACACTTTGCACTTTGCAATTTTCATTTTGCATTCGTCACCGTCAGTCTTTCGGAAAAAGCACCTCACGGCCGATGACCAGCCGCTGGATCTGATTGGTTCCCTCCACGATCTGCGTCACCTTGGCGTCGCGAAACATCCGCTCGAGGGGAAAGTCTTTGAGATAGCCGTAGCCGCCCAACACTTGCAGCGCGTTGGTGGCGACGGTCATGGCCGAGTCCGTCGCCAGGAGCTTGGCCATCGAAGAGAGCCGGTTCGCGTCCGGACTCTGTCGATCCGTTGCGTCGCACGCGTGGTAGAGCAGCTGCCGGCTCGCTTCCACCGCCGTGGCCATGTCGGCGAACATGAATTGCATCCCCTGGAACTCCGCGATCGCTTTGCCGAACTGTTTTCTTTCGCGCGCGTAGCGGGCGGCCACGTCGATGGCGCCCTGGGCCAAGCCGACGGCCATCGCGGCCACGCCGACCCTTCCTCTTTCGAGACACTTCATGGCGATCTTGAAACCGCTGTTCAGCTCGCCGAGGAGGCTCTCTTTGGGCACGCGGCAATCGTCGAACAGCAGTTGGGCCGTCGGCGAGCCGCTCATGCCGAGCTTTTTTTCCAGCCGGCCCACCGAGAGGCCGGGAGTCCCTTTTTCCACAAGAATGGCGCTGATGCCCTTGCGGCCGGCGGCCGGATCGGTTTTGCAGAGGACCGTGATCACGTCCGCCATGTGGCCCCAGGTGATAAACTGTTTCGAGCCGTTGATGACGTAGGTGTTGTCCCTAAGCTCCGCCCGGGTCTCTATGGACGAGACATCCGAGCCGGCGTTAGGCTCGGTCAACGCAAACGCCGCCAGCTTGTCGCCGCGCGCCAACGGGGGAAGATACTTTTGTTTTTGGGCCGGGCTGCCGCCGAGCAAAATGGGAGATGCCGCGAAATCCTGTTGGCTCAAAATGTTAGCGGAGTTGGCGCACTTGCGCGCGACCTCTTCCAGAATGCGGCAGAAAACCAGCGACCGAAGACCACCGCCGCCGTAATCTCCCGGCAGGTGGCAGCCGATCAGCCCGAGCTCTTTGAAGAGGCGGAACGATTCTTCGGGAAAGCGCTCCTCCCGGTCGACGGCCGCGGCGTTGGGCTCAATCTTCTCGCTTGCCACGCGCCGCACCAGATCGACGATGGCTTGCTCCTCGGATGTCAACATCTCACCAGTCCTTTAAAAAAGACTCATCTGCGGCAAGCCCGCCTGGAAATCTCTCTCCGGGTCGCTGCAAGCCCTTCGGGATCTCAGATTTCAAAACCCAAATTTCAGATTCAATTTGAGATCTGAGATTTGAGATTCCTCGCAAAGCGAGGATATGTCGGCCCTCCGAGAGATCCCCAGGCAGGCGGTTGTGATCACAACCTGCTCGAAAACATCTCCCTTTCCCTTGCCGCGAGCTGATCGAGAAATGCGGCCGCTTCCGGCCGGGGCATCCGGTCCAGAAATCTCAATCCGAGCGGATCGATCCGGTCGCGGATCAACGCAATTTCCGTTTGGGTGGGCGCGTCGGTCTGAGGGACGGTAGAGGGAAGGAGCAGATCGAAGCCGGTGTTCTCTTTGACCTGATCGAGCGTGACGCCGGCGTTGAGCGACTGAAGGCGCATTCTTCCCGACTGCTCGTCGAAGTCGAAAACTCCAAGGTTGCTGATGACCACTCCGGGCCTTCCCGACTTCACTTCTCCGCTCTCTCGCGCCGGGCCGAATCCTACGGCGCAGACAAAGTCCACCCGCGGCACAAACGTCCGCTTCGAATGGTCGATCACGTGGTAGTTCATGGAGCTTAAATGGACGGAATCGTCGGGCAAGCCGCGCGCGCCGACGAGGGCCGCTTTGGGGCGCGCCCAGGGGCCGATGGCGGATATGTTGGCGTTGCCGTTCTGGTCGATCTGCGCGGGTCCGATCCAGACGAAAAACTTTTCCCGAAAAACCATGAGAAATAGCTCTCCCCAGCTCACGCGCGCCTTGGCGCTCTGTTTGCCCAGGAATTCGGTGTGAAACAGCGTCAGCGGGGCGCGGCTGTCGAAGTGATGAAGCCCGCCGCTCATGTCTATGAGATCCGGATTGTGCAGCAGCTGCGCCAGTTTCACGGCGGCCATCGAGCAGAAGGTGGCGGCGCCGCCCACAATTTCGCCCTTCAGCTCCCTGGCCATGCGGGAGATCAGCAGGTCTTCCAAGCTATACCGGCGTTCTTCGCTCATCAGTTGAACCTCTAGGCTTCGGTGATCGCCTGCGCCTTGCCGGCGATATATTTTTTATGTTCGAGCACTTCAAAAAAGGCATCCACGCGGTTTTTCATCTGCGCCTCGGAGAAATAACGCGGGTCCTCCAGGTCGGATTCGAGCATCAGCGTCGGGATGCCGAGGTTCTTGGAAAAATATTCCCGCATGTCGCCGTGACCGACCGAGAAGAGCCGGCAGCTTTTCACCGAGTGAATGATCAGCGCGTCCGCCGAGCGCTCCGTGACGTAGCGCCGCAACAGATCGTATCTCTGGTCGAGGCCGCGGTTGGTGAAGATGCGGATCGGGTACTCCGCCAGGCTCTCGAGCGGCCGCTCGGGATCGTGGAGAAAATCCGGCGGCTGAGGCGTCGTGTAGGTGGCGCCCACGGCGCAGGCGCCCCATTTGCTGAAAAGATCGCGAAAGGTGCGGAAGTAGGGATAAGGTGGGGCCGATTCCACGACGATGCGAAATTTTTCCTCGGGAAGAGGACCGATCTTAAGCCGCACCCGCTCCTCGAATTCTTTCTTGGCGGTCTGGAAAAACTCGACCCCCTCGCGAGTGCCGCGAAACGCGACCATCGGCCCCATCAGCGTGATGCAGTCGAAGTAGTCGTCGTAGGGAGAGGGGATGTTTTTAGTCAGTTCTTTGATCTCGAGCCAGAGCCGCTCCACTTCGCGCGCGTAGGCGAGCCGCTCGCGCAGCTCATCGTAGTCCAATTTTCTGCCGGTCATCTTCTCGCAGATCCCGATCACCTCTTTGAGCTGGCTTACCACGTAGTCGATGTCCTCCGGGCAGGGATCGTTGCCGCTGCGGATAAAGGGGACATCGATGACGTAGAGCGGAGCGCCGGTATAGGCGGCGATGTGCTCGAACCACTTGATGTAGACGTTGCAGCCCGAAAAGCAGCTGAGCACCAGCGTCGGCTGGGGGAGCTTGGTTCCGAGAGAGCTGACGTTGCCGGCGAAGAAGGCCCCGACGTCGGCCTTCACGTAGCTGCAGACGTCGGTGGAATAACCCCGCTCTTCCGCGATCTGAATGTACGGGAGAGACTGCTTGCGAATGGCGAGCTGCAGCGCGTTCAGCTCGGGATAGACCTGATGAATGCCGAGGCAGCGGAGCAGCATGGAGAGATTGCTTCCCGCCACCAGCAGGCAGGCCGTGGGCTCATGGTTCTCCGCCGCCTGCTCCAGCTCCGCCATCCAGCGGGCCATGAGCGCCTTTTGCATCTGGTGAATTTTACCCTGGTACTGAGAGTGGACTTTTTTCTCGGTCGATTGTGTATCCATAAGAGGCGTCTCTCTAATACGCTGTTGAAAAAGAGGCGATTTGCCGTCCGCCTGCCTGCGAATCTCTCTCCGGGTCGATACAAGCCCTTCGGGATCTCAGATTTCAAATCCCAAATTTCAGATTCAATTTGAGATCTGAGATTTGAGATTCCTCGCAAAGCGAGGATATGTCGCCCCTCCGAGAGACCCCCAGGGAGGCAACATATCTTGCTTAACCCTCCGTTAATCGAACAGGATCGATTCCGCGAAGGTTTCGATCTCGGTCCTGAGTTTATCGAAGGTCCACATCTTTTCCTCGAACTCCAACATGACGTGCGGGATGCCTTCTCTCTCCAAGGCGTCCTTGAACAGGGGATAGTCCAGCAGCGCCGGCTCGCAGAACTTGGCGATGCAGAAAACCACGGCGGTCGCCTGAGCTTGCCTGGCCCGCTCCACCAACCGTTCGGACCGCGGCCTGCGCCAGTCGTGGCTGACGGAGGAATATCGCGATCGGTCGATGTAACTTTCCGCCAGGGCGCGGATCGGGTCGCCGTCGAGCGGGACTTCCCGCTCGAACCAGCGCCTTCCCAGCAGCAGGTCATCGTCGATGATGTAGCAGCCCGCCTCGTCCAGGGCCTCCAGCAGCTCGACGGGCGGCTGCTCGCAGAACGAGCCTTCGAGGATGACGCGGATCTTGTCCCGTGGCCTGACGCGTCGCTTCGGGATCTCTTCCAGCGCCGTTCGCAGCATCGACGAATGTTCCTCGGGCGGGAGCGCGCTGCCCACTCGGATCAGCTGGTACGCCTCCGCCGTCGAGAGCAGATGAGGAGATTCGGCCTTGATCTTGTAGAGGCGCTGGATCAAGGCCCGGTTTTCGTTGTAGGCGTGGATGCTCTGCTTGAAACTCTCCTCGCTCATGCGCCGGCCGTTGGCCTCTTCGAGCACGTGGCGGATGCGCTTCAACTCGCTGATCAAATAATCGACCGCCGACGGAGAGCTCGGGTTCTGCGGAAAGTGGATGTATTCGATGAACCGGTCGGAGGAAAAATTGCGCTTGAAGACGTAGCAGAGATTTCTCGCCGCGTCGCAGATCGAGTGGAAGAAGATCCCGTCGAGCAACTGAAGCTCCCCCCGAAGGGCCAACTCCGTGGTGCTTTTGACGATCGAGCAGACGAAGGAACCGAAGTACGAGTCGGCGCGCTCGATCTCGGTTTTGTTGCCGCCGCCCATGAGGCCGACGGGCAGCATGCCGTTGCCGTAGATCAACTCCAGCGGGCTGTACACCGGGAAGTAGCCCGCGGCCTTTCCCCCGGTCTTTTCCTTCCACCGCTGAATTTCCTGCCAAGGATGCTCTTCAAGAATCTCCCGGCACTGGGCAACGAGACCGTCAAAATCCATCTTCTGCGCCTTCCTTAAAGCCCGGTTGGGAATCGACTATGCTGACTGATCAAAAAATTGTACTTCAGCAATATGCATGCCATCCCGCATCGCGCATCCTGTCGAACCAGGGGACAGGCAGCTTTTTACAAGACAAAAAAGCAGCCAGTCCCCGTCATATGTACTGCCCGCCATCGACTTTGATCACTTCTCCGGTAATGTACGCGGCCCGTTCGCTGCACAGGAAAGCGACCAGATGAGCTACGTCTTCCGGAGTCCCGAGCCGCCCCAAGACGGTTTCCTTAAGCGCGTCGTCTTTTGCCTGTCGTGGGAGGGCGTCGGTCATTTTGGTGCGGATATAGCCGGGAGCTACCGCGTTGACGTTCACGTGGGAGCTTCCCAGCTCTCGCGCCAGCGTCTTCGTCAGGCCGATGAGTCCCGCTTTCGCCGCCGCATAGTTGGCGAGGCCCCACTGGCCTCTCAGTCCGTTGACAGAGGAGATGTTGACGATCTTGCCGCCCTGTTGCCCCCTGAAAATCAGCGCTGCGGCGCGCGCGTAGTTGAACGCCCCTTTGAGATTGACGCCGAGGACCCGGTCCCACTCCTCTTCGCTCATCTTCCAGCTCACCCGGTCTAAATTGATGCCGGCGTTGTTGACCAGGATGTCGAGCCGCCCGAGGGCGGCGACGACTTCAGCGACGACTTTCTGGGCGCGCTGGAAGTCGGAAACATCCGCCGGGAAAAAGGAGGCCCTTCCGCCAAGTCCCGTAACGGCTTTGAGAATCCCTTCCGCGTCCGGCGTCGGTTGAAGATCGCAGATCGCGATGTCGGCGCCGCTGCGCGCCAGCGCCAACGCGATGGCCGCTCCGATGCCGCGCGAGCCTCCCGTTACGAGAGCGACTTTTCCTTGAAGCTCCATCCAGACTTTCCCGGTTTCAGCAGTCCGGTTTCGACTCTTGAGTTGGTTCAAAACTCAACGAACCCAACCAACTCAACTAACTCAACGAACCCAACCAACTCAACCAACTCAACCAACTCAACTAACTCAACTAACTCAACTAACTCTTCTCTCCTGCCCGGCGGCATTTTTCTCGACGTAGGCGTTAAATGTCTCCGCCGATCTCGCGTGGCCGAGATATTCTTTGAGACGAACGAAATCCGCAGGGTAGTCGGGATAGCAAGAGGTGAACCCCGCTCCTCCCGGCGCTTCGACGACCTTGGAGGTCCAGAGTTTAACAATCGCGGTGTCGGCGAAGCGTTGCTCGATCGTCTCCGTGTCGACGATTTTTTCCGCCGACATGATGGTTTTCTTCGCAGCCTGGGCGCAGAGCGGATCGAGAAACCAGTCGCCCAGGATCTGGCCGTAGCCGGTCGGATCGGCTGAGTTGACGTGGAGCAGAGCTACATCCGGCCGGATCGCTTTCACCGCGACAAGCTTTTCCCCGCCGAAAGGAGAGACGAATTTCTGGAGATTGGAATTGACGCGGAGGAGATCGCTGCCGAGACCGGAACGCACGGGCATAAAGGATATGCCCCGCGCTCCCGCCTCTAACGCGGAGATCAGGATAAACTCGGAGCCCTCGATAAACTCCGCTTTGTTTTCTTCCCGGGCCCGGCGGAAATTCGGCCCCGGCCCGCCGAAGTCAAAACCGACATAGGCGTAAAACAATTTTTTCACCCGCCCCGCGCCGAGAAGCAGATCGACGTCCGGCCCGCCGAGCACGCTGACCACGGTGAGGTCGCGGATGCCGGCTCTGATCACCTCCTCAACCAACGCCATCGGCTTGCGCACCAGGCCGCCGCCGCCGATGACGATGGTGTCGCCGCTGCGGATCTCTTCGCGGACATCTCTGAGCCCTATGACTTTGTTCATTCTGGTTAGGAACTATCAATTTCCATGCCACGCGGCCGGGTCGAGATGCCTACAGAGTCGCGCTTTCGAGATCGTCCGCATTCCCAAGGGCAATAAAAAGCGCGCCGTTTTTCCAAGCCGTAAGAAAAAAAGCTTTCCGCTCTTTCGTCTTTCGATGAGAAGCTTGCGCGTCGGCGCGGGGTTCGCTGGCATAGATTATGCAGCCTTCCCACCGAATATGTTTAAGGCGTGCGTTGACGTCGGCGGGACGTTTACCGACTGTCTCATCCTGGACGAGCGAGGCAATTTCACCGAGTTCAAAGTCTCGACGACGCCGCAAGATCCATCCCTCGGGCTGGTCAATTCTCTGGAGAAAGCGGCCAGGTTTTACGGCCGGCGGGTAGAGAAATTCTCCTCCGAGATCGAGATGCTGGTTCACGGCACGACGCTCGCCACCAACGCGCTTTTGACCGGCAACATCGCCAAGGTCGGAATGCTCACCACCAAAGGCTTTCGCGACGTCATCCACATCCGGCGCGGCTTTAAGAACATACGCACCTCGATGTTCAACGTCTTTATCCCGCCCTATCGCCCGTTGGTGCCGCGCCGCTTGCGGCTGCCGGTCGAGGAGAGAACCCTGCACACGGGAGAGATCCGCGCTCCGCTAAACGAAGCCGAGACCCGCGCGGCCGTCGAGACTCTGGCCGCCGAGGGGGTGGAGGCGGTGGCCGTCTGTTTTTTACATTCGTACGCCAATCCGCAAAACGAGAGCCGGGCCGCCGCCATCTGCCGCGAGCGGCTCGGCGGCGCCTACGTCACCGCGTCGCACGAGGTCCTTCCCGTCTGGCGCGAGCACGAGCGGTTCAGCACCGCCGTGGTCAGCGCGGCCATCGGGCCGATCACGTCAAAATATCTGAACGTCCTGGAGGAGCGGCTCAGCGCGGCCGGTTTCAGCGGAACGCTGCTCATCGTGCAGACCGACGGCTTGGTCCAGTCGGTGGAGCAGGCACGGAAAAGGGCCGTCTCCCTTATCGCCTCGGGCCCCGCCGCGGCGCCGCAAGCCGCGATTTTTTGCGGCAAATTGGCCGAGCGTCCGAACCTCATCTCGATCGACATGGGGGGGACGAGTTTGGACGTCGCGCTCGTGCTCAACGGCGAAGTGCATCACACCACGGAAGGTTGGGTGGGAGACGAAAGAGTCGCGATCAAGATGGTGGACGTGCAGAGCGTCGGCGCCGGCGGCGGGAGCAAGGCCTGGATCGATTCCCTGGGTCTGCTCCGCGTCGGGCCCGAGAGCGCTGGCGCCGAGCCGGGGCCGGCCTGTTACGGCAGGGGAGGCGAAGAGCCGACGGTCACAGACGCCGATCTCATTTTAGGCTACGTCCCGCGCGACTATTTTCTGGGCGGCGAGCTTCAGCTCGATGTCCCGCTGGCCGAGAAAGCTATCGGAAAAGTCGCCCGCCCGTTGGGCATGCAGGTGGGCGAGGCGGCGCAAGCCATCTTCACCACGGTCAATTCGCTGATGGCCGATCGCATCAGCGAGATCTCCACCAAAAGGGGGAAGGACGTGCGCGATTTCGCTCTCGTCGTCGGCGGGGGCGCGGGGCCGGTGCACGGGGCGCATCTGGCCGAGCTGTTGGGCATCCCCGCCGTCATCGTGCCGCGCTTCGCTTCGCTCTACAGCGCTTTCGGCATGTTCGCGATGGACATCGGACGCGACTACGTGCGCTCCTACGTTACGCCCGCGGAGGCGCTCGATGTCGCCGCGGTCAATCGGTTGTACCAGGAGATGGAAACGCAAGCGGCGGCGGACCGCGCGGCGATGGGGCTTGCGGCCGACCAAACGACTCTAATCAGGACCGCCGACATGAGATACGCGGGACAGTTTCACGAAGTGGAAGTGCGCGGATCTTCCAACGGCCGGTTTACCGCGGGAGATATTCAGGCTTTGCAGCAGGCGTTTCATAAGCGCCACGACGAGCTTTACACCTTCTCGATGGCGTTTCGTCCGGTGGAATTTCTCAACTTCCGGCTGAAGGCGGTCTTCCGCAAGGCGGAGCTGGCCTTGCGCCACATCGGCCGGGGGACGGGAGATCCTGCCTCCGCTTTCAAGCGAAAGCGGCAATGCTTTTTCAAAGAGCTGGGGGGCTACGTGGAGACGCCGTGTTACACCGGCGAGAAGCTGCGGGCGGGCGACGCGATTCCCGGGCCGGCCTTGATCGAGGAGAAGGCCACGACGGTGGTGGTTCCCAAGGCGTTTACCTGCCACGTGGACCCATTCCAAAACTACATCCTGACTCGGGGCTAAAATGGACCACGCCATCGATCCGATCACGCTGTCTACGGTCTGGCATTCGATGCAGAGCGCCTGCCGCGAGGTGCGGCACGTCATCGACCGGACCTCGCAGAACTTTTTAATCGCGCAGCTCCACGACGTCTCCGCCGGAATCTGGGACGCCAGGGCCAGGACCATCTCGATTCCCGCCGGCCTGCCGGTGCAATTTATGGCCGCCAAATTTTCCATCAAGGCGATCCTCGACAAATTCGCCGGCCGCATCTATCCCGGCGACGTTTTTCTCACCAACGATCCCTACAAGGGCCACTGCTGCCATCTGCCCGACTGGGGATTCTACCGTCCGGTGTTCTACGGCGACGAGCTACTTTTTTTCACCCTCGCGCGCGCGCACCAGATGGACACCGGCGGTTCCTACCCCGGCGGCTACTTCCCCAACGGCTATGACATTCACGCCGAGGGGCTCATTATCCCGCCGATTAAAGTTTTCGAGCGCGGCGTCGAGCGCGAAGACATCTTCGATCTTATCTGGAACAACGTCCGCTGGCCGGAAGGAGTGCGGGTGGACAACTACGCGCTGATCGCGGCGACCAAGATCTGCGAGCAGAGAATTCTGGGCTTGATCGAAAAATACGGCAAAGAGACGGTGCTCGGCTGCGTCGAGGAGATGCTCGCCAGAACGGAAAAGGCGGTGAGGGAGGAGATCCGCAAGATGCCCGACGGCGTCTATACCGGCGAGTCGGCGACCGACGACGACGGCTCGGAGCTGGGCGTGCCCGTCTGGGTGAAGTGCAAGCTCACGATCAGCGGCGATCGGATGTCGGTCGATTTTTCAGAGAGCGACAAGCAGAGAAAAGGCTTTGTGAACGCCGTCTTCGCTTCCACCTACAGCAACACGCTGGCCTCGGTATTTCTGTTTCTCGATCCGGCGCTGTCGGACTACCACAACGAGGGCAGCATGACTCCGATCCAGCTTGTCACGCAGGAAGGCTCGGTGGTCCATGCGCGCTACCCCGCTACGGTCGGCGCCTCGCCGGTGAACGTCGGCACGCAGATCATGGAGTCGGTCGTCATGGCGATGTCGAAGGCGATGCCGAAGCGGGCCGTCGCCGCGTGGGGACGGCACTATTCTCATTTCATTTACGGCTTCGATCCCAGGGTCAACCAACCTTACGTCCAAGTGCTCTTCGAGCCGGACGGCGGATCGGGCGCGGTGTACGGCTACGACGGCTACGAGGGTGTCACGATGTTGGTGACGTTGGGCGAGGCGGTCAAAGGGGACGTGGAGACGATCGAGGTCCGCTTTCCCTGGACGGTGGAGAAGTACGAGTTCGCGCCCGACTCCGCGGGAGCGGGCCGGTGGCGCGGCGCCGCGGGAATTCATTGGGAGATGGTGAACCACGGCAGCCCCGCCGGCATGAGCACGGGCAACGCCGAAGGGGAGACCGTGCACGGGCTCGGCGCTTTGGGCGGCCTGCCCGCGCCGTTCAACCAGGCCCATATCCGCCGCAACGGCGAGACGCTGCCGCTTCGCGCGCATCGGATCTATTCGCTCTCTCCGGAAGACCGGGTGGTCAAAGTCACCGGCGGAGGAGGCGGCGTCGGACCGCCCCTGGAACGAGAGCCGGAAAAAGTGCGGGAAGACGTGCTGGACGGTTTTATCACGATTGGGAGCGCGCGGGAGATCTACGGTGTCGTGATCGACGCGCAGACACGCGAGTTGGATCTCAAGGCCACGGCAACGCTGCGCCGCGAAATGAAAAAAGCTACGGCCGCAGCCTGATTCCCGCTGCAAATATGCTGGCCGCGTATAGGGCAAAGTTCACTTGGAGCGGCATCCTCTTGACGGGGATCACCGTCTTCGTGATCTATCTCACTTTGGTCCCGATCGGGATGGCGGTCTACGGCAGCCTCCAGGACGGCCCGCCGGGGACCGGCAGCTCTTTCACGCTGCACAACTACGTCAGAGCCTTCAACCATCCGATCCTCTACAAGTCGATCGTCAACTCTCTCATCTTCGCTCTGGGCGCCGGCACGCTGGCCTTCACCATCGGTTGTCTGCTGGCCTGGGTGACCGAGCGGACCAACGCGCCGCTCAAAGGCGTGATCTACACCGCGGTCTTCATCCAGGTCATGACGCCGGGAATTCTCGAAAGCATCTCCTGGGTGCTGCTCCTCAGTCCCCAGATCGGCCTCATCAATGTTTACGCCAAGTCGCTGTTCAATCTGAGCGAGGCGCCGTTCAATGTCTACAGCATGACCGGAATGATCTGGGCCTTCGGCGTAAGCTCCTACACCGTCCCGTTTCTTCTCATGGCCGCCGCGTTTCGCTCCATGGATCCGTCGCTCGAGGAGGCGGCTTTCGTCGCCGGCTCCGGCAACCTGCAGACGGTGCGCCGGATCACGCTGAGGCTCATGCTGCCGTCGATGCTCGCCGCCTGGCTGATGCTCTTTATCCGCGGGATCGAGACCTTTGAAGTCCCCGCCATCCTCGGATTGCCCGCCGGCGTGATCCTGCTGGCGACCGAGGTCTATCTGATGACCCGGGAAGTTCCGACGGACTTCAACCTGGCTGCGACATTCTCGATGGTCTATCTGGTCGTCGCTTTGGCCGGGCTTTACATCTATTTTCGCGCCACCCGCTACGCCGAGAGGTTTGCGGTCATTACGGGAAAGGCATTCAGACCCAGGCTCATGAACCTCGGCCCCTGGCGCTTTCCCGTGGGCGGGGCCTGTCTGGCGCTGTTGACTCTGGTCGCCTTCCTGCCTCTGATGGTGATCGTCTACACTTCGTTCCTCCCGTTTTACGCGCCGCCTTCGACCAAGATGTTCAACCTGATGTCGCTGGATAACTACCGCCAGCTCACGCAGCACGGAGGCGTCTACAAGGCTTTCCAGAATAATCTGCTGGTGGGGACAGCGAGCGCCAGCCTGGCGGTCTTTTTTACCGCCGTAATCGCCTGGATCGTTCATCGCACGCCGGTGCGCGGGCGAAAGTTGCTGGATGTTTTAACCTTCTCCCCGATCGCCTTTCCCGGCGTGGTCTTCGGCCTCGCCCTGATGTGGCTTTACCTGACCATTCCCGTTCCGGTGTACGGCACGCTCTGGATCCTGCTCATCGCCTACGTGAGCAAGTACATGCCGGTCAGCATGCGCGCGTGCAGCGCCGCGGTGATGCAGGTCAACAAAGAGCTCGAAGAGGCCTCCAACGCAAGCGGCGCTTCGTGGTGGGCGACGTTCAGAAGAATTCTCGTCCCGTTGATTCTTCCCGGGATGTTCGTCGGCTGGGCCTATATTTTGTCGCTCACGTTTAAAGTCCTGTCGCTTCCCGTCCTTCTCGCCCACGCGGGGACGGAGGTGGTGCCGGTCTTGATCTTCGACCTCTACGAAGGAGGGCAGTACACGGTTCTCAACGCGCTGGGAGTCGGGGTGATTATCGTCGTGACCGCGATCAGTTTGACGGCGCGAGCGATCAGCCGCCGCTACGGCCTGGAACAGTTTGAATAACGTCCGCTCGGGAGGATTTATGGCGATTAAAGATCTCAGAAGCTTCATTTCCGTTTTAGAAGAGCACGGCGAGCTGGTCCGCGTAAAGGCGGAGGTCGATTGGAACCTCGAACTGGGAGGCATCCTCAGGCGGATCTACGATAAGGGCGCGCCGGCCGCGCTGTTCGAAAAGATCAAGGACTACCCCAAAGGGATGCGCATCCTCGGCGCTCCGATGGGACGGGGCCACACCACCATCTATTCGCGCCATGCCCTCGCTCTGGGTCTCAAGCCCGACGCGGGCTACGGCGAGATCTTGAAGACCTACGTCGAGCGGAAGAACAAACCGTTCAAGCCCGTCGTGGTGAAAAATGCTCCCTGCAAGGAAGTGATTCTCAAAGGGGACGACGTGGACCTCTTGAAATTTCCAGTTCCCTTTATCCACGAGGGCGACGGCGGGCGCTTTATCGGAACGTGGCACGCGGTGGTTTCGCGCGACCCGGAGGAAGGGTGGACCAACTGGGGGATGTACCGGATGATGGTTCACGACCGCAACACGACCGGCATGCTCATCCCGCCCATCCAGCACATGGGGCGCATGTACCAAAAAGCCGAGGCGATGGGCAAACCGCTCGAAGCCGCCGTGGCGCTCGGGACCGATCCAGCCACCACCATCGTCAGTTGCGCCATGCTGCCCGACCGGATCGAGGAGCAGGACGTGGCCGGAGGCCTCCTGCGCGAGCCTATGGAGCTGGTCAAGTGCGAGACGGTGGATCTCTCAGTTCCGGCCAACGCGGAGATCATTCTAGAAGGCTATATTCCTCCGGGAGAGAGACGGACGGAAGGACCGTTCGGCGAGTACATGGGGTTCGAGGCGGGCAGGTCCGGGCCGCGGCCGGTTTTTCACGTAACCTGCATCACGCATCGCAAAGATCCGATCCTGGCCGTCTCCAACATGGGGATGCCGATCCACGAGAGCCAGGTGGTGATGGGCATCACCATGGCGGGCGACATCTACGATGAGCTGACCAAACAGGGGCTACCCATCAGAATGGCCTACATGCCGCCGTACGGTGTCACGCACATGATCGCCGTCTCGACGCAGACGCCCTATATGAATTTCGCCAAGCGAGTGGCCCACTCGATCTGGGGGACCAAGGCGGGAAGCATGGTCTACTACGTCATCGTCTGCGACGCGGATGTGGATGTGACCGACTTCAACCAGGTAATCCACTCCATCGCCACCAAATGCCACCCGTCGCGCGGCATCTACCAAGTGCCCCACGCGCCGAGTTACGCCTATATGGTTCCCTTCTTGAACGACAAGGAACGTCCGATCGGCGACGGCGCCTACGCGCTGCTCGATTGCACCTGGCCCAAGGACTGGCCCAAGGAGACGATCCCGGTCAAGTCTTCCTTCGATGTCCTCTGGCCCAAGGAAATTCAGGATAAGGTCATCAGAAGGTGGGAGGACTACGGCTTTGCAAAGGACTGAGGCATGAAGCCCGCTCAATTTGATTATTTCGCTCCCGCGAAAATTCGGGACGCCCTCGCGCTGCTTGAGGAGTACAAGGACGAGGCCAAGATTTTGGCCGGCGGCCAAAGCCTCATGCCTCTGCTCAACATGCGTCTCGCCCGCCCGCGGGCGCTGATCGATATCAACCGCATCACGAGCCATTCCTACATCCGCCGGGAGAACAGCGTCCTCGCCATCGGCGCTCTAACCCGCCACCGGGAGATCGAGACATCGCCGCTCGTGCGGCAGAAGTGCCCAGTGCTAGCCGAGGCGGTCCGGTGGATCGGCTATCCGCAGATTCGCAATCGGGGCACGATGGGAGGCTCCCTGGCGCATGCCCATCCCGCGGCCGAGCTGCCGGCGGTGGTGACCGCGCTTAGAGGAGAACTCAGGGTCATCGGCCCGGCGGGGGAGCGGACGGTAAAAGCGGAAGAGTTCTTTCAAGGATTTTTCACCGTGGCGCTTGAGCCGAACGAGATCTTGAGCGAAGTGCGTCTAGCGCTCTGGCCGAAGAACGCGGGATTCTCGTTTAAAGAAATCAACCGGCGCCACGGCGACTTCGCCATCGCCGGCGTCGCCGCTCTGATCTCGCTCAACGAGAGGAAAGAGTGCGCCGAGAGCAGCATCGTTCTGGCGGGAGTGAATCCGACGCCGCTGCGCGCGAAGCGATCGGAGAAGTTGCTCAAGGGGCGGAAAATCACTCGGGACATCATTGAAACAGCGGCGGCGCTGGCCGCGGAGGACTCCGATCCGCCGTCGGACGTGCACGGCTCGGCCGACTACCGGCGCGAGCTGGTCAAGGTCATCGTCCGAAGGGCGCTGGAAGAGGCGGGAGCAAGAGCAATGCAAAATGAAAAGTGAAAAATGCAAAATGAAGACTAAAAATTTACGCTTTGCCTTTTGCAATCTGCAATTTGCATTGGTGGGGGGTTTGTAGCCATGGCGCGCATGTATCCGATCAAGCTGACGGTGAATGGGATCGAGTATGAGAGAACCGTCGAGGCGCGCAAGCTTTTAGCGGATTTTCTGCGCGACGACTTGGAGCTTACCGGCACGCACGTCGGGTGCGAGCATGGAGCCTGCGGCGCCTGCACGGTCATCATGAACGGCCAAACGGCGCAGTCTTGTCTCATGCTCGCCGTTCAAGCGGACGGCGCGGAGATTCTGACCGTCGAGGGGCTGGCCGACGGCGCGGGGCTCCATCCGATCCAGCAGGCTTTTCTCGACTGCCACGCCCTCCAGTGCGGCTTCTGCACGCCCGGCGTCCTGCTCTCCGCCCACGCGCTGTTGCAGGAAAACTCCCATCCGACGGAAGAGGAGATTCGTCAAGGGATATCCGGCCATATCTGCCGCTGCACCGGGTATGTGAATATCGTGAAGGCGATCCAGGCCGCGGCGGAGAAGACGGCGGTGGCGCCGCTCAATGCAAAATGAAAAATGAAAGGTTCAAAGTGAAAAGTGAAGACGCCATGCATCCGAGGAGCTTGAGAATTTTGCAATTTGCACTTTGCAATTTTCATTTTGCAATACGGATTACTTTGTGGGCGCTTCTCCTGATTCCCGCGCCGGCACGGGCTCAACAGAACGCCGAGGAGCTGCTGTCCCAGCTTAACAAACTGCCTGCGGCCGAGCGCCGGCAGAAGCTGCTCGACGGCGCGAAGCAGGATCGGGAGGTCTCGGTCTACGCGAGCTTCACCGAAGCCAACACTCTCGGCAACGCCTTCCGCAAGCAGCATCCTTCCGTAGCGGTAAATATCCGGCGGCTCGGCGGGGGACGCTTGCTGGACATCACGGTCACGGAGTTCCGGGCGGGAAAGCATCTGGTGGACGTTTTTATCGGCGGCTCGACCTCGGGCCGGCCGCTCGTCGAGGCGGGAGTGATCGGCCGCTATGTTTCGCCCGAGCGGGCGTTCTTGGATGCGCATCTCAAAGACGAAAAGGGCTACTGGACCGCCTTCTTTTCGCGCCACCTGGTTTTTGCCTACAACACGACGCTGGTCCCGGCGGCCAGGCTGCCGAAAACCTACTTCGATCTCCTCGATCCCTACTGGAAAGGAAAGCTCGCCATCGACGATCATCCGGGCAACTGGCTGGCCGGCATGGTGAAGGCGTACGGCAAAGAAAAGGCCACGGAGCTGCTGCAAGGGGTGGTTAGACAGGCGCCCAAGATCATTCGCGGCCGCACGCTCAAGGGGCAACTGCTCGCCGCCGGCGAATTTCACGCAGCCGTGGACCAGACCGAGGAGAGCGTGATCGAGATCAAGAAGAAGGGCGCGCCGGTGGACTATGCCCTGCTGGAAAATACGCCGGTGCTGACCAATCCGGTGCTGCTGGCGAAGAATGCGCCGCATCCGTATGCGGCGGCGCTGTTCGTGGATTACCTCCTTTCGAGCGCGGGCCAGCAGGCGGTCGTGGATATCGACTACGTGCCGACGCGCCAGGGGTTCAAGCCCAAAAACCAGGAGCTGGCCGCGCGGGCCGCCAAGGCCAAACTGGTCTTCTTCGACCTCGACTGGTTCGGCGAGCGGCAGAAGGAGATCAACGATTTGATCAAGGAGAATCTCAGGCCGCATCGGTAAGTCATTTGTTCAAGTTGTTCAAAAGGTTCAAGTGGTTCAAAAACACTGTGAACTCGAACAGTGAAAGGATCACGCCATGCCGCGACTAAAAAGCTGTGTCCTGCTGACCTTAGCTCTGTCCTTTTTCTCCCAGGGACTGAGCTTCGCCCAGCAAGGCGTCGAGAATCTGTTGGAAAGCCTGAACAAGCTTGCTCCCGCGGAGCGGCAGCAGAGGCTTGTCGAAGGATCGAAAAAAGAAAAAGAGCTGATGGTCTACACGGTCTTGACCCTCACCGACTTCGACCATCTCCAGCGAGCGTTCAACGCCAGGTATCCCCACATCCAGGTGAAGCGCTTGCGCCAGGGCGGGGGCAAGCTGTTCGACTTCCTTATGAACGAGTACCGGGCGGGAAAAAATCTCGTCGATGTCCTGACCGCCGGCGAGACCATCACCTATCCGCTCATCAAAGAGGGACTGATCGGCCGCTACGCTTCCCCGGAACGGCAAGCCTTCGCTCCGGAGTATAAAGACAAGGACGGTTACTGGACCGCATACTTCGCTTACCGCTGGGTCTTCGGCTACAACGTCGACCTGATTCCCGCCAACAGGATTCCCAAGAGCTACTTCGATCTCCTCGATCCCTACTGGAAAGGCAAGCTCGCCATCGACACCGATCCTCATTCGTGGATGATCGGCATCATCAAGGCCTACGGCAAGGAAAAGGCCGTCGATTACTTCAGGAGGCTGGCCGGCCAGGGATTGCGCGCGCACAAAGGACGAACGCTCCGTGCGCAGCTCATGGCGGCGGGCGAGTTTCCGGCTTCCGTCGAGCAGGAGGTGAGCAAGATAGTTCAGATGAAGCGTCAGGGCGCGCCCTTGGACTACCGCTATCTTGAGAACACTCCCTCGACGTTGACGCCCGTGGCGCTTGCGCGGCTCGCTTCGCATCCCCACGCGGCGGCGCTCTACATCGACTTCGTACTCTCCGAAGAAGGACAGAAGATACTGGCCGAGCTGGCTTATGTGCCCGCCCGCGGCGGTCTGCGCCCGAAGGATACGGAACTGGCCGAGCGCGACCGGCAAGCGAAGATCGTGGCGATGGACACGGAATCGACGTTTGCCTGGCGGAAAGAAGTCCTCGCCCTGGCGGATCAGATATTCACACCGGGGCGAAGGTGAGGAATAACGTGAGAGCGTAAGGCGTGAGGCGTTAGGCGATCCCCTCACCCCTCACGCCTGACCCCTTACGGCTTATAGGAGAAATAATGGCTGTCGCAGAAACTGACGTTCGCGCTCATGCCCGGTGGTTCGGCACGCCGGTTAAGCGCAAGGAAGATCCGAGGCTGCTGACCGGCCGGGGGCATTACGTGGCTGATATCAGTCTGCCGCGCACGGTTCACTGCGCCTTGCTCCGCAGCCCTCACGCCCACGCGCGAATTCACCGCATCGACGTGAGCAAGGCCCAAGCGCTCCCCGGCGTCGTCCTGACGCTCACGGGAGAAGAGCTGGCTCAAGCGACCAACCCGCTCCCTTCGGTTTTCAGTCTCGGCAACAAGCCGGCGCCCTTTCTCGACTATCCGATGGCGGTTAAGAAAGTCCGCTACGCCGGCGAGCCGGTGGCGGCGGTCGTGGCGACGGATCGTTACTTGGCCGAAGACGCGCTCGAATTGATCGACGTCGAGTATGAGCCTCTCCCGGCGGTGACCGATGTCGAGGAGGCGACTCGCCCCGGCGCGCCGCTGCTGTTCGAAGAGATGGGCACGAACGTCACCTGGCATGGAACTTTTCCCTATGGCGAGGTGGAGCGCGCCTTTCGAGAGGCCGACCGGATCGTCAAGCGACGGCTCTACTTTCACCGCTACAGCTCGACGCCGATGGAGACCTTCGGCGGGATCGCGAGCTACGACCCGCCGAGTCAGTTACTCACGATCTATTCCAACCTCCAGATTCCCGCCATGCTGCATCCTTTCATGAGCTACAGCTTGAAGATTCCCGGCAACCGGTTGCGGCAGGTGACCGGCGACATCGGCGGGGGATTCGGCATCAAGTGCGCCGTCTATGCCAACATGATCATTCTGGGCGTGCTCTCGATGCGTCTCGGCCGGCCGGTCAAGTGGATCGAGGACCGGCACGAGCACCTGTTGGGCAGCGCGCACGGCACGGAGCGCGCCGCTTACGTGGAAGCCGCGGTCAAGAACGACGGCACGTTCCTCGGCGTGAAGATCAAGAGCTACGACAACGACGGCGGATACATGAGATTTCCCGAGCCGGTCGGCGTGATCCTCTGGTCCCACGTGGTCCAGGGCTGCTACCGATTCCGCGACATCCTGATGGACTGTTACGCGGTGGTGACGAACAAATGCCCGGTGACGCCCAATCGCGGCTACGGCCGCATGCAGCACCAGTTCTTTCTCGAAAGAATGATGAACATCGTCGCGCGCGAGCTGGGGCAGGATCCGGTGGAGATCCGGCTCAAGAATTTCATCCGGCCCGGCGAGTTTCCCTACGAGGCGACCAACGGGAGCGTTTACGACAGCGGCGATTATGCCGAGGCGCTCAAGCAGGCGCTCGAGCGGATCGGCGGCTATGAGCATTGGCGGGCGGAGCAGAAGAAGGCGAGAGCGGAGGGGCGCTACATCGGGATCGGCGTCGCGACGATCATGGATCCGGGCGCGTCGAATTTGGGCGAGATGAGCATGATCGACCCCGACATCCGCTCCTCAACGGCGGGCGAGGCGGCGACGATCAAGATCGACGCCACGGGCGCGGTGACGGTGGCGCTCGGTTCGGTGCCGCAGGGGCAGGGGCATGAAACCACGAGCGCGCAGATCGTCGCCGACGAGTTGGGAGTGAGCGTCGATGAGGTCGTGGTCTTGACCGGCTTCGACACGGCGACGCATCCCTACTGCGGCAGCTCGGGAACCTATGCCAGCCGCTACGCCGGCACGGCCACCGGCGCGCTCAAAGGGGCGGCGCAGAAACTGAGAGAGAGAATATTCAAGATCGCCGCTCAATTCTTGGAAGCAAGACAGGAGGATTTGGAGCTGGCGGAAGGAAAAGTATTTGTCCGCGGGGCGCCGCAGCGGGGGATGGCCTTGCGCGATATCGCCGGGATCGCGCTCTACAATCCGGCGGCGCTGCCCGAAGGGGTGGAGCCGGGCCTGGAGGCGACTTGCAATTACAACTTTCCCCTGGCGAACCAGATGGACGCAAAGTTCCGCGCCAACTACGCCTCGACCTACGCCAACGCGGCGCACGCCGTCGCCATCGAGGTCGATGTGGAAACGGGAGAGGTCAAGATCCTCAAGTACGCCGTGGTCCACGACGCGGGGAATTTAATCAATCCGAGCATCGCCGACGGCCAGATCCACGGCGGCGTGGCCCACAGCCTCGGCGCCGCGCTTTACGAAGAGTTCGCTTACGACGAAAACGGCCAGCTCCTGACCTCCAGCTTCATGGACTACCTTTGCCCCAAGGCGACCGACGTGCCGCCGATGTCGGTCGGCCATCTGTGCAGCCCCTCGCCGTTCACCCCGTACGGCGTCAAAGGGATGGGCGAAGGGAGCGGGCCGATTCCTGCGCTGCTCGGCAACGCGATCGAAGATGCTCTGGCGCCGTTGGGCGTCGAAGTGGACGGGTCGCACTTCAGCCCGCAGAACGTGATGGCGATGATTTGGAAGGCTAAAGGAAAGCGTGTCGACACGCAGTAGCTTAGAAGAAGAGACGTAGAGTCTCTGGAAAGTTGGAGGTGATATGATGAGCCCATTTCTTTGCCGAATTCTCTTCAGCCTGCTTATTTTCTTTGCTTGCTCGGGGACCCTCTGGGCGCAGGCCGACAAAGCGCCGGTCGTGGGCCTTTCCACGCAGCCGTGGATCTCGTCCGAAGGCAAGCTTCTCTCAACCAAAGGAGGCGGTGTCCAGGGCAAGTTCACAAGTTATCCGATGCCCGTGCCGGCGGCGATTCCTCACTGCATAGCGATCGACCAGAAGGGAATTATCTGGGCCGGTCTCGTGGGGAGCAACCGGATCGGAAAGTTCGATCCCAAAACGGGTCTCTTCAAACATTACCTGGTCCCGACGCCGGACAGCCGGCCGCACGGCATTACGGTCGCCGGAGATGGCAAGATCTGGTTCACCTCCGAGCAGGATCTCCGCCGCAAGGTAGGACGGTTCGATCCGGATACCGAGTTGTTCATCGAAATCCAAGTCCCAGGCGTAGGCGACGCAGACGTCAGGCCCCACACTCCTATTTTCGGCCCGGGCGGGTACGTCTGGTTTACAATGGAGGACGGCATCGGCAGGATCGATCCGAAGAGCCTCGAGGCCAAAGCCTTTCCTGTCCCTACTAAAAACTCGCGGCCCTATGGAATCACCGTCGGGCTTGACGGGATGATCTACTTTGCCGAGTGGCGGGGTCACAAAATCGGCAGGCTCAATCCCAAAACGGGTGAAGTGAGGGAGTACGATCCTCCCACACCCAAATCGGGAACGCGCCGGATCACCACCGCTCCCGACGGCATCATCTGGGTCAGCGAATACATCGCCCACAATCTCGCTCGCCTGGATCCAAAAAGCGGAGAGATCAAAGAATATAAAATGCCTTCTGCGCCCAACTCTGCTCCTTACGGGATCGTGGCTACCCCGGATGGGATGATCTGGGTTTCCGAACAGTTCTCCAACCTGATTACGAAGTTCGATCCTAAGACCGAAAAGTTTACTTCTTACCCGGTTCCCTGGGACGAGTCGGGGCTACGCATCCCCTCCAGCGTGCGCAACATGCTCACGGATCGTGAGGGCAAAATTTGGTACGGGGACAATCGCAACAGCCGAATTACCAAAGTAGAGTGAAGGAGGGCCGATCATGAAGACGTCCGGCAAAGAATACGCGCAGCCGCGAAGGTTCTTCTTGCGCATCCTGCTGTCTATTCCCATCGCAGCTTTTTTCCGGGATACGATTTTTGCCGTCTTAAAAGTATTGGGAGTGCCGGCGCCGGAGAGCGGGATCGCCTACGGCGCGCCTCAGCCGGTAGCCAGGCTCTCGCAGCTCTCTAAACCCTGGTCGGCGGTCCATTTTTCGTATCCCATCGTGATGAAAGACCTGGAAGGGGAACGAGAGGCCAAGGTGCCCGGTGTCGTCATTCGCTTGCCCGACGAGCAGGCGAAGGCCGCCGCGCAACAGGGAGTGAGCGGGATCAAAGGGAATTTCTATGCTCCCGTGCTCCTCTGCCCGCACGAAAAGTGCGTCATCTTCTATCGGGAGGACCGGAGAGAATTGGAAAGGGAGTTGGGAGTCGAAGCGCGCACGCCGATGATCTCCTGCCCCTGCCACCAGTCCGTCTTCGATCTTTCCCAGAACGGGAGACCGGTCAAGGGCCCGGTCAGGCGCCGGCCCTGGTTCTTCGAGTTTGACATCGCGGGAGACGAAGTCGTGGTGAGCGGAGTAGAGAAAGGCTCCCTTACCTGGGGCAGGGCTACGCGCGTTGGAGGAGAGGAAGAGCGACGGGCGCGATGAGACAGCAAAAGTTCGAGGGGATCGTCTCTATGCCAGGCCCTGTAGAGCTTGGCCGCCGTCTTTTTTGTAAATGGTTGGCCTGGTTCTCTTTTGCCGGGGCGACTGTGCCTTTCTTTGCCCGAGCTGCTTCTGGAGCCGGAGCGGATCGCGTGGTGGTCGCTACCACTGAGGAGTTGGCCTCAGCTTGGTCCTTTAGGGAGTTTACGTTCACCAAGGAGATTGAGAGCCGCGGTTTGCGCGCCGCAAGCGAGTTCCCTGGAATAGCTATTCGCTTGCCCGACGGCTCATTCTATGTGGCCAGTCTGGTGTGTCCTCACGAGGGTTGCCTGATTGAGTTTGAAGAGCCGTTGCTCACTTGCCCATGCCATCGGAGCGCTTTTGATCCCGTTCAAGACGGGAAGGTGCTTTCCGGCTCTGCGCCGCGTCCCCCTTGGAAGTTCAACTTCATCATCGAAAAAGGAAAGATCGTAGTGCATGGCTTAGAACCCGGGGCTGAGATGCGGGTGAGGTGAGGCGCTCTTTTGGCGTGAAATGGATCTGATCTGGAAAGCCAGGGGTAAGCACGTCAATCGATGAACGAGTAACGATTAACGAAGATGATCCGTTGGGACGCCAAAAATATCATCCTGTGGCTGGTGGTTCTGGTGCTGGCCTATCTCACCTTGGTTCCACTCGTCATGCTCATCTATGGAAGCCTAAAGAGCAGCCCGCCAGGTGTGTCTGGGGCTTTCACTCTGGAGCATTACGCCGCTCTTTTTAAAGGCAGAGAGATGGCCACAGCCTTGAAGAACTCTCTCGTCTTCAGTCTCGGGACAAGTTTGGTGGCCTTTTTCGGCGGGCTCTACCTTGCCTGGATCACCGAAAGGACGAACGTACCGCTAAAGGCGGCCATTTACGCGACCTTGCTGGTGCCGCTGATTGTTCCCGGACTCCTCACCACCATTGGCTGGATGCTGCTCTTTGGCCGGCGCTCAGGCATGCTCAACCTGGTCGCCATGCGATACTTCGGCCTGGAGCAGCCGATCGATATCTACAACATGGCGGGCATGATCTGGATCCTTGGCACCGACCAGATCCCTCTGACCTTCCTTCTCCTCACGGCTGCTTTCCGCTCCATGGACCCTTCTCTCGAAGAGGCGGCCATGGTCTCCGGCGCGACCATGGCGCAGACCGCGCGCAGCATCACTTTGAGAATTCTTCTTCCTGCCATTCTTTCGGTCTGGATCATCAACTTTATCCGGGCCGTGGAAAATTTCGAAGTTCCCGCGCTGGTCGGCATCCCGGGACAAATTCTGGTTTTTTCCACAGAAGTCTATCTCGCGACGCGCCAGGTCCCGACCGACTTCGGTCTCGCCAGCACCTTTGCCGTGGTCTATTTGGTGATCGCCGCCGTGGGAATCTATATTTATCTCAAGGCCACCAAAGCGGCGGAGCGCTTCACGACCATATCAGGAAAAGGATATCGGCCTACCACCATCCATCTGGGCGGGTTACGCTACCCCGTGGCGTTGCTGACTTTGCTGCTCTCCTTCGCCATTTTCATCCTGCCGGTGTTGCAGATCGTGTGGTCCTCTTTTCTCCCCTACTTCATGCCGCCGTCTGTGGCAGCGCTGGAGAGTCTGACCTTGGATAGCTATCGAGAGCTTTTCCGCTTTCCGCTGATCCAGCGCGCTTTCTGGAACAGTTTTCTGTTGGGGCTATCCAGCTCGACGCTGGTGATGGTCTTCACCGCCGTGATTGCCTGGATTGTCGTGCGCACCCATTGGCGGGGGAAGGGAGTTCTAGACTTCTTGGCCTTTAGCCCTATCGCTGTGCCTGGACTCGTGCTCGGGATCGCCATCCTTTGGGTTTATCTCACGCTACCCATTCCAATCTACGGGACACTATGGATCCTGCTTGTCGCTTACGTGATCAAATATCTCCCCTATGGGATGCGGGCCTGCTCCTCCTCGATGCACCAGATCCAAAAAGAGCTGGAAGAGGCCTCGGCTGCCTGCGGCGCCTCCTGGGGAAGGACATTTGTTCGCGTCGTTCTTCCCCTCTTGTTGCCGGGATTTGTCGCCGGCTGGATCTATGTGATCACTCACTCCTTCCGCGAGCTTTCGACCTCTATCCTTCTCTATCGAAATGGCACGGAGGTTCTCTCAGTCGTTATCTTCGAGCTATGGGACGGCGGACAGTATCCGGAGCTCTGCGCCTTGGGGGTAACGCTCGTGGTTATTTTGTCAACCATCAGTCTTTTAGCGCGCCGGATTGGGGCCCAGTTCGGTCTCGAGCGGGCCATGGCGTAATTAAAGGAGGTTTTCTTATGACGCGAATGAAAGCCCGACGCATGGTCGGCGGTTGGTTCCTGTTCCTGCTTCTCCCGGCAATGCTGGCAGCCAAGACCGTTGAAGAATCCCTTGCTGAGTTGGAGCGGCTTCCCGCTCCACAGCGGCAGAGGCTGCTTGTGGAGCGGGCTCGAAGCGAGGGAAGGATCGGCTGGTATGGCAACTATAACCTGGACCAGGCGACGACGCTCAAGGATGCCTTCGAAAAAAAGTATCCTCCGATTCAGATCGACTATTGGCGCGGAAGCGGCAATAAGGTGGTCGATCGAATCCTTAACGAGACGCGAGCGGGGCGGTGGGATGTCGATGTGATCTTTGCCGGAGATGTGGGGACCTATATCCTCATGCAGGCGGGGGTTGTGGGTAGATACCGCTCACCGGAAAGGATGGGTTACTCTGCCCGTTCCGTTGATAAGGAAGGGTACTGGAGCGGGCTTACCTTCGGGCCGAGCATTCTGGCTTACAACACGAAACTGGTCAAAGAAGCGGAGGTGCCGAAGTCTTACGAGGATTTCTTGCATCCGCGCTGGCGTGGGGAGATGGCGATCGATATGGAGGCAGACCGGGTGGTGTCAGCCTGGCTTATCCTGTGGGGAGAGCAGAAAACGGTCGAATATCTCAAAGCCCTGATGGCCAATAAGCCCATCGTTCGCAAAGGCCACACCTTGCTCACCCAGCTTCTGTGCGGCGGCGAGTTCAAGGTTGCCCCAGAACTTTACGCCTATCAGGTCACCCGCATGAAGCGAGAGAAGGGGTGCCCCATCGATTTTCGCTATCCCGACCCCACGCCTGCTTCCATCACTCCCGTGGCGGTCGCGAAAAATCCTCCGCATCCCTTTGCTGCGGCGCTCTTCGTCGACTTTCTCCTCTCGGCCGAAGGACAGAATATCTTTGCAGCCGTGGGTCGCATCCCCGCCCGCAGGGGAATCAAGGCGCAGTATCCCGATATCTCGAACATCGAGGAGAGGGGAATAAAGCTCCTCCTCATGACGCCCGAGGAGGAAGGGAAGTGGCAGGAGAAGAGCTTCAAGCTGGTCGAGGAGTATATCGTGCGGAAGCGGGCAACGGAGTAAAACATTGGTGGAGGACAAAATGAAAAAGGCCACGACTCTCGTCTTTCTGATGCTGCTTTCATCCTCGGGTTTTTTATCCATCAGCGGCGCGGCAACTGAGGATGTTCTGGAGAAGATCGAATCGCTCCCCAAGGCCGAGCGGCAGAAGGCGCTGGAGGACGGAGCGCGCAAGGAAGGCTCGGTCACCGTCTACGGCGTGCTCAACACCGACGAGCACGGGCCGATCAACACGGGCTTCCAGAAAAAATATCCTTTTCTCAAAGTCGATTTTCTGCGTGCCGCCGCGGCCAAGAACTTCGAGCGGGCGCTCATGGAAAAGCGCGCAGGCAAGGTGCGGGGCGATCTCTTCATCGGCGCCACTTTAGAGATGGTCGCGGGTAAAAAGGAGGGCACCTTTGCCTCCTACCGCTCGCCGGAGGCCGAGGTTTACCCTGAGGCTCTCAGGGATCCGGACGGCTATTGGGTGTCGTTGGCGATGCTCATCAATGTAATGGCTTACAACTCCGATCTCGTCCCGGAGCAAGATGCCCCAAGGGGGTATATGGATCTATTGCATCCGAAATGGAAGAGGAAGATTGGCGTGGATCTGGAGATTGAAAAGACCGCAACTGCCCTGGTGCAGGCCTGGGGCTGGGAGAAGGCGCGCGATTACTTTATCAGGCTTGCTGCTCAGGAGCCGCATTTTCGCAAAGGCCATACGCTTCTCGTTCAGCTCCTCTGCGCAGGAGAGTTCCCCGTTATCTTTGAAGCCTATGGCTACCGCACAGCGGATATGGCCAAGCGGGGTTGCCCAGTAAGGCTCGTCTTTGGCGACCCGATTCCTGTGGGTGCCCTTCCTGTCGCGATGATGGCCCAGGCGCCTCACCCCCATGTGGCCGCGCTTTATTATGACTTTCTCCTGAGCGCGCCCGGCGTCGAATTCGTTCGCGCCCGCGGTCGGACGCCGAGTCGTCCTGGGCTGGAGTCGATCTACCCTGAGCTCAAAGGCGTCAAGGAAAGAAAAAACCTCTTGGTGCTCAACCCCAATGCGTTCGGCCGGATTTACCCTCAGGTGAGTAGCTTGTTGGATGAGACGCTGTTTAAAGGAAGAAGATAGGGGGAAAAGAAAGCGAGAATAGAGGATCGAGGATTGCGAGCGGCAAGCCGCCGCCCGCTCTCCGAGCCTGCGCAATGGGTAGCTACTTAATCCCACCGGCAGTATCGGATGCGCAGGCTCTACGACCGGGCAGCGGCTTGCCGAGCGAGGCGAGGGGCGCGGCTTCTCGCCGGAATGACGAAAACGGGTTGGCGAAGCTGTCCACGAGTTCTTGATACGGACTGAAGGAAAGTCATGCCGTTTGCCGATTTGAGAGAATGGATTTCGGCTCTGGAAAAAGCCGGGGAGCTTCAGCGCGTCTCCACGGAGGTGGACTGGAGGCTGGAGGTGGGGGCGATCGTACGGCGCGTGTGCGAGACCAACGGTCCGGCGGTCCTGTTCGAAAAGCTCAAGGACTATCCCAAAGGCTTCCGCATCCTCGGCGCGCCGATGGCGCGGAGCCGCAACCACCCCCATGCGCGTCTCGCGATCGCGCTCGGCTTTCCGCCGGACACCGGAGTCCGCGAGCTGACCGAGTCCTATCTCGCCAGGCGAAAAAACTCGATCCCGCCGCGCGTTATCGATTTTCCCGGCCCATGCCAGGAAAACATTCTCACCGGCGACGCGGTCGATCTTTTGAAATTTCCCGTGCCGCTGATCCACGGCGGCGACGGCGGCCGCTATATCGGCACCTGGCACACGATCATTACCAGGCATCCGGAAAAGCCGTGGGTCAACTACGGCATGTATCGCCTGATGGTGCACGACAAAAAACGGATGGGCGCCTTTCTCGGCCCGATCCAGGATATTCGCCGCCATCTGGCGGCCTATCAAAGGCTCGGCCGCCAGATGGAGTTTGCCGTGGCGATCGGCGCCGAGCCGGTGACGGCCGCGCTCTCCTGCGTATCGCTCCAGGGAGAGAGAAGCGAAGTGGACGTCATCGGCGGCCTGCGGCGAGAGCCGCTGGAGCTGGTGCGCTGCAAGACGGTTGACCTCGAAGTCCCGGCGACGGCGGAGATCGTGATCGAGGGATTCGTCAACCCCGACGAGTCGGAGGACGAGGGGCCGTTCGGCGAGTACACGGGCTATGTCGCGGGGGGCAGACAGCCGCGCCCCGTATTCAACGTCACCGCCGTCACTCACAGGAACGATCCGATCCTCACGATGACCTCGATCGGGATTCCCGTGGACGAAGATCACGTCGTCATGCCGATCGCCAACGCCGCCGAGGTTTTGGAGGAGCTGCGCGACCACAAAGGCTATCCCGTCAACTTTGTCCACATTCTCCCGGAGTCGGCGAACCACTTCTGGGCCGTTTCGACGAAGGTGCCGGACAACACCTACGCGCGCCGGCTGGCGATGGCGATTTGGGGCACCAAGGCGGGGCGCTACGCCAACTATCTCCTGCTCGTCAACGAAGACGTGGACATCACGGATTTGAAAAGCGTCGTCTGGGCGATGGCGACGCGAGTCCATCCCGTGCGGGATGTCTGGCAGGTGCCTCACGGATACACGTCGGTCTTGATCCCGTTTCTCTCCGCAGAGGAGCGGAAGAGCGGCGACGGCGCTTACATGCTGCTGGACGGTACCTGGCCGGCGGACTTGCCCGCGAGCGAGATCCCGAAGGTCTCCTCCTTCGCCCGCCTCTGGCCCGAGGAAATTCAAAGTCGGGTGCTGGCGAGGTGGAACGAGTATGGGTTTAAGGCCTGAGGGGATTACGATGGGCCGTGAAGATCTCCGTGAATGGCTCTCCGCTTTAGAGGAAACGGGTGAACTGAAGCGTGTCAGGACCGAGGTTCACTGGGACCTGGAGCTGGCGGCCATCGTGAGGAAGGTGGGCAACGAGAACGGGCCGGGACTTTTGTTCGACAACATCACCGGCTGCCGGACCACGCACTGCCGGAAGCTCACCGCCAATAGTCTGGGCTCGCGGAAAAGAGTGGCTCTCGCCCTGGGGCTTTCGCCGGAAACCGGCTACTTCGAGATGACCCGGTTTTTGAAAAAGAAGTTCGGGGAGAAGATCGCTCCCGTGGCGCTTCGTACAGGCCCGGTCAAAAGAAACGTGATTCGCGACGATGTGGACCTTTTCCAGTTTCCGGTTCCCAAATGGCATGCCGAAGACGGCGGCCGTTACATCCTTACGGCCGCCGGCATAGTCACTGCGGATCGTGAAACGAAGGTCATGAATGTCGGCGTTTACCGCGGCATGCTGTCGAGTCAAAAAACGATACCGGTTTTGATGCCGGCGACCCAGCACGGGGGAAGACATTTCTCGCAGTATCAGGCGCGCGGAGAGGAGATGCCGGTTGCCGTGGTCATCGGCTGGGATCCGATATTTTTTATCACCGCGGCCACGCCGGTGCGCCATCCCGGATATTCGGAGTACGAGATCATGGGCGCATTGAGAGGCTCTCCCGTGGAGCTGGTCAAGTGCGAGACCTCCGACTTGATGGTTCCGGCCAACGCCGAGATCGTCATCGAGGGGAAAATCTCTCCCGACCCGGCGACTTTCGAGATGGAGGGACCGTTCGGCGAATATCCGGGTTATTTCGGCGGCGCCGCCTCCCGCAAGCCGGTCATTCGAGTGGAGTGTGTTACCTTCCGCGACGACCCCATCTTTATGGGAACTCTGGAAGGCCAGAGTCCCGGGAAGCTCGACGAGGGCTCCCACTTTACCTGCGCGGCCATGTCCGCAGTTGCCTGGAACCTGCTGGATGACATCGGCGTGCCGAACGTCACCGGAGCTTGGTGCAAGCCTGTGGTGGCGGGGACGAACCTACGGGTGCAGATCAAAAAAATCTACCGTGGACAGGCGAAGCAAGTCGCCAACGCGTTGTGGGGAGCAGGCTATTATCTCGCCAAAAACCTGATCGTCGTCGATGACGACATCGACATCTATGACGACGATGCCGTGGAGTGGGCCATCGCGTGGAGGACCAATGCGGCCATGGGAGATTTCGCCTTTTTCCCCGGCACCTTCGGCTCTCTCTATGACCCCAGCGTGCCGCTGAAAGAGCGCGACGCCCTCAAATACGGCCAGGGAAAATGGACACGCATCCTCACGGACGCGACGATCAATTGGGATCTGGAGCTGGAGGAGCAGTTCGGGGGGAAACGCTATCCTCCGCTATCCACGGCGATCGACCCCGATACGGAACAAAAAATTCTGGCGCGGTGGAAGGAGTACGAGATCGACTAATCGGCCACCACGGCCGGAGACCCGGAGGGAGCATGAAAAACATAAGCCTGTTTGTTGTAGTTCTCGTCGGCGCCTTTCTCTTTTCCCCCGGCAGCTCTCTCTCCGCCGAAGCGCCCGGTGACGCGGAGGGATTGCTCCAACAGCTAAACAGCCTCTCTCCCGCCGAGAGGGACAAGCGGCTTATTGAGGGAGCCAAGAAAGAGGGGAGCCTGCTCTGGTACGCCCATTGGGATTTGGACGAGCTGAACAAGCTCAAAGCCGGCTTCGAAAAAAAATATCCATTCGTCAAGGTCAACACGTTGAGGATGGCCGGCGGCAGAGGCCTCGACCGCATTCTCACGGAGGCCCGCGCCGGACGGTATCTCGCCGATCTCTACTACGACGGTCCGCGGGAGGCCTACGTTTTTTATGCCAAGGAAAAGATGGCGGCAAGAAACCTGACGCCCCATCGACGCGAGCTCTACGAGTCTCAGAGGGATACGGAAGGCTACTGGGTTTCTCTTTCTCTGACGCTTAACACGATTGCGTATAACAGCGAGCTGGTCTCGGGCGCGGAGGCGCCCAAGAACTGGGACGATCTTCTCCATCCCAGGTGGAGGGGAAAGATCGCCATGGACACGGAGCCGGATGTCATGATCGAGGGGCTGATAAGCGTCTGGGGAATGCAAAAGACGGAAGAATATCTTAAGAAGCTCGCGCGCCAGAATATCCTCTTAAGAAGAGGGCACACGCTCATCACGCAGCTTCTCGCGGCGGGAGATTTTCCGGTGGCGGCCGAGCTTTACGACTATCGAGTGCTGGAGCTGAAACGGCGAGGGGCGCCGCTGGAGCTGGTCCTGCAATCTCCCATGCCGGCGGCGACCAACGCGCTCATGATTCCCAGGCAGGCGTCCCGTCCCCATGCAGCGGCGCTGCTGTACGATTTTCTCGTCTCCGAGGAGGGGCAGAGGATTATATCTTTGGAGATCGGCAGAACACCGAGCCGCAAAGGGGTCCCCAGCCTCTATCGAGAGCTCGACGGGGTCGCCGACCGGTATCAGGTGGCGGTCAATCATCCCGATCTGGTCGGCCCGCACGGCGACTCCGTGACGAAGCTGATCGAGGAAATCTTCCTGAGCCAGCGCTTCCGACAAAAGGAGCTGCAAGACAAACTGAAAAAATACGAAAGGAAGTAGTCATGGCCTTTCAAGATTTGCGCGCTTGGATCTCTCTCCTCGACGGGGAAGGAGAGATCCAACGAATCAAAGCCAAAGTCGATTGGAATTTGGAGCTGGGCGCCGTCTTCCGCAAGGTCCTTAACGCGCACGGTCCCGCGCTTCTGTTTGAAAACATCAAGGACCATGAGACCACATGGTGCCGAAAATTCTTTTGCAACGGGCTGGGCTCGCGCAAGAGGGTAAACCTCGCCTTGGGACTTGCTCCCGACACCGGCTACCGCGAGATCGTCCAATACATCAAAAGATGCCTTGCCAAGCCGATCCCGTCGGCAATCATCCCGACGGGGCCGGTGAAAGAAAATATCGTCCGCGGCAAGGAGGTGGACCTCTTCCAGTTTCCCGTCCCCAAGTGGCACCACCTCGACGGCGGCCGCTATATCAACACCGCCGCCAGCATCGTCACGCGCGATCCCGAGACGGCCCAGCTCAACGCTGGAACCTACCGTGGGATGATCGGCAAGAAAGATACTATCCCTTCCCTTATCGTCCCCGGCCAGCACGGCGGCATCCACCTGAGCAAGTACAAGGCTCGGGGAGAGCCTGCGCCGGTGGCCGTGGTGTATGGCTGGGACCCGGCGCTTTTCATGGTCGCCTCCACGCCGGTCAGACACAAGGGCTGCTCGGAGTATGAGATCGCCGGCAGCCTGCGCGGCAAGCCCGTGGAGCTGGTCAAGTGCGAAACTTCCGATCTTCTCGTCCCGGCGACGGCGGAAATCGTCGTCGAGGGAAAAATTTCTCCGAACCCGGAAGAGTACGAGATGGAGGGGCCCTTCGGCGAATACACGGGATACTACGGCGGCATGAAATCGCCCAAGCCGACCATCAAAGTCGAGTGCATCACCTTCAGAAACGACCCGATCTTTCGCGGCACGCTGGAGGGAACGAGTCCAGGGCGGTGGGCGGAAGATGTTTACTTTGTCTGCGCCTCTTTTTCGGCGGTCTGCTGGCAGTTGCTTGACGATATCGGCGTCCCCAATGTGACGGGGGTTTGGATCCCGCCGGTCACCAACTCCACGAACATGCGCGTGCAGATCAAGAAGATTTACCGCGGCCATGCCAAGCAGGTGGCCAACGCGCTGTGGGGAACGAACTTCTACTTTGCCAAGAACGTCATTGTCGTGGACGAAGACATCGACATCTACGACGACGAGGCCGTCGAGTGGGCGCTCGCCTATCGGACCAACGCGGCGATGGGCGACTTCGCGTTTTTCCCCGGCACCATCGGCGCCAATCTCGATCCTTCGCTCCCGCTTGCGGACCGGGACGTTTACAAGTACGGCGCGGCCAAGTGGACGCGCGTCCTGATGGACGCCACGATCAATTGGGAGTTGGAGCCCGAGCCGCAGTTCGGCGGCAAGCGCTACCCGCCGCTCTCCACTGATGTGGACCCCGAAGTCGCCGGTCTCGTTGAGAAGAGGTGGAAGGAATATGGCTTTTAGAGAAGAGGTCAGTAGAATTCAGATGAAGACGGGCATACCTTTTATCCTACTTTCCCTCCTCATCCTTTTTCAGCAGGCTCAGGCTGAGTCTCTCCGCGTGGCTTACGTTTCCATCGGCGGAGCTCATACGCCCCTTTGGGTGGCGCGCGAGGCGGGCATTTTCGATAAGCACGGGCTTGACGTGAATCCTGTGCTCATCGGGAGCGACTCCGGGGCCACCCCGGCCTTGATCGCTGGAGACATCGACGTCCTCCTGGCCGGCGCCGCCGCCCCCTTAAGGGCGGTTGTTTCTGGAGCGGATATCGTCTTTATCGGCGGCCAGCTTCCTTATCTCGTCTTTAAACTGATGGTCGATAGCTCTATCCAGAAACCGGGCGACCTCAAAGGTAAGCAGCTCGGCATCCAGCGATTTGGCGACACGGCCCATTATGGGTTGTTGCGGGCTTTGGAGAGACTGGGTCTGGATCCTGCCAGGGACGTGAAAATCGTTATGAGCGGCAACCAGACCGGTCGCTTGGCCGCCATGAAGCAGGGCATTATCCACGGCACCATGGTCAACCCTCCTACCAAGTTGGTCTACGAAAAAGAGGGATTCAAAGAGCTTCTGGACCTTGCCCAACTCAAGATCCCTTTTGCCGGAAATGTCTACTCCGTGCGTCGCCCTTTGATCGAGCGGAGCCGTGAGGTCCTCGAAAGGTTCATGACGGCCATCGTTGAAGGCATTCACCGGTACAAAACCGACAAAGAGTTTGCCCTTAAGGTAATCCGGAAATACATTCGCACTCAGGATCCTGCGGTCCTGGAGGTAGCCTATAGCGGCTATGTGCAGGTTATGCCTGCTTTGCCTTATCCTTCGGAGGAGAGTTTCAAGGCGGCCCTGGAAGTCTTCGCACAGGAGGTTCCCAAGGCAAAAGAGCTCGATCTGAAGCGCGTGCTGGATCGGTCCTTTGTGCAAAAGATCGAGACCGGCGGGTTGATGCAGAGACTTTATCGATAGACGACGAAGATGGCCTATTACCGCGATCTAAGAGAGTTCATCTCGGCGCTGGAGCAGGCCGGAAAGCTCGTGCGAATCCCCCGGCCGGTGGTCAAAGAGAGCGAGCTGTTCCCGCTGTTTCGACTTCAGTTCCGCGGTCTCTCCGAGGAGGAGCGCAAGGTTTTTCTCTTCGAGCGCGTCGTCGATGTCAAAGGGAAAACTTACAGCGGCAGCGTGGCTGCCGGGATTTACGGCGCGTCCCGTGAAGTCTGCGCTCTCGGCGTGATGTGCCGGGAGGGAGAGATACTGGAACGGTGGCATGAGGCTTTGGCCTGCCCGCTCGCTCCCGAAACGGTCTCCTCGGGGGTCGTTCAGGAAGAGATCCACGAGGGAGAGGAGCTTTCCGTCCTCGGGCTGGACGAGTTTCCCGCGCCCGTGGAAGAGCCGGGCTACAGCGGCTCGCTTCGCGCCACCACTCAGTTCGTTACGCGGGACCCGGAAACCGGAGTCCGCAACGTGGGGCTGTACTCCGGCCATTTTCGCTCGTCCCATCGCCTCCTCTTGGGCATCGCCCCAACGCATCACGCCTACCTTCACTGGCTCAAATACGAGAAAAGGAAAGAGCCGATGCCCGCCGCCATCGTCATCGGCGCCACGCCCAACATCGTCCAGGTCTCGGCCGCCAACATCCCTTACGGCGTCGATGAGTTTTCGGTCGCCGGGGGACTTGCGCGCGAGCCCGTAAGGCTCGTCAAGTGCAGAACCGTGGACCTCGAGGTTCCCGCCGATGCGGAGATTTGCATCGAAGGCCTGATCTCCACCGATCGTTTTGAGCCGCACAGCTCCTTCGGCGAATATCCCGGCTACATGTATCAGGGAAGCGGCGACGTGCGGCCGGTGATGGAGGTTACCTGCATCACCCATCGGCGGAGTCCCATCTTCACTCCGTTCCTCGTCGGCCTCCCGCCAAGCGACACCCACAAGCTCATGCAGATCGCCGCCGAGGCGCTCTATTACAGCTTTCTCAAGTACGGCTCGAATAATCCGTATATCGTTGACGTCGCCTTTCCCGAGGCGGGCGGGAGCTGGAACTATTGCGTGGTGTCGATCCGCAAGAGCCATCCCACGCAGCCCTGGCAGGTTTTGAATGCGATTGCGGGTTTCGACCCGGTCATAGGGAAGATCGCTATCGTGGTGGACGAGGACGTGAACCCGCATGACGCGGATGCCGTCAACTGGGCGCTGAGCTTTTCGATGCAGCCGCACTCGGACGCGCGCATTATCACCGACCGCGCGCCGGCCCTCGATCCTTCGGCTTATGCTCCGGGATCCCCCCACGAAGAGCGGAGCTTTCCTTCTCCGCACGGCTCGTCGGCGATTTTGATCGATGCAACCCGCAAATGGCCCTATCCTCCGGTGGGGTTGCCGCAGAAGGAATACATGGAAAACGCGCTCCGCTTGTGGAAAGAGCTTGGATTCCCGCCGCTCAAACTGAAGGAGCCGTGGCACGGCTATTCCTTGGGCAATTGGACGAAGGAAGACGAAGAGAATGCGGCGCTGATTCTCAGGGGCGATTATCACAAGATCGGCGAGAAGATGCGACGGAGACAGACAAAGGGCTGAGCGCCGCACTAGGATTGCGCCCTCAGGAGAAAAAATGGCCTATCCAGATTTGCGCGCTTGGATAGCAGAGCTTGAGAGGCACGGCGAGCTGGCGCGCGTGCGCCGCGAGGTGGATTGGAATCTCGAGATTGGGGCGATCACGCGCAGGATCTGTGAGACCCAGGGGCCGGCGCCGCTGTTTGAGACGGTCAAAGGTTATCCAGGCTGCCGTATCCTCGGCGCTCCTGTTGCCATGAGTAAAAAACACCGCTATGGCCGCTTGGCGTTGAGCCTGGGGCTTCCCGTGGATTCCTCCTTCAGGGAGATTTTTGAATTTTACCTCGCAAGAAGGAAAAACCGCATTGCTCCGATAGAGGTCTCCGCGGGTAGCTGCCAGGAAAACGTTATCCTGGGCGCCGACGACGTCGACCTTTTCAAACTCCCCGCTCCTTATATTCATGACGGGGATGGTGGGCGCTATCTGGGGACGTGGCATGTGGTCATCTCTCGAAACCTGCGGGGCGACTGGACCAACTACGGCATGTATCGGCTCATGATCCATGATCGTCGCCATCTGGGAATCAATCTGGGCCTCCTTCAGCACCTCTACTTGCAATACCAAGAATACGCGGAGCAGAACCGCCCCATGGAGTTCGCCGCGGCCATCGGCGTCGAGCCTGTAACGGCATTGATCGGGGCGACTTCCGTCGGAGAAGGGGTGAACGAAGCAGAAGTTATCGGCGGCGTGCGGGGCGAGCCTTTGGAAGTGGTGCGCTGTAAGACCGTTGACCTGTGCGTGCCGGCGACGGCGGAAATCGTGATCGAGGGAACTATCGATCCCAGAGAGCGTAAGGACGAGGGGCCTTTCGGCGAGTACGTGGGCTATCGCGCCGGCGGCAAGAATCCCCGGCCCGTCCTGAAGGTCCAGGCTATTACCCATCGGAACAACCCCATCCTTCCGATGTGCGCGCTCGGCACGCCGATCGACGACGTTCACACTCTTCACTCTGTCCTTGAAGCGGCAGAGGTTTTTGAGGAGCTTCGTGACTCCAAAGGTTTCCCGGTCGAGTGCGTCTATCCCGTGCCGGAGGCCGCCGGCCACCTTTGGGCGGTCTCTACCGATGTCCCCGACAAGACTTATCCCCGCCGTCTGGCGATGGCGCTCTGGGCGATGAAGGGAGGGCGCTACGCGGATTATCTTGTGCTGGTCAATAAAGACGTGGATGTGACCGATCTAAGAGAGCTTCTATGGGCGATGGCCACGCGGGCCCACCCGGTGCGCGATCTCTGGCCGGTGGAGCATCTCTACAGCACGCTGCTTGTCCCTTGGCTCACGCCCGAGGAGCGAAAGACGGGAGACGGGGCCCACGTTCTCATCGATGCCACCTGGCCGGCGGACTGGCCGAAAGATTGGATCCCGGAGGTTTCCTCTTTCAAGACGATGTGGCCCGAAGAAGTTCAGCGGAAGGTGCTTCAAAACTGGCGGGAAGATGGCCTTGGAAACCCTTGAGACAATGCAAAATGAAAATTGCAAAATGCAAAAGTCGAAATAACAGACAGAGATCGGAGACAACCCCCGGGCGGCTGTTTTTATCGCGGTCTTCCTCGATTTTTCATTTTTCAATTTGCATTTTGCATTTTGCAGTGAGAGCTGTTTTGCCGCTTTTGTTGATCTTGCTCTGTTTTTCCTCTGCTCTCGCTCAGGAGAAGAAGCTCAGAAAGATGACGGTGGGTTATGTCCTCGCATCCTCCGCCTATGCGTCGCTCTTCGTCGCCAAGGAGGCGCGGATTCTTGAGAAGCATGGGCTCGATGCGAGCCTCATCTTCCTCGGCACGGGTTCGCTCGCCGTGTCCGCGCTGCTCGCCGGAGATGTGAATGTGCTGCGCGGCACTCCCGCTGCCGTGGTGCAGGCCCAAGCCCAAGGCGCCCCTCTCGTCATCCTGGGCTCGGAGTATGATGTCCTGACTTTCAAGCTCATCGTTCGGCCTGAGATTCGTGAAGCGAAGGATCTCAAGGGGAGGAAACTGGGCATCGCCCGTTTCGGCGACACCGGGGACTACGCGACGAGGCGCGCGCTTCAATATCTGGGACTTGATCCTCAGCGGGATGTGACGATTCTTCAGGCGGGCGGGCAGACCGCTCGCCTTGCCGCGCTTCAGGCCAAAGCGCTTGACGGCACGGTGGTCAATCCTCCCAACGATCTGATTATGAAAGAGGTTGGTTTTCACGAGTTGGTGGACATCAGCAGGCTGGCGCTGCCCTATCTGGGCAACACCTACGCGGTCACGCAGGCCACGCTTAAGTCCCAACCTGATGCGGTGGAGGGTTTTGCCCGTGCGATGGTGGAGGGGATTGCTCATTTCAAGACTCATAAGGAAGAGACGCTTAAGGTTTTGCGGAAGTATCTGCGGGTTACCGACCAGAAAATGCTCGAAGCGACGTACGAATTTATTAAACAGTTTACGGTGGACGTTCCGATCCCTAGAGCCGACGGACTCGCTGTGATGCTGGATATCATGGCGCGGGAGACGGGAACAAAGCCAAAAGTAGACCCTGCCTCGTTTATCGACGCCACGTTGGTAAAAAAAATCATCAGCAAGAGGGAAATCGCGCCATGATAATCGATGTTTTCTGTCACATCTATCCGAAGAATTTTCTGGCGGCGTTGGCGCAAATGAAAAGCTCCCTGCCTCACGTCCGCTTCTCCGCCGAGATCAAGGAAGGCTGGGAAGATTTTGTCGACCTGGACCTCCGGCTCCGTCACATGGATCAGTACGGCGTGGATGTTCAGGTGTTGAGCCTGGCGACGCCGGCGTTCGAAGCGGAAAACCCGCAGGAGCAGATCCAGCTCGCCAAAATCGCCAATGACGGCATCGCCGAAATCGTCGCCAAAAACCCCAAACGCTTCATCGGCGCCGCCACGCTGCCGATGCTCACGATCGATACGGCGCTGGCGGAGCTGGATCGATCGGTCCGAGACTTGGGATTGAGAGGCGTCCAGCTGTTTTCCAACATCGGCGGAAAGCCGCTGGACACGCCGGAGCTGGTTCCGTTCTATGAGAAAGTCGCGCGCTACGATGTGCCGATCATCCTCCATCCGACTTCCTGGAACTATTACGAATGGAGCAGGGAGTACGGGATGTGGAACATTTTCGGCTGGCCGTTCGACACGAGCCTGGCGATGGGAAGGATCGTGTTCGGCGGTATTTTAGAAAAATTTCCGACTCTCAAGATCGTCACCCACCACCTCGGCGCGATGGCGCCGTACTTCGTCGAGAGGATTCGCGGCTTCTACGACCAGGGCGAGCAGTATCCCAACTTATCGACCCGCGCGAAATTCACCAGGGCGCCGCTCGATTATTTCAGACTCTTCTACGCCGACACGGCGGTCTACGGCTGGAAGCCGGCTTTGGATTGCGGCCTGGCTTTTTTCGGCGCGGATCACGTTCTCTTTGCCACGGATTATCCGTTCGGGCCTGACGCGGGAGAGAGGTACGTGCGCAACACGATTCAGTCGATCAACGAGCTGGAGCTTTCCCGGGAGGACAAAGAGAAGATCTTCTCCGGCAACGCCAGGCGTCTGTTCCGGATTTAATATTGGAGTTTACCCTTTGACGATGAAAGCCGCCACCCGCTCTCCGAGCCCGCGCAATGGGTAGCTGCTTAATCCCACCGGGGGTATCGGATGCGCGGGCTCTCCGACCGGGCGGCGGCTTTCACTTCGAAGACTCACGCCCCGAGGAATCGCTTGCGGGAAAGATCGCTGAAGAAAGAAAGGAAAAGCTATGAGCTACCACAAAGACCTGCGCGACTATCTGGATCATCTGGACCGCGCGGGCAAGCTGCGGCGCGTCGGCCGGCGGATCGACAAGGATACGGAGCTTCATCCTCTGGTGCGCTGGCAGTTTCGCGGACTGGACGAAGACGAGAGAACCGGTTTCCTGTTCGACAATCTTACTGGCCTCAAAGGGCTCAACTACCCCTCGCGGGTCGCCACCGCCATCATGGCGCCATCGCGCGAGGTTTACGCGATGGGGATGATGTGCTCTCCCGCGGAGATCTCCCAAAAGTGGAGCGCGGCCTATGCGCGCCCCATCGAGCCGAGATTGGTGACGACGGGGCCGGTCAAAGAAGAGATTCACCTGGGCAAGAATCTGCTGGAGCACGGCGGGCTGGATGAGTTTGCGATCCCGATGGCGACCAACGGCTGGGAGTGTCTCCCGCGGTTGACGGCGGTCTCGTGGCATTCCAAAGACCCGGACACCGGCGTCGTCAACGTCGGGACTTACAACGGGCTTCAGCTCGGTCCGGACCGGACCAATCTCCGCTGTGGTCCCGGAACGCATCTGGTGGTCCACTGGCAGAAATGCAGGAAGCGCGGCGTTCCGCTCCAGGCCGCGGCGGTGATCGGCGCGGTGCCCGCGATCTCGATGGTCAGCGTGGCCAAAGTTCCCTACAGCGTAAGCGAGCTGGCCGTGGCGGGAGGCATCGCCGGAGAGCCGATCGACGTCGTGCGCTGCGAGACGATCGATCTTGTCGTCCCGGCGACCGCTGAGATCGTGATCGAGGGCGAGGTGCCCACGGATTACATGGAGCCGGACGGCGCGAGCGGCGAGCACACCGGCTACACCATCGTCGGCCGGCGGGTCTTCGCTTTCAAAGTGAAGGCGATCACGCACCGAAAAAATCCCATCTGGCACGACTTCATCAGCCAGATGCCGCCGTCGGAGTCGAGCACGATTCGCGGTCTCGCGGGCGAGGGGAGGATGACGAGTTTCTTGCGCGACGGCTGCGGGATCAATCAGGTGAAAGACGTGGCGTTTCATCACTGTGCTGGCGCCTGGAGAATCTGCGTGATTCGTTTTCAGGACATCGCCGGCGTGAGAACGCACGAGAGCGTCGTTTGGCAGGCGCTTTTGGCCTCTCAATCGATCGCCACCGATTGGCCCAAGATGGTGATCGCGGTGGACGACGATATCGACCCGACCGATCTGGAGTCGGTCTTCTGGGCCGTCACGTTCCGCTATCAGCCGCACCGGGACACGAGGATCATTCAAGGCCGGGGCGCGAGCCTGGATCAGTCGTCGGGCTCCTATAGCGCGTCGTACGAAGAGAGGCGTTTCCCGACCGGCACGACGTCGCCTCAAGGCGCTTCGTCGATCCTGATGGATGCGACGAGGAAGTGGGACTACACGCCGGTCTCTCTGCCGAAGAAAGAATACATGGAGAATGCGAAGCGGATCTGGGAGGAGTTGGGATTTCCCCGGCTCAAGCCGAAAGCGCCCTGGTACGGCTACGACCTCGGTATCTGGGCAGAGGAAGACGAGAGACTGGCGCGGCTGGCCGAGAAAGGGGAGTTCGATAAAGTGGCGGAGGCTTTGATGAGCAAGGGCAGGAAATTGACGCCAACAGACAAAGTCTCGGGAGGAATGGAGTAAGCCATGAGCCGCTATTCCGCAATACTCGCGCGCGGAGTTTTTCTGGCCGCGCTCCTCGCGCTGCCCGGGATAGGGAAAAGCGCAGACGAGCGGCTCGAACATGTGGTTATCGGCGTGCCGGCCAAGGTCGTCCAGTTCGCGCCGTTTTACCTGGGCGCAAAGAAAGGGATCTACGCCGCCGAGGGACTGAAGGTCGAGGTCGTCCAAATCCGCACCGCCGCAACCCTCGCCGCGCTGCTTTCGGGCGACATGGACTACTCGGGCGCAATCGGCTCCGCCGTCCGCTCAATCGGCGCCGGCGCGCCTTTAAAGGTCGTTCTATCGATTCGCGACAAGTCGAATTTTTATCTCATTGCGCGCCCCGAGATTCGCAGCTTCGCCGATCTCAAGGGAAAAAAGATCGGCGTGCAGCAGATCGGGAGCGGGCAGTCGATCAGCACGCGCATGCTGGTCGCAAAGAAAGGGCTCAATCCCGACCGGGACGTGATTTTTGTCTCGGGCAATCCGACGCCGATCGCCTTCCAGGGAGTGAAGACGGGGGTGATCGATGCGGGAACGGTCTCCTCGCCGTATCAATTTCTCGCGCGCCGCAGTGGGCTGAACGTTTTGTCTTTTTTGGGAGACGACGTGCCCGAGGCGCCGTCGGGCACCGGGATTGCGACGACGGAGAAAACAATCCGGAGCCGGCCGGATCAGGTGCGGAAGATGATCCGGGCGACGCTCAAGGCGCTGCGCTATTTCAAGGAGAATCCCGCGGAGGTCCAGTCCATTCTAGTGCAGGAATTCGGCGTTCAGGCCGATCTGGTGAAAGACCTTTACGACGAGGCCATCGAGATGTTCGTTTTTCAAGGCAGTCTCGACCCGGCGAAAATCCAGGCCCAGATCAACATGGCCAAAGAGGGCGGGCAAAAACTGCCGCCCGACTTCAGCCCGGAGAAGTGCATCGACGCGAGTTTTCTGAGAGAGATTCATAAAGAGATGGGGCTATAGCGGCCAGCGTCTTCCGCGACCATCGGCTTTATATTCTCCTATCCAGACTCCGATACTGGATCGCCTCGGAGACGTGGGCGGGATGGATATTTTCGGTGCCGGCCAAGTCGGCGATGGCTCAACGATACTTACCGCTTCTGAGGAGCGATCTGACTTCGTCGTGGTTGCCTAGGAAGGAGACGAAAAGATCGGTCGGCCGGTCCTGGAAGATAAAACGCAGCGTCAGGTTGCCGGGACTTTAGGGTCGGATCTTGGACTATGTAATTGCAAGAAATCGTGGACGATCTTGAAGCCGCCCTGGAACAATTCCGCGAAATAGCGAATGACCTTGGCGGAGTAGAGACGAAGAAGGAATGTCCAAAAACCCGTTTGGCATCCCCGTGATCTCACCGTCTGCCCGTCGCCCGGTGCTCCGATAGTCTCTCCATTCGATTGGTTTTGGCCTGCTATCCCTGTTATATTCGGGGCGAAGGAGGCGCTTATGACCGCAAAGCCGGCGATATTGCGAGCGCTCGAAGGCTTGCCGCAAGAGTCCTTAAAAGAGGTCAAGGCGTTCATCGACTCCCTGAAAAAACATAACGGGAGGAAGCGCGCGCCTGGCCGCAACGGGGATGCGCTCGCAAAGAGACAACTTTCCGCGATTAAAAAATGGTCGGGGAAGACACTCAAGGCGGGATTTTCAGGCCGAGAACACGACGCCGTCTTATATAGGAAAGATTCGTGATCTTCGTCGACACCGGCGCGTGGTTTGCCGTGGCCGTACGGGATGATCCGCCGCGGTTTGGTATCTGCGAGGCACGGCGCCGTTTAGCTTGGACCGCAAAGGGTATCACGTATCCTGGGATTCCGTCCCGGCGTGGGTCTGTACCCAATGCGGCGAACCTTTTTTTGAATCGCGGGAGGTCGAGCTGATCCAAAAAGCGTTAACCGGGCTTGATCGGGACAGCGTCGCGCTCGCCTCAAGCGGCTCCTTGGCATCCAAGCCATAACTGCCATGAATCCACAAATTCGAAAGCGGCTTCGGAAAATAGGCGAACGACTGAAGAAGGAATACCGCGCGGAGAAGGTCATTCTTTTTGGCTCCTATGCGCGAGGAGCGCCGACGCAAGATAGCGACGTCGATCTCTTCATCATCGCTCCTACAAAAGAGCGGTTCTTTCACCGCATGGCGACCGTCAGACGGCTCATTCGCGACCTGAGACAGGGGCTTCCCGTAGCGCCGATCGTGTTGACCGCCAAAGAGCTGGCGAAAAGGCGGGCGGCGCAGGACCCGTTCATAGAGGAGGTCTTGGAAACGGGCATTCCTTTATGAACAAGAAAGTCGAACCCTCCGTAGCCGAGGAGTGGTTGAAGATTGCCCGCAAGGACTGGCAGCGGATCGGCAGAAACCTGAGAGCCCACGATCTTGAAGCGGGTGCCTTTTTTCTCCAGCAGTCTCTGGAAAAATATCTCAAGGCGTTTCTGTTGAGCCAAGAATGGAAGCTGAGGAAAATCCACGAGCTGGATGCATTGCTGGACGAAGCCCTCCGACACGATCCTGCTCTGGAAGTATTTCGGGATTTATGCGAGCGCGTATCGGGATATTATTTCGCCGAGCGTTATCCGCCTCTCGGCGCCTTCGACCTCGATCCTGAGGATCTCAGAGAAGACTTAAAAGCAGCGCGCAGCTTCGTAAAGACGATGTTCCCCGACGAGAAGCTGGGCCGCTCCTGATCCGTCCCGCGCACAAAACATGACTTTTCCCGCGATCGTTCAGAAGGGCTTCGTTCGGAAACATTAGGTTCTGCAGCTTCCGATCCGGGCCACGGTCGGCGATGCTGCGGGGCGGGAGACGGTTGCGGGCATCCTTGTATTTCCGTACCCCGACTTCAGAAATGCAAGGAAGTAAGGAAACTGATTCGTCGCGTGCGCTATCCGGGCTCGCTTCGCCTTCATGGACGGATCCCGCAAGGTGTGGAAGCGGGCCTCTAAAAGGTGAAGGAAGGCACTCGATCGTTGATCGCCGCCGGCGTTATCTTTTTAGAATTTCCCTCTGGGCTTCGCGGATGAAGCGCGGCTCGATAAGCTGAGCGATGGGGATGGTTTTGGGAATCTGGGCGTCCTGTTCCTGGGCCAGGCGCGAGAAGACCGGCAAGCAGCAACTATGGCTATCTTCGGCGCCGGCCAGGTCGGCGATGGCTCAACGATACTTACCGCTTCTGAGAAGCGCTTTGATTTCATCGTGGTTGCCTAAGAAGGAGACGAAAAGATCGGTCGGCCGGTCCTGGAAGATAAAACGCAACGTCAGGTTGCCGCGACACTCGAATAGTTTGCCGCCAAATTTGCGAATCCCCAGACCGCTGTGGAGGTGCGGTCGGCCGAAGCCTTCAGTCAGCTCGCACAAAGCCAGCAGGCACTCTACTCTTTCATTCTTGGGCAAGTCCCGGAGCCGTCGGAATACGGCGGGGTCGATGGACAGAGATTTACTCAACCATCTTCCTCAGTTGTTCGGCGGTGACGGTGACCAGTTTCCCGGCGCGCCTGAGTTCCCGGTAACGGTTGTCCGTCGCTTGCTCCAAAGCCGCTACCTGCTCGGGTGTCGCCGCGTATTCGCGCTGGGCATAGTCTGTGGACTCCACGTCGACTTTGCGCAGGGCGATGATGTCCGCTCCGCAGATAATCCCGATGTCTTCGCCGCGAGAGGCGAGGCCCAGCCACCGGCCGAGGTTCTTCTTGGCGTCCGTGATAGTGAGAGTCTTCATATCGTTTTTATATAGACCCAAATAAGCCGTGTCAAGAAGGGCTTCGTCCGGAAATGGATCGTTGATCGCCGCCGGCCTTATCTCTTTAGAATCTCTTTCCGCGCTTCGCGGATGAAGCGCGGCTCGATGAGCTGAGCGATGGGGATGGTTTTGGGAATCTGCGCGTCCTGTTCCTCGGCCAAACGAATCGTCGCTTCCAACGCCTTCTCGTTCAAACTGCCGTCCAAACTGTAGGAGGGGAGCGTTAGATCGTAAGCGCTCTCGGCTGTCTCCCGATCCATCGCAAGCCAATCCTGGATCGTCGCGATGGTTCCTTGCCGGTTCCCGTGAATGTAGCGCAACGCTCTCAAAGTAGCCCGCACCACGCGCTTAACGACCTCCGGTTTTTCACGGATGATCTGTAGTGTCGCTCCCAGTCCGGCGTTGGGAGTCTCGACGTAATCCGCCGCCTTGGCGAGAAGATGGTAGCCGAGCTTTTGCGCTCTCACGTTAAATGGGGCGGAGAGGAGGCCGGCCTGGATGTTATTGCTCGCCATGGCTTGGAGCTTGGCCAGGCTGTCGCCTACGACGATAATGCTCACGTCCTTCGCGAGCTGCAGGCCGTGATGCTTGAGGATTTCGCGGACGTAAAAATATTCGCTGCCGCCGAAGCTTTGGCTGCCGATCAACTTTCCTTTGAGAGAGGCGACGGTGGCGTATTCGGGGCGGGCGACGAGGATCTGGGGCGGGCGGGATTGGGTCGACATGAGGAGGCGAAAGGGCAATCCCTTTGATGCGCCCCTCAAGATCGTTCCGCTGGAGGTGCTGAAGTGGACGTCGCCGGCGGCGAAGGCCGCGATGGTCAGGTTCGCCCGAATCTGGATCAACTCCACCTCCACGCCCTCTTCCTTGAAGTAGCCCTTTTTTAGCGCGATCCACTCCGGCAAGAAGTTAAGGCTGCGGCTGGGGTAGGCCCAGCGCACCTTCGGTCGATCTGGGGTAGAGGCTGGCGCGGCGAAGGCGGAAGGGTTGACGAAAAGCGCCGCGAGCATGACGACAGCGAAACTGGAGAGTCGAATTTGTGTTTTGATCTTCACGCCAAGCATCCAACTCCATTGCACAGTCCGGCGGACCCGTTTTTACGGCCTGCCGGGGCTACTCGATCTTCCAGAGATAAATCGTATGGCGGTGGACGAGGCCGCCGGGGCGAATTTCGACTTTGTCGTGAATTTCAGTTCGGGCCGGCGGCCAGCCTTCGATGCCGTAGTCGTGAGCCACGATGCGAGAGCCGGGCTTCAGCAGCTTCTGAAAGCGCGGCCGCATCGCCTCGTTGAACCAGGGAAGCATGTAGAGAGTCACCACGGTGGCGGCGGAGATGTCAGTCTTGAGACCGTCTTCGATCCGAAACTCGGCCAGGTGCTCGACGCCTTCTTCCTTCGCCTTTGCGCGCGCTTCCGCCACCAACCAAGAGTCCATCTCGATGCCGACGGCTTTGACGCCGTATTTCTTCGCCGCGCGGATCACAATGCGCCCGTCGCCGCTGCCGAGATCGTAGACCACGTCGCCCTTTTTAACTTCCGCAAGCTCCAGCATCCGATCGACGACTTCGATCGGCGTGGGGACGAAGGGAATCTCGTCGATGGGCGAGGCGGCCCAAGCGCGGCCGGTCGTGAAGACGATCAGCAGACTCAGTGCGAACCAGCGACTGCGTTGGAATACTTTCCGACGTTTCTTTGTAGTATTCATAGAAAGCGACTTCCGTTCGGGCAAGATATCAACGTAATCCCTTCCCGTCAATTTTAGCGTATTGTTTTTTCCGGCCGACAGGACTATACACAAATGGACAGCCTGGAAATTACATGAGTCAATCATCGCGCCCGCCGCTCTCTCTCCCTTTCTATTACGGCTGGTTGGTCGTAGCGCTTAGCTTCCTCACCACGCTCACGGGCGCCGGCATCCGCTCTTCACCCGGCGTGCTGATCCATCCCTTCGAAATGGAGTTCGGCTGGAGCCGGACGGCCATCGCGTTTGCCGTGAGTATCAATTTGCTTCTCTTTGGCGTCGCGGCGCCGATCAGCGGGTGGCTGCTCGACCGCTTCGGGCCGCGCCGCGTGATGATGGGCAGCCTGTCATTCCTGGTTATTGGTGTCAGCGGGACCACGTTCATGACGGAATACTGGCAGCTGGTCCTTCTGTGGGGCGTCGTCGTCGGGCTGAGCGCCGGCGGGGTCGGATCGGTGCTTTCCGCCACCGTTGCGACCCGCTGGTTCGTGCAGCGCCGCGGGCTGATCTTGGGGATTCTCAACAGCGCCAGCTCCACCGGTCAGCTCATCTTCATTCCGCTCTTCATGCTGATGATCGTCACCCGCGGCTGGCGCGTCGGCTCATGGATTCTGGTCGCTGTCGCGCTCACGCTGATTCCGGTTATCTACCTATGGATGCGCGATGACCCGGCGGAGCTGGGGCTGGAACCCTACGGCATAAAGGAAGGGAGCGCTGCGGGCTCGCAGACGCTCGGCTCGCTGCGGGCGGCGGGCGGTGGGTCGGGCTCCGTGCCGCTCTCCGAAGTTTTTCGCTCATCCACTTTTTGGCTCCTGGCCGGCAGCTTTTTTGTCTGCGGGGGAACCGCGAACGGACTCGTCGGCACCCATCTCATTCCCCATTCCATCGATCACGGCATTCCGCAAGTTACCGCCGCCGCCACCGTCGGCGTCATGGGCGGGCTCAACTTCGTCGGGACGGTGCTCTCCGGCTGGATGACCGACCGGGTCGATCCGCGCAAGTGGCTTTCTATGGTTTACGCGCTGCGCGGCCTGTCGCTATTCATCCTTCCCTTTGTCACGGACTTCTCGGGCCTGTTCATCTTCGCGGTCATCTACGGACTCGACTGGTTTGCCACCGTGCCGCCGACTATTGCTTTGACCGCGGACACCTTCGGCAGGCAATCGGTGGGAAAAATTTTCGGCTGGATTTTCCTCTCACACCAGGTCGGCGCGGCGCTTATGGCTGCCGGCGGAGGAGTCATTCGCGACTGGCTCGGCGACTACCAGATGGCCTTCCTCGCGGGCGGGAGCATCGCGCTGATCGCCGCGGGCCTGGCCTTGAAAATTCCCTCGCGGCGCGCCGCAGTTCCGGCGACGGCGGTGGCCACGGAAGTCACAAGCGCCTAGCAGGCCATGGGGTCGGTCTCTATGGAGAATCAGGCGTTTGTCGATTCGGTCGTTCGTGAGATTGTTCAGCCCGGCGTGCAATCGCTCATGAATACCCGTTACTTCTCCGAGCTGAGGGAAGGCAAGCTGTCAAAGCGCAGGCTTCAGGGCTTCGCCATCCAGCACTACCTCCACAACGTCGCGCTCTGCAAAGGCCTGGTTCTCTGCATGGCGAAGAACGTCGCCAATCCCGATCTCTACGAGCATTTTCGCGAGCAGTTCAACGAAGAGCAGTACCATCCCGACCTGGCCAAGAACTTCGGCCTGGCCCTCGGCCTGAGTGAATCGGACTTTGAAAATGCGACGCCGGTCTTCGAGTGCCTCGCGCACACGAGCGCGGTGATCCGCGGCATGTTTCTGGGCTCTCCGGCGGAGACGCGCACCGGCGCGCTGGTCAACGAGAGCATGGTGTGCCGCTACTCGGAAGAGTTCGACGCCTCTCTCAGGAAACACTACGGGCTGGGCGACAAAGAGTGCCAGTTTTTCACCGTCCACAAGGCCGCCGACGTGGAGCACACCAAGGCGGCAGGCGAAGTCGTCGCACGCTACGCGACATCGCCCGAGCAGCAGCGGGCTGTGCGCGTGGCGGCGCACAACATGGTGCGGTTTAAGATCGCCAAGTTCGAAGGGATTTACCAGGCCTACAGTTAGGTTCTGCAGTTAATCGGATTCCGTGAAATTGGACACGCGCCACTGCCCGCCGTCTTTGCGCGTGACGATCAGCCAGCGCCGGCTGAATTCCGGCGCATCCTCAACGCGAATCGTCCCTTCGTAGAGAAAAGAGACCCGGCCTTCGCCTTCCTTTTTTTCCACCAGCCGGTAGCTCACCGACGGCTTGCGCGTCGAGGCGTCGATGACTTGTCCGGTAGTCAAGCGAATCTCTTCGTCGATCTTTTCCAGCGCGATGCTCACGGCGAACTCTTTCGCTTTTCTGAGATTGATGTGCACGTAGTGCTGATCGACGAATTCCTCCGCGACGCCCTGCGCGGTTTTCAGGTCCTTACCGCAACCGCCGAGCAGGAGAGTGACCACCGATGACAACAGCGCTACGACTCGAAAGCGTCTCATGGTTGTCTTATTTCAGGTTTTGCGTCAGCCAGCTGACGGATTCGTCCATCGCTTTTTGCAGGTGAGCCGGCTGCGACAGGCGGTGATCCGCGCCCCGTAGGATACCCAGCTTCTTCGGCTCTTTTAGCTCAGCATAAAGCTCATGCCCTTCCTCGACAGACACAGTGTCGTCCTGATCGCCGTGGATCACCAATGCCGGACAGGAGATCTTCCGCGCCGCTCCGGGCACATCGAGTTTCTCCAGGTCCTCGAGCAACGTCACGTTGAGCCGCCGGTCGTGATAGAGAATAAAGCCCGTCTCGCGCCACTGTCGCGCCTGTTCCGGTGTCAGCAGCCGCTCGGTGAATCTCTGAGGGTGCAAGGGCGCTGCGATCGTGACCAGGGCGTCCACGTTCATCTCTTGAGCGGCGAACAGCAGGGCGACGGTGCCTCCCATGCTCGAGCCCAGAACGCCGATCTTCTTCGGTCGGCGCTTCGTTATGAAATCGAACGCCGCCCGCAAGTCCTCCGCCTCGCCGCTGTAAGTGATGTCTTCAAACCTGCCCTCCGACTCGCCCGAGCAGGCAAAATCGAACCGCAGCGCCACGAGTCCTCTGTCGGCTAGTTCCCGGCTCATCGCCACCAGCTTCTCGCTCTCCTTGTTCGACTCCATCCCGTGACAGAGAATCACCGCCGAGGCCACTTCGCTTCCGTCGGGATGATGCAGAACCCCCACGAGCCTCTGCCCGCGGGGGTTGGGGAAGGTGGTTCGCTCTTCACGTGGCATAACTGAGCAAAAAAACTCCTAAACCGACCCTACCGGCGGTTTTTATTTTTTTCTGAGCGCGTTTTATCGAGGAAAGCGATGGCGCGAGGTTTGTACCCTGTCACAATGCAACACATCATAGTGGCATTTTGACAGATTGAAAAGGGGCCTCTTGAATCTGTTCGGGTCAATTTCCCGCAGCTTGCTGCGCCGCGATTCAGGCGTAGGATGGGTTGAGCGTTAGCGAAACCCATCGTTGTCGGTGGTGGGTTTCGGCGCGATGCGACTCTACCCACCCTACGAGATCGCCAGGTCTGTCCTTCCCGCATGCTTTTAGCGGGAATCCAGGCGAGGTCGGGACTGGACCCCCGATAAAAACATTCGGGGGTGATGGCTCTGGGATAAATTCTCATCAACGTTTTTTGATACCCCGCAGCTTGCTGCGGGGTAGTTCATTGACATCTTGATGCCACGCTGATACATTTTGATGCATGAGTAGAACCACGCTGGCGATAGACGATGACCTTCTGCGCGAACTGAAGAAAAGGGCTGCAGAGGAGGGCCGCACAGTCCAGGCAGTGACGAACGATCTCATCAAGCAAGCCTTGAGGGTTCCGGAGCGGAAGGCCTTTACGCTTCGACTCGGGGGTTGGGAGGCGACGGAGCAGCCGGGCGTCGACCTACTGGATCGCGACAAACTCTTCGACCTCATGAACGGGCGCTAGCGAATTGCGGGCCGTAGATACCAATATCTTGGTTTACGCCGAGATCGCATCGAGCCGCCACAACCAGAGGGCGCGCGAGCTTCTGCGGGAACTCGCGGAGGGGAGTTTGCCTTGGGCCATTCCCTGGCCCTGTATCTATGAGTTCTTGCGGGTCGTCACGCATCCCCGCGTCTTCCATCCGCCGGCTCCCCTCGAGATTGCGCTTGGCGACCTCAAAGCCGTTCTGGACTCGCCGTCGCTCCTTTTGCTTACCGAGACGCCCCGCCACTTCAAGATCATGGAAACTATCCTTCGAGATTCAGGCGTAACCGGAAATCTGATTCACGATGCCCACATCGCCGCCCTCTGTGTCGAACATGGCGTAACCGAACTCCTGACCGGAGACCGCGATTTCTCCCGCTTCCGCGGACTAAAAATTATCGATCCTTTTGGCGCACCTGAAGGGCGCAAGCGGGACTAGATTCACAGCAGCCGGCGTAATGTGCTAGACTAAAACCGTATTCGGGAGTCGGGAAACGTGGAGGATTTGGTTGACCAGTATGCGAGTTATCTCAAGTTGGAGCGGAACGTCTCGCCTCACACGCTCAGAAATTATCTAAGCGATCTCAGGCAGTTTGAGGGGTTTCTCCGCGACAAGGGGCTTTGTGTCGATTACGACAAGAAGATCAAGTTCGAGGAAGTCGACGTCCATGTGGTGCGGGCCTATCTGGCGTTGCTGTCGAAGCGCAACCGGAAGAGTTCCATCGGGAGAAAGCTTGCGGCGCTTAAAGGCTTGTTCCGCTATCTCGTAAGAGAGAAGCAGCTCTCGCGCGATCCGTTGTCGTTCATCTCCACGCCGAAGCAGGAAAAGCCGCTGCCGAAGTTTCTCACGGTGGACGATGTCTTCCGGCTGCTCGGAGGTGTCCAGGGGAAGGGGACGTTGGACATTCGTGACCGCGCGGTTTTGGAAGTGCTCTACTCCACAGGCGTTCGGGTAAGCGAATTGGTCGGCCTCAACTGGGGCGACGTCGATTTTCGCCTGGGCATCATCCGTGTATTCGGTAAAGGATCGAAGGAACGAATTGTCCCGATCGGTGAAATCGCGCTTAAGACTCTTCGGGATTACGGTGACGAGCAGACGCGGCAATGGAAGCCGGCCGCCAAGGGAGAAGCGCCGGTCTTCTTGAATCATCGCGGAAAACGCATTACAACCCGTAGCGTTGCGCGGATCGTGGAGAAGCATTTGAAAATCGTGGGCATCCCGGTGCGCATGGGGCCGCACGGCCTGCGCCACACGTTCGCCACGCATCTCTTGAACGGCGGAGCGGATCTCCGTGCGATCCAGGAGCTGTTGGGCCACGCGAGCCTCTCGACGACCCAGCGCTACACGCACGTGAATCTGGATCAGCTCACGGCGGTGTACGACCGCGCGCATCCGAGAGCGTGAAGGAAGGCAAGAGGCAACAGTAAGGGCGACCGGCCGGTCGCCCCTACATTTCGCCTAAAAGGATTATGATGTTTCACGGTACAACCATATTGGCCGTCCGGCACAACGGGAAAGTCGTTGTCGTCGGCGACGGACAGGTGAGCCTGGGGCAGACGGTGATGAAGCACACCGCGCGCAAGGTGCGGAAGCTCTTCCACGACAAGGTCATCGCGGGCTTTGCCGGCGCGACGGCGGACGCGTTCACGCTGTTCGAGAAGTTCGAGGCGAAGCTCGAACAGTTCAACGGCAACCTCAAGCGCGCCGCGGTGGAGCTGGCCAAAGACTGGCGCACGGATCGGGTGCTGCGCCGGCTCGACGCGCTGTTGATTATTGCGGACCTGGAGAATGCATTGGTAGTCTCCGGGAGCGGAGACGTGATAGAGCCGGACGACGGCGCGATAGCAATCGGCTCCGGCGGAAATTACGCGCTCGCCGCGGCACGGGTGTTGATGAAGCACACTCAGCTCGACGCGCGCGCGATCGCCGAAGAGGCGATGCGGACGGCGGCGGCGATCTGCGTGTATACCAACGATCAACTAACGTTCGAGGAGCTTCCTTAGTGCTGGACCAACAAGCTTCGCCTAACTGCGTTAATCGCCCCACGGTCTCCCTGCGGCGTACTAGAGAAAGTACGCCTCAGTCGCCGCGGGGCTCGCGCCTTGTTATGCTCGCTTCTTGGCCCAGCAGGTAGGCCGGAAGAGTTTAGACACACGATGAAATACCTTAAGACAGAGCGGATACTGGAAACTGTGCCGGGGGATTCGCCGGCGCCGGTGATGACGCCGCGGGAGATCGTCTCGGAGCTGGACCGCTACATCGTGGGGCAGAAAGATGCGAAGCGGGCCGTGGCGATCGCGCTGCGCAACCGCTGGCGGCGCCAGCTCGTGCCGGAGGATTTGCGGGAGGAGATCGCGCCGAAAAATATCATCATGATCGGGCCGACCGGCGTGGGCAAGACCGAAATTTCGCGCCGGCTTGCCAAGCTCTCCCAGGCGCCGTTCATCAAAGTGGAAGCGTCCAAGTTTACCGAGGTGGGCTACGTTGGGCGCGACGTCGAGTCGATCATCCGCGATCTCACGGAGCTCGCGATGAATATGGTCAAAGAGGAGGAAAAGCAGAAGGTCGAGCTGCGCGCGCGCGATCTGGCCGAAGAAAAGGTACTGGACCTCCTGCTGCCCCCGCTCCAGATCGGCAAGCCGGAGTCGGATGCCGCCGAGATCGCGCGAGCCATGGGAACCAGGGAGAAGCTCAAGCGGATGCTGCGCGAGGGAAAGCTCGACGAGCGCTTCGTGGACATCGAGATGACACAGACGATCATGCCGATGATCGAGGTCATGACGCCGCAGGGCATGGAGGGAATGGAGTTCAACATCAAAGAGATGTTCTCCAATCTCATGCCCAAAAGGACGAAGAAAAGAACCGTGAAAGTTCCGGAGGCGCTGGAGATCCTCACCCAGGAGGAGGCGAGCAAGCTGATCGACATGGACAAAGTCGTCTCCGAGGCGGTGCGCCGCGTAGAGCAATCCGGTATCGTCTTCATCGACGAGATCGACAAGATCGCGGGGCGGGAGTCCACGCACGGCCCCGACGTTTCCCGCGAGGGAGTCCAACGCGACCTGCTGCCGATCGTGGAAGGCTCGACCGTCAACACGAAGTACGGGATGGTGAAAACCGATCACATCTTGTTCATCGCTTCGGGCGCCTTTCACAGCACGAAGCCCTCGGACTTGATCCCCGAATTCCAGGGGCGCTTTCCGATCCGCGTGGAGCTCAACTCGCTCGGCAAGGAGGAATTCGTCCGCATCCTGACGGAGCCGAAGAACGCGTTGATCAAGCAATATATCGCCCTGTTGGAAACGGAGGGGATTCATCTGACGTTCGGCGACGACGCCATTCTGGAAATCTCCCGCATCGCCGCGGACGTGAACGAGAGAATGGAAAACATCGGCGCGCGGCGCCTCCATACGGTGATGGAGAGATTGCTGGACGAGATTTCCTACTCCGCGCCGGAGATGAGCGGCAAGGAAGTGGCGATCGACGCCCAGTATGTCCGCGACCGGCTGAATCCGATTCTGAAGGACGAAGATCTGTCGCGGTATATTTTATAGCCGGCGGGTTGAGACAGACTCATGGAACGTCACATCGGGAAAGCCGAAGTGTTGATGGAAGTGCTGCCCTTTATCCGGCGCTTCTACGGCAAGACCTTCGTCATCAAGTACGGCGGCAGCGCCATGACGGACGAAGAGTTGAAGAACAGCTTCGCGCAGGACATCGTGCTGCTCAAGTATGTCGGCATCAATCCTGTGGTCGTTCACGGCGGCGGGCCGCAGATCAACGAAATGTTGGAGAAAGTGGGGACGCCGACGCAGTTTGTGCGGGGCATGCGGGTCACGGACCAGGCGACGATGGATATCGTCGAAATGGTGCTGGTGGGCAAGATCAACCAGGAGATCGTCAACCTCATCAATCAGCACGGTGGGACAGCGGTCGGCTTGTCGGGCAAAGACGGCGAGCTTATCATCGCGCGCAAGATGACCGTCACGGTTAAGACGGACGGCGGCGAGCCCGAGACGGTGGATATCGGCATGGTCGGTGAGATCGTCGGCATCAACCCGACGATCATCAATTCGCTGGGCGAAAACAAATTCATTCCGGTCATCGCTCCGGTGGGCGTGGGGCGAAAGGGCGAGACCTACAATATCAACGCCGACCTCGTCGCGGGGCAGATCGCCGAGGCGCTGGGCGCGGAGAAGCTCATCCTGTTAACCGATGTCGAAGGGGTGAAAGACAAGGACGGAGGGCTGTTGAGCACGCTTAAAGTCAACCAGGCCCGCAGGCTCATTCAGGATGGCGTGGTCGGCGAGGGGATGATCCCCAAAGTCGAGTGCTGCATGGAGGCGTTGAAAGGGGGCGTGAGCAAGACCCACATCATCGACGGCAGAGTGAAGCACGCCGTGCTGCTCGAAATCTTCACCAAGGAGGGAGTGGGAACGGAAGTCGTTCGAAAGTAGCCGATGGCCGCTGAAAAAGGCCCATCTACCGTCAGCCCGCCTGGGAATCTCTCTCCGGGCCGATGCGATACGTCGATATTACGCTGCTCCTAAGAGATGCGAGCAGCCAGGAGGTACGCTTGGTACACCTCGTCCCACGCATCGGCCCTTCGAGAGACCCCCAGGCGGGCGGTAGTGATGGTTGCGCTTCGAAACGCCTCGCTCGACGCACTGCAAAGAGTACGCCTGCGCTCGTAGGTTTCTCGCGCGCCTTGTGGCTATCTCAACTTGGACCTTTTTGACCGGCCTAAAAAGAATTTGCTAAGTTGATTCTATGAACAATCGACAGATCGTCAAACTCACCGAGCGTTACGTCGCCAACACCTACGCGCGCTATCCGATCGCGCTGGTGCGGGGCAAGGGGGCGCGGGTGTGGGACGCCGACGGCAAGGAGTATCTCGACTTCGTCGGCGGCATCGCGGTCAACGCCCTCGGCCACGGCCATCCAGCCGTGATGCGCGCGATCCGCCAGCAGGCCGCCCGGCTGCTTCACGTCTCGAACCTGTATCACATCGCGCCGCAGTCCGAGCTGGCGCGTGAGTTGTGCCGCCGTTCCTTCGCCGAACGAGTTTTTTTTTGCAACAGCGGCGCGGAGGCGAATGAGGCGGCGATCAAGCTCACGCGGCGCTACGGCGCGGAATGGCTCGGCGGCAAGTACGAGATTCTTTCGACCTACAATTCTTTCCACGGACGGACTTTAGCGACGCTCACCGCCACCGGGCAGGAAAAGGTGCGCGCGGGCTATGACCCGCTGCCCGCCGGATTTCGCCAGGCGCCGTACGGCGACCTCAAGGCGATGGAGGCGGCGATCGACGAAGAAAAGACGGCCGCTATCCTCGTCGAGCCGATCCAAGGGGAAGGAGGGGTCGTCGTTCCCGACAAGAGTTATTTGCAGGGGCTGAGAGAGCTGTGCGATCAAAAAGGGCTGTTGCTGATCTTCGATGAAGTCCAGGTGGGAATGGGGCGGACGGGCAAGCTTTTTGCCTACGAGCATTTCGGCGTCGAGCCCGACATCATGACTCTGGCCAAGGCGATGGGAGGCGGATTGCCGTTGGGGGCGATGCTGGCGAAGGAAAAGGTCGCGCGAAGTTTCGTTCCCGGCGCTCATGCCTCCACCTTCGGCGGCAACCCACTCGCATGTAACGTCGGCCTGGCCGTGTTAAAAACCCTGGTTCAAGGCGGCGCGCTAAAGAACTGCGTGAAGATGGGAAAAGTTCTCTTCCAAGCGCTTCTCGGGATGAAGAGCCGCTTTTCATCGATCCGCGACGTTCGCGGCAAGGGGCTGATCGTCGGCATGGAGCTGGATCTGGATGGGACCAGGATCGTGGAGGAGTGCATGAAGGCCGGTCTCCTGATCAACTGCACGGCGCATAAAGTTCTCCGCTTTATTCCACCGCTGATCATCGGCGAGAAAGAGATCGAGCGCGGGCTGGGAATTTTAGAGAAAGTTCTCGCGCGCCGATAACCCGAAGCTTTTTTTGCCCCAATGAAAAAGAGAGATCTGCTGAGCTGGAAAGAGCTCAGCCGCAAAGATATCGAAGGGCTCTTGTCGCTCGCCCGCAAGCTCAAGCGGGAGCTTAAGCGCGGGGTGTCGCATCGGCGTCTCGCCGGAAAGACGCTCGCGCTGGTCTTCGAGAAGCCGAGCTTGAGGACGCGGGTCAGCTTCGAGACCGGGATGATGCAGCTCGGGGGCCATACGGTGTTTCTCGGTCCCGATGAGATTCGCCTCGGCGTCCGGGAGAGCGTCGCCGATTGCGCCAGGGTCCTCAGCCGCTGGGTGGATCTGATCGTGGTGCGGACCTTCTCCCAGGCGACGCTCGAAGAGATGGCTTCCCACGCGACGGCGCCGATCATCAACGGGCTGACGGACCTTTATCATCCCTGTCAGGTGTTGGCCGACTGCCTGACGCTGTTGGAGCACAAGGGAAAGCTCGACGGCTTGAAGATCGCGTTCATCGGCGACGGCAACAACATGGCCCATAGCTGGATGGAGGCGGCGGAAAAGCTTCCGCTCACGGTTGTGGCGGCTTGCCCGAAAGGCTACGAGCCCAACGCCGATGTCGTTCGCGCGGTCAAGGCGAACGGCGGTCGGGTCGTGGTCACGCGGGACGTAGCCGAAGCTGCGCGGGGAGCGGACGTGCTCTACACGGACGTTTGGGCGAGCATGGGCCAGGAGAGCGAGGCGGAGAGCCGCCGGCGGGTGTTTCAGGGCTATCAGATCAATCGCGACGTGCTCGCGCTCGCGAAAAAGGACGCCGTGGTGATGCACTGTCTGCCGGCTCATCGGGGCGAGGAGATCACCGACGAGGCGTTGGAGGGTCCGCAGTCCGTCGTCTTCGATCAGGCGGAGAATCGGCTGCATGCGCAGAAGGCGATCATGTTATGGTTGGTGAAAGGGTTTAAGGGTTAAAGAGTTGAAGGGATGAAAGTTAACAAGGTTGTTCTGGCATATTCGGGGGGACTCGATACCTCCGTGATTTTGCGTTGGCTGATTGAGACCTACGATTGCGAGGTCGTCGCCTACTGCGCCGATCTCGGCCAGGGCGAGGATCTCCAGGCGGTCCGGCGCAAGGCGTTCAAGACCGGCGCGAGCAAGGTCGTCGTCGACGATGTGCGGGAGGAGTTTGTCCGCCACTATATCTTTCCCATGCTGCGGGCGAACGCGGTCTACGAAGGCTCCTATCTCCTCGGCACTTCGATCGCGCGGCCGCTGATCGCCAAACGACAGATCGACACGGCCCTCAAGGAGAAGGCGGATGCGGTCTCCCACGGCGCGACCGGCAAGGGCAACGATCAGGTGCGGTTCGAGCTGACCTACTACGCGCTCAAGCCCGACGTCAAAGTCATCGCGCCGTGGAGAATCTGGGATCTCAACTCGCGGCGCGCGCTGGTGGCCTACGCCAAGCGCCACGGCATCCCCGTGCCCGTGACGGGCAAGCGCCCCTACAGCACCGACCGTAATCTCTTCCACATCAGCTACGAAGGCGGGATTTTGGAAGACCCCTGGAAAGAGCCGCCGGCGGACATGTTTGTCTGGACACGGCCGGTCGAGAAGACGCCGGGGCGGCCCGAATACATCGAGATTGATTTTTCCCGCGGCGACCCCGTGGCGCTTAACGGCAAGCGGCTCTCGCCGGCGACGTTGTTGGCCGCGCTCAATGCGTTGGGCGCCAGGCACGGCATCGGCAGAGTGGACCTGGTGGAGAACCGCTACGTCGGCATGAAGTCGCGCGGGGTGTATGAGACGCCGGGCGGGACGGTCCTGCACGTCGCTCATCGGGCCATCGAGTCGATTACCATGGACCGCGAGGTGATGCGCATCCGCGACTCGCTGATTTCAAAGTATGCCGAGCTGATTTATTATGGCTACTGGTTCTCGCCGGAGCGGGAGGTTTTGCAGCAGACGATCGACGCCGCTCAACGGAACGTGAGCGGGCGGGTGCGGCTCAAGCTTTGCAAGGGCAATGCCGCCGTGGCGGGCCGAAGATCGAGCCGGTCGCTCTACGATCCCCGTGTGGCGAGCTTCGAGGAGGGCGGGGGATACGATCAGGCGGACGCCGAAGGCTTCATCCGGCTGAATTCGCTGCGACTAAGACTGCGGCGGCTGCGGCAAGAGAAAAAAAACTAAAAAGCAATTTTAGATTTTCGATTGCCGATTTTCGATTGAAGAAAGGAACGGATCAGGAATCTTTCGATTTTAATCTTGGATGGCTTTCCGACAATCGAAAATCTAAAATCGAAAATTAGGAGAGGGAAGCGGGTGGTAAAGGAGAAGAAACTGTGGGGTGGGCGATTCGCGGGGCGAACGGCCGGGTCGGTCGAGGCTTTCACCGCCTCGATTGACGTGGACGCGCGGCTTTATCGCCATGACATCGCCGGAAGCATCGCGCATGCCCGGATGCTGGCGAAGCAGCGGATCGTCTCATCGCGGGAGGCGCGGCGAATCGTGCGCGGCTTGCTGGCGATTCAGAGAGAGATCGAAGAGGGGAAATTTCGCTTCTCCACGGCCGACGAAGACATTCACATGAACATCGAGCGGCGGCTGATCGCCAAAATCGGCAAGGCGGGCGAGAAGCTCCACACGGCGCGGAGCCGCAACGACCAGGTGACTCTGGACATGCGGCTTTACCTGCGCGAGGAGATGGGAATCATCGGGGAAGCTCTTGGCAATCTCAGACAGGAGCTTGCACGGGCGGCCAGGCGGCATCTCAAGGTCATCATGCCGGGCTATACCCATCTCCAGCGCGCCCAGCCGGTGCTGTTCTCGCACCATCTGCTCGCGTATGCCGAGATGTTCGAGCGCGACGGCGAGCGAATGGCCGACTGCCTGAAGCGGGTGAACGTTCTGCCGCTCGGCGCCGGCGCGCTGGCCGGAACTACGCTGCCCATCGACCGGTCCTACGTCGCCCGGCTGCTCGGCTTCCCGCGAATCTCGAAGAACAGCATCGACGCCGTGAGCGACCGGGACTTCGCGCTGGAATTCCTCGCCGCCTCGGCGATCGTCTTCGTTCATCTGAGCCGGTTGGCGGAAGAGCTGGTCTTGTGGTCGAGCTGGGAATTTGGTTTTATTGAGCTTCCCGACGGTTATTGCACGGGCAGCTCGATGATGCCGCAGAAGAAGAATCCGGACGTGCCGGAGCTGATCCGCGGCAAGAGCGGCCGGATTTTCGGCCACCTCCAGGCGCTGCTGACGTTGATGAAGGGGCTGCCGCTGGCCTACAATCGCGACCTCCAGGAGGATAAACGCCCCGTGTTCGACGCGGTCGATACGGTCAAGGCAAGCCTACAGATGGCGACGGAGATCTTGCCGGGCATTAAAGTCAAAACGGAAAGAATGGCGGCGGCCGCTCTGGATGGATTGATGAACGCGACCGACCTCGCGGATTATCTTGTGTCCAGGGGCGTGCCGTTTAGATCGGCGCACGGTGTCGTGGGCGCCATTGTGCGGCTCTGCCTCGATCGAGGCCGGAGGATCGAGGAGCTGTCGCTTAAGGAATTGAAACGATTTTCTCCCAAGATCGAGAAGGATGTCTATTCCTATCTGACACCGCAGGCGGCGGTCGAGCGGCGCCGCTCTGCGGGCGGAACGGCGCCGGGCAACGTGCGGCAGCGGCTGAGAGAAATGGGGGTTTTATGAAAATACGATTGAGGATGGAAGATAGAGGATGGAGGCTCGCAAGTAACCTGCTGGCTGCGAGCTTCCTCGTCAGTGTCGTTGTGGTGGGGATCGGTGGCTGCGGCAAGAAGGGGGACCCGCGCGCGCCGGAGCTGGCGACGCCGGAGACGATCAAAGATCTCAGGGGGCGGCCCGACAAGGGAGGCATCTCGCTCACCTGGACCCGGCCGACGCGCTACGTGGACGGGAAAGCGCTGAACGACCTCGCCGGCTTTGTGATCTTCCGTAAAGAGCTGTCCAAGAGCTGCCCGGACTGTCCCGTGCCGTACCGCGAGCAGGCGGCGGTCAACGTCGAGGACCAGGAGAAGTTCATGAAGAAGAAGCAATACGGCTTCGTCGACAAAGAGCTTAAGCCGCAGACCACCTATCGCTATCGAATCTTCTCTAAGCTCATGGATAATTCTCTCAGCGACCCCTCCAACGAGATCGAGGTCGCCTGGAAGCCCTGATGCATTACTTCGAATATCAAAACGGCGAGCTTTTCGCCGAACAAGTTCCCGTGCGCCGCATCGCCAAGGAAGTCGGGACGCCGGCATATATCTATAGTTTGGCGACGCTCAAGCGCCACTACCAGGTGTTCGATCGCGCTTTTGCCCGGGTGCCGCATGTGATCTGTTTTTCAGTCAAGGCCAATTCCAACCTGGCGGTGCTCAGAACCTTCGCCAAAGAGGGGAGCGGTTTCGATATCGTCTCCGGCGGCGAGCTGTTTCGCGCGCTCAAAGCGGGCGCCGATCCCAAGAAAATCGTTTTTTCCGGCGTGGGAAAGAAGAAAGAAGAGATCGAGTATGCGCTCGACGCCGGCATTTTGATGTTCAACGTCGAGTCCGAGCAGGAGCTGGCCTTCCTCGACGACGTAAGCCGCGCCCGGGGGAAGAGGGCGCCGATCAGCTTACGGGTAAATCCCGACGTCGATCCGAAGACCCATCCTTACATTTCGACGGGAATGAAGAAGAGCAAGTTCGGGATCGAGATCAAGCGCTCCGCGGAGTTGTATAAAAAAGCTCTGTCGCTCAAAAACCTGGAGGTAATCGGCGTCGATTGCCACATCGGGTCGCAGCTCACCTCGGTCGGTCCCTTTGTCGACGCGCTGTCTCGGATCAGAGAATACCTCGATCGAGTCCTGGTCGGCTATCTCAGAAAAGAAGGGGCAAATATCCGCTATCTCGATCTCGGCGGCGGCTTGGGGATTCAATACAAGGACGAAGAGCCGCCGCGTCCGGAAGACTATGCCGCTGCGCTGATTCAAGGCCTGGAAGGCCTCGATGTCACGCTGATCCTCGAGCCGGGGCGCGTGATGGTCGGAAACGCGGGAATTCTGGTCACCGAAGTGCTCTATCTAAAGGAGACCGACGAAAAGAAGTTCGTCGTGGTCGACGGCGGCATGAACGATCTCCTCCGACCAGCGCTTTACGGCTCGTACATGGGAATCCGGCCCGTGGTCGAGCGCAAGGCGGAGACGATCGTCGCCGACGTCGTGGGGCCGATCTGCGAGAGCGGGGACTTCTTCGCCAAGGATCGAGAAATTTCACGGCCCCAGCCCGGCGACCTCCTGGCCGTCATGAGCGCCGGCGCCTACGGCTTCACCATGGCTTCCAACTACAACTCGCACCCGAAGCCGCCGGAAATTCTCGTTGACGGCGACAAGTTCTACGTCGTCCGGCAAAGAGAGACCCTGGAAGATCTCATCAGGGGAGAGACGATTCCGCCGATTCTCCAATAGGCTCAAGGCAAATTGCAAAATGCAAAATTTGAATTGCAAAATTGAGGAAGCCAAAAATTTGACTTTTGCACTTTGCCATTCGACAGGCTCATGGTGGTGAGTTAGGTCGAACCACAGTTTTCATTTTGCAATCATCTGAAGACCAAAAAGTTCAATGGTTTAAGAGGTTCGATCACGAACACGAGCCACGAGCACGACCTGCTATGAGCGAGCTTCATTTCACCAAGATGCACGGTTGCGGCAACGATTTCGTCTTCATCGACTGCCTTAACGGCGAGAAGCGCGATCTGGAGAAATTGGCCAAGCGGCTCTGCGACCGCCGCTTCGGCATCGGCGCGGATCAACTGCTCACGGTTCATCCTTCGAAGATCGCCGACTTCAAGATGGAGATCTACAACGCCGACGGCGGCCAGGTGGAGATGTGCGGCAACGGTATCCGCTGCTTCGCCAAGTATGTGCGCGACCACGGCCTGACGCAGAAGAACGAGCTTCAAGTCGAAACGCTTGCGGGCATCATCCGGCCGCGCCTGGTCGGCGATCTGGTCGAGGTGGACATGGGCGAGCCGATCCTCGAAGGCCGGAAGATACCTGTGAACGCCGACGGGAAAATAGTCAATCGCCCGCTGGATGTCGATGGACGGACGTACAGCGTCACTTGTGTCTCGATGGGGAACCCGCATTGCGCGCTCTACCCCGACGACCCGGACAGTTTGGATCTTGAAAAACTGGGGCCGCGCTTCGAGCATCATCCTTTTTTCCCTAAGCGGGTCAACACCGAGTTCATCAAAGTGCTTGGCCCCGCGGAGATCCGCATGCGCGTCTGGGAGCGCGGCGCCGGCGAGACCTGGGCCTGCGGCACCGGCGCCTGCGCCGCGGCGGTGGCCGGCGTGCTCACGGGAAACAACGGGAGAAAAGTCACCGTGCATCTGCGCGGCGGCGACCTGCTTATCGAATGGCGCGAGAACAACCGCGTCTATATGACCGGCGGAGCGGAAGAGGTGTTTCAGGGTACGGTAAGGATTTAGGGGAGGGCAGCGCCATGTTTTCCGGTTCAATGGTCGCTCTGGTGACGCCTTTCAAAGACGGCGGCGTCGATTGGCAGAGTCTCGAAGAGTTGGTCGAGTTTCACATCAAAAATGGAACGAACGGAATCGTTCCGTGCGGGACAACGGGGGAATCCGCCACGCTGAGCCATCAGGAACACGACGACGTGATCAAGGCGGTCGTCAAGACCGTGAACAAGCGCGTTCCGGTCATCGCGGGCACGGGCTCCAACTCGACCGAGGAGGCGGTGCGTCTGACCAGGGAAGCGGAGAAGTCCGGCGCCGACGGCGCACTGATGATTTCGCCTTACTACAACCGCCCGACGCAGGAAGGTATCTACCAGCATTACAAGAAAGTTGCCGCGTCCGTTGGGATTCCACTGATCGTCTACAACATTCCAGGGCGCACGGGCTCAAAGATCGAGCCGGAGACGCTTGCCCGGCTCGCGGAAATCAAAAACGTTGCCGGCGTCAAAGAGGCGACCGGCTCGGTCGATCAGGCGATCGACGTAATCCGCCTCTGCGGCGACCGCTTCGCGGTCTATTCCGGCGAAGACTCGCTCGTGTTTTCGCTGATGGCCCTCGGCGGCAAGGGGGTGATCTCCACGGTCGCCAACATCACGCCCAAAGAGATGTCCGACCTCACCCAGGCCTGCCTACAAGGAAACTGGGCGAAGGGGAGAGAGCTTCAACTCAAGCTTATTCCGCTGGTCCGCGCGGTCTTCATCGAGACCAATCCGATTCCGATCAAGACGGCGCTCTCGCTCATGGGCAAGTGCCGCCCCGACCTGCGCCTGCCGCTCACTCCGATGTCGGAGGGAAATCTCAAAAAACTCCGGCAGACGATGACCGATTTCGGTCTGATCCGAGGCGCGGCGTGATCGACATCATAATTTGCGGCGCGGGCGGGAGGATGGGGAGCACGCTGGTGCGTCTCATCCATGAAAGCCGCGCGATGAAGCTGGTGGGAGCGATCGAGGCGTCCGATAGCCCGCAAATCGGCAAGGATGCCGGCGAGGTGGCCGGCGTGGGCAGGATCGGTATTCCGATCGTCGCCGAAATCGCGCCGCTGCTGAAAAAGCCGGCGGTCATCATTGAATTCACCGCCCCGGACGCCACACTTGAGCGCGCAAAAATCGCTGCTCAGAAAAATGTCCCCATCGTGATCGGCACCACGGGACTTACTCAAAAGCAGTTAGCCGAGATCAAGAAGCTGTCGCGCCGAACCCGTATCCTTATCTCGGCCAATATGAGTCTCGGCGTGAACCTGCTCGTGAGCCTCATGGGCAGAGTGGCCAGGATCTTGGGAGAAGATTACGACGTCGAGATCGTCGAGGCGCACCATCGCTACAAGAAAGACGCGCCAAGCGGGACGGCGTTGGCATTGGCTCGACCGATCGCTGAAGCGCTGAAAAGAGATTTGGACAAAGCCGGCGTCTGTGGCCGCAAGGGGATCGTCGGCGAGCGAACCAGGCAGGAAATCGGCCTGCTCTCCGTCCGGGCCGGGGACATCGTCGGCGACCACACCGTGATCTTCGGCGGCCTCGGCGAAAGAATCGAATTCATCCACCGCGCCCAGAGCCGCGAGACCTTCGCCCGCGGCGCGCTGCGCGCCGCCCAATGGCTCGTCAAGCAGAAAAAAGGGCTGTACAGCATGCAGGACGTGCTGGGGCTGGAGTGATCCGGCTCTTCTGATGGGTCAAGCCGACAATCACCCGGACCTGCTTAGACCCAAAGATTTTGCTCGTTATAGGGCCGTTAAAGATCGTGCTACAAGGTGAGCGTTTCGTCCTAATCTTTCGCCCCCAATCTTTTTGACACCACGCTAATCCTCCATTACATTGAGTCTCATGGTCAACATGGACACGATCGTGTCGCTATGCAAGCGGCGCGGGTTTATTTTTCAGTCGAGCGAAATTTACGGCGGCACTGGCTCGTGCTGGGACTACGGCCCGTTGGGTGTGGAACTCAAGAACAACGTCAA